>Ga0210396_10001291_pt1 | contig 27831 bp, 25 predicted proteins | sample IncBWH17OmetaG_FD_155466 | JGI IMG/M metagenome (GOLD analysis project Ga0210396, IMG submission 155466) | Forest soil microbial communities from Barre Woods Harvard Forest LTER site, Petersham, Massachusetts, United States - Inc-BW-H-17-O ... | reverse complement strand
CTCGCGAGCCGGCGTCGCCATGAGTCCGGTAAGCCCGCAATGGTGCCTGACGGCACATTCTGAGAATCTCATTAGGCAATCATTTTGCGTTGGGCGGGCAGGGCCCCGGGCACTGACGCGCCTTTTCGCCGGCGTGTCGGCCGACCGTCTGCTGAGTCCGTTGGGGGCGTTTTTCCTGAAGCCCAGCGCGAGAAACTTTGACGTATCGTAAGCGCTGTTTTGACCCCACCTGTTATGGCGGTAGGTGATGGACGAGTGTATTGATCTTTGAATCGGCGATCGGCTGTGTCTGAGCTTGACCATATGCTTGAGCCGGAGGTGACGCCCGTTCAGCGCCGACGGCACCACCTGCCGGCATCCGATTAGGGACGGAACGCAGCGTGAGGCGCTCCACGTCGCGCGCGTGCTTGCTTGGCGCAATAGCGATCGAGCGCCTGGCTCATTTTGTGTGCCAGCGCCTGATCGTGCGGTGGGTCTCGCATCATGGTGAAGTGATCGCCGGTCACTTGCACGATCTCGAGCCCTTGTCCGAACAGGTCGGCCCAGCCAAGGTCTATGGTCGCATTCGCCGACGGACACTGGAAGGAGATAATGAAGAAGATGCTCGCGCTTGTTGTTATCGCAATCGTTGCAGCCGGCTTCCTCGGCTTCACAACGCCCGGCCATCGCGTACTGAACACTCTCGGCTTCGCCACTGCGGATGACCACGATGAGGAGCAAGTGTGAGACTATTCCGATCAGCCATAGCTGCTTAATCTCAACCCCGACCTTCTTGGCGAGATCGCGAGCGGCATTCACACGTTTCTTAGCGTCCTTGATTGTGCGAACTCCTTGATGGTCCATTTCATCGATATCATGAATGTTGGCATAAGAGCCTCCCTGGGGGGTTGTACGTTCCTTCCCCGCCGCATTTATGCACGGAGGTTTGGTGCGAACTAAGTGAGCGCGTCGCTTAATGCAGAGTGGTCCGACCACAGCAATGCTTGAATTTCTTTTCTGATCCGCATGGACACGGATCGTTGCGCCCAATCTTTGGCAGTGTGCGGCGAAAAGTGGTTGCGTTGCCGTACAGTTTCTTCTCAGCCATTCGCTGTGCTTCGAAGTAGCGGTAAATGCCCATCACCCCTGCAGCAGCACCCACAATCAGTTTCTCCCGTGCCTCGGCGGTGATTGGGTCCTTGTAGGGACGCATTTCGGGATCGGGGTCGTGTTCGTGTGCCAGCGCAAGTATCGGCACGATCCACCCCCCATGGTCCTCATCGTCGAGGACTGCAACCCATTCCACTTTGCGCAGCTCCATTCCACGGAGGAAGCCATTTGCCCAATCGTTGGCATGGGTAATCCCGTTCTCATCTTGCAGAAGCAAAGGCAGAAACACCTCACCCGAATGCAAAGTGTCGGCGATGCTGTTCCAATGACGCATGATCAAGGATAAGAAGTCTTCCAAAACGGGCTGCGCGCTGAAGGTATCCTCGAGGATAATGTCGTCGCCCCAAATCACAGGAAGATATTCACTTGGGAGTACGAGATCGGGACCGCAAATTAACGCGGCGAGGAAACCATCGAGCTGTTCCAGGTTCATCGAACGCTTATCTCCAAAGCGTTTGAGGACCCCGCTGAGTCGCTCCAATTCCGCATCGGTCAATGGCTGTGGGTTCACGGTGCGATCTTGGCGATTCTTTGGGGCAATTGAAACATTGCTGACGACGAAAGTCACCCCTTCGCATGGGTGCACTGTCCATCACTTCTTCTCAGGTGGCACGGAAGCGTCATTGACGATATTGCCGGAATCCCCATAATTGTCATCTGCAAACCCGTGTCACGGGCACGGATTTCCGTCGCGGTCTAAATAGGAGGACCGGATCATGGCAACCGACAAAGGGCCGAACGAACACTCTCCGGCATATGCAGAACACGCTGCCCGCCAGACCATGGACGTCGTTCACGGGACACTTGCCACCTATTTTGGTTGGCTTAGAAAATTGCAATCATCATCGCCTTGGGGTGATGCGCCTCTGAATAAGACGCTTCTGAAATACGCCGAGCAAAATGTTGATGCGGCTTTCACATTTGCACAGAAGTTAAGCCAGGCGAAGAATGTGCAGGACGTCGCCAGGATTCAGAGCGAGTTTATGGAGACGCAAGTCGACGCCTTCAGTGAGCAGGTAAAGGACCTCGGAGCGGCATATACCGAAACCGCTAAAGGCACGACAAAGTCGCCGTAGGTGGTTTGGCTCTTCCTCATTTCTCAGGCGGGAGTATTTCCTGAATACAGACCTGATCGATTAAATGCCCGCGGCGCAGGTCGGTTAGATGCGCCCGTTTTTCGTCGTTGGTCAGGTGCGCACCAATCCCCTGGGTCATCACCATAACAGCGTACGGTCATTCATATCGAGCCAGCAGGATCGGCGGACGAGCTTATTGTTAACGAAGTCCGCGCCCAAGCATTGCACGACGGGTATTTGCCAATATGTCGGCGCGCTAGCGCAAACAAGTTGATCCGAGTTTTATGGTCAATCTTCGATTCGACGAACGCGCGATCTACTGCTTTGCGAAAAGGCTGCTTTGCAAGAATGCGGCTTAGTCGCCAGAAGTCCAACTGTCCGAGTTAGTATTAATATCAGAGCTGTGTCACACGCATCCAAATCTGGTGCTAACAGGCGAGCGAGCTGGCAAACGTAGTGTACCCTCGTACCGCATAGAGAAGTGTAATGACTCTAAATGTGACGACAGCACAGAGCGACACATTGGCATTAATGCCGTACGAGACGGTGGTTGCTAACATCTGCCATTTGAACTGGACCAACCTCACTCAAGGAGACCTAATCAACGTCGCATGGGTATATTATTATTTTTCTGTGCAGTTTCGCGAAAATCTCGAGATCGCCCGCAAACTCTATCCTGAGGATGATCGATTACTCCAGCTCGACGAGGGCGAACGCGATACAGATAATCTTTCTCCCTGGCCCGACGTTGCCGAAAGTAGCGAGAGGATGAATCACGACGAATTCATGCGCAGGACACTTCAACTGACCGCCATTTCGGAGGGCCAGCGTCGTCGCCTTATGCAGATCGGTCAATCTTATTTGACAAAGGCCCGTGCGATAAATGATCACAGCAAGACATTGGCTCTTGCAAGTTACGAGGATGGCGGCCTGGAAAAGGTCTTCCGAGCGATCTTGACGGCTCCGCATTGGGATTGCGCACTCTTGCAGGCGTTCGAACATTTTCTCACGGAGCATATAAAGTTCGACAGTGATCCAGAGCACGGGCACGGTTCACTCTGTCGGCATCTGATGCCAGATGAGCGAGTTCTTCCACTATGGAAAGAATTCAGACAAATGCTGGTCGAAGCTGCTCCACGGCTATTATTCTCGTAGGAGTCCGCAATCATGCCGCCCGCCTAGCGGGCTATTGCCGCGAAACGACCCGATGCGGACGGTCATTCCGTCGATCTCAACCTCGGTCTTGCAGAGCTTCGGGTGGCTTGCCCAGTTCGCTTGCGCTGCCGTCCTTGCAGCGCCGGTGACGGCACGCCATCTTCACAATGGCCGGTACAAACTGCGGCACTTGGCTCCCGGTACTCGCCAGTGGTTGGCGAGCTCGGCGCTGCGCCAAGTTCTGCGCTAGCCTGTCCATGCGCAACTACGCTTCCAAAGGGTGTCAGTCAGGCACTTGGTCGCCCCGATGAGGAACAGCTATCGCGGCCAAGAAACTAGGGTCAATCTGTTTCAATGCGGCTTCGATGATTTCGCGTCCTTTGGGTAGGGCATTTTGATAGGCCAGTGTGATCGCGGGCTTCAGGTCTGGCCGCAGCATTATAATTCGCTGTATGTCGAGCGCCGCCGAGCTCTTCACCTCATCATCGAGAATTGCACTGGATCTAACGGCGAGTAGTAGACGCAGCGGCATGAGAGAGATTTCGTTCGGCCCCGTATAGTAAGATAATTTGAGCAATTCAGTTGCCCTAGAATTGTTCGCGCTGACGCGCAAATCGAGACTTGCTAACACCAGCCAAATACGAGAATCATGTGGCGACAGTCGCGCCGCGCGATCGGCAATCGCTCGAATGTTTTCGACTTCGGCTGCTTGGTCACGCGAACTGCCCGTCGTTCCAAACAATAACGGCGCAGCCTTTGTAATGGCCGCAACAGTCCAGAGATCGCCCCGGACCATGCCGACCTCAGCTGCGGTGACGGCGGAATCTCGAACGGCGTACATGGCGTCAGCTTCGTTAGGACTGGCCGGAAAATAGCTTATTCGTGGACTCGTCAATTCCCCCATTAGAATCCATAGGCCAAGACTGCCGAGCAATCCCGCCAGTACGCCGAGAACCGTGCGGACCATGTCGGCGTTAGATGCCGAGCCTCTAACGTCATAACCTTCAGCTCGATTCCGGCTAAAACGAAAATTGATCATAAGTTCTCCAGCCGTGACCTACAGGGCAAAGATGCCGATCCTACCAATGCATCAAAGGTCACGCCAACGCAGTCAAGGTCACTCAAGGCTTCGGCCAATGCTCTGACCAAAGCCTACTCCGAGCGTGGCGGCGACGAGAAGCCAAATTGCTGGATTGGTCAGGGTTGCATTGTTGAAGCAATTCAGAACCATCGCCACTGTAACACCCGCTCCAGCTAACGGATAAAAGCAGTCTCGTCCTCGGTTGAACGCGCCGAGTGCAAACATGATAATAAGTGTGCAGGCCAATCCAACAATAACCCAAAGTGCTGGATGCCCCAACTCGATGGCAATTTGGCCGGCAAATGTAGCGGGACGAACATCCGAAGGCTCTTGCGAGCCGTAGATAGTGCTTATCACTGGCAACGTGCCGGCACCGCTGCCAGCAAGACCCACCGCGTCGAGAATCCGATTGTCGAGCGTGACTACATCGCTATTCGCATCAGTCATGTAACGCAGAGATACGTCCCCGGTTGCGGGTGGTCCTTTGGTCCAAATGATTACCGCTACCGCGAGGATGGCCACACAGCCCATCGCCAGGCCAGCTCCTGGGCCAAAACCAAGCCGTCGCACGAAATAGATAATAGCGACTGTCGCTAAGCCACAGGCTGCAGCAAAAATGGCATAGCTCGTGTCGCCAGCAATGAGAGTAGACGAGCAAACCAGTAAACCGGCGACCATGATACCGATGGGAATGCGCCATGACGAGGATGTACGAGGCCAGCGACCCATTTCGTATCGCTCTACGACCATGATAACGCTGGCAGCAAACAAGATGATGCCAATGATGCCCGCGGTCACTATGGTCGCATGCGTGGCGTTGGTACCCAATTCATTCAAGCTAAATCCGCCGATCCGACTGGCCAAAAGGATCAGTGAAATGACAGCAGTGGCGCTGGCCAGCAATAAGAGCAATCTTTCCGCCTGATGACGGTCGATCGAAACGGCGGCCGCAACTAAAGCAATGCCCACCGTCGATGCAAAGCGGCACAGAGCGATAAGAGTCAGGCCCGGATCAATGGTGATACTTGCCGATAGCCGCCGTGTTTCGAGTGCGCTTGCCGCACTCTCCCAAATCGACCGAGAGAGACCGCCGATTCCTACGGGCAGGAGTTGGATGAGCATCCAGAGCAGCGGTATGGCCGCAAGCGCTGCTGGAACACGAACCAGTTTGACAAAGTGACGCGCTTCGCCAGGGCGCATCCCTATCGCGATGATCATCAAGCTGACCGCGGCATAAAGTTGGATGGCGCCAGCGACAACGAGATTATCCAAGAACAATAGTCCGGGGGTCGCTGCGACCAAGACCAAGAGACCGATATAGGCTACAGACACAAGGGGCATATTGGGTTGTGTTCACCGGCCAGGATGCTTTGGCCGTTTGAATTGAGAAAGCGCGAGATAGCGACCTCGGCTACAGTATCATCGTGTCAAGCAGGTTCCCATCAGCGTTTGCAACGCAGTATTGAAGCCCTCGAGGGATACGAGGCCGTGAGTTTTCGTTCCATCATCTTCTACTTCAATAGATAGGCTCGGGAGTGAGCGCCATTGTTCTTGGGCAAGGGCTGAGGCCTCTCTTGGTAACAGGATGGCTGTACCCGGCAAAACGACGCTGCCTTGGAATTTCTTGCTATTGACGGCGATGGCGGGCCTTGCCCGCAGCGGCAATGGATTAATGAGAAAAATCAGAATGTCGAAATCTTGATCGGCACAACGAAGATCGAGCCCGGCGAAATCGATGTCCGAGCCGGAAAGTTCGGCCGTCGCCATGATGGAGACGACGTCCTTTCCCTCTCGCGGGTCCGGAGTGCGGACCAATCGCCATTTGCCCGCAACCGGAAGGCTGGATGGGCCGGTTTGCGAACCGAATATCGATCCCTGAGGCATATCGGGAGTCTTTTCGGCGCCATCATCGGGAACGAGCGGGGCAGGGGAGGGCGCGATCTGCGGCTGGGGAGAGGTCAGGTTTTCAAAGCAGTGGAGCCGAGCTTTATCATCGGAGATCGCTCGGCAGCGGTCGTAGGCGTCCGCGCTTATGGGTCCACTCACGGCCGCAGCCAGGACAAAAATGGGCCCAATCCAAGAGCGTTTTGACAGCGCGCGGGACATTTGTCCTACCGGGCTAATAGCGATCATTGCACCCAAGCAGTCATAGAGAATAGCGAGCGGCATGTCATTTTGGCAAACTCGCTCATCGACCGCAGCAATCCCAATAATTCACCCCCACTCGCTCGCTCGCAACGGTCGAAGACAGATCTAAAATCTTGCGAGCCCTGCGCTGTATGGCTGGCGAAAAAGCGCAAACCAGCGCGGTGAAATGGTCCTGAAAAGCATGCTATTGCGGTCTTGTCTTGCCGCGGCCAATTTGCAATGATCAGTGGACGCAATGCTTTTCCTGTCTGCGCATGGAGAACCACGATGGTTCATAATGGTTTTCGGGCGGTCATCGTCGGTGCGTTGATAATGATCGGATGTCTTGGGGCGGCTTGTGCCGCGCCAATCGCTCCTGCGGCAATGACGGCGCTGAGCAATCCACCCGTTAAATTGGTGTCGTTTTGGGGGCGCGCGTTCCCGTGGGGCTACGCCTATTATCGTGGACAGTGCTACACGTATGTCCCGGTGGAATCTCCTGCAGGACAAACTTGGCGGCGGGTGTGGATCTGCTCTGACACGCGCGGGCCATGGTATGGCAGTGGCTACAGCGGGCGGTTTTGACCGCATTGCGGGAACGACAGCGACCGCTCAGTTGGGTTTGTGATCAGTCAATCGAGCCAATTCGCTCGGGTAGCTCCAAGTTGAATATCCCGGGACGCCATGGTGCGGTGACGAAGCGCCGGGTCGTTTTACCGTTGTCGATGCTTGTGGGTTTGGCGCTGTGCATTGGCCAATCCCATGGTGTAAATGGCCAAGGTCTCAATACCGACCCCAAAGGGATTGGCGTTCGACACACACTTATTGCAGCTGTTGAAGCGGATCCGGATGCCGCTGCCGCAAAACGAGATGCCGAAGTGCGCAACGCAAGTGTGGATATCCAGGTGCGCGTTTTAGACTACGCGCGCGATTACCGATTTTACGGCGTGGTGGACGGCAAATTTTCAGACTTTGATCCCGGCAGCGGGGCTAAGGCGCAGGAAATCTGGGCCGATGGGAAATGCCATGAATATCGCGGACTGCCGAGGATTTGGGTTTTGGCCATCAATGGAAAGATTCCACGGGGTGAGACGGTTTTTGATATCGCAGCACGGCCACGTCACGTTGGTGAATTGGTCCCGCAGGACGAAGTTGTCACGCAAAAAGATCGCAATGTAGGACTCGATGATCCCAATCAAAGTGTGGTCACGCTGGCGAGAACGACGGAAAGCCGACTTAGCGTCAAGTTGACCCTCACGTCGACCAAGTGCCGCCTTAACGCTGACTGAGGTGGGTGTGCGCCGGAGCCGCGCAAGCCGCCGATGGTTGAGCGCAGGTGGACTTCCTCAAGGCAATCCTAGCGGTAACGCCGTACCGTACTGACCCACGGTCGATGCCACCGGATTGCGTGGGTGGGGAGCGATTAGCCTCGAGAGCGCCGGCTCGAGGCGAGTGGAAATCCGGGTTGAACAAGTTAGGGGCGGCAAGGATCGTGGCGTGGCCGCGACAGCTGACGATCCTTGCGGCTATCGTCAGCAACTCACACGGCCTTCTGAGTGGAATCCGCGGGCTTGGGGTCGATGGCTGAAACTTCCGGTCGCGGCACGGTTTGGGCCGGCCGCCGTCCCCTGGGCTCAGAACTTGTAGTTCACGCCCAAGCGCAGGATGCTTTCGTTGAAACTGACTTTTGCGGGGGCAAGCGCGCCGCAGCTGCCCGCGTTGCAAGTCGCATTCTGGAAGCTGGCGTAAAGATACTCGAGTTTGACCGTCCAGTTGTAGGTTATGGCGTATTCGATGCCGGCGCCAGCGGTCCAGCCCGCTTCGGTGCCGCCCCCGTAGGGCAATACACCCGTAGACGGTTTGACGTTGGTGAAGGCGCCACCGCCGGTGACGTAGTACAGTATGCGCTGGGGGGCATAGCCGACGCGGCCACGGATCGTGGCGAGCCAGTTGCTGGCGATGTCACAGCCGCCAACCGCGCCGGGGGCGCAGACGCCGTTAGGCTGGGCGTCGCGGAGATTTTGCCAATCGATGTCGGCTTCGGCGCCGAGCACGAATTCGCCGATCTGGTAATTGCCGCCAATTTGGCCGCCGGCCAGGAGGCCGTCCACCTGGTAGCGCGCCACCGATCCGACAGGTGTAGCCCAGGTCGAGGAGCCGAACCCCCCGCCGGCATTGAGACCGATATAGAAGCCGGTCCAAGTTAGAATCGGCGCGGGCGGTACGTAGGGGGCAGGAGCGGGAGCAGGCATTGGTAGGTCGGCCGCGAGAGCCGGTACCGATGTGGCGAGCGCCAATGCGCCAATGAGCAATACCCGATACATTTTAACTGCCCCAGATGACGGCCTTCTCGCTGTCATGGTGCCTGCCCCCGGCCACATTGACAATGCGGACCGCGGGTAAAACCCGAGACAGAGACATGATTCTCTGTAGGTGTTGCCGATTTGCCATAATTAAGCCCGCTCGCGCCCGTGGCTCGCGACCTTCGTACCAAATTTGATCGGCTTTTTGTTCGGGCTCGTCAGCGACCAGTTTTTGATCGACTCTGGCGTCGCCAGTGCGCGCACGAAATTGCCGAGATTTGAGGCCGGCCGAAATCTGGAGCCGCACGGCGTTGGCAGCGAATATCCTGCAGGATAGTCGCTTCCACTTGATTGCGCCCTTGCCCTCTTTGATTCATTGCTCGCACGTTCCGCGCTTGTGGGTCCGCAGGGCGGGAGTATTTGATAGTTTGTAATGTGCCTTTTCAGCAACAGTTTTATTTTTAATGCTTTATCAGACTCCTTTGTCCCCAAATTCTATGGTTTAAACGCCTCGGAGGCCTTAGCAGAGTTTTTGGCCTGTTGTAGCGTGAAGGTCTGCAGGGAATACCTGCATTGGGGTGGGCACCGTGTCGCGGATTTCAATCAGTGCATCGTCTTTTGCCCGGATCGGCGTCCTCGGTGTGGCTCTGGCGACGTCCGGTTGCTTAGGCTTTATCCCCGGGGACGGTCCGAACTCGGCAGCAGTCTACTCGGGGGTTGGGGCGCGGGTGAATTATGCGCTCGTCGACCTGTCGCCCAAGACTGTCGATATTCTCGCACAATATGAGCCCGCCGGACTAGCCGGCGCTTTCAGCAGCAACCAACCGCCACCGAATATTAAGTTTGGTATCGGTGACGTCGTTTCAGTAACGATCTTCGAAGCCGCGGCGGGCGGCCTATTCATCCCAACGGAAGCCGGTGTTCGGCCGGGTAATTTCGTGCAGTTGCCCGACGAACAAGTCGACAATAATGGCAATGTCACTGTGCCGTATGCCGGGACCGTCAGGGCGGCTGGCCGAAACAACGTTGAGATTCAAAACGAAATTGTTGCAAGAATTAAAAACCGCGCCATCGAGCCGCAAGTCATCGTGGCGCTGGCCAAGCAAAATACCTCGTTGATCACCGTCTTTGGCGAAGTGGGCAATCCAATTCGCTATCCTGCCGCTAGTCTTGGAGCGAGAGACCGCGTTACGGATGCAATCACGCGCGCTGGCGGCATCAAGGATCAGGGGTATCAAACCTGGGTGATGCTGGAACGCGACGGGAAGCGAGCGACGGTTCCGCTCGCGAATCTCGTTAATGAACCGAACAATAATATTTTTGTGCAGCCGGGCGATCGGATCTACGTCTATGCGGAGGACCAGAAATTCATCGCCTTTGGTGCGTCTGGCGTGCAAGGCGAGATTCCTTTTGGCGCATGGCGCATCAATCTGGCGAGTGCCGTCGCCAAAGCAGGCGGGCTTAATGATGGGCAGGCCGATGCTGGGTCGGTATTCCTCTATCGAAGAGAGCCTCGTCATGTTGCCGAACTGCTTGGCGCCGATGTCTCGCGGTTTGAAGGCGATATCGTTCCTGTGATCTTCAGCGTCGATTTCCATGATCCGAGCGGCTACTTCTTGGCCACCAAGACGCAGATGCGAAACGGCGACATCATCTTCGTTGCCAATGCGCAGGGTGTTGAGATCACTAAAGTCGCTGACCTCATGAATAACGTTATGACCACGGTCAGCAACGAATATGGCCTCTTCAGCATCGTTACGGGCAAATCTACAGCCGCATCACCAACGGTACCGACATCAGTGTCAGTGACCACTACGCCGTAACAATTAGAGCGTCGTGACTTTTGGCCCGGCACGGCGCTTAGGACTATAATATCTGGATAGGGATCCCCACGGCTCGGTATCGATGACTGATCATGTCAGTGCGAACCGACCTAACCGAGTTTCCAGTTTCATTTTGTGCTTGGCCATCGGTGGCGCACCGCTTCCCTTCGGATCGCGTGATCCGATAACCGTAGCCATTTGGTGCTTTCTACTGGGATTCGGATTGCTGTTTGCCTCGCCGCGACAGCTGCGGAGCGGTCATTTTTTATTGCTCGGCGGCATTGCTTTCATCATTGCCTGTTACGGATTCGTACTGCACGAGCAACTGGCTGAACACCCTTGGATAGCTTCGCCGAATCCGATCTGGGCCAAGACCTCGGAGCTCTTGGGACGGCCGTTGCCGCAGTCCGTTTCAATTATTCGCGGCGAACCATTTTATGCCCTCGGTGCGCAACTGGCTAACGTGCTTGCGCTAGTCCTAGGGTTGATTGTAGGCGCGGATCGGGACCGTGCCCGCCAATCGCTTCAGATCATGGTATGGGCAGGCGCGGGCTATGCCGTCTATGGAATCGCAAACCTCTTATTTGATCCGACCGCCTTCCTTTGGCGCGAGAAGACAGTCAATACGGATAGTCTCACGGCCACCTTTATCAACCGCAATACCGCTGCGGCCTATTTTGGCTCATGCGCCGTCGCGTGGTTGATCATGCTCATGGCAAGCGTTCGCAGGAAACTACCGGCAGGCCCGATCGTCTGGGCAAAATTCGCGCAGAAGATTGTCTCCGGAGACCAGAGGCAAATCATCACCCGGTTCGCCATGTTTTTCGTTTGTCTTTCGGCGATGTTTATGACTGGCTCACGCGGTGGCGTACTTTTGTCCCTGTTTGCGATGGTGGTCGCGTTCATAATATTTCTCGGCCGGGACTTGCCGCGTGCCATAAGCCTTGTCTTGGCGGTGGCCGGTGCCGGCGCTGTCGCGTTAGTATTGCTCCAATTTCTCGGCGGCAATGTTGAGTCTCGCATCAATGCGGAGGGACTTGTCGAGCAAGGGCGGCTTGCGGCCTATCAATCGGCCTTGCGGATAATTGCTGACTATCCGTGGTTTGGCACCGGATTGGGAACATTTACCTCGATTTTCCCAGCATACCGTAGCGGAAATATTTCTATCTTCGGGGTATGGAATGTTGCGCACAGCACCCCTCTCGAATTGGCAATCGAACTCGGCATTCCGCTCACGCTGGTTATTGCGGCGGGGTGGATTGTGGCCATTCTTGTGCTTATCCTAGGAACCCGCCGATCGCGACGCGATACCGTCGTACCGCACGTTGCCTTCGCGGTATCGCTCATTGCACTTTTGCATTCGTCGATTGACTTTTCGCTACAGGTCTCGGGTTATGCGATCGTTGTTTTCGCTCTCGTCGGCGTTGGTCTCGCACAGTCAATCCACGCCGACTCTTTACCTCGTCATCGCCGACGCAGATCTGAATCCCTCACTGATGAAATAAAAAATTCTGAAAAGGGCTTAGGTGAAGGGACTGACGCCATACGTGGTGATGCGGGTCTACCCGAAGGCGGGCTTTCGGCGGTCGCAGCGTACCTTCGATCATGGGTTTCGCCGTCGGACTGACGGGCGAAGTTCTACGTGCGCCGGTGGTGAAAAGATACGCGCTAGGCTAAAGCGGGTTGATTTATTTCAAAGCATAGCCGGAGTTGCGAAAGTGGCGCCACCGGAATTTCGATGGCGCGCGGAATCGGCAGGTTCTGGTCGATCCCAATGTCAGCGATATGGTCCGGAAACGACGCTCGACGCCGGAGCGCTTCACCGGGCTGATCCGGCAAATTCTTGCGGCAGACGTCGACCTTGTGGTGTTGATCACAGGCGCCGCAAGCGAACGGTGCGGGGGCGCAGCGTGCCAGCACACGCAACGTGATCTCCGGTTCTCGGCCACGGGCGTGCGAGTTCACCACGCAGCACGCAAGGCCACCCGCGAGGCGGCATTGCCCCGACGCCAGTATGTATTGAGTATCAGTCGCGCCGACCAAAACGCTCGGTTACTGGGGGCTCACAGCTGCAGCTGCAGTTGTAGTAGCGGTAGTGCCAGTGCCACTGGAAACGCTGCCCGACCCGGTGAGCCCAATTCCGGCACTACTAGTGGTCGAAGGGCCCGTTGAAAGACCACCACCGCCTCCACCTCCGGTGGTAGTCAAAGTCTGATAGGCGGCGGCGCCTGCGCCTCCCCCACCGGCGGCTCCAATTGCCTCGTTGCCAACGGTAGTCTGGTACGCTGCGAGTGCTAACTTGTCCCCGTTAGCGGCGAGCGCCGTTTGAATCTGGTTCGCAAGGAGGGGATTGGTCGTCACCAACGTCTGAGCGGCGTCTCCCAGCCCGGTTCCGATGGCCGATTTCTGCGCGTCAGTGGCATTCGCCAAAAGAGCTATAATCGGTGTCAGCACTTGTGGGTCGGACAACATGAGGTCGCGTATTTGCGAGATCAGCTTGCCGCCACCGGTGGGGTTTGCTTTGAGAAGTGCAGACGGATCCGCGAGGAACTGACTGACTTGCTGCGATGTGAGCTGTGCGGCGACTGCTGGTGAAACACCTGGGTGGATCACGAGGTACCCCACGGCGACCAGGCTCACGAAAAAACGAAAGAACAAACCCAATGACCGACAATACATGGTTCGTCTCCTGACGGAGTTGCTGGCCTTCTAAGCATCCAGTTGGACTCTATCGCCTAATCCATCGTTCGCCAAGTGCCAATCTATGTTCGATAATAGGGGGAGGCGCAACCCGTACGCGTAAAACCCCAATGTAAACTATCATGAATCCTTGGCCGGAGATCGGATAGCCGGGGCAAACTGTTGCGGTTTTGCCGGCAAAATTGGTATAAACCCTTGCGGGAGCTCACATTTGGGATGGGCCTTAACGCTGTTTCGATACCGCATTCCCGCCCGCGGTAGAAATCTTTGTGCCCGCAGATGTAATTTGCTATCTTTTGAATATAAAGCGGCAAAAACCCCGTAGAGGCGTGATGGCAATAAATGAACAGGCGATGTGTCGCTGGGCGTCGAATTCCCGCTGATTGTCTCGCCAGATCGGACGGCGAAACAAGCTCGCGCCCGATTACGTTCGCGAACGGGTGGCCGGTGTCCCGGAGTTGGCTGCCACTCGGATCGGCGGCCGTTCGAAGCTCGCGTCGAGCGAACTCGATGTGATGTGAATTTTCCGAGTTTAGAGGCTGGGTAGCATGCTAGCGTTGTTCTCCGTGCGTTCGCGGGTGCCGGTTCATGGAGCTTGCGGTGCAGCACGCTGCCACGCCCGTGGCAATCAGCGGCATGGTCTGATTCAGCAACTGGCGCGAACATTGCCTGTTTGCGATGCTGTCGCACGCGCGGGTGAGTAATGGACAAGTTGCAGCAAGACGCGAACTTCCGTTACCCCGAACATCAGCTGCCGATCGATTCCTTCTCGGCTAAGGAAGAGATCGACAAGCTGATCGGAATTGTCCGTCGCCAGTATCCCATTATGGTATTGATTTTGGCATGCGCCATTGCGCTGAGCCTTGTGTATCTCTTCACGACTCCGAAGCAATACACCGCGCACGCGAGGTTCTTGATCGACACGGCAAAGATGCAGGCGCTGCTGAGGCAACCAAAAATTTATGATGATCAGTTGCCGCTCGATGATGCTCAGGTTGAAACTGAGATCGAGGTTCTAAAATCCGAACAGATTGGATTGTCGGTTGTCAAGGACCTGAAGCTTACCGAAGATCCTGAATTCGTTGGTTCGCAGACAGGCCTAATTGGAGCCATTTTCGAGCGGATATCATCGCCGTTTTCCGCGTTTTCTTCCGGAGTCGCAAGTTCGCACGGAGCGATGTCGGAAAATGCTTTGACCCGAACGGCACTAGACCACTTTCAATCCAATCGAGACATTAAGCGTGTTACCACAACGTATGTGCTTGATATCTCCTATACGTCACTAAATGCCGGTCGCGCCGCAGGGGTCGCCAATGCCATTGCCGAGGCCTACCTTGTCGACCAGCTTGACGCCAAATTCCAAGCGTCAAGCAGAGTGGCTAAGTGGCTGCAGGACCGCATCGCCGAGCTGCGCCAGCAAGCCATGACCGCGGATCGTGCGGTGCTCGAGTTCAAAGAGCAGAAAAACATCGTTGATACGGGCAGCGCGAGCGGTACCGGCGGACCCCAGTTGCTGGTTGACCAGCGGGTGATCGACCTTAATTCGCAACTTGCAAAAGCGCGCGCTGATACAGCCGAAGCCAAGGCCCGTCTCGACCGCATCCAGGAAGTCATGACGCAGGACGTTCCTGACGCTGCAGTTGCGGACTCGCTTAGCAGCACCATCATCAGCTCGCTGCGCACCCAATATCTGGACCTTGATCGTCGTTACCATCTTTATGCCGCTCGCTTCGGTCAGACGCATCTTGCGGTCATAGCTATTCAGACGCAGATGAATGAGCTCCGTCGGTCTATGGCCGATGAATTGGCCCGGATCGGTGAGGCTTACAAAAGCAACTATGAGATCGCAAAGTCGCGTGAAGATAGTATCGAGAAAAGTCTTACTCAGCAGATATCGGGCGCGCAGCTTTCCAGCCGTGAGCAGTTGGGTCTGGCTGAGCTTGAAAGTAAGGCAAAGGCCTACCACGCGTCTCATGACAGCTTCATCCAACGCTACATGGAACTCACGGAGCAACAATCATTGCCGACTACCGACGCCCGGGTCATAACTCCGGCTACGCCACCGGGTGAAGCCAGTAGTCCTCAAACTTCGAGAGTTTTGCTTATTTCCAGCGTGCTTGGGCTGATGCTCGCCTTTGCCGCAGCGTGGCTGCGCGAGTCAATTGATAAGGTGTTCCGTACCTCGAAACAGGTTGAGCAAATTCTAAAAACCACTTGTCTTTCGGTCTTACCTCTCGTGAAAAATATTATTTCGTCTACTTCCGTGTCCGATGGCACTCAGAATTCAGCGGCAAAACGCATTGGATCGGCAAAGGTGTTCACGTCAAAATCTGGGATTTTTCGACATGTCGTTGATCAGCCATTGTCAGCGTTTGCCGAGGGATTCCGCGCTATCAAAGTGGCGGCCGATATCAGCGGATCAATTAAGACAAATAAGGTTATTGGCATAACATCATCGCTCCCCCACGAAGGCAAATCAACAGTAGCATCTAATTTTGCCGAATCAATCGCTCATGCAGGAAGAAAGGTTATTCTCATTGACGGTGATTTACGCAATCCTTCGCTTTCGCGAAGACTTGCATCCAAGCCGGATGTTGGATTGCTCGAGGTTATTTCTGGCAAGATTGAATTGCGTGACGCTATTTACACTGACAATCTAAGCGCCTTGGCTTTCCTTCCGGCGGTGATTGAATCGCGCCTGGCGCATTCGAGTGAGATTCTTTCGTCGGAAGTCTTCAGGCAGTTGATTGAGGGATTACGCAAGAGTTACGATTATATCATCATTGATTTACCTCCACTGGCTCCGGTTGTTGACGCTCGCGCAACCACCAACGTTGTCGATTCGTATGTGTTTGTCATCGAATGGGGCAAGACGAGAACAAATATGGTCGAACGCCAACTCGGTTCTGCGCCGGAGATTTTCGATCGTCTGCTCGGAGTTGTACTCAACAAGGCAAACGTCAGGGTCCTGGAGCGCTACGAAGACTATTATGGGCGATCTTACTACAAGAAAAATTATTATGCGCGCTACGGCTACACGAAATGAATGATGTTGGCGGCCTTGCTGCGATGGCAACGAGAACGAATATCGCGCGCTTGTTTCTGGCAATTGCTGGCTTGATGGCGATGGCTTGGGTCTTTGCCGTTTTTCCGGTGTTCTGGTCGCAAAACGTCGTCGTCGATGTTGGCGCAGCTGTTATAGCGGGCGAGGCGTTCAAGCCTGATGTTTTGGCAGCCGTCGCGGCGCTGACCGAAACCAATGGCAAATCGATAGTTCGACCGTCCGTGCTGGGCAAAGCTACTGCGATCCGCGTTCGCCAGGCAGAGGATGCAATTCGTGCCGGCGATCCCCAGATCATCGATCAGAGGCTCGAATCGTTGACCCGTATCGGCAATGAAACGTTCCGGAATGCGCCATATGATCCCTTTCTCTGGCTTATTTGGTACTGGCTCGACTCGACCCGCAATGGCCTGCGACCCGACAATCTGGCCTTCCTGCGAATGTCATATGATCTCGGTCCTCATGAGGGGTGGATTGCCGTGAAGCGAAACGGTTTGGCGTTGGCGGCATTTGCTGCGTTGCCCAATGATCTTGCTGAACGAGCAATCGCCGAATTCGTTGAATTGGTACGATGGGGGTTTGTCGCCGAAGCATCCGCAATCGCAGCCGGAACGCCCCCACAGCTTCGCAGTATTCTGTTTGCCCGGCTTAAGGACCTTGACTATGAGCAGCGTCGGGCTTTCGCGGGCGCGATATACGGACGGGAAGTCGATGATGTGCCGGTGCCCGGAATCGCCCCGCCGACTCCGCCGATTCGCATGCCGGTCATGCCGCCCGACTTCTGAATTAATGTCACAGCGCGAAAAAATTTTTGACGTTAACATTGAAGGTACAATGTGAGGGCAAATCGCGCGAAACTGGCTTAGAGTTTCCAGCATCTACGGACAAGGTTGCAGTCGGAACGTGTCATGGACGGTAGGTCGAGTCGAGTGCCCGAAGTAGGCCATGTCGCCTTAAGTGAAAGTCGCGCTTTGCTTAATGCTCGGCTTGCCGGACAAAATTCCGCGGTGCAGCCAGGCAGCAATCTATATTCGCCGGCCTCGGAGCACGACGCTTCGCATTTGGGCGACGGCGATCGCTGGTATGTTGTCTATAGCCAACCGCATCAAGAATTTCGGGCGCTGACACAGCTTGTCGCACAAGGCTTCCACACCTTTTTGCCGCGTTATCGAAAGACAGTGCGCCATGCGCGCAAGCTCATGACGGTAAATGCCCCATTCTTTAACCGCTATTTGTTTGTTGCTTTGGACCTCAACTATGACCAATGGCGCAGCGTCAATGGCACTTTCGGCGTAACGTCGCTTATAACGGATGGGACATTCCCAATCCCAGTCCCACAGGGCGTCATTGAATCTTTAATCAGGATTTCTGATGCGGACGGTTTCGTGAATCTCGGCGACGGGCTTCGAGTCGGGGAGCGTGTGCAGGTACTGACTGGGCCATTTGCTAACTTCATCGGCGAACTGGTGCGCCTGGACGGCGCCCGACGTGCCCAGGTGTTGTTGCAGTTGCTCGGCGGCGCGGTACCGGTATCGATTGATCGCGGTCATTTGGTGTCCGCGCGCGTCGGTTGAAAGTGTTTGACGGTGACTTTTGGGTCGCCGTCAGTGGGTGGGTTCGACGGCAAGTCGATTCACCCAAAGTGCGGTAGCTTGCCGATTTTGTAGTTCATGTGAGAGTGAAGCGAAAAGGACAATCGTAGTTGTCGATATCGGATCAAAATGTCAACTCCATCTGGCGCTTTGTGCCAGTGGCGGCATTTTTTAGCGGACCGCTTTGCGCGGCAAGGCTGATTTCGGAGGCGTCGGCTTCCGATGCAGCAAGGCGGCATCAATGCTGCCACTGACCGGAAACGACTTGCGCGCGAAATTACCTTCGTCGCGGACGCGCGTGGTTTCGCGCGTAGCGCCATTTGACGCTATGTGGGCGGGCATCAGTCCCGTTCTGGCGTTTTTTGTTCGCGACGGCGCCTTGCATCGAATTGATGCCGTGGTTCCTTACTGCACTGTCGCTCTCGTTGTTTCACTAATTGTCTTTCAGTGGTTCAGAATTAGCTCGCCACTTCCAAGGTTTTTCTCGCTGCGCGATGCGTTAACGGTAGCTACCGCCTGTCTAACAACGGTCGCGCTTACGACTGTCATCCTATTCATCTTCACGCGTCTTGATGATGCCCCCCGTTCCATCCCGATCATACATTTTATGATCTTGGTATTCGGCTTGATCGTTGTACGCACCTGGGGTCGATTAAGCGGTATGCGACGCTGGTCAGCGAATGGCCAACCTCGGTGTGAGGACATCGAGTCTGTGATGGTGATCGGGGCAACTCGATTAGCATGGTTCTTCTCAACGATGGTGGAAGAGCTTTCGTCTGCTGAACGTCGCATCGTTGCCATCCTCGATGAACGGCCAGAGCTCATCAACCGTACGCTCAACGGTTATTCAATCATCGGAATGCCTGAGAATTTGTCAGCAATAATTGATGAATATGCAACGCATGGCGTTGAGATAAATAGAATCGTTGTTGCAGCCGATCCGGAGAGTTTGACTGAAAAAACTCAAAACGAGGTGCGGGCAACTTGTGACGCTAGAAATATTCCAATCGAATGGCTTCACAAAATATTTTTGACGTCACGCGCCAAAACCTCCGAATCTTCTAAATCGTTCGTTGCTGACCTAAACTTTGCCGCCATTGTCACGGCGAGGCCCTATTGGAAAATTAAGCGCCTGATTGATATCGTGGTTGCACTTGCGATGATAATCACGCTCGTCCCGGTAACGATATTGGTGGCTGCGTTGGTGCTTATTGATGTAGGCGTTCCGATCGTGTTTTGGCAGCAACGCGTCGGTTATCTTGGCCGACCGCTCCGCGTGTACAAGTTTCGTACAATGCGAAGCTCCTTTGATCACAAGGGTCAACTCAACCCCGAGGTGGAGCGCTTGTCTCTCTTGGGCCGGCTATTGCGGCGGAATCATCTCGATGAAATCCCACAATTATTCAACGTCCTTATGGGGGGTATGTCTCTTGTCGGGCCAAGGCCATTGTTGCCTGTAGATCAACCGATCGACATCCGCTCGCGCCTTCAGGTCAGACCAGGGTTGACGGGGTTGGCACAGATTAGCGGTGGTACATCATTGTCTGTCGATGAGAAGGGCGCCATAGATGAGTGGTATATACAGCACGCCTCACTTTGGCTCGATATCAAAATCATTTTGCGAACCTTATTGGTCTTGGTTCGCGGCAATCCTCGGAACTATACACAACTCTCTATGGCGCTCGCCGAAAGGCAAATAGACGCGAAGAACGTACCTGGATGAGGCCTGCCGAGGACGTGCCGACGATAAGAGTTGGCAACCTGAGGGTGTTGTCGGAGGCGCGCACCAAGATTTGTCGATGGCTCGCTGCCTTCAGGGCACCGTTCCGTGGCTTCCATCGACAAAGAGCAATCGCTCATGGCGCAATGATACAGCCCTCGCGATGAAGCAAAACGAAAGGGTCGGCAAGACGCCAATAAGGGCTGGCGGGAGAGCGTTGCTCGGTTTGGCCCCGCTGATGCTCACCGGCGAAAATCGGGCGTGAACATGGATCGCAGTCTATTAGACAACGGCCAAATCGAATGGTCGTATGATCCCGCCCCTGCCGAATGGGATTCGGCGCTGGCTCGTCTTGGAGGCCATCCATTGCAGTCTGCGCTCTGGGGAAACGCGCGGTGGGCTGTCGATCGGATCCGCGACAACCGGTGGATGGCGCTACGCGGAGGCGTGCCGGTCTGGATGGTTCGATTCGAAGAGCGACGTGTCCCGGCGCTCGGGTGCGTCGGATGGGTGCCGAGAGGCCCAACTGGTCACCTGCTTGACCCGGCCGACAAACTACCGCCGCCTCTGCTCCTCTCTTTGATTCAGAGCAACATTACATTAGTTATCATGGATCCGTGGCGGAAGGCGGCCGACGCGCCCACGAACGCTGTCACGCCGCGGTCACGGCCGCGGACGATCTGGATCGATGTCAGCGCAGGCAAAAAGAGTGTGTGGGATGCTCTCGACAGCCGATTCCGGCAAGGTATTCGTCGGGCACAACGTGTCGGTATCGCCACGGAATCGACGCAGTCGCCGGAGGACATTGAACGCTTCTTCGCCCTATGCTGCGACATCAGCACGGTCAAGGGGTTCAGGCTTCCGGCTTCGCTTCCGCTAATGATGCACTTACTCGAAAGGGGACGGAAAGGTGACGTCGAGGCCAGATTATTTGTGGCGCGGCATGAGGGCCGCCTATTAGCCGGTGCATTTATCATTCGCTGTGGATGTTCGACGCATTTTATCTGGGGTGCAACTGACCGCAACGCGTCAAAAGAGCGAGTGGGAGAGGCAGTCCATTGGGCAGCGATCGAGTGGTCCCTCTCGAATGGATGCAACATTCACGATCTCGAAGGGATCGATCCAGAACAAAATCCGGGCGTGTACGCGTTCAAAAAGAAGATGGGTGGCGTAGAAATTGCGTTAGCTGGCAAATACTACTATCCGCTAAGCGTTCGTGGACGATTGCTTGCATGGGTTGATGGGCGGTTCCGTTGAGTGTCCCAGCATTTACTCGTGCGTACCGTGCCTGACTTGGCAGGTAGGCTGATGTTAAGCGAGACACTGCTTTGCCCGGCATGCGGGTTTCGCCTGCAGTTTGACTCGTCGGGCGCGCGTCGATGCTGTACGCAACCCGGAGGCAGCACGCTCGAGGATTCAATCATTTGCTACGAGCCAGACTTCCGATCCGACAAGCCGGAGGTAAAAGCACGAGACAACGAGGCGCACGGATATTTAGCGCACAGTAAATTTCCTATCCAGATCTATCGGCTCGAATGCTTCGTCAGACGCGTATCGGCTGAACGTGGCTCCTTACCGGTACTCGATCTTGGTTGCGGCCCAGGACCGGCAACGCAGATATTGCTCGATGCTGGCTTCTCGGTCGTGGGGGTCGATTTTTCTTTGCAAAGCCTTAGACTGAATGCCCAACGTTCGAACTGCCGACAGGACCGTGTTCAGTTCGTCCAGGCGGATCTAACCAGGATTAAATTCGCGCATGCGTGTGCGGGCGGATTAATGATGGCTGATTTCCTTCAACATTTGGGGGATCGAGCGACCCAGAGATCGTTCCTCGATCAAGCGCTCATGGCATTGAAACCCGGCGGGTGGTTTTTTCTCAGTTTCCTCAATACCAACGTTAAGAACCGGCTCAAGGGCGACAATGAAGGATTCTACTCCGGAGGGACGATTCCGTATCGTCGGCTCACCATCCATGAGGTTATTGGAATGCTTCCCCAAAACGTAGAGGTCACGGAAGTGCTGCCGATGAATATCTTTCATTCAGTTTGTCCTGATCGTTTTGTCGCTCGGCTCCCGCTTGCGCGTCTGCTGGCTCGGTGGATGATCATTTATGGACGAAGGACTGTCTAGCGACCCATTTTCAATAAAGTCTAGCGACCCATGATATAATCCGCCCTGGCTGGCGACGATGTGACAGGACAATGTCAGGACTGCTCCGAAAGAAACTATTCTTGATTAAGGACGCAATGGTCATTTCGATTTGCGTTTCGTCGTGACGCACGGACTTGAACGTACGCTGGACAAATTTCGCATTTTCGGGACTGCGCGGCACGAAGCGACCCCAGGGATCAGGATTTCGGAACGTGCTCTAATGCGTCCTGGTGAACCTCGCGCTCTTATGGTCTATCTTGAGCCAGCTCCATACATTATTGGGCTTGTCGACGCGGTTCGGTCGATCTGGGACGGAACAATCGAGGTCGTGTTCGCGCACGATGCACTCACTCAACCCTGGGGATATGAGCTTCAAGAGCCGGGGGAAAGCGTGCTGCGTTCCGGGTCTATCAATGCATTAGGCGACATCCGGCATATCCTTGCAAATGGCAACTACAGTCTAATTCACGTTGCCGGCTGGGGGGACCCAATTCTGCTCGGCGCGCTACTGCTCGGATCATTGTTGCGGATCCCCGTGACGGTGGAGTCCGATACTCCGTTGCCCCATAGCCTGCCCATTTGGAAGCGCTTAGCCAAAGAGGTTTTGTACCGGCCATTGTTCAGGCTTCCAGCCGTCTTTTTGCCTGGCGGTAGCCGGCAGGCCGCATATTTGCGCCACTATGGTGTGGAAGAAGAACGTATCCAGATTGCCCGAATGACGGTGGATGTGAGTAAGATCCTTTCCTATTCCGCGTCCATGCAACGCGCTTCAAAAGTGAATGTCCTACGTCGACATGGAATTCCCGAGAACTATGTCAAAATCCTCTACCTGGGTAGACTAGAGCCGCACAAAGGGTTGTTCGATCTGCTGGAAGGATTTAAACGCCTCAAACGGCGGATCGATTCCATTTGTTTGTTGATCGCCGGCGAGGGAAGTCTGACGAAATTGGTCGAGCAACAGGCGTCGTCAGAAACATCAATTTACTATATGGGTCGCTTATCAGGCGAGCGTGTATGGGAAGCGTACGCGATCTCGGATGTGTTCGTTTTACCGTCGCACCGCGAACCATGGGGCTTGGTTGTCAACGAAGCGATGGCCTCTGGTCTACCAGTGATAGTCACTGATCGGGTTGGATGTGTTGATGATCTCGTCGAACACAAAAGAACCGGCCTGATCGTTCCCGCGGAGTCGCCCGAGGAACTGCTTGTCGCGATGGAAGCACTCGTATCCGACGCGAATGCGCGGCAGTGCATGGGGGCTGAGGCGAGGCAGGTGATTGCGGCTTGGACCTTGGAAAATGCCGCGAAGGCAACGACCCTTGCGTGGCGTAAGGCTCTGCAATGACCTATTTCAAGGTGCGCGAGGCTATTTTCCCTATCACCTTATTGGCATTCGAGGCGATCGGGGTAAAATATTGGAACGTTATCTTCACTAATTCTACTCGATGGGTCCTAGTCGCGATCCTCTTTTTGTCAGTCCTGATGCGCGGCCAATTTTTGTTGGCATTCCGCACGCGGTCTGGTTTTCTGCTTGCTGCATATTTGTTTTGGTGCACCTTCACGATTACCTGGTCGGAAATGCCGGAGCTATCCATGCTGAAGTCGATAGCCTTGATTGTAATCGTGATGGCGCTCTCCGCCGCGGGGCAAGCCTGGACCTTCCATTCAGAACGCAATGCACCGTTTGGCTTTCTCCTGCCTATCGTAATTCTCGCTCTGTTTGCTGGGTTTTTCGACCGCGGCGCGGCATACACACAAGGTACGATAAAGATTTACCAAGGTCTAAGCGGGAATCCGAACTTTCTTGGTGCTATCGCCGCAATGAGTATTCCTTATGCGGTATGGCAAGCCTATAAAAATAGGACGCGTATGGGTGCTTATGTTATATGCATAAGCATTATCACTGGTCTTCTAGTGGCGCTTTGGTACAGCGGCTCTCGATCATCAATGCTGGCCGCGCTCTCGATTTTCACCGTATTTTTCGTAGCGCTGAGCCCTAAAAAGCGGATCATGGCTTTTGGCCTCGTTGGCGTACTTTCTCTCAGCGCGGCAATTGCAGCGCCCGCAATCCAAGCGTCGCTGTACGAGCGCTTCGTGGTCAAAGGCGATCTGAGAGACCAGGACGTTTTTGCTACTCGACAGGAGGTTTGGTCGAAGTCTTATGACTTGGCGCAGCAAGGCGGTGTAGTCGGTGCAGGGTATGGAGTAACTATTGGCGCACCTATTGGCTTTTCTGTCCTTTCGTTCGGCCTGACGAGTGTTGGGTATGGTCGCGAAAAAGGTAACACTGCGCTCGCGATATGGGAGGAGACTGGCATGGTGGGACTTGTGCTTTATGTCTTACTTATTCTTACAATCATGCTGGAGCTCGGTTTGTGTTTTGCGAGGATCAAGGACCAGGATCGCAAGGTCCAGCTGGGGTTGCTATTCGGTGCCATACTCGGATTCACAATTCAGTCCTTTTTTGAGGCGTGGTGGGTCGCTCCGGGGTCGGCGGAATTCGCCTTTTTCTGGGCAATAGTCGGTGCCGCCCAAGGGTTAGTGCGGCGTGCAAACTTTCGCGGGCAACCTGTTCGGCAACGTGTGCTGAATGCTCGCTACCAGACGACAGGAGCCCGTGCGGCGCCATCTGCTGCAACGGGGGCATGACAGTTGAGAACCGTTCTGAAGCGGATGCTCGGGCGGGCCCTGCCGCGTCGAACTCCGAAGCGAGCCAGAAAACTTATCCTACTCTACCATTCGGTCGGCTGCAGTCCATGGGCAATACCGGAGAGGGTCTTTTCTTCGCAAATGAAATGGCTCAGCAAGGCGGCGAGATTGATGTCGCTCGAGCAGTTGCTTGGCGGAGATCTTGAAGATCCTTTACAGGTCGCAATCACTTTCGACGACGGATACGCGAGCGTGCATGACGTGGCGCTTCCGATACTAAAAGACGTTGGAACAGTTGCTACGGTGTTTCCTAATACGGGTATTATTGCGGAGGGAGGCAGGAATTCCTCGGACGCAGCTCTCGGGTATTATCCGAATGAGTCATTTCTGTCATGGCGAGATGTCGAAGGCTTGGCAACAGAGAGGTGGTCTGTTGGATCGCACGGCGTGGGTCACCTTGATCTAGCGGCTGCCTGCGAAGAGACGGCCAGTAGGGAGCTGACGGCGTCGAAAAAGATGATCGAAAACGTTATATCCGTTCCATGCATGTTATTCGCATACACTTGGGGAAAGCATACTCCTTGCTTGCGGCGTCTGGTTGCTGAGGCTGGATACCGATATGCATTTTCAGGCAGGCACGAGCCACTGCAGGCTGATGGTGACCCATTCACCGTTCCCCGGATAAACATTTCTAATGAGTACACCATGAGCGACTTTAAGGCGGTTATTTCTGGCGATTGGGACTACCTCGGCTGGATTCAGAGGATGAAGGCCGGCCTGTGAGGGTCCTAATCAACGCTGTATCGATTAAAGAGGGTGGATCACTAGTCGTCCTGACTAAACTCCTGTTTGCGATGCTTGAGGCTCAGCCAAATATAGAGTGGATCGTAGCCGCACATCCGACGATCATTCCTGTTGGAGAGAATGCGCGGTCAGCAGTATGGCTTCCACTGGGTGAGGTCCAGCCGACGGCATTTCATATTTTGAAGTGGTATGAACTCGAGCTGCCGGCCATCGTCAAAAACTATCGTCCAGACGTGTTGTTCTCACAGACTAACTATTTGCCGCGGCGTGCCCTCGCGTGCCCAACGTTGCTGCTGCTCCAGAACGCCGGATACTTCTCGGCCGAATTCGATCGACTGACTATGGCAAGGCTGAACACGGTCGGCGCACGATTAGCTTGGCGGCAAAAGTGCCGCTGGGCACGTCAGTCGGTAAAGACGGCCACAATGCTTGCCGTTCAAACTGCAGCCCTGGCAGAATCCGTTAATATGCAAACTGGGAGGCCAAGAGATCAGATCACTGTTATCCCACATGGCCCTGGTCTGGCGGTGCACCGGCGCTCGCCGCGGCCTGAACGAAGGGGCGATCAGTTCAGAATTGGATATGTAACTAAATGGGGAGTGCAGAAGAATTTCGATACGCTTTTCAAGGCGGCGCAAAAACTCCAGAAGGAGAGCTATCATTTCAAAATTATTCTCACGCTCGATAAGAGCAGCCGCGAGACGAACGAGACCATGGCAATGGCGCGAAATCTCGGCATTGAGGCGCTGATCGAGAATTACGGAGAGGTCGCGTTCGACGATGTTTCTGCAATATATGACGGCCTGGATATGTTTGTCTTTGCGTCTGTTTGCGAATCATTCGGTTTTCCCACTGTCGAGGCTATGGCGCGCGGTCTTCCAATTATCACTGCGAGGACGAAGGAAAACGCCGAAGTCACGCGCGGAGCTGCATTAGAATTTTCTCCCGATGATGCGGACGCGCTTGCGAGCCATCTGGCGACCATGATGAACGACGATCAGGAGCGGGCGAAGAGAGCAAACCTCAGCCTGGTCGCGAGCCGTCGGTATTCGTGGGAAAACGCGGCGAGGGAAACGATCGCTGCGCTGGATGCCCTCGCAACGAAATCCGCGAGAAACGCATCGAGCGTTAATGAGCGGGTCACGCTGCAGAGAAGGACGGCTGCACATTACGATTTCTATCCGTTTGAGTTCTTGACGCCTAAGGATGAGACTTCGATAGAGAAGATACAGCCGGAACCTTTTCGTCGCTTCGTGAACAGCCATGTTGAGCAGGGGGCGAAGATTGCTGACATAGGCTGCGGACCAGGACGCGGAACCCTCTATCTTGCGCAGCGTGGCGGCGACGTTGTTGGCGTAGACATCAGCCTCGAGTCACTATTGCTGGCGCGGGGGCGAGCTCCGGCCGCGAAATACGTGGTATCAACCAATCTTGCACTGCCCTTCGTGGACGGCTGCTTCGAAATCGTAATCTCCGACGGCGTAATTCACCATACGCCAGACGCACGTTTTGCTTTTGCAGAGATTGCCAGGATTACCAAAACGGGCGGCCACTGTTATTTGGCAGTATACAGGAAGTGGGGGTATTACTATTTCGTTTATACGTTTATCGGAGTGCCCATTCGTTGGTTGGAGAAGCTAGCGTTCGGCCGTAAGCTACTCTTTGCGACGTTAGTGCCGCTTTATTGGATCGTCCATCTTATAAAGTCGGGGGGCACCCGGTCTTGGCGTGGCGCCGTGAATTTTTTCTACGACTATATAATCACGCCCCGCGCAAGTTTTCACACCTATGAGGAGATACTTCGTTGGGCAACCAAAGAGGGTTTCAAATTAAGCGAGTACGAACCGCGTCTTGGCAATGTGCATGTCTTCGTTTTTAGAAAGAAACCGCCGAGCCGAGCATGCTCCGCGGAATCGATAAACTGCATTGCCAGTCGGAATTGAACAGGTGCCGCTTGTTAGCGTCATCATTCTGACGTTAAATGAAGAATTGAATTTACCTATCTGTCTCGACAGCCTGCTGGAATTGAACGCGCAAATCATCGTTGTTGACTCAGGCAGTTCGGACCGTACAACCGAAATTGCCGAAAAATTCGGTGCCACAATAGTTCGACATCCGTTCGAAACCCAAGCGCGACAGATCAACTGGGCGTTGGACAACGTGCCGCTGTCGGCGCCGTGGATCATGCGGCTCGACGCCGACGAGCGGTTGACTCCGGAATTGCGCGAGGAGTTGAAGGCTGTCTTGCCATCTGCTTCGGATAGCTTGGCTGGCTTTCTGATCAAGCGTCGAGTGTATTTCTGGGGCCGCTGGATCCGACATGGTGGGTATTATCCGACCTGGTTGTTGCGGATTTGGCGGACAGGGAAGGGCCGCGCCGAAGATGTATGGATGGACGAGCATGTTCAGGTCAGCGGCGGGGAATTGCGACGGCTCAAGG
>Ga0210396_10001290_pt1 | contig 27849 bp, 23 predicted proteins | sample IncBWH17OmetaG_FD_155466 | JGI IMG/M metagenome (GOLD analysis project Ga0210396, IMG submission 155466) | Forest soil microbial communities from Barre Woods Harvard Forest LTER site, Petersham, Massachusetts, United States - Inc-BW-H-17-O ... | reverse complement strand
CCGGCCATCACCCCGAGCACGTGGGGATGATATTTGCAGCCGCTCTGGTCGAGGACCACAGCGTCTTTGGGCACGTCGAAGGTGCGGCTCCCGAGTCCATCTTTTACGTAGACGAAGACGTTGGCCAGATCGCCGTTGCCGACCACGACGTTCTCGGCTTCGTTCATGCCTTTGCAGGCGGGATCCTGGCTCATGTCGATCTTCGAAGCCTTCGGAGCCATGCCGTCGAACTTGACGGTGCCGTTTACTGTGGCCACGGTCGCAGGATCAATCGGAGTGGCCGCGGGAGTCATTGCGTTTTGGTCGGCCGACATGGTATTGGCGGGCTGTTCTTCTTTCTTCGTGCAAGCTACTGTCAGCAGCAAGGCGCAAAACGCCAGCAGGCTGATCGATAACATCCAATTCGTTTTCTTATTCATAATGTCCTTCTTTCTGTAGTGGTTGACATAAGGGCTTATCGACAACTCGGCGGCTACAGCCGCGCTTGATTTTGTGGACATTTGCGGCGCGGCTGGAAGCCGCGCCCTTTCAAAACGTACTCGCACGTCCAGTTTCGCGTAACCGCCATTTTACCGCGAACCGCCGCTTGCCACTGGATGCGATTCCACGGCCGCTTGTTTGCGTCCGCTCCTCCGCTGCATCTCCGCCTTGGCATGCGGCATTGACGCCGCTACCCTCCGCTGTTCTTCGGGCGTGAGCTGAAAGATATAGTCTGTTAACAGTTTTCGATGATCTCCCTCATAACCCTGGAAAGATGGCGGCGTCGGCCCGGCGAATACCCACTGATTATTCTGCTGCTTGAACAGACCCGAAGGCATTGATGTCCCTGGGCTCACGGCTTGCGGGTCGGTGATCCAGCGCTCGACCCAATCCGGCTTTAGACGTTCCTTGGCCAGCAGGAAGTTAGGTGCAGTGGCAATCTTGTCGTGATTAGGATCGCCCGTGGCGTGACACTTCAGACACGGAGCTGCGGTGCTGGAGAACAGGCTGCGCGCCATGTCCGTTTCTTTTGTCGTGAGCACCGGCACCTCTTCCGGAATATAGGGCATAGGTTGCTGCGACAGGGCCTGGAAGAAGCGGACCAGCTTCCGCAGTTCGTTATCGGAGAAAGAGAACGTGGGCATTCGGACCTTCAAATAAGGCCGAACGCCGTTTCGGTTGGTGTCGGTCGTGCTCAGCGCGGGATTCGACAGGAACTTGCGCATCCACTCGGGATCGACGCGCGCCCCTTCAGTCAAGAGCTTTGGCGGCAACTGCTCCTGAATGTCCTGATACTGCTTCATTCCCATCAGAATGGTCTGCTGGCCGGGGATGAACTGGTGGCAGCCCATGCAGTTGTACTTCTTGATGATCCACCAACCTTCCTGAATATCGTGCCGCGCATCGCCGGGCTTGTACTGATAGCTTGCCGGTAAGGAAGTCTCTTCGCTTCCCATCAGGAAAGTGGTGAGGTCGAGCACCTGCTCTCTAGTGAGGTGCAGGTTCGGCATGCGGAGGGCTTCGGTTTCGCCTTTGACCTTGCCTTGATCGAAAATGTTGGGCTCGGCGAGTTTGTGTTCAAAGAATCCTTTCAGGTTGTACCAGGGCTCGGTCGCGGGGCCGTCGGGTAGGCGCGCCAGGTCTTCCTTGTCTTTGATGGGTTCGGCATCTTTGCCGCCGCGCTGAGCTACTTCGGTGAACAGGGCGAAGTCGAGGCGCTCGATGGGCTTGCTGCCTTCATAGGTGAGCTCCGTGCCGATGCGGCCTTCGTCTTCGAAGCCTCCGATTTCGTGGCAGCCGGAGCAGCCGAAATAACGAACCCACTTCTTGCCCTCGTCTTTCAGTTTGGGATCGTCCATGTACGAAGCATCCGCGTAGGATGACGGCTCCTGCTTTTTCTGCGTCATCAGATACGTGGCAATGTCTTCGGCATCTTCTGGGGACAGGCGCAGGCTAGGCATGACGGTCATGTTCTGAACTTGCAGTTCATGTCCGTCGTTGGGGCAGCGGCTGTGGTCGAGGTCGAACTCGTAGGGAAGACCCTTCTTGGCGTAGTCCTCTGGGCCGATATCTTTCTTCTCGTATGGACAGTAGGGGCGGGTGCGCTGGCGGGCGTTGTGAATCCAGCGAACCAGATAATCGTAATTCGCTTTCTCGCCGACGCGGGTCAGATTCGCGGCGAAGGTGCCGCCTTGCGTTTGATCGCCTTCACCGATCGAGTGGCAGGCCAGGCATCCGCGGGTCTCGAACAATTCCTTTCCGTGCGTGGCGTTGCCGGGCTTGTGCTTCGGAAGCGGGTCGGTGAATCCGGATTGCCAGATATAGGCTGAAATGGCCTGGATCTGGTGATCGCTCAGGCGGAAGTTCGGCATCTTGGTGGTGGGCCGGAAGTCGGAGGGCTTCTTCAGCCAGACCGGAATCCAATTCTTGTTCAGCTTGAGGCGGACGTCTTTGAGATTCGGACCAACCTTCTTTTGGTCCTGCATCAGGCTGTGGGACTGGTAGTCTAGCTGTTGCAGGCGGCCGTCCAGCTTGCTGTTTGCGACTCTCAAGTCAACGGCCTGGGTATTCAGCTTGTTGGCTTCTTCGTTCGACTCGGCGGCATCAGCCTGCTTCATGAGGTAGGCGGTCTGCTTCGAATTGTCTATCTTCTGGGTTTCGATCTGCTTGATCTGCTGGCCAATTGCATTCAGGTCTTCAGGCTCTTTGTCATAGCCCTCGAAGCGGTGGCAGCCCATGCAGCCGCGTTGGCGGAAGAGGTCTTTTCCATTGTTAAGGGTTGGCCACTGGACGTCGCCGCTAACCAGGACCATGTCAGCAGCGTGGCAATTCTGGCAACCGGCTTGCGCGTTTTCCTTGGGGAACAGAGGCCAGAGCCAGTGCTCGTAGTTGCCGTGCGCCTTCTCGATGCTGGTAGTGGCGCGGCCGTTGCCCTGGTGGCAAGGCGAGCAGCCGAACTTTTCGGGATCGTGAAGCTGCAATAACTCGGGCTGCGTATGGCTAACGAATGCATCGGCGTACTCGTCGGGCTTCTTCTCGCCTTTGCCCGTCATCGACGCCGCAGTAATTTTCAGTGGCTCGCGGGTGTTCATGTGGCAGGACTCGCAGCGATCGACGATGTTGGCCTCGGCCACGTTGATCTGAACGATTGCCGGAACCCATTCCGTCGCCCGTCTCTTCAAGCCGTCGATTTGCTGGGGCGTGAGGTCGACCATGTGATCGGAGATGTATTCATCCATCTTCGCCTTCGCGGCCGTCACCGGCTTTAGCACATCGCCGAGTTTGAGGCTTCGCTTGGTGCGCTCGTCGCGGATCTCGTTGTACTTTTCTTCGAGCTGCGGGAAGGTGTATGTCTCCTTGCTGCCGTCCGGGTATTCGACGGTTGCCTGTTCGCTCTTGTATTTATCAATCTCCTTCCGCTTGCTGGCCTTTTCGGAATCGCTTTTACTGGTTTCGAGTTCATAGGTCAGCGCGTTCACGTAGGCGCGCCGGTCGGTGAATACGCTCTGCACGGCGAGCAGGCGGGCGCTGGCGTCATCAAGTTTCTTGCGCGCATCTTCGCCCTGCGACTTCGAATCCTGATAGGTTTTTTCGTAGGCTTGCTTGAGGGCAATGTAGTCGGGGTTCTTTTCGACGTCGGTTTCCGACGTGGCTGACTTCGATCGCGCGGTGTTCAGAAATGCGCTGTAGCGGGATGCCCAGTGCTCCTGGAATGCCTTCCAGGGCCGCTGCGTCCACGCCTCATCCCACAAGGCCCAGAACAACGTTGCCATCAGAATCACCATCGCGACCAGGTAATACGCGGCATACGACTTAGTTGTGATCGGGTCCTGCTCGGGGTTGGGTTGTTCAGGCACCGCTTCCTCCGAAAGTGTTTGTCATTCCGAGCGAAGCGAGGAATCTGCTGTCCGCGCCCGCGTCTTTGCTCAAAGTGCGTTCACAACTCTCAAATGAACTTCAAATGTTGAACCAGGGCGTAATCCACACATACTTGATGTGCCACAGCAGGCGGAGCCCCATTTTCAGAGGCAATGCCACCATGGTCAGCAAAAGAAACTGGGTGATCGAAAATTGCAAGAGACTCATTCGCTTGAAGTCCTTCGCCATGTATCGCCGGAAGAGCGAATACACGAGAAATCCTCCGAGCAGGTAATAGCCGCCGACCACGATTGCGCCGAAAAGCGCCTTCGCCATGTTCGACGTAATCCCGAAAATGTCGGGCAGGTCGCGGTTCACTTCATAGATGAGCCGGTTGTGATCCCAGGTTTGCCCTGGCCAGAACCACTGCCAGCCAGGCCCCCGTATGAACGTTCCAATGATGATCATCGCGACCCAGAGAATGATGAAGCCAAATAAAAAGGTGCCGATAGAAAACTTGCGCTGCTTCCAGGTGTAATAGCCGCTGCCGAGCGGGTTCGTATCGATGTAGGGGATGACCATGAGACCGACAATAATCATTGTGGGCATCACCACGCCCGCAATCCAGGGATCAAAATAGACGAGCATCTCCTGTAGTCCGAGGAAATACCACGGAGCCTTCGCCGGATTCATCGTGAGGTTGGGATTGGCGGGCTCTTCGAGCGGCGCGTTGAGCGTGATCGACCACACCATCAGAATGATCGTTACGATGATGGCCGCGAGAAATTCAATACGCAGAAGGAATGGCCACACGTGGACTTCTTTTTGCCAGCCCGGTTTGAAGGGCCAGGTCTTGCGGTGATGCGTCTTGGCCAGCGCGGCGTCGCCTTCCAGTTGCGCGATCAGCTGGTCGTTGGCGTGGGCTTGCTTAAACGCCAGATAAATGTAGAAGCAGAGTAGAGGGATCAAGCCTACGATCGGGACGTTGTCTGGAGCGGAGCAAATCTCCCAAAGTTGTCGCCAGTCCATAAGATTTTCCTGTAGAGACGTAGCTTGCTACGTCTTTCTCGCCGCCGGCAGAGACGTTGCAAGCAATGTCTCTACGACGGATTGTTACTCTCCAGCTGCCTTCGGTCCTCTTCGCGGCTTGTCACCTTCGGCTTCCAGCATGACTGGGGCAGGCCCGGAGATTCCGCCGTCCTTCCGCACGCGCCAGAAATGGACGATCATCAGGATCGAGGCGACGATGGGAATTCCGATGCAGTGCCAGATGTAGGACCGTAGCAGCGCATTCGCATCCACGATCGAACCGCCGAGCAAGCCGAAGCGCACATCGTTGTATGGTGTCATGCCGAGCATCGAGCCGAACGGACCTTCGTGCCCCAGCAGCGGCGTGGCTCGCGCCATGTTCGTCCCTACAGTCACGGCCCAGAAACCGAGTTGATCGTCAGGCAGCAGATATCCAGTGAACGATAGCAGCAAAGTGAACACCAGCAGCAGCACACCGATGTTCCAGTTAAACTCGCGCGGCTTTTTATACGAGCCGGTCAGAAATACGCGGAACATGTGCAGCCACACGCCGATCACCATCAAGTGAGCGGCCCAGCGGTGCATGTTGCGCAGAATCTTTCCGAACGGCACGTCGTGCTCGAGATAGAGCACATCGCGAAACGCCTGCACCTTGCTCGGATGGTAATAGAACATCAGCAGCACGCCGGTGTAGGTGAGGATGATGAAGAGGAAAAATGTGATCCCGCCCATGCCCCAGGTGTAGCTGTAACGCACCGCATCGCGATTGATCTTGGCGGGATGCAGATGCAGGAACACGTTAGAAAGCACGCCCAGAGCCCGGTTGCGCGGCGTGTCGTCGTGCTTGTGGCGGAAGATCGAGGTGTAGACCTGAGTCTTGGTCGGATCTTTCAGGCCTTCGATCTGCTCCTTCGCCTTGGCGGGGATGTCGACCTTCATCGCCTGAATGTCGTCTTTGACGCGATCGACCAGGCCCACTTTGCCGTTCTTGCCGTTATTTTCGTCAGCCATAAATGATTTCCAACCCCTAACCGTTGTCATTCCGAACCGGGCGAAGCCCGGAGAGGAATCCGCTGTCGCTTGCACCACCGCGGCTCTCGCTAATCACACTCCTGTTAAGAATGCTCCCGGATCGTTGAATTTGCTGGGCTGTCCCTTCGGCCACTGGTAAAGACGCGAGGTATCGACAATGATCTGCCCGTCCGGCGCCAGTTCCACGTGCGCCCGGTCCATGGGACGCGGCGCCGGCCCTTCGAAATTGATTCCCTCGCTGTCATATCCGCTGCCGTGGCAGGGGCACTTGAACTTGTTCTCGCTGGGTTTCCAGTCTGGAGTGCAGCCCAGGTGCGTGCAGCGCGCGTAGATCACGAACACGCGGTCAGGCGTGCGATCGACCCAGATGCGGTATTTCTGCTGAAACTTCGTGTCGACGCCAAGGGCGAACTCCGACGGATAACCAATCTTAAAAACAGTGTTGGGTTCGAAAAGAGTGCGGGGAAGAAAGAATCGAAAGAAGGCCAGGAACCAGGCGGTAAGGAAGGCCGTGACCGCGACCCACACCAGGCGTCGCCGGCGCCGGTCAATCTCGGTGTTCGAGGGCCCGGATGAAGATAGTCCACCAGCCGCCGCTGCTTTCGAGGTTCCCACCGCTGGCGTGCCTACATACTTCGTGGCATCCATTGCGGCAGGCGTTGGTGGTGGATTCGGTGTGGGCTTGTCGCCCTCCGGCTCCGGCATGACTCTTCCTCCTCGTTCTTGCTTTCTTACTCTCCGGTCTACTTCTCAAACAAATTCTTCGTTCTCTAACTCTTCTAGTCGGCTGCCACCAGGGCTGGCGCCGTGTCCTGCCCTCCTGTTGCACGGACTGGAGTGCAGGAATCGACGGCTTCGCCTAAGGCCTGAAGCACCAACTGCCCCAAAGCCGAAATAAATTTTGGAGAATCGTTCAGGCCTGCGCTCATTTCGAACTGCGTGATGCCAAGCCGCCGTGCTTTCTCGCGGGCTTCGTGATCGATCTCGCCCAGCGTCTCCACGTGATCGGAAACAAAAGCCACCGGCACGATACAAACTTCCCGCACTTTTTCGGCCGCCAGGTCATGCAGCGTCCGGTGCAGGGAAGGCTGCAGCCATTTGCTGGCTCCCACCTTGCTCTGGTAGCACAGCCGGCAACGGTTCGGCCAGCCGCCGCGCTGCATCAGAAGGCTTACCGTTTCCTCAATCTGCTGCTGGTAGGGATCGCCCTTGGATATGACGGACATGGGCACGCTGTGCGCGCTGAAAACAATCTCCGCGCGTTCCGGTTCCGGAAATCGCGCCAGAGCCTCTTCAATTTTCTCGATTACGGCGTCTAAATACTTGGGATGCCGATAGAAGGGACCGACGTTGTGTACGTCAGCGTCCGAGTGGTAAAGACGCCGCCACTCGTTCAGGCTGCTGCCCGTCGTGGTCGAGGAATACTGAGGATACAGGGGCAGCAGGACCACCTCGTCACACTGCGCGGCCTCCAGTTGCACGATCGCCTCACTGGTAAAAGGATGCCAGTAGCGCATGGCCACAAAGCAGCGCACATCCATGCCCTGACTGGCGAGCTCGGCTTCCAGCGCCTGCGCCTGGCGTTCGGTGAAGCGGCGGATCGGCGAACCCCCGCCGATGATCGCGTAGTGATGCTGTACCTTGCTGGCGCGCGTGGTTGAAATCAGTTTGGCCAGAGGTTTGCGCCCGATGCGGGCAAAGGGAAAATCAATGATATCGGGGTCGCAGAAGAGGTTATAAAGGAAAGGCTCGATCGCAGCCAGCGTGTCAGGACCGCCCAGCTGAAACAGAACTACCCCCACACGGCGCGTTGTCTTCGCCATCCCTTCAGATTCCTCGGAACCCGCGAATTTACTCCCATCGGCGGCGAGAGTCAATGGCGGAGATTGACTGAACATAGAGTGAGAAACGTTTTCTACTGAACGGCTGCGGGCGTGGCCTTCGCTTTATCCATTTCTTCGATCACCGCATCCGCGAATTCCGACGTGCCCGCCTGGCCTCCAATATCCCGCGTCAACTTTTCCCGATGCCGATACACTTTTTCCAGGGCATTGCGAATCTGGAGGGAGGCGTCGACCTCGCCGAGATGACGCAGCATCAGCAGTCCGGAGCGCAGAAGAGCCGTAGGATTCGCCAGGTTCTTGCCTGCAATGTCGGGGGCTGAACCGTGTACCGCTTCGAAAATCGCGCAGTCGTCGCCCAGGTTCGCGCTGGGCACAAACCCCAGGCCGCCTACGAACGCCGCGCACAAGTCTGAAATGATGTCGCCGTACAAATTCTCCATCACCAGCACGTCGTACTGATAGGGATTCATGACCAGCTGCATGCACGTGTTATCAACAATGTGCTCGCCGTAAGTGATCTCAGGATAATTCTTGGCGACGGCGCGGCAGCAGCGCAGGAATAAGCCATCCGACAGTTTCATGATGTTCGCTTTGTGGATGGCATGAATTTTCTTTCGCTGATTCTTGCGGGCATACTCAAAGGCAAATTTCGCAATGCGGGTCGAGGCCTTTTCGGTGATGATCTTCAGGCTTTCCACCACCCCGGGCACCACTTCGTGCTCCAGGCCAGAGTACAAGCTTTCTGTGTTTTCGCGGACGATGATGAGATCGACGTCCGGATAACGCGTGGGGATGTGGGGCAGATTGCGGATCGGACGGAAGTTGGCGTAGAGCTCGAATTTCTGGCGCAATGCGACGTTGATGCTGGAAAAGCCGCCGCCGATCGGGGTTGTCACCGGTCCTTTTAATCCCACGTGGGTGCGCTCGATCGACTCAATTACTTCTTTTGGGATGTACTCGCCGTACCTCTCGAAGGCATCGGATCCGACCTGAAACGTCTCCCACGCGAACTTCACGCCGGTGGCTTCGAGAATGCGCACCGTGGCCTCAGTGACTTCGGGGCCGATGCCATCGCCGGGTATGAGAGTTACTTTATGAGTCATGATTTAAACCAGTGGCCAGTGGTCAGTGATCAGTGGCCGGCGAAACACGCATCCTCGGTTTTTAACTAGCCACTGACCACTGGCCACCGACCACTGACCTTCATCACTGACCACCCTTCTTTCCCCTGACTTCCGCCGTTTCTTTTTCTTTGGCTTTCACCAAATCCGTCAGCTCGTTCATGAACTCTTTGACGTCCTTGAAGTCCAGGTAGACCGAGGCAAAGCGCACGTACGCCACCTTGTCGAAGCGGCGCAAGCGGTTCATGATGAGTTCGCCCAGTTCGCTGGTCTTGCGCTCGCGCTCCTGTGACTCAATGACGAAGGACTCGGCGTCATTCACAATCTGTTCCAGCTTGCTGATGGGAACCGGTCGCTTCTCGCAGGCCCGCAACAGGCCATTCAGGATTTTCTGCCGGTCAAACTTTTCCCGCCGGCCGTCCTTCTTAACGACCATGTAAGGGATTTCGTCGATGCGCTCGTAGGTTGTAAAGCGCTTGCTGCACTTCAGGCACTCGCGGCGGCGGCGAATCGATTCCGCCTCTTTGCTTTCGCGCGAATCAACTACCTTATCGTTGGCAAAGCCGCAAAAGGGACATTTCATGGCGCTGTTGTTGGTCGAAAAATAATCTGTCGATCGAAATCGAATGTTTGGGAGTTAATACAGAAATTGTAACAGGCGAGTGTGGCCGGGTCGCACAGGCCGTACCTATGTAATAGACAGGAATAGCGGTTTACGCAGGCGGCGCGACGATCTCTGCTTCTTCGGCCTGATGACTCTCTTTTGACAATTTCCGCAGCGATAATCTCTCGTGGTGGGCCAGCGCCAAGCCAAGCGGCACGACCGCCACAAAACATACTAACCACAGCAAAATGGCGCAACTTGTCGCCATTTCGGCGGGAACATCAAAGATTCTGGTGAGGGCAGCGATCGTGGCTACCTGCGAGCCACCGCCGACGCCGGGCAACTGCAGCATCGATCCGAAAATGCTGGCTCCCATCAGGAGCAGCACCTGAGGTCGCGTGATATCGAGCGCGTCTGTGCCGTAAGCATGCGCTACCTCCTGATACGCGACAGCTATTACAAACCACATCGCCACCGAGACGACGATCGATAACGCCAGGGAAATAGGACCATGGACAATGCGCAGGCCCAGACCGAACTCGCGAATCTTCTCGGCTACGCGCTCGCCCAGATTTGCAGCCAGATGGGCAAAGCGCCTTTCAACCCAGACGGCGATGGCTTCGCCGCTGCGCCCGACGACCACGGCGGCCGCGGCAAGGCCGGCCACGAGACCCATGAGCAGGAAACCACCGATGCGGAACTTGTGATAGTACTCCGGGTGCGGAATTGACTGCATCGCACCTGGAAGAAAGAAGATCGCAAACACCATCAGGATGGTAAAGGCGCCAACATCAAATAGTCTCTCGATCGCCCATACTCCCATCTGGGAGGAGAACGGAAGGTTCTCGCGCTTGGAGATGAGATAAGGGCGAATGAGTTCGCCGGGACGCCCGAGCAAGGCCAGGCCGGTGAATCCGATCAGCGTGGGGGCGATCAGTCCGGTGTAGGAAGCTTTTGGTCGAACTGGCAGCAGGAAAATCTTCCAGCGGATGGCTCGCAACACGTATCCAAAATAGATCCATAGCACGGCGTGAAGCACGTGAAACCAGCTGATTTGCTGGCTGAGATTGCGAAACTTGCCCCAGTCGAAAGCACGCCATTCGCGAAACTGAAAGTAAACCAGAGCGGCGAGTATGAGGAAAACGACCGTACTCGCCACGATGCGCTTTTTGTCCATGAAAAGGAGAAGCCTCGCGCCGCGACCCTCGCCACGCGAAGCGGAAACGGCACTTCAAAGGTAAATGAGTGTGAGTAGAGGGTCAAACAGGGTTCAACCGTGCAGTGAAGTCGGCAAACGGAAAGGCTGCTGTTTTATTGCGCAGTCTGTTGCTCGGACGCAGCACTTGCTTTCGCCTGGGCTTGCGGGTTGGGCTTGTGCGCCTTTGCTGGAGCAGGCGTTCCGGTCGATTTGACGGACGAGGTCTTTGGCGCCGCGGGCTGGTTTGCGGCCTTTGCGGCGAGTTTCTTTTTGTTGAAGTCGCGCACGATGCGGGCTACGTAGGCTTTGGTCTCGTAGTAAGGAGGAACGCCGCCATACTGCTCCACGCGCTGCGGGCCTGCGTTATAGGCCGCCAGCGCCTTGATCAGATCGAAGTCATAGCGCTCGAGAAGTTCGCGCAGATAGCGCGTGCCACCTTCGACATTTGCCTGTGGATCAAAGGCATTCTGTACCCCCAGTTGCGATGCGGTCTGGGGCATCAACTGCATCAGACCCTGCGCGCCTTTGGGCGACACTGCCCGAACATTGAAGCCGCTCTCGGCGCGAATCACGCTGGTTACAAGATCCGGGTCGAGACGGTAGGTTCCACTGGCCGCTCTTACTACCTCGTTCAGATCCGGCGCGGGCTGGACGTTCTTTGCCGGAGGCCGCGACGGTGCCGGAGGTTGCGACGGGAGGCGCGAAGCGGACTCGTTTTTTGCTGGTTCAGGCTGGGCTTCGGCCGGTGCAGCTTCAAAGTGGTCGATCTCCGCCGTTGGCACATCCACAAAACTCGAGTCATCTGCACTCACGTAGAGCCGAGTGATTGTCCCAATGATACGGCGGCGTTCATGACGGATGGAGAATCCGTTGCGCAGAACTGCGGTGTCGGCTGCCGAGCAGGGAAGCGCTGTTGCTGCGAGTAGAGCGATCACCACCGCCCATTGCCCGATCTGGATTGCCTTCTTCATTTCAGAGAATCTGCCCCCCAAGCCCTGAGGGGATAAAGCCAGAACTTCCCGGTTCCTCGACGGCACGGCTAAAGCTGTGCCCTTCCCGGCCACTTGCGGCACGAAGCCGTGCCCGTCCGGAGTCGCAAGTAAGAGCGGGGTCAATCGTAGCTACCCGACCACTTCTGCGACCGCTGCGGCTACACCGCAGCAATCGTTACCAAGGGTTACGCTCCAGCCGCGCCCGCGGAGCTCCTCGCAGGCATTCCCCATGATAACCGGATGCCCGGCAAACTCAAGCATTTCGACATCGTTGTGGTTGTCACCGATGGCCATGACCTGCTCGCGGCTGTAACCGCGATGGGCGGCCCAGCGCTCGAGGGCGTGGCCTTTGGAACAGCCTGCATTCAGCACGTCGATCATCGAGAGATCCCGCGCGGGGTACTCGGTCCGCAGTACGGTAACCCTGCCTTCGGTCCCGCTGTCTTCGAGAGCCCGCAAGGCTCGGCTCATCCGCTCCATCGAACCGCAAAACATAGCCTGGACAGGATCGTTCACCAGGGAATTCTCGATTGGTACCACAAACTCGATGAACGCCATGTTCTTTTCCAGCCAGCGCCGGATGCTGAGATTCAAGTCGTCCAAGTGCTCGAGGACGATTGCGCCTTTGGATTCCTGGTCAAAGGTAAGAACGGTATTGCCGCGGAAAGCTTGCATAGCCCCACAGAGCTCGCGGCAGAGCTGGCGCGGCATAAGGTCACGATGAAAAGTCTCTCCGGCAAGTGAACGGGTTACGGCACCGTTTGAGCTGATCAGCCACAGGTCGAAACCGAGTTGCCTGGCAATGGGTAAGGCGAAGGTGTGGCGCCGTCCAGTGACCAGTACGACTTCGATGCCGGAATCATGGGCATGGCGCAGCGCTGACAGGTCGTCGGGTGAAATCTGGAATTGGGGATTGAGCAGCGTGCCGTCGATGTCGGAGGCGATCAGGCGAATCGGGCGCGTGAAAGGCTTCACCACTGGTGATTCTAGCATTCACCGAAGCCCAAAAGCCGAAGCCGGAAGCCCGTGGTATTCTTCGCTGTCATATTGCGCTCTCCATGGGATCGCTTCTCTTTTTTCTCGGCGGATGGGGATTCATTTTGCAGGCGGTGGCGATCGTGCACTTCATTCGCCGACGTCCGGATACCTACTGGATTTTTATCATTTTGTTTCTGGGATGGATTGGGGCGCTGATTTACATTGTCGCGGAAGTGATTCCCGACGCTGGGCTGCTGCGCGGGTCGTTTCAGGCGTTTCCGCGGCGGCGGCGGATTCATGAACTAGAGCGGGCCGTTCTTGACAATCCTTCGGCGGGGAACTACGAAGAACTGGGGCTGCTCTATCTGGACGACGGCGACTTTGCGCGGGCGCGGGCCTGCTATGACCGGGCTATCTCGTCGCGAACGGATTCTGCCGATCCCTTCTATCGCCGCAGCATTGCGGAGATCGAGCTGGGGGACTTCGCTGCGGCTGTGCCTGATCTGGAGCGGACCGTTGCGGCTGATCCTAATTACGACTTTCAGCGTGCCAAAGGGCTGCTGGCTCATGCTTACGCCCAGACTGGAAAGACTGAAAAAGCCGAGCCTCTCTTCGAGCAGGCTACGAAGATCTCCACGAGTTCGGAGACTTACTACAACTACGCGCTCTTTCTGCAGTCGCAGGGCCGGGTCGACGAGGCGCGCGAGTGGGCCCAGAAGATTCTCGACAAGAAGCCGACGATGCCGGGGTACTTGCGGCGGCGTGAGCGTCCGTGGTTTCGCAAGGCGTATGCGCTGCTGGCCCGGCTGCGGCTGCGGTAGCACTGGCTTCGGCTTTCGGGCTTCGGGCCTCGGCTTTCGGGCCTCGGCAATCTCCATATGTGGGGTCCTGACACCGTTTGCTCGACGTCTGCCTTCTCGCTTCCCGCTCTGGGAAACAGGTCATCGACTTTCTTGTCGTAGGGGTATACCCCCCTCCCCCCTGATCTATTGGAATCTTCATGTTAGGGTCACTTTTTGAAGTAATCCTAGGGCTGCAACAACTTACGGGCAAAATCTTGACAGCATAGGATTTAGCTTCGCTCCTAACAGGAATAAATCGCATTCGCGCATTGCCTCCGCCAGCATGATCGGACGATGGGGCTGTGGATGGCAAGGTTAGATATCACAGGGGTGCTGTGGATCTCTCAGAGCCCCGAGTCGTGCTTTTCCCGATTGTCGCAACGATTTAGAAGCGGTCGTTGGTGTCGATGTTGAAGCCGAGGTAGGCGTTGACTTCAACTGGCTGGGTGCCGCGCATGGCCGGGCGGAATTTCCAATTAGGTAAGGCGGCCAGAATCTTGGCGGTCATCCCGGCCGGACCGGGCTCGAGAACCTGGAAATGCTGCAGCTTGCCAGAAGTATCGAGTGTGCACTTGATCACTACGCGGGCGTGCGGAAGGTTGGCGGGCAAATCGGTGGCATAGCCTCGGGGGCCGACAAGGGCTCCGGTCGACGATCCGGCAGGAGTGTGCGGGACGGGGTTGACTTCGGCAAATTGCATCACGACCATGCCGAGCGACGTGTCCACGTACACGGTGTAGTTGTCTCCCGGGAGCTTCCCGTAGAAATCAAACGCGCCGCCGGAGCGTGAGGTGGCAACGATGGTGATGGCCGCTCCGTCCTTCGGCATTGCCGGAGAATGTCCGGGAGTGGTTGGAGCGCTAGCGTTGCCGTCCGCTCCGAAGCTGGGCAGATTGACGACGTAGGTGCTGCCACCGCGAACGTCGACGCCAGGCACAGCTGGAGAGCCGGTGGGAGCGCTGCCGGCGCCGCCGGGACCGGGAGTGGGAGAGATTCCACCACGGGCGCCGGCGTCGGACCCTACGCCAGTTGCCGTCTTGTCTGCGCCTGAGCCTGCTCCGGACTTATCTCCAGTCAAGCCGCTGCCGGAGCCCTCACCGTGACCGATGCCTGCGCCTCCGCCGGAACCGCCCAGGCCCGGCTTGTCGCCACCGGAGGGTGACATGGCCAGCGAACCCTTGTTGCCACCCGGCATTCCGACCGTGGAACCAGGTTGGGGGGATAACACTACTCCGGAACCGCCATTGCTTCCTCCCCCGCCGGGAGGAGCGAGCACCGAGCCGGAGTCGCCGGGACCGCCGAGGCCGTTGCCCTTTCTGCCGGAGCCGGAGAGCGTGCCTGAGCCGATTGATGGAGGCGGCGGAACTACGTTGCTGGCCAGTTGCGTGCCGTTGCCGGGAGCGGCAGAGTTTCCGGGTCCGGATGGAGAACCCTGGCCTGGGCCTGAGGCTCCGACTGATGGAGGCGGAGGGATGACGTTGGAAGTGCCGAGGGACGATCCTCTCGCTCGAGCGGGGGACGAACCTCCTGCTGCGCCGGAACCTGAGATCGACGGTGGAGGGGGAACGACGTTGTTAGCGAGAGAGCCGCCTGGGGCGGTTCGAGCGGTTCCTGAAGCGCCTGCTGAGGAGGGCGGAGGCGGTACAACATCCTGGGTGCCGAACAGTTTGCCGATGACGGTGCTTACGAACGATCCATTTGCCTGCGTGGGGGGTGGGGGGACGACGGCGGCTGAGGGATCGGCAGCGCTGCCGCTTTCCAGCCGGCGAAGATCATGTGCGGAATCGGCGGAGGGGGGTGGCGCGACCACGGATGGTGCGGGCAGGTTGAGTTTTGCATTACGTGAAGTCTCGCGCTCCGGGGCGGAAACTGGAGGAGGCACGACCGCATCGTTGTTCATCTGCACTCGGGTGGACGAAACTTCACGGCTGACAGCTGAAGGAGCAGGTGGAATCACGGCGGAATCCATGGCAGGTGCAGACGAGGTGCGTTCCCGGGAGAGCCTGGGAGCTGGCGCGATGATGCTGGGGTCGAGAGCGGGTGCGACGAGCGTGTGGTCAGAGCGGACGCTGGGCGCCGGAGGAACGACTGCGGCATCCAGCGCAGGAGTGGACCGTGACTTGTCTGAAGAGACGTTGGGAGCAGGCGGAACGACAGCGTCGAGCGTGAGTCCGCGGCGGGATTGATCGCGAGCGACGTTAGCCGGCGCGGGAGCGACTACGTTAACGGGAAGACGGGGCGCAGTCAGCGAAGAGTGCAGGCCTTCGGATGGAGGCGGGCCCGGGTTCGGTGCCGGCTTGGCCTTGAAAGCTAGCAGGTTTGCTACCGCTCCGGCGGTGGACGGGAGTTTAAGGTCGGGAGCGTCGACAACTCTTGGTGAGAGGGAGCCTCCGCGGGCTACGTGGATCGTTTGAGTTCGGTGATGCGCTTCGTGACCACCGGCGCGGCCGGAGGCTCCGGCCTGAGCGCCGCCGAGGTCTTCAGTGCGGGGCAGTTCGTCGCCGGAGTAGTAGATGACTTCGTAGGGACGTACCCTGGGCGCCGCGTAGGGACGGAGGTGGGCAATCTTTCCGGGAAGAATGATGACGACGAACAGCAGGAATGCCTGCAGCAACATTGCGGCGATCATCCCCCGATATGGGGAGATGCCATTGGGAGCTTCGCCGGCCAGGCGCGGACCGGAGCGGGCAAAGGCGGGGCGGATGGAGGTGACGAAGCCCTGCCAGCGAGGGGTCCACTCAATGAGCAGCCTGGGCTCGTCGTGCAAGTAGATCGCGTTTTCGAGTTGGAGTGTAGTGGTCACCGAAAGTTTGTCATCCGAGGGCTGAAGCCCACGTTCCGATTTTCAGCCGGCAGCGGCACGGCTGGAAGCCGCGCGTTTTCAGGGCATGGCTGAGAACCGCGAGGTCTAGATGTCCCCCTTTATGCTGATCTCAATTCTATCGCCTAGAGCGGTTCCTGTTGAGACTACGGTGTTTTGCGGCAACTCCAAAACTGAGGCTGCACGCAGGCGGACAGGCGCGAACCGCCAGGGCTGCAGGGCGCGTTCGAGATGGACCACGGTGCCAGCGGGGTCGAGATATACCACGTCGATAGGGAATCGCATAGCTAGAGTATGAACGCCCCGGCAGGGTCGAATCCAGAGGCCGCAGCCGTTACGGAAGTCATCTTGAGAGGCTCCGAGGAGACCGCGAAACCGGGACCAGTGCGTCTGGGCCACGGCCAGGCTGGTGGCGAGATGGAGCTGACGAGTCTGGTTGAACGCCTGGCCGCGCGGAACCAATCCGGGCATGACGACTCCTGATTTGCTCTCTGCTTGGATGTCCCTCAACCGCTTCTGACTACGCGCACATTATTACGCGTAGATTATTTTGAAACGAGGGAGTGATAGGCCTGAATGAGCGCCGGACCAATGGTGACGAAGAGGAACGGTACCAAAATGAAAATTACCAGGGGAGGGACCATCTTGATTGTAGTCTTGGCGGCCTGTTCTTCCGCGCGCTGACGGCGGGCGGTACGCAAAGAGTCGGAGTGGACGCGCAAGGCTTGAGCCACACTGGTGCCGAAGCGATCGGTCTGGATGAGAGTGCCCACGAGAGAGCGAATGTCGTCGACGCCAGTGCGGTCGACGAGATTGCGCAGGGCTTCGGCGCGGGGCTTGCCGGCGCGCATCTCGAGATTGACGAGATGAAATTCGTCGCTGAGGTCGGGATGGGCGTGGTGCAAGTCTTTGCCGACGCGCATCAGGGCCTGGTCGAGGGCTAATCCGGCTTCGACGCAAATTACGGTGAGGTCAAGAGCGTCGGGCAGGGCAATGCGAATGCGCTGCTGGCGGTCTTTAATCATGCGCTTCAGGAAAAAGCGGGGGATGAAGAAACCAAGTGCGGGGACGCAGACCAACAGGCTCAGGCTGCTGAAACCCGAGAAAGCGAGGACTCCGGCCAGGCCGACAGCCGCTAGTAGCAAGCGGGCTCCGAAATAATAGCTGGAGTGGCGCGATTCGCGAAGTCCGGCCTGGATCAGCCACCCGCGGGTGCGGGAGACGTCAGAAGGCGACATGGGAATCGCCCGGCTGATGGGATCGAGCGCCTGCTCGAGACGTTCTTTTATTTTTATTGCAGGCTTTTCGGGAGCCTGGGTGATCTGGCCGCCGAGAGCGCGCAGGCGAGCTCCCAGCACGGAACTGGGTGTCACTACGGCCGCGCCGAAGGCGAACACCACCAGCACGACGGTGACAAATACGACGATGGCCAGAATCATTAACGGCATCTTTAAACCTAGTTGCTCAAGCTTGGTCGTTAGATGTTACTTGCTAAACGCTACTCGTTAAAGACTGCTCGTAAAGAATTGGTCCTTAAACCTGAATCTTAATAATCTTCCGGATCACGAAGTAGCCAATGGTTTGCAGGGCGATGCTGACTACCAGCAGAGTATGTCCGATTGGGTCGTAAAAGAGTGGCCGGACAAACTCCGGACTGAAGACCGCAAGAATCGCCACTACGGCCGGCGGCATACCCATCAGCAAGGCCATGGTAAGGCGTCCCTGGGCGGTGTGAACTCGCACCTGACGCTGAATCTTGAAGCGCTCGCGGATGACGTAGGACAAATTGTCGAGAATTTCGGCGAGGTTGCCACCGGTTTCGCGCTGCAGCATGACGGCGGTGACGAAGAACTTCACGTCCACGAGGGGGACGCGCTCGGTGAGATTCATGAGGGCGTCGCGGACCGGCATGCCGAATTTCTGCTCTTCATAGAGCTTGCGGAATTCGCTGGCCAGGGGCTCGGTGGTTTCGTTGGAAATCATTTCCAGAGCGGTGGTGAAAGCGTGTCCGGCGCGAACGGCGCGGGCTAGAGTGTCGATCGCTTCTGGGAAAAGCTCTTCGATTTTTTCGAAGCGCTTCTGACGCCGATAGGAGACAAGTGCATAGGGAAGGAATGAGCCGATGATCAAGGCAGCCCAGGTGATGGCAGGATTGCGGCTCCAGACGAGAGCCGTGAACGCTACCAACGCACCGGAGAGCAGACACAGAACGAGAAAATTGCCGGCGCGAAATTTCATACCGGCCTGGAGCAGCGCCTCCTGCATTGCCGAAACCCGCGCGGAGCGGCGCAGTAGACTGTCGAGTGCGGGAATCTGGCTGAGTTGCTCGTCGCGCAGCAAGGCGAGTTCTTCGTCAGGCTCGCGTTCGGGCGCTTTCTGCACGGTCGCCAGACGATCTTTGATGAGGCGGGCCTGGGCGCGGCGACTGTCGAACAGAGACAAGACGGCGAAGATTGCCAGGGCAACTACGACGAACACGAGAAACGCAATTAACAAGGCGGACATAAACTAATCGCTCTCTACTCCCAGGTTCTCAGCGTCTTCAAATCTCAGTCTTCGATTCAAACAGTGCCGGGCGCAGCCGCGTGCCCGCGTTGGCCAACCGTTCGGCAAACTGAGGGCGGATTCCGGTGGCGCGGAACGCTCCCCTGACCTTGCCGTTTTCGTCGAGCCCGCGCCGGTCAAAGACGAAAATGTCCTGCATGATAATGGATTCGTTGTCCATGCCAGTGACCTCGGAAACCGAGGTGACTTTGCGCGTGCCGTCTGACAATCGGGCAACTTGCACGACGGCGTGGATGGCGGAAGCAATCTGATGGCGCACAGCGCGCTCAGGAATGTTGAGGTTCGCCATGGAGACCATGTTTTCGACTCGGGCGAGGGCGTCGCGCACGGAGTTGGCGTGGACCGTAGTGAGGGAACCTTCGTGGCCCGTGTTCATGGCCTGCAACATGTCGAAGGCTTCTTCGCCGCGGACTTCGCCGACGACGATGCGGTCTGGCCTCATACGGAGGCTGTTGATGACGAGCTGGCGCTGGCGGACGGCGCCTTTGCCTTCGATGTTGGGAGCGCGGGTCTCCAGGCGCACCACGTGCTCCTGCTTGAGCTGCAGTTCGGCGGCGTCTTCAATGGTGACGATGCGCTCGACGTTGGGAATGTAGCCGGACAGGACGTTGAGCAATGTGGTCTTACCGGCGCCAGTGCCGCCCGAGATCAGCAGGTTCAATTTCCCTTTCACCATGGTGGAGAGAAGTTCGAGCATAGGCTCGGTAAGGGTGTGGTTCTCGATCATGTTGCGGGCGGTGACCGGGTCGCGCCCGAAACGCCGGATGGACAGACAAGCGCCGTCCAATGCGAGAGGAGGAATAATGGCATTTACACGGGAACCGTCAGGCAGGCGAGCGTCCACCATGGGAGAAGATTCATCGACGCGGCGGCCCACGCGAGAAACGATGCGCTCGATGATCTGCATGAGGTGCTGGTTGTCTTTGAAGGACAAGTCGGGCATCAATTCCAGCTTGCCCGCCCGCTCGATGTAGATCCGGTCAAAACGGTTGACCAAAATATCGGAGATGGAGTGATCCTTGAGCAGGGGTTCGAGCGGACCGAGGCCAAAGATTTCGTCGAGAATCTCGCGCGAGAGGCGCTCGCGCTCGGCGAAGCTGAGAGGAACGACCTCGCTATTGACCGAGTTGCGGATGAGGGCGAGAACTTCTTCGCGAGCCGAGTCACCGGTGTTGCGGCCCAGTTTCTCGAGGTCAAGGCGGTCAAGGATTTTGCGGTGCAGGTCGGCCTTTACCTGCTGGTACGCGTTGTGCTCGAAGATCTGCGGATTGGCCATAAAGTCTTATAAGGAAGCGAGCCAAACGCGCGATTCTTGTGTCGCAAAGAGCGCGACACATCGCGCGGCTCCTTCGCGAGACAAAAGCGTCTCGCTCAGGATGACAAAACTGCACCGCTACGTACCTAACCCTATACCGTTCTAAACCTAATACTGTCTTGAGCCTGTACCGTCTTGAACCTATACCGTTTTGAACAAGGACCAGGCAGAACGTTTTACATCGACGTCGTTGCGGGTCAATTCCTGTGCCAACCCGGAAAAGCAGCGGGCAATCTCCGTGTGGCTTTGCTCCATCACCGGCGTGCCGCGGTCGATGGCGGAGGAGATGGCGAAGTATTGATTGGGGACGCGCCACAACAATTTGACTCCGGCAGCATTCTCGGCATCCGCTTCGGTGAAGCCCGGCACCTTACGGAAGCGGTTGAGGACCAGGCGCAGGCGTTCGCGGTTGCCGGTTTCTCCGAGGTACTGTTGCACGCGAGCGGCGCTCCACAGCGAGGCGACATCGGTGCAGGCCACAAGCAGGACGCACTCCGAGAGATTGGCGACCAGGCGGCTGGCGGCGTCGAGGCGCGAGGAGTTGTCGACGACCACGTAGCGGTAGTGGGTTACCAGCATGTCGAAAAGCCGGACAAACTCTGCGGTCGATGGTTCGATGGCTGCGGGGGTATTGGTTCCTGCCAACAGCTGCAGGCCACCGTCATGCCGGGTCATGAAACTCTCGAGCAGGGAACTATCCATGCGGTGGAGATTGCGAGTGGCGTCGGCGAGGGTGAATAAGGGTTTGAGATTCAGATGTAAGGAGGTGTGCCCTAGCGGGGCAAGATCCACGAGAGCCGTGTTGCCATGAGCCGATTGCAGAGCCAGGGCGAGGTTGACGGCCACGGTGGTCGCTCCACTGCCGCCTTTAGCGTTGACGATGGAGAAGACCTTACCTCGCGGACCTCCCTTTTGAACCTTGCGCTGGGCAGTAGTGAGGCGAACAAAAGCCTCCAGAAGGTCGGTGGTGGTGGTGGGACGCTCGATGAATTCGCGAGCGCCGGCGCGCATGGCATTGACGATGACCTGCGGCTGGTTGAGATTGCCGATGGCGAACACAGCTGTCTCGGGCAGTTCCTGGTGCAGAAGTTCAACGGCGCGCATGGCCATGGCGGGATTGTCGGCGGGGATATCGACCAGGAGAACGTCGGGACTGGCGGCTTGCACGCGGCGTGTGACGGGATCCGATACGGCGACCGGAAAACTGGCACAGGTATGGACCGTGCGAGCCACGCTAGTGCCATCCACCAATACCTGGAGGACGGTGCGCTGCTCATTGTCAGTGGCCACGATGACGACTGAAAGCTCAGCCATAACCTACGCCTTCCCCACTCCGCAAAAATCAGTTGCCAGTGTCCAGTTACCAGGTGCCACTAAGTTCATCGGATCATCGCGCCAAACGGGTTACTTCCCGGAAGGCTTTTTTCCATCGAACTTGTCGTTATTGATGAAAGAGTCCGGCTGCTTAGGCCCGGATGGTGATTCGGTGTTGGGCGAAATCCGGTGCACGGTGCAGAGAACCATCAGTTCCTGATTGCTCTTCGAAACGTTCTTGCTTCTGAAGAAGGCACCCAGGATTGGAATATCTCCCAGGCCGGGAACCTTCTCCCAAGTGTCGGTGACGCGATTGTCGATCAAGCCGGCGATCACGAAACTTTGCCCGTCCCGTAATTCGAACTCGGTCTCGGCTTTGCGTGTACTCAGGGCGGGGATGGTGAAGCCGGAAATGGTAAGCGCGTCGGCGAAATCCAGAGTGCTAACCTCAGGGGCAACGGTGAGGTGAATATTGCCGTTGGGCATGATTACGGGGGTGAAATCCAGCTTCACGCCGAACTCCTTGAAGGAGATGGTGACGGCGGTGAATCCCGCTCCAGGTTGCACGATGGGGAAGGGGAACTGGCCGCCCGCAAGGAAGCTGGCTTTCTTGCCATTGACAGCGATGAGAGTGGGCTCGGACAGAATCTGGAGAAGATTCTTGGTGGCCAGCGCCTCGATCACGGCGCCCAAGTGAATGTTCGGCTGAAACAGAAACATATTGAGAACGTTGCTGATGGTTTGAGTGGCCGGAAACGGAGTATTTTGCCCCTGAGTCTGGCTGATCGATTGGGTAGCGAAACCCCCGTATTGGCCGGTAGTTGAAGTGCCGATCAAATTGCCGGCGCCTGTGGAGAAAAGGTTGGCACCGAGTTGGGTAAGGGCGGAGCGGTCGACCTCGGCGAACTTCACTTCGAGCAGGACTTCCTGGGCACCGACGGGACCGAAGGTGAGAACGTTCACCACATTCTTGGAATATGCCGAAGCTAATTCTCCGGCGCGCTTAGCGACATCCTCGGTAGTAACGTGGCCGGAGAGAACGATGGCGGCGCGCGAAGGGGTGACGGAAATCTGTTCCTCGGGGAAAACGCGATGTTCTTCTTCGGCGCAGGCGCTGACATCAACGTCGACGCGGAGATCGAAGCTACGCGAGCGTTCGAGTTCGTCCCAGATGATCAGGGAGACTTCGCCGGGGGACCGTCCGTGGACCAGGATCTGAGTGCCAGTAAGTGGGGTGACATCGGCGACATTGGGGTCGGTTATGGAGACGCGCCTGATTTGCTCGGTGGTATTGATGAGCAGAGACTTGTCGACCATGACGCGCAGCGGAGCTGAACCTTGAGGCTGGGCGGACTGCGGAGGAAGCGTGGTCTGGGTGGTGGCTGGCGGAGTTGGTTCCTGAGGCGCCTGAGTCGCAGGCTGTTGGGGGAGAGCCTCGGCCAGTGCGAACCTTGAAACGCACATCGAAACGAACATTGGCAGTAAGAACGATAGTGCCAGCGCAACGAAAAATGTCCTGCGAACCTTCATCGTGTGATTCCTCTCCACATGAGGAAACCTGCTATGCAGTGCATCGAACGGTCAGGCCGAAACTGCTCTCAGATTACTTGGGGTCTTCCCCGCTTTGTTCGGGCATCGGGACGACGGTTTTCTTGTCACCTTTATAGACTTCTATGCTGAGGACCGAAGGAGGGGGAGCCGGCTTCTCAGTCTTCTGCTGTCTGACGGGATGAATCGTCACCCGCGGCGGAGCCGCAACCGGCGTGCCGCCCTTGTACAGACCCCTGGCATTGGCTGCGTCCACGGGGTCCTGATGAGTATCGAGTGGGTTACGCAGGGAAAGTTGAATCTTGCCTTCGGAACTGGCCAGAGTCAGACGTTCGGCGTCCTCGGGAGAAGTCAGCAGGGTGATCACCGGAGTACTCTGGGCTTCCCCAGCGGCGTTGCGTTCCAGGCGCTGGCCGGAAGCAATCACGGCCACATTCTGCAGGACGGTTGTGGTCTGGGACTCGGAGCCGCCGTTGGGGGTTCCTGTGAGGAGCACGTCGACACGGGTTCCGGGACCGACGAAACCGGCGACGGAGACTACTTCATTCACTCGCACGGAGACGGCGCGCATTCCTGGTGGAATTAATGAAGGCAGACCTGATCCGGCGTTTTCTGGAGCCAGCTTGCTGGGCAGAATGAACTCGCCCTTGGCTATGGGAATGATGACGCCGCGGCCCATCACCTGAGAGCGTTTCGTGTAAGCGCCGGCAGGCAGTCCGGTGGCGGGGAACCTGGCGATGTGCACGTCGTGCTCTTCGACGCGCGCCCCGACCTGAATGTCGTCAGCGGCCACGACAACGTCCGCGGCGGCTTCGACGGTCGCCGGACCTCTCCCTGCCAGGTTCTTGTAAACGAACAGGCTGACGAAGGCCCCCAACGCCAAGGCCACAGCCCCGATCATCAACAGACGAGTGCGGTTCATAATGCTCTGTCAGGACAAGCAAAGACGATTATCCCCGCCGTACACCTCGGGGATTGATTGTATTGTGCTGCGCCGTTGCAGATTCTTACTGAATCGAACTGGCGACGTTGGAGAAAACATTGTTCGCGTTCGAACCAATCAGCCGAATGGTGCCTACAACGATCACAAGGATTACGGCCAGCATCACGGCATATTCCGCGATATCCTGTCCTTCTTCCTCGCGCCACAATCTCCAAAGATGATCCATGGTTCCCGGCCTCCTGAGAAACAGCAAGCTTCTGAAACAACCGTCCCTACAGATAAAACGCGCGTGCCTCAGGGGATTTGCGTCCCCATTTGCTCGGACTGCTCTGCGGGAGTTTAATCTCACTCATAATAACCCGCAAAATGCTTTGAAAGGTGTACTTTCTTGCATACCATTGGTAACTCCAGTGCGGCCTTCGCACTCGACCTCTGCCGCCTGCTTTTATAGACCTGGCTTACAGGCTTGGCTTTCCGACGGTCGGGTTCCCTTTATTGGGCTCGGTACGAATCGCATCGGGAAGGGCAGACAGGATAACCGCTTGCGAGTCCTCGTAGGAAACAGTCCAACCGGGAGAACTCCTTAGGCCAGTCGCCAGCGCTGAATCCGGGGGAACAAGAACGGTGTCGACGTTCCAGCGCCTAAGGGGCTGCTGCCAGGCTCCTTTGAGTTGATAGGTGTTGGCGAACTGGTTAAGGAGTTGTTGCCCGTAAAGATCGGCTCGACCGTCGATGAAGACGGGGGTAGAAGGGTAAAGCTTCCAAATCAGATAACCGCCCCAGTCGTAATGGTTGAAGATTCGGCCAGAGGGTGAATGGATCTGAAGAAATGCGACCGCGCGGGCAGGGAAGTGCTGCATCTCGGCCTGCTGCTGACTCTGGATAACGCGGGTGATGTGGACTGCGGCAAAAATGGCCATGGCCAGCAGGATCGCGCCGTTGAGAAAGGTCCGGGCAGCCGGGGCATTTTGCGGGTGTGAGTTGCTCCGCGGCCAGTTCCCGAGCCTGTTGCAAGCCAGCGGGACCGCGATCAAAACGAACAACGGCATTAAGCGAATGGAACAGAGGGCAGCGTACAGACTGACGAGTAGCAGAAGCAGGTCGCGCGGCCGCACCTTGTGGCTGGACCAACTGAGAGTTGCAAACATGGCCAGTACGATGAGGAGGAAAGGCCAGTACTCGGCGTGATGGAAGTCGGGTGAAGCCCATTCAGCGATGTAGTTCTGCATCGCTGGCGAGCGGAGGACTTCAATCGGGTACGAGAACATCCGCAGGCCGTTGGGATTCAGCGGCACGATCAGCAGATCGAGCAACAGTATCAGCGGGGCAGTGCGTAAGTGCGACGCGGTCCGGCTGGAGCGTACTAAGCTGGAGTGTCCCAGGGCGCGTTCAATCCATTCTCCGATGAGGAACATGGCCGAGAGAGCCAAACCCAGAGCGAACCCGGCGTGCAGGTTTACCCAGAGCAAGGTGAGCGGGAGAGTCCACCAAAGAAGCTGGGGATTGCGCTCAGAGCGCTCGAGAATCAGTAGCCAAAGGCTGGTCAACAGCAGCGAAAGAACCTGAGGACGCACTCCCCAGACTGGTATGGTGGCCCATGCCGAGCAGAGTACGGCCATGCCGGCAACGTAGGGAGCACGGCCGCAGCGCAGGTACAACAAAAAGAACGTTGCAGCCAGGACCGCGGCAAAGATCACGATCAACCCGCCCCATCCCGTGGTGCGCTCAAGCTCGTAGATCAAAAGCTCGGTGAGCCACTCATGCGTGACCCAGGGTTCTCCGGCACGGGTGTAGGAAAAGGGATCGGTGTGAGGAACGCTTTTGTGCTCGGCGATGTACTGCCCGGTCTTGAGATGCCACCAAACGTCGGGATCGGTGACATTGCGCGCGGCCATGGCGAACAAGCCGAGCAAGAGCGCTGCCAGGAAAACGCGCGTGGTGCTTAGCCTCGGGTTCATTGCGGGTCCGCGAGAGGCGCGGTCACAGCCGGGCTCCGGAACAGAACAATGATCAGCATCGGCAGATAGATAAAGATCACGGCCAATCGTCCGACTTCGGTGAAGTTGGCGGGCTGGTGGAACCAGCGGGAGATTCCCGCGCCCCAACTGAAGAATGCGGTGAGCAGAATCTGCCGCCGTGATTTGGGGACCAGCCAGAGGGTGAAGCTGTCGAAGAACCACCGCTGCGGCATGAGTGAAGCGAGCAGCAGAAGCCAGGCGTCGCGATCACGATAGCGCAGCAACGCCAGCAAGAGGAGAGGCCCGGGGAAGACTAATAGAGGAATGAAGTGCTCGTAGTAATGCGTTTGCCGGAGCCACAGGCTCGGCCATTGCGGCAATACAGCGAAGCTTAATGCTGCCACGAAAATGCAAACCAGCAATCCGCGGCGGGAGAGTCGCGTCAGGAAGACGGGCAATCCCACCTGGGGCTTCATCATGGTTGCAGGCAACAATAATGGAAAGAACGCGCTGGCGGCGATGATTGGCGGCCACTGCGCCGTGAGGACTCCCGCCCAATAAGGAAAGGCAAGAAAAACTCGCAGCCTGCTGTAGTTTTCGCGCGTGAGCCCAAAAGCCAGCAGAGCTGAACTCAAGCCGTAAAAGAGTCCAGCGGCAACCTCAGACGGCACGCGCAAAAAGGGCAGGGCGAAGAACGCTGCAGGGAGGGGATACTGCTCGAGGGGCGTATCGTAGGGATTCTGCCGGGCCACGAGGCGCTCCGCCAAGTGGAGGGCCCAGTGGAAGTCACCGGCGTTCTGGTGGAGACGGTTGAGCAAGAACCAGCAGAATGTGCCGCTGGCCAGGCCCACGACTGCTGCTACTGTGATCCGCTTTCGCATCGGTAAGTTTGCCCCACAGTTGTAACATGGGGGCGGCCGGTTACGGATTCGAGTATGAAGAGGGTGCTTCTGGCAAGACTTGCGTAAACCTCTGCAACCCGTTGTTGGGCTGGTGCTGGCCGCGGTGGCGGCGGCCAGCATGTGGTTCTATGTGATGGACATCCTGCGAGCGCGGCAGATCGCGGAAGCCGAGGCGAAGCAAATTCCGCGGGGGAACCTCTCCGATCTTTATCCGCGCTGGCTGGGGGCGCGGGAACTCCTGGTGCACCGTCGCAATCCATACAGCCGCGAAGTCACGCTCGAAATTCAGGAAGGCTACTACGGACGCCGGTTGGATGCTGCCCGGCCGAATGATCCAAAAGACCAGCAGGGCTTCGCATATCCGGTGTACGTGGCCTTCCTGTTGGCGCCGCTGGTCGGGATTCCGTTCCCGGCGCTGCTGGTCATATTTTATTGGTCGCTGGTGTTGTTGACGGGTGCGAGCGTATGGCTGTGGCTGCGGACGCTGCGATGGCGGTTGCCGCTTGTAGGCCTCACCGCTTGCATGGTGCTGACGCTGGGAAGCTTTCCTGCCGTGCAAGGAATCAAGCTGCAGCAATTGAGCCTGCTGGTAGCGGCGCTGCTGGCAGGTTCTTCGGCCTGCGTGGCCAGCGGTTTTCTGTTCTGCGGGGGAGTGTTGCTGGCGTTGGCGACGATCAAACCTCAACTGGCATGGCCTTTGGTAGGGTGGCTGCTTTTGTGGGCGATCGGCGATTGGCGAGGACGACGAAGGCTGGTGTTTGGGTTTGGGCTCACGATGATTCTGTTGCTGGGCGGGGCGGAAATTGTCCTGCCGGGATGGTGGCGAATGTTTGCGGAGGCCATCGGGCAATACCGGCATTACACGCAGAGCCAGTCTGTGCTCGAAGTTATGCTGAATCAGATCTTTGGCTCAGCCGCAAGCGGGGGAACGGGCCGCTTGGGTGGGCAAATCCTGGCGGCGATTGCCGTTATCGCTTGCGTGCCGCTGCTGTGGAAGTTGCGGGTA
>Ga0210396_10001289_pt1 | contig 27859 bp, 27 predicted proteins | sample IncBWH17OmetaG_FD_155466 | JGI IMG/M metagenome (GOLD analysis project Ga0210396, IMG submission 155466) | Forest soil microbial communities from Barre Woods Harvard Forest LTER site, Petersham, Massachusetts, United States - Inc-BW-H-17-O ... | reverse complement strand
ATCTGGCGCTTAACCCTCTACAGTGGCGAGGCGAAGCTATGGCAACGATCGCGCAACGCGACCCCATCGCTCCTCCCCTCCCCATCGGCCCTGAGCCGAAGGAGGCGCTGGCGGCGCTGCAAACCGTCAGGGAGCGGACGCTAGCGCTGGTCGGCCATCTGAGCGAGTCACAGCTCGAAGACGTCCTCTCACCGATCATGAGCCCGCTTGTGTGGGACCTGGCGCACATCGCCGCCTATGAGGACCTGTGGCTGGTTCATCGCCACGGCGGGCGGGATCTCTTGAGAGGAGACCTGGCCGAGCTGTACGACGCCTTCGAGACACCGAGGTCTGTGAGGGGGGAGGTGGAGTTGCTCGTGCCCGCCGAGGCACGCCGCTATCTGAAGGACGTGCGCGATCGTACGGCCGAGGTCCTCACAACGGTCGGAACAGGCGACGGGACGGTGTATGAGATGGTGCTGCGCCACGAGCTCCAGCACACCGAGACGATGCGCCAGACGATGGCGCTCGCCGGAATTCTGCCCGCGGGCGAGCCGCCGGCCGCGTCGATCCCGACCGCCGCGATCGACGTCGCGAGCTGGATCGAGATACCCGCGGAGGACTTCATGATGGGCGCGCCGTCGGAGGGCTTCGCGTACGACAACGAGCGCCCGCGCCACGCGGTCGCGCTGGGCGCGTTCCGCATCGCGCGCCACCCGGTCGCCAACGCGAGCTGGCTCAGCTTCAGCGAGGGCGGCGGCTACGAGCGCCGCGAGTGGTGGAGCGACGAGGGCTGGGCGTGGAAGGAGGAGTACGACATCACGCACCATCCCGCGGTGGCAACCGGCGACCCACGAGCGCCGGTCTGTCACGTCAGCTGGTTCGAGGCCGACGCCTTCGCCCGCGCGCACCGCGCGAGACTCCCGAGCGAGGCGGAGTGGGAGCGGGCGGCGACCTCGGATCAGCTGGAGGGGACCGGCTACGTGTGGGAGTGGACGCGCAGCCGCTTCGACGGCTACCCGGGCTTCGTCGCGTATCCCTATCGCGAGTACTCGGAGGTCTTCTTCGGCGGCGACTACTTCGTGCTGCGCGGCGGCTCGTGGGCCGCAAGCCCGCGCGTCGCGAGCGCGACGTTCCGCAACTGGGACCACCCGCAGCGTCGGCAGATCTTCGCGGGCCTGCGACTCGCGCAAGACGTATCGCAATGAGAGCACCGACACGCAGAGAGGACGTCTGATGGAGCCAGTCAGGGACCCAGCCGGCGCGGTCGCGATCCAGATCGACTCGCATCTCGGCGACGCCGAGGAGCGCTCGCTCGCGGAGGATGTGCTCGACGGCCTGACGCGGCCCTTCAAGGAGCTGCCGCCAAAGCACTTCTATGACGCGCGCGGGGCGGAGCTGTTCGACCGCATCTGCGAGCTACCGGAGTACTACCCGACGCGCACCGAGCGCGCGATCCTCGACGACGCCGCCGTGGAGCTCGCGGCGCTGACGGGCGCCGTCGAGCTCGTCGAGCTCGGCTCGGGCACGGCCGCCAAGACGCGCGTCCTGCTCGATGCGCTGCACGAGGCCGGCACCCTCACGCGGTATGTGCCGGTCGACGTCACCGAGCAGATGGTCCGCGACTGCGCGGATGAGCTCACGCTCGAGTACCCGGGTCTGCGCGTGCACGGCGTGATCGGGGACTTCGAGCGCCACCTCGACCGGGTCCCCGACGCCACCGGCCCGCGCCTGGTCGTATTCCTTGGCGGCACGATCGGCAACTTCCCCCCGGGCAGTCGCCGGCGTTTCCTGCGCCAGATCGCCGCGCTGCTCGGCCCGCGCGATCACCTCCTGATGGGCACCGACCTCGTCAAGGACGCGGGCGTGCTCGAGGCCGCCTACGACGACCCCGAGGGCGTGACCGCGGAGTTCAACCGCAACGTCCTGCACGTCCTCAATCGCGAGCTCGACGCCGACTTCGACCCCGCCGACTTCGAGCACGTCGCGCTCTTCGACGACCGCCACGAGTGGATCGAGATGCGCCTGCGCTCACGCCGCGACCACACGGTGACCGTCCAGGCTCTCGACCTGTCGGTGCATTTCGACGCGGGCGAGGAGATGCGCACGGAGATCAGCGCGAAGTTCACGCCGCAGCGTTTGGAGGGCGACCTCGACGCCGCGGGCCTCCAGCTCGTGCGTTGGTTCACGGACCCCGACGATCTGTTCGCGCTGACGCTCTCGCGGCCCGCGGGCTGAGCCGGGCACGGCGCGACGCGCCTCAGTCGAAGAGGTCGGCCGCGGCCACACGCCAGCCGGGCACGGCGTCGCGCAGGTCGATCTCATCGTCCGCGCCGTAGTGCGTGATCTGATCAGGCGAGCGATAGACGGTGGCGGTGCACGTGGGGGGGTCGAGCACGAGCACCGCCGCGGTGCCGCCACGCAGCCAGTCCAGCGCCTTGCTTTCGACCTCGCGGCGACTGTCATCCGGTGAGACCACCTCAACGGCGAAATCGGGCGCCTGCGGCCAGTATTTCGCCGTGCGGCCGATCGCCTCGACGTGCGCATGCGTAATGAACGCTGCGTCCGGGGCGCGAACCGTGTCCGGATCACGCGACAGGATGAAGCCCGTCTCGGCGCCAAAGGTGACACCGAGACCCGCCTCGTGGACATGCGTGCCCAGCAGCCGGCCCGCAGTCATCGCGACGCGACCATGCTCGGCTCCGGCGGGGGACATCACACGCAGCACCCCCGCGATGAGCTCGCGGCGCAGACTGTCGTCGGGTATCCGCAGCAGTTCTTCAGCGCTGATGGTGCCGGCCGCATGTGTCGCCATTCCCATGAGGCTAGCGCCGAATACGAGACCGGACCAACAGCCCCACCCTCGTGGCCCGACCGATGCCCATTTGGTTGCGCAAGGAATACATGGCTGCTGAAGACATTAGCGAAGGCCGCAGACAGCACGCTACATCGGGTGGGGTCCGCCCGTGAGATAGGCTGCCACCCGTGCAGATCGAGGGCAGCTCAGCGCTCGTCGTCGGCGGCGCGTCGGGTCTCGGCGCGGCGAGCGCGCGCGAGCTGCACGCGCGCGGCGCGCTCGTGACGATCGCGGACGTCAACACCGAGAAGGGCGAGGCGCTCGCCAGCGAGCTCGGGGCCGAGCTCGTCGCGTGCGACGTGCGCGAGGAGACACAGGTGCGGGGCGCCGTCGAGCACGCGGCTGCTGTCGGTGGAGGCCTGCGCATCGTCATCTGCTGCGCGGGCACGGGTTGGGCGCAGAAGGTCGCGGGCGCCAAGGGCCCGCACCCGCTGCTGCCGTTCGAGACGATCCTGCAGATCAACCTGATCGGCACGTTCAACGTGCTGCGCCTCGCGGCCAGCGCGATGCTCGCAAACGAGCCCCACGGCGAGGACGGCGAGCGCGGGGTCTGCGTGAACACCGCCTCGATCGCGGCTTACGACGGCCAGATCGGCCAGATCGCGTACGCGGCGTCAAAGGGCGGTGTCGTCGGCATGACGCTCCCCGCCGCACGCGACCTCGCGCAGTACGCGATCCGCGTCTGCACGATCGCGCCGGGGCTGTTCGACACGCCGCTGCTCGCCGCGCTGCCCGAGGAGGCGCGGTTGAAGCTCGGCGCGGGCGTGCCCTATCCCCCGCGCCTCGGCCGCCCCGAGGAGTACGCGCGGCTCGCGGCGCACATCGTCGAGAACGCGATGCTCAACGGCGAGGTCATCCGGCTCGACGGCGCGCTGCGGATGCCGCCGCGCTGAGCGCGCAGCGTCATCGGCGGGAATGACATCCACGCTTGCCACTGAATGGCTTTTTGCAGACAAACAAGTGCGCCTGGGTCCGCTGTACGGTAGAATCGAGTTATGAGCGATCGCGTCCGCACGCTGCTCGAGCCGGGCCACGAGGCCGAGTGGGCCGTGCTCAACGAGGAGAAGCGCCGCGCGCTGACGCCACCGCCCGATACGCCGGTGGAGGTACTGTTGCGCCAGGGACAACAGCTATCGAGGCAGGCATGGCTGCTGCTCCGCGCAGTCGAGCGCGCCAAGAATGACAGAGCTGCTCGACCCGCCTGACCTCGAGGCCGTCACCAACGCCTTCCTGGCCGCTGACGTCACTTTCGTCGTCATAGGCGGCTTCGCGGTAATCGTCAATCGGTTCATTCGCGCAACAAAGGATGTGGACCTACTGGTTCCCGACGACCCGGACAACGACCGATCCGTGCTCGCTGCGCTGCGTTCCCTGAACAGCGTGCGATACCGCGACAACGCCCCGCTAAGAGACGAGCACCTCCTCGACCAAACACACCTGCGCGCTACAACCAGCGCCGGCGTGGTTGACATCATGCGCGGTGGCCTCCCCCCGCTAGATTTCGCCACGGTGCGCGAGCGCGCGATCGAGGCAAACATGGGGACCGGCCTCTTCTATGTCGCCAGTCTGGCCAGCATCGTTGGCTTTAAGCGCCTTGCCGGCCGCCCTCAAGACCGCAATGACCTGATTGGCCTGACTGGGATCCACGGCGAGCTCCCGATAGACCCGATCCCCGGCTTGGACATCGACACCTAGGAGTCCACCGGGCGTCTCACCGCACAAGCCGATCCCGCGGGGCCGCCCTGCGGGCGGCCAATCCCAACACCAACCGGCCCTCGCGCGCCATCCACACCGGGCGGCGCGCGAGGCCGATCTTCAGATCGTCAGCTGACGCGCTCCACGAGCATCGCCATGCCCATGCCGCCGGCGACGCACATCGACTCGATGCCGTAGGTGCCGTCGAGCGTCTGCAGATCGTTGATCAGCGTCGTCATGATCCGCGCGCCGGTCATCCCGAAGGGGTGCCCGAGCGCGATCGCCCCGCCGAAGGGGTTGAGCTTCTCGTCGTCGATCCCGAGGCGCTCTTTGCAGGGCACGATCTGCGCGGCGAAGGCCTCGTTGATCTCGACGACGTCGATGTCGCTCATCGACATGCCGGTGTTCTTGAGCAGTAGCTCGATCGCGGGCACCGGGCCGAGACCCATGATCTCGGGGCGGATCGCGACGACCGTCGAGGCGAGGATCTTCACTTTGGGCTTCAGCCCGAGCTCCGCGGCGCGCTCCGCGGATGTCACGAGCAGCGCGGCGGCGCCGTCGTTGAGCGGACAGGCGTTGCCGGCGGTCACGGTGCCGTCGGGCTTGAACGCGGGCTTTAGCTGCGAGAGCTTCTCCAGCGTCGTGCCGGCGCGCGGGCCGTCGTCCTTGGTGACGACCTGCTCGGGGACGTCGATCTCGTTGCCTTCGCGGTCCTTGTCCTTGTGCGCGGGCGCGGTTACGGGGACGATCTCGACGTCGTAGTGCCCGGACTCCTGCGCCGCAACGGCGCGGCTCTGGGAGGTCACGGCCCATTCGTCCTGCGCCTCGCGGCTGACGTTGCACTTCTCGGCGACGTTCTCCGCGGTGAGACCCATCGGGATGTAGACGTTATAGAGCGAGCCCTCCGAGCCGTCGAGCTTGGGGTGGAACTCAAACGCGCCGCCCTGCGTGGCGCGCGAGACGGCCTCGACGCCGCAGGCGATGTAGGTGTCGCCCTCGCCGGCCTTGATCGCGTGGAAGGCCATCCGCGTCGTCTGCAGCGAGGAGGCGCAGAAGCGGTTGACGGTGGTGCCGGGCACGTGGTGGTCGATGCCCGCGAGCAGCGCCGCGTTGCGCCCGATGTTGTAGCCGGACTCGCCCTCGGCGAAGCCGCAGCCCATCATCACGTCCACGATCGAGCTCGACTCCAGCTGCGGGTTGCGCTCCAGCAGCGCCTTCAGCGGCACCGCCGCGAGGTCGTCGGCGCGCACGGATTTGAGCGACCCCTTGACGGCGCGCCCGATGGGCGTGCGCACGGCGTCGACGATTACGGCGTCAGGCATCAGAAAGCTTTCTCCTTGGTCGTTTGGGCCCCCGGCGCAGCGGCTGCCGCTCCCCTCGGGCGCGCATCTTATGCCACGAAGTCGATCCGAGGCTAGAGGTCCAGGCGCGAGACGCCCAGCTCATCGAAGCCGACGTGGTGCGCGAGCTCGTGGCGCACCGTCCGCACGACCTGGTTGCGCAGCAACTCGGGGTCGTGCCCGAAATCCCGCCGCAGCGTGTCGCGGAAGATCATGATGCGGTCGTGGGTGTCCTCGCGCCGGCTCTGGCCGCCCTGATAGAGGCCATAGGCACCGGCGCGGCGCCCGCCGTCGGAGATCACGACCGCGACGTGGCGCAGCGCGTTGCGCAGCAGGTCCGGCAGGTCATCGAGCGCGTCACGCACGAGCTCCTCGAAGTCATCGTCGTTGAGCGGGTCGAGCTCCATGAACTCCGCTTCCTCGGGGTCCACGGCGAGCCCTTCGCGGCCGAGCTGCTCGGCGCGGCGCACGATCTCTTCGAAGTCCTCCTCGGACTCGGGGTTGCGCCAGCCGGCGAGGCGCACGGCGATCGTCGCGGCGATCGCGGTGAGGATCGCGATCGCCGCGATGCCGAGCCCGAGATCCTCGACCGTGCGCACCGCGCCGTCGGAGCTGAAGCCGGCGCCGAGCACGATCACGACGAGCCCGAGCGATAGCGCGATGAGCGCCGCCAGCCCAATCCGTCTGAGCTGGCCGAAGGCGCTGGGGGGCTTGGGTGCGCGCATCGCCGGAAGGTCTAGAGCCGCCCGCCGCCCTTATTTGAGCGTGCGGGCGATCACGAGCCGCTGGATCTCGTTGGTGCCCTCGTAGATCTGGGTGATCTTCGCGTCCCGCATCATGCGCTCCACCGGGTACTCCTTGACGTATCCGTAGCCGCCAAGCACCTGTACCGCCTCGACCGTGACCGCCATCGCGGTATCCGAGCAGAATACCTTCGCCATCGAGGAGTACTTGGCGCGCAGCGGATCGCCGCGGTCGGCCATCGCGCAGGCCTTGTATAGAAGCTCGCGCGCGGCGGCCGTGCGTGTTTCCATATCGGCGAGCTTGAACTGGATTGCCTGGTGATCGATGATCGGCTTGCCGAATTGGACGCGCTCGCGCGCGTAGCCCACGGCGTAGTCGGTCGCGCCCTGCGCGATCCCGACGGCCTGCGCGGCGGCGCCCAGGCGCGTGCGCTCGAGCGTGCCGAGCGCGACCGAGAGCCCGCGCCCGACCTCGCCGATGACGTTCGCCTGCGGGACGCGCACGTCCTCGAAGATCGGTTGGCCGGTCGGCGAGGCGCGGATGCCGAGCTTGTGCTCGAGCTTGCCGACGCTGAAGCCCGGCCGGTCGGCCTCCACGACGAACGCGGTGATCCGCCGCGTCGCGCGGTCGGTGACGGCGAAGCAGATGTAGAAGTCCGCGACGCCGAGGTTCGTGATCCAGTTCTTGGTGCCGTTGATGACCCACTCCTCGCCGTCCTTGACGGCGGTCGTCTTCATCCCGGCGGGATCCGAGCCGGCCTCGGGCTCTGACAACGCGAACGCCGGCGTCCACTCGCCGCTGGCGCACTTCGGCAGGAAGCGCTCCTTGAGCTCGTCGGAGCCGAACAGCTGGATCGGCAGCGTGCCGAGCTCCTGGACCATCAGGATCAGCGCGCACGCGGCGTCGATCTTGGCGATCTCCTCGACCGCCATGTTCAGCATCAGCGTGCCGGTGCCGGTACCGCCGTACTCGGTTGGGAACGGCAGGCCGAGGATGTCCTGCTCGCCGAGCAGCTTGCGGATGTCCCAGGGGTATTCGGCGCGCTCGTCGATCTCGGCCGAGCGCGGCGCGATCTGCTCCTGCGCGATCTGGCGGATCGTCGCGCAGAAGTCCAGGTGCTCCTGGGGAATCGTGTAGACGTCGCCGAGGGCCTCCATCGTCACCACCTGATCCTAGTGGCCTGCGCCATCGGATGGTGAGCCGGGTGTGAGCGGCCGCTACGCTGGTCGCGATGAGCGCCGCATCCGAGCCCGATAGCGCGCAGATCGACGCGCAGCCCGCACAGGTCGCGGAGTGGCTGGAGCGCGATCCCGAGCTGCAGCTCGTCGACGTGCGCGAGGCCTACGAGCGCGAGGCGGGGCACATCGCGGGCAGCCGCCACATCGAGCTCGTCCAGCTCTCCGCGCGCGCCGGCGAGCTGGACCGCGAGCGGCCGGTCGTCTTCTACTGCCGCGTCGGCGCGCGCTCGGAGATGGCCGCGCAGGCGCTGCGCGCGGCGGGTGTGCAGGCGCATTCGCTGAGCGGCGGCCTCGTGCGCTGGGCCGCGGAGGGCAGGCCGCTCGCGCCCGCCGGCGGACACGTCGCCGATCACTGATCGCTGAATACTCGAGAGCCAAGCCGAGCGCCCAACACCGAGAGCCAAGCCGAGCACCTCAACACCGAGAGCAAAGGAGAGTTGCAATGGAGGCATCCGCAGCGGAGTACCCCAAGGTCCGGACCGGCGCGGGCTACGCGGTCGGCTCACTTGAGGACCTGGGCGAGGGACCGGGCTTTCGCAAGGTCCGCAAGGGCCTCGGCGTCACGGCGTTCGGCGTCAACGCGATCGTGCTGCCGGCGGGCATCGAAACGGGTTTTCACTCGCACGAGACCCAGGAGGAGCTGTACTTCGTGCATCGCGGCACGATCGAGATGGAGTTCGGCGACGGCTCGGTGCAGCGCCTGCAGGAGGGCGCGTTCGCGCGGGTCGACGCGCCGACTCTGCGCAAGGTGCGCAACGTCGGCGACGTCGACGCGGTCTACCTGTGCGCGGGCGGCAAGGACGGCTATGTGGGCCGCGACGGTCGCGCCCCCGACGGGGATCAGCGCGTGCGCCCGATCGATGGAGCCTGAGAGCTCTTCGAAGCTGCTCCGGATCGATCGCGACCTCGCGATCCCGCTCGCGGAGATCGTGCTGCGCGCAAGCCGCTCGTCGGGGCCGGGCGGGCAGCACGCGAACGTGACCGCCTCGCGGATCGAGGCGAGCTTCGACGTGCGCGCCTCGCGCGCGCTCAGCGAGCGCCAACGCGCGCACGTGCTGGCGCGGGTGGGTCCGCGCGTGGTCGCGGTCGCGCAGGACGAGCGCTCGCAGGCGCGCAACCGGGAGCTCGCGCTGGCCCGCCTCGCGGAGCGCCTGGCGCGCGCGCTCGCGGTGCCGCGCAAGCGCCGCCCGACGCGCCCGACGGCCGCCTCGCGCGCGCGGCGACTGGAGGCCAAGCGCCGCGCGGGCCAGCGCAAGGCCGCCCGCCGTCCGCCCTCCGCGGAGGACCGCTGATCAGTTCAGCAGTTCGCGGACGTAGCGCTGGTGCAGTTCCCCGAGCGGCGTTTTGCTGGGGTGAAAGCCGAGCGCGCTGTCCATCGCGGTCGCGAGCGGCATCCACGTGAGGATCAGGTAGGCGCCCAGCGCGAGCGCGACGACGCGCAGCTTGCGCGAGCGCGAGAGCGCGGCCAGGGGCAGGACCCAGAGGATGTACCAAGGCAGCACCCACGCGAGCGTCACGAGCAGCGCGATCGTCGCCCACCCGGACGCGGTGAGCGAGTCGCGCCAGCGCCACGCGAGCAGCCCGCTGAGCAGCACCGAGGCGACGAGCACGCCGCTGAGCAGCGTGCGCATCGTGTCGGTCTCCCCTCCCTGCCCGAGGACCAGGCCGAGCAGGTTCGGGAGGCTCACCGAGATCACGAGGCGACCCTGGGTCCCGAGGTCGGGCAGATGCGGGCCGAACGCGATCAGGCTCGCCGCTCCGAGCACGACGCCCGCGAGCGCCATCCCGGCGATCACCGCAAGCAGCCGCCGCGGCGCGCGCAGCAGGCCCACGAGGATGATCGGCGCGACGATCCCGGCGGACGCCTTCAACGAGATCGCCGCGACGAGCGCGGCTCCCGCGCCGAGGTCGAGCAGGGCCAGCCCCGCGAGGCTCGCACCCACCCGCGCGGCGCCGCCCTCTACGGATCGCGGCCGGACGCCGGCGACGACCTCGTGCACCCCCCCACGCAGCAACAGATAGAAGGCGAGCACGACGAAGAACACGGTGAGGAAGTCGTTGTGCACCCCGCCGAGGCCCCAGAGCAGCACGATCGGGTTGAGCCCGACGAGCACGATCGCCTGCACGGGGTCGCGATCGAGCAGGCGCGCGCACTTCCAGACGAGCAGGATCGTCGCGAGGCTCGCGCTTAGCATCAGGAGCTTCAGGCTCCACAGCGAGCCGGCGATGCCGAGCGGCACGACGGCGTAGGTGATCAGCGTGAACGTGGGTCCGTAGGGACTGAGGAGGCCGTGCCAGTTGCTGAGATCGAAGCTCGGGTTGCTGTGGGGCTCGAGCGCGGGGATCGTGGTGTAGGGGTTGAGATGGTCGAGGACCCCCATGCGCCCGTAGTTGATGTAGTTGAAGACGTCCGTCAGCGCCAGCGGCGGGGCGAGGAAGAAGATCGCGTGCGCCGCGACGATCGTCGCGATCGCCCAACGGCCGCGCAGTAGCGGCACGTACTTGAGACCGACGAGGTACGCAACGTACATCACGACGATCGCGCCGGTGAACAGCGACTTGAGCACTGCGGGGCTGCGCGTGAAGCTTGGCCACAGGCCGCCGAGCGGACCGGCGAGCCAGTGTGGGAAGAAGCCGACGTGGCTCGGCGCGGAGAGGAAGCTCGGGCGATCGGCGGCGCCGAAGACGAGCACGACGGCGCACAGCAGGAGGATGCTCAGCACGGTTACCGCGATCGCGGTCTCGCGGCGACCGCGGCGGCGCACGTCAAGACCGAGAGCGGCACGGCGCTCCGGGGGTAGGAGCCGACGTCGCCCCACACTCGGGGGCTCGCCCACCAGCGGGTCCCGGAGAGGGAGTGTGGTCGCGTCGCTCGACATACCTTTGGGGACCCGGCGAGGCCGGGCCCTCAAAGGGTACTCAGACTAGATTGCGACTAGATTGCGCTGACGTTGACCGCCTTCGGCCCCTTGTCGCCCTCCTCGGCGTCGTAGGAGACTTTGGTGCCCTCCTGCAGCGAGCGATACCCGTCTCCATTGATCCCCGTGTGGTGGACGAAGAGATCCTTGTCCCCGTCGTCGGGGGTGATGAAGCCGAACCCCTTGTCGTCGCTGAACCACTTCACTGTGCCGGTAGGCATGTGATATTTCCTCCACGATTCGTGCGTGCTGCTGCGCGGAGGATGCTGCGAAGAGCTTCGACCTGCGAGAGCTTGCACTGCTTTCGCCGACCTTTCTAGCCGGCCATACAGGCACGACGGTAGCACGTGCGACGCGCCGCGTGTTCTCAAGTTGTTGCAATACCCGGGCCGGCGCAAGCGCGTCGACGGGGCATACGTTTCCGACCGCCCGCGACATCGTGTACACGAGCCGCCGCCGCGGACATGGGCGCAGGGACCGCCGCTGACATCGCACAGGGACCGCGGCGAGCGTGGACGCAGGAGCCACGGCGGACGTGGTTGAGGGGACGCCGCGAGCGGCGTCGTAAGGTGAGGCTGTGAGCGCCCGTGCGAAGCCGGTCCAACTCGCGCGGCTGCTGAGCGACGCGGGTGCGCGCGGGGGCGACGGCGGCGGCCGTCCCACGACCACTGCAACCGCGGCGGAAGTCGTCGAGGAGCTGCGTCTCTGGGAGCCACGCGGGTCGCAGCCGGCCGCGGGGCGTGCAGGACGGAGCGCAACGGCGCACGAGCCGCTCGCGCGGCCGCGGGTGCTGCTCAACATGGCGTGCACCGCGGATGGCCGCGCGACGATCGGCGGACGTTCGGGTCAGATCGGCAACCGCGCGGACCACGAGCTATTCCACGCGCTGCGCACGGCGATCGACGCGGTGCTGGTCGGCGCGGGCACGATGCGCGCGGAGCGCTACGGGCGTCTCGTGCGTGAAGACTCGGCGCGCGCGCTGCGATGTGCGCGGGGGCTCGCGCAGGAACCGCTCGCGTGCATCGTCTCGGCGAGTCTCGCGCTGCCCGCGGACGAGATCCCCCTGCTCGCGGACCCCGCGGCGCGCGTGGCGATCCTCACACCGTCCCCCGCGAGCCTCCCGGAGTGCGCGGCGCAAGTGCGATACGTGCGCTGCGCGCGCGAAGGGCAGCTGGATTTGCCTGCGGCGCTCGGGGAGCTGCGCCGCGCGGGGGTGCGCACGATGCTGTGCGAGGGTGGCCCGCACCTGAACGCGCAGCTGCTCGCTGCGGGACTGGTCGACGAGCTGTTCCTCTCGCTCGCGCCCCGGCTCGCGGGCGGCGACGCGGCCAGCGAGTCTCTGCGGATCGTCGCGGGGCCGGTTCTGGATCCTCCGGTCGCGCTCGAGCTTGAGTCGGTCTTCGCCAGCGAGGGCCAGCTGTTGCTGCGCTACCGCGCCCTGCGCGCCGGCGAGCCGCGAGTGGAGCCGGCGGGTGGCGGCGGCGGGGCGGGGCGCGCGGTTCCTTCGGCGGAGCGCCCGGACTCTTCGGCGGAGGGCCCGGCGCCGGGCGAGAAGCCCGCGCCGCCCCCCGCGCCGCCCTCCGGGTCCCCCGACGCACCGCCGGCGGAGTCCTCGCCGCCCTTGTAGGTCCGCAGCGCGCCGGCGCCGGTGTGCACGGCGACGTTGAGCACGACGCTGTTGGGCACGAGGATCGAGCCCTCGTCGGTCGCGAAGGTGGTGTAGAGCAGCCCGAGCGAGCTCGCGATGCCCTCGATCTGGCCGGCGAGCGGGCCGCCCTGCAGACGCACGCGATCGCCGACGCGGAAGGGGCCGGCGCTGAGCAGGAGCGTGCCGGCGATCAGGTTGCCGAGCGTCTGCTGCGCGGCGAGGCCGAGAATCACGGCGGTGAAGGCGCCGCCGACGGCGAGCGTGCGCGTTTCGACACCGGCGACGACGAGCGCGATCAGCAGTGCGACGGCGATCGTGCCGAGGCGGATCAGGAAACCGACGATGCCGGCGGTCGCGGGGTCGAGGCGCCGGAAGAGGGCGGGCCCGAGCGCGCGGCCGGCGTCGCGCGCGATCGCCCAGCCGAGAATCAGCAGCAGCACCGCGGTCGCGGCCTGCACGAGCCCTTTGACTTCGGATGAGCTGTGCCTCAGCCCGAGGCTGGCGCGGTTGTCGTAGAGCAGCACGACCGCGACGAACAGCGGCACGAGCAGCAGCGCCTCCAGCCGCGCGCGTTTGACGGCGCCGCGACTGACCTCCTGCACGAGACCGACCTCGCGCCACGCCTGGCTGCGCGTCTCGAACATCTTCGGCGGTGTTTTCGGGAGCTGGGGGGTTCGTGGCATGGGCTTGCGGCGGGGAGTCGGGTACCCGCAGGCTCACATGATGGCGAGTGCGGACATGAGTACGCCTACCCAGACAGGGCGCGTCTCAAAGAGCCACCGCCACCCCAAGCTCGACCAGCCTTTGCTCCAGCGCCTCGATCCGCGCGGTGTCCTCGTAGAAGTCTTCCTGGCGGACGATGCGTCCCCAGCGGGTGTGGGCGACGAGCGCGGTGCGGTTGCGGTAGATCTCGGCGCCGCTCGCGGGGTCGTGTGCGTGGTCGTCGAAGCGCACGGCGAGGGTCATGCGCCAGGGCACCCCGGAGACGAGCAGCTCGATGATCTCGCCTTCGATGCGGGCGGCGACGAAGCTCTGCAGGAAGCGCTCGATGGCGGCCTTGCCGCGGTGCTCGCCGGCCCAGCGGTGCGCGCCGTCGTTGAAGACCAGGACGGCGTCCTCGGCGAAGACGGAGAGCAGCGGGCGATAGTCGCCGCGGTTCAGAGCGCGAACGTCGCGCCGGAGCTTGAACAGCAGGGCGCGCACGAACAGGGTGCGCGCGGCGATCGCGGTGGCGGCGCCACCGGCGGCGAACAGGTACTTGCTCCGTCTCGCTGAGAGCTTCGAATTGGGCATGGCACGCTCCTAACGCTCGACGCTGATTTGATAGATCGCTCTAGTAAGCTGGAGCGTATCATCCGCGCGACGCGGCGGGTGCGGGAGAAGCGATCGAGGGAGGTCGGCGTGGCGGGCACGAACACCACCAGGGAGCGCATCGTGGACTCGAGCGCGGAGCTGTTCCGCCGTCAGGGTTACACGGGTACGGGCGTGAAGCAGATCGTCGCGGAGGCGAGCGCGCCGTTCGGCTCGCTGTACCACTTCTTCCCGGGCGGCAAGGAGCAGCTGGGAGCGGAGGTAATTCGCACCTCGGGCCGGCTCTACAGCGAGTTGTTCGCGGGCATCGCGCTGGCGGCTCCGGATGCGCTGAGCGCGGTGGAGAGCTTCTTCAGCGGCGCGGCGCAGACGCTGCGCGAGACCGACTACGCGGACGCGTGCCCGATCGCGACGGTGGCGCTGGAGGTGGCGAGCACGAACGAGACGCTGCGCGAGGCGACGGCGGAGGTCTTCGCGAGCTGGATCGCGGGCGCGACGGAGCTCTTCGTGGCCGCCGAGATCCCTCGCGAGCGCGCGCGGGAGCTGGCGTTCGCGATGCTCTCGCTGCTGGAGGGCGCGTTCCTCTTCAGCCGCGCGCTGCGCACGACGGAGCCGATGGAGATCGCGGGCGCGAGCGCGGTGGCGGCGGTGCGCTCGGCGCTGGGGACTTCGGCATAGCGGCCCCGCAAAGGAGTAGCCTCGGTGGACACCAGCGGAAGTGGGCCCGGTCGGAACGGCTGGGAGCGCGGCCGGAAAGGGGTTCGTGATGACCCCGATGCAGACGGGCAGTGAGACGCGCCACGACGGCGCGGGCTTGGTCGCGGGGGCGATCGGCGAGGACATGGTGGTGGGCGCGCACGAGACGCTCGACCGGATCGCGAACCTGACGGTGACGTTGCTGCCGCTGGCGCTGTTGGGCCTGGCGTCGTGGCTCGCCTGGGGTGGCGTGCTGCAGTGGCAGGACCTGGTGGTGCTGGCGGTGACGTACGTGCTGACGGGCCTGGGGGTGACGGTGGGCTACCACCGGCTGTTCACGCACCGGAGCTTCAAGACGAGCGCGCCGCTGCGGGTGCTGTTCGGGGCGCTGGGCTCGGCGGCGATCGAGGGGCCGGTGATCGAGTGGGTGGCGACGCACCGCCAGCACCACCGCTTCTCCGACGAAGCGGGCGATCCGCACAGCCCGCACACGACGCACGGCGAGGGCTGGCTGGGGGCGGTGCGGGGCCTGTATCACGCGCACGTCGGCTGGACGGTCGGCCCGTCGGGCAGCGGGCGGGCGAGCTCGGAGCGCTATGCGAAGGACCTGCTGGCGGACCGGGCGACGCGCTTCGTGGACCGGGCGTTCCTGCTGTGGGTGGTGCTGGGGATGGCGTTGCCGTGCGGTCTGGGGGTGGCGGTGACGGGCACGGTGGTGGGCGGCCTGACGGGCCTGCTGTGGGGCGGCGCGGTGCGCGTGCTGTTCCTGCACCATGCGACGTTCTCGATCAACTCGCTGTGTCACTTCTTCGGCCGGCGGCGTTTCGCGACGGGGGACGAGTCGCGCAACCTGCTGTGGCTGGCGCTGCCGACGATGGGCGAGTCGTGGCACAACAACCACCACGCGTTCCCGACGTCGGCGCGGCACGGCTTGCGCTGGTGGCAGCTGGACCCCTCGGCGTGGGTGATCTGGGCGCTGGAGCAGGTGGGGCTGGTTTGGGACGTGGTGCGGATCTCGCCGGAGCGCCAGATGACGAAGGCTAGGGCGTAGCGCGGGCGAGGAACAGCGTGAGGTCGACCCAGTCGGCCTGCTGGGGGCGTGCGGCGAGGTGGCGAGCGATCGTGTCGAGAATCGCTCCGAACTGGCCGTGATCGACGCCGACGACGATCGCGCAGCCCGCGTGTCTGCGTTGCGCCTCGGCCCAGCGGCGCGCGATGACGGGGAGGTCCTTGACGTCGAAGGTGACGAAGATCCGTCCTTCGGCAGCGGCGATCGTCAACAGATCCTCGTCGGTGGAGCCGTCCAAGGAGCGCTCTTCGTCGGCGGCGCGAACGTCGTGGCCTTGCTCGCGCAGGGCGGTAGCAATTCGCGGACCGGAGATGTGCGCGTCGAGGAAGAGCTTCACGGAGCGTCTGACAGATGCTCAGACGGAGTGCGGCTGACGGCGATGAATGGGAACTCGTCCTGGAGCTGCTCGATCGTGCGCCGATTTTCGGCAACGGCGGCGTCGATCTCCTCGGGAAAGCGCTCGTAGTAGGCAAGGGCGAGGCGGATCTGGCGCTCGTCGGCGGCGCCGCCTTCGGCGATGCGCGCGACCGACGCGACGTCGCGGTGGGCGTCGACGATCTGCCAGACGTCGAGTGCGGTCCCGATGACCCACGCGCGCCGCTCCCAGTCGATGCCGCGGAAGGCGATCCCAGGGAACAGTCTCATCCGCAGAGCCTCCTCGGCGAGCGCCTCGACGATCGCACCGCGGCTACGCCCGGTGCGGGCGGCCTCCTGGTCGACGAGCGCCTCGACACGCTTGGAGAGACGCATGCTGAAGGGGGTCGACTTGGTGGCCATCAAACAAGCGTATCGCAAAAATTACATCGTGCTACGCAGCGGGGAGACACCCCGAAAGGCCGCTTCGGGGACCCCAGGCGCGCCCCAAGCTTCCCGGGCCTCTTACGCCACTCCGGGCGCCCCCCACACTTCCTGGTCCTCCTCCCCGAGCCGCCAGAGGCCGGCGGCGAGGCCGAAGCGTCGGGCGAGCGCGAGGCGTGCGGCGATCGCGCGGGCGTCGAGGTACCAGACGTGATGGATCACCCCAGCGCGGGTGTAGGAGAAGGTCATCTCGCCGGAGGCCGGATCGCGGGTGGGCGTGGCGCTGACGGTGTGCGCGAGGGCGAGGACGCCGGCGTACTGCAGCGCGGTAGCGGGATGGGCGGGCCCGCCGCGGGCGGGCCAGTCGAGCCCGTACATGGGGACACCGAGCACGAAGCGCCGCGCGTGCGGGAGGCGGGCAAGGCGGCGGGCGACGCCTTCGACGTAGGGCAGTGGCGCGTCGGGCCCGGGGTCGGAGCGTTCCCAATGGATGCCCCAGGCCATCACGAAGACGGTGTCCGCGACGGCGGCGATCGCGGCGTCGTTGTAGAGGTAGGTGGCGCGGTGGGGGTCTTCGCGCAGGACCCCGTCGACGTCGACGGCGAGCTTGCGGTGCGCGGCGTGCAGGCGCGCGGCGAGCGCGGCGACGAACGAGCTGAGCGCGGCGCGGTCGCGGGCGCGGTCGTTCTCGAGGTCGAGATTGAGGCCGGCGTATGCGGGACCGGCGGCAAGCGCGAGCAGCCGCGCGAGCGTGCGCGCGCGCAGGCGCGGCTCGGTGAGGATGCGGTGCACGGTAGCGCCGTCCTGGCAGCTGAAGCGCGGTAGCTCGGCGAGCGCGTGCGCGGCGGCATAGGCGTCTACTTCGGGATCGCCGGAACCCTGCACGACCCCGCTGGGCACGGCGCACTGGAAGTACGTGGGGTAGATGACGCCGACGGCGCCGGGGTGAGCCTGGAGGTCGGCGAACGAGTCGGGCGAGCTGGTCAGGACGAAGGCCTGCAGTGCGCCGGCGGTGGCGGCCTCGTCGGCCTTACCCGCTGCGAGGGCGACCTTGGTGGCGGCCGAGCGCGACTCGCTCGCCTGGGCAACCGGCGCCGCCACGGCCAGGCCGAGCGCGACGGCGAGGGATGAGAACACGCGGGTGCGGACCTCCAGCAGGCGTCTATGACGGCATGCCTTCATCGGTTGCAGGCTAGTCGTCTTGCGCGGGCGTTGGCTGCGCGCACCCGAGCTCCGCTTGCATCGCGAACGCCACCATCCAACTGGCGCCGCGGCTTGCTCGCTCCCGACCCGCATCGCCCGTCGGCCGGCCTGGACGGGGCCCGCAGGCCCCGTCCAGTTACGGTCGCTGCGTGCTGCCAACACTTCTGTTGCGCTGGCAGCCGTGCTCCGCGTGTTCTGCGGGAGCCCTATACGGAGTTAGCTTCGTTGCTATTCGGCCTCGAATTCGATGCCATTCGAGCTCTTGAGGACTCCACTTCCCCTCGTGTTGAAGTTTCCTCCCGGCCCGTAGACGCAGTTGCCGTAGGGTGCCTCGCCGTCATAGATCTCTTCCGCGCCGCTGGTGCCGTTCTTAACCGCCATGTTCGGCGTGATTTGACAATAGTTAATCCAATTCGAACCTAAGACTGTGCAGTGGATCTTCCACTCTGCGCCCGACGTTGTGATGCGGTTGCGTAGCCCTTCATAGAGCGTGACGAGTTCAGTCTTCCACGGCAGCCCGCTGTAGGCTTCGACTTCGATGCTGTGACTAGCTTCGCAACCCGCGAGTGAATGGCATTCGCTCGCTTTGGCGCTCGTGATTTCGCCTGCCGCGCCCGGGCCGACTGTCCCTTCCTCGACAACCGCGCATTCGAGTTCGAGGCCAGATTTTTCGGAGAAACGGAGCTCCTGCGTCGAATGGAATTTGACGGCTGCTTTTAGTATTTTGCCCTGCTCCTTCCACGCATGCGCCGAGGCGGCTGTAGCGGATACCGCCGTCAAAGCAAGCACGGCGGTAAGAGCGACGAGCAGCGTCTTGATCGTTTTCATACACACCTTCCTATGAGTGGTTGATGTAACGAGCCGGCAACCGAAAACCGCCGCGGACACATCGCCGCAGCGGCCCGTAGAAGTCACCGTAAAACCGACACTAGCCGACAGCGGGTGACGCTGTCAATCGGTTAAATGCCGTCTTCCACCATAAATAGTTACGTGTGAAAAGCCGGCGGTCCTCGCATTGGACGTAGGCGTATCGCGTTTCCGGCAAAACATGGATGTTGTGGCTTTTATTTCTTCTGCTTGGCCGCTTTGTGGCGTGCTCTTGTCCGTTTGTTCTGTTTGCGAGCCGCGTGCTTGGTTTTCTTGTGCTTCGTCTTCTCTTTCTTCGCCTTCGCGTCTTTGCTGGGAGCCGTGGTGTTGGGGAACGCGATGCTGGGTGTGGGGAGCAGGGTACCGGTGGGTGGGGAGGTGAGGATCGCGGGGAGGCCTTCGGTTGTGAACGTCGCGCTTGTGCCGGTGGCTTCTCCGTAGCCGCTGCGGATCGTGATGCGGTAGGCGTAGGTGGTGCCGGGTTGCAGTCCGGTGAGCTGCTCGGACTCGGCTGCCGCCTGGGTTTCGGCGGGGACAGTCCCGGAGAGCACGACACCGTAGACGGTGCTCGCCCCGATGTAAACCCCGAGTTCGAAGATGTATGTGGCGGGCTGGCCGCCGGGGCTCACGCTGCCTGAGATCAGGGCGCTGGTCGTGGTGACCGCGCTTGGCGCGCCGGTGGCCGCCGCGACACTGGGTGCGGGGCCGGTCGTGAACGTCCCTTGTGGGAGCGTGCTGGAGCCGGTTTCGCTGAGCGCCGCCTGGCCTTCTGCGTTCTTGGCTGTGAGGGTGTAGCGGTAGGTTGTTGCGGGTTGTAGCCCCGTAATTTCCGCGGTCGTGCCGACCGGGCCGTAGTCTGGGGATTGCTGGAGTGTGGTCTCGTGTATGCCGGGAGCTTCCGCGATCGGCGGACATGGGTCTTCGGTGGCGTTGCAGGCCGGCGCGTACTGGAAGGCGTAGGTCGTGTTGGTGTTCTCGGGGTTCACTTCGCCGAGGAGCTCGGCTGAGAAGGAACTCACGAAGGAGGCAGTCGGGGTGCCGACGATCCGCGGCGCGACGCTTGGTGTGCGTTTTGAGAGCGTTTCGCTGAGGAGATCTTCCGGGGCTTTTACGTTGTGGTCGTATCCCACGAGCTGGTAGTAGATCGTCTCGTTCGGCCTCGCTACGACGACCGCGTGCACCGCTTCAGGTGCTTCGACCTGTACCCTGGCGGTCTGCTGCCCCAGCCCCGGTGTACTGCCCCATTCGAAGAACGCTTCGGTTTCGCTGACGCCCTGCGGATTCACTTCCCCGTTTAGCGTACACGCAAGCGTCAACGAGGAGCCGCTCAAGGGCCCCGGCGCGCACGTCGCCGGACTCGCCAGCACTTCACCGACCGGCTTGAGATTATACGCCAACACAGCCGAGTACACCGCACTCGCATAGAGGTCCCCGTTTTCGCTGAAGCTAAGAGCCTTAAATATCCGCAAACTACTTGGAACAGCAATCGTTGAAATCAGATGGCCATCGCTGGCTTCATAGAGGTCCCCAAATAGCTTTTCTTCTCCTTCTTGTTCTTGTGGCCTTTCGACAAACTCGTATACCGATGCGGCGAGCCGTCCGGTCGGGTCAACCGCGACCCCACTCACGCTCGTCGCGCCGGGGACCGTGATCGAGCTCGCGAGTTCCGCGCCGGTCGCCGCGTCAAACTCGTGAATGACCGGTTCTTCAACGTAGACGGCGTAGACGGTGTCGTTGTTGTTATCAATCGCCAATGCTGATATGGTGCCGGAGACGGGAAATTCGCCGGCCCATTCGCCGTTGGGCTTGAGCTCTTGTACACGATGTTCTTCCCCGACATACAGCAGGTCTTCGGGGCCGCCGACTGTGAGCATGTCACCGCCTTGCGCGAAGTCAAACGCGTCGTGTTCGCTGCTTTCGGGTTCTCTTCGTATGCCTTCTTTGCAGGTGTCTTTGGATACGGCGGTGCAGATGTTCTTTTCTGTTTCGCTCGCCCCGATCGTGTGGTCCTCGGTTTCGTTGACTTCGCGACCGACGGTCAGGATGAACTTGCCTTCGGCGGTGTACTCATCCACGCGCGAGTTGCCGAAGTCCTGCACGTAGACGTCTCCGCTGTTTGGGTCTATTGCTATACCTTCGGGTTCCCGCAGCGCTTCGGCGTTTTCGCCTCCTTCGCCTTCCTGGCAGGTGTCGCCTGATGCGGCGGTGCAGAGGTTCTCTTCTTCGAGCTCTTTCTCCGTCGGTGTTTCGCCGTTGCCGCGCAACGCCTGCACGACCTGGGTCTTGGTCTGGTTGACTTCAAGCCCAAACATCGCGACAAACACCCCGCTCGCGGTCAAGACCTGCACACGGTGATGCCCCAAATCGGTGACATAGATATCGTTGTGATCGGGGCTGGCGGGATCATCGTTCACCGCAACACCCGTCGGAAAAGAAAAGCCGTTTGTGATCTGGCTCGAGAAGATCTCCTTGACCGGCGCCGGTGCTGCCTGCGCAACACCCACAGCCGGCACGACCACAGCCAGAGCAACCGCGGCAAACCTTAGGGCAGCCCGGCGGATCGCCTGCCGCGGGCGCGCTAGGACTTTTGTTCTGGGTGTCATTTGTTTGTCCTCCGGTTCGCGGCGGCTGCGGTCTTCCCGCTAGGTTTCGGTCTGCTTGCCCTCGTTTTCTTGGCTGTCTTTCTGTGCTTGGTGGTCTTCTTTGGTTTGGTGTTGCAGCCGGTGACGGTGATCTTGGTGTTCTGGTGGATGACGGCGCCGTTTTGGGCGTGGAGTTCGGTTGGCATCACGAGCTTGCCCGCCGTCTTGCAGAGGCTGCTGTTCGCTGCGAGCGCGGAGTAGTTGCCCTCGGGTAGGTAGAGCTCGAATGTGCCGACGGGGACGTCGGGGACCGTCTTGAACGTGCTGCTCGTGATCCCCTGCGCACTGATGAACGTGCTGCCGGTCAGGTCCACGCGTACCCCATCGCCTTGTAGGACGACGACGAGGCTCGGGAACGCTTCGCCACCGTGGGAGACGAAGTACGCCGGGCCCGTGAGGCCGACCGGTAGTAGCGGCGTGCTGGCCCGCACGACCCCAACGATCGAGGCCTGTGGGCATCCTGCTGGGTTGGCTTGGAACTGTGCGGCGGGGCAGGCCTTCTGCAACGTCGTCAACCGCGACGGTAGCTGTTTGGGCAGCGACACCTTGACGCTGGCGATGTTCGCCTCGACCCCGACCGACCCGGCGGGGTAGGAGAGCCGCACGTCAAGGCTCGCGCCACCCGCACGGCTGGTATGCCCGCTGGTGGACGCCTGGAAGCTGGGTTTGAACGCAAGGCTCTTGCAGCCCGAGGCGGCGAATGGTGCCGTGACGTTCGCGCTCGCCTGCCCGCTACCGGACACCACGGCGGTGATCTGCTTCGCGGCGCAGCTCGTCGGGTTGAACATGAACCCTGGGCGGTCGATGTTGACCGTGACCTCTTTCAACCGCAATGGGACACCGTCGAGGATCTGCGGCACCGCATACGCGCCGGTTTCATCGGTCGTGATCGTCAACGCCGACGTTTCCCGATCCACATCAATCCGCGCCCGAACCACCACCAACCCCAGGTTGAACGGGCCCGCAACCGCATCAGTCACGATACTCAACCCAAACGGCGCACCCCCGTACCCCTTGGTCAGGTAGACCGTCCCTTCGATTTCAAAGGGGTGCGAGCCGGCCCCGGAGGCGACCCTGGTGGTGCCGATCCTGGAGGCTTGGGGGCAGCTACCACTATCGGCTTGTGCTTCTTCGCACAAGGTGACGGTTGAGAGCATCCCCAACAACCCGGGCGGCGTATGAACCTGGATACCCTTGACGTACTGTTCCCGATCCCCACGCGTGAGGTTCAGCGTGAACGCGCTATACGCGCCCGCCTGCGGGCTCACCGTCCCCGCCGAAAACCCAGGACGCAAACCCGGCGGGCTAGCGCAACCTTCCACCGTGTAGAACGAGGACGGTGTCGCGTCGCCCAGACCCGTGACCAGCGTCCCTTCGGGCGTTAGGCCTGGTGCGCTCCACGGCGTCAGATCGCTCGTCGTGACCGCCGAACCGCAGACCGCGGGGTTATCCAACGGTGCCCTTGGGCCGCCGTTCAGGTGGACCTTCAGTTCGCTGAACGGAGCTTGGGGGTCTTCGAGGAACTTCGTCGTCAGCTGCCCCGTCGCAGGGTTCGCCTCGACATACCCGTGCGCCTTGATATTGATCCCTGTGTTCGCCAGCGCCCCCGTACCACCCAATTCCAAATACAACTGATACAAACGCCCATCAAGCGCGTCCGCATCCGTACACGCTTCCTCCCCTGCGCCGCCGCACAGCGGCCGCGCGAGATACACATGACCGCGTACCGGTTCTGGTAGTAGCGGCGTGACGGCTTCTGCGGTCCCCACGATCGACGCGGCAGGACAGTGCCCTGCAGCAAGCTGCAGTTCGCCGCTCGGCCCGACTTCTTCAGATTCCCCGCCTTCGAAGTTGATCCCTTCTGGCCCGGATTCGTTGCAGGCTTGGATGCCGTCGACGATCCCGGGGCTGATCGACAGTCCCTCCGGCAACGTTATGACCGCATCACGCACATGCGGCGTCGCCGGCGCTTCCGCCACCTCACTCTGCGGAACCTGCAAATCCACACCCAACCCAACCGGCGCATCCGCAAGCAACGTATCAGGCTGCACTTCCACCCCCGGATCAAACGACAACCCCCCACAACCCGTCACCCCCGGCAACGTCGCACTCGCTTCCACATACGCACTGCTGTACCGGCCTTCCTGCACGCTGCCCGGTTCCTCCCACGAGTCCGCACGGATCGTCGCTGTCTCCGGGCCAGCCGCACAATCCGTCGGCAGCGACAGAAACGGCACCGGCGTCACACCCGCAGACTTCCCGCCCGGTTCAATACAAGCGGACGGCGTAAACGGCTCTTCTTTGTCATGCGTGAGGCAGAATCGTCCGCGCATTGCGTTGTGGCTTGCGTCTGCTGGCACACCCCAAAACGTCAATTCAAACCGCTCGAGCGAGACCAATGGGATCGAGGCGCTGATAACGGTAAACCCGTATTCGTGCTGTTTTGTGGCGGGGTTTTCGACTCGCACGAGGTGCGCCGTCAACAACGGCGTCTGCTGCCCCGCACTCTCCTCCAGCGCGAACTCCGCCGACTCACCGACCGCCGGCGTCACATTCACAATCGGACCGAACAGCCTGTGGCCCCCCTCGATCGTAAGCTCATATGTGCCGATCTGCGTGTCCGCCGGACAAAAACCGAGCCCTTCCGATTGGTTGTTGGAGTAGGCTGTGTGTTCGAGTACTCGTGTCAGCGCGCAGCGCGGCGTAGCCATCGGGTCGCCCAACAACCCCGGTGGCAAATTCACCGCAATGTCCTTCACGTCACGCGTCGGGACTTCCTCCTTTTCGCCGTTACCACCATCGATGACTTCGCTTGTGAATTCGCCGGTTGTCGTCAGCCCCCAAGGATGGCCGCCCGCCTGGGTGAACGTGTAAGGCTTGTTGACGAATTCGAGCCCCGTTTCACCGGCTTTTTCGACCGTTTTTTCTTCGGTGGGTTCGGTTGTCTGAATCGTAAAGCGCTTGATCCCCAGTTTCGCTTCGGCGGCGTCCGCTGCGCCACCGCTGAACAGGAGCATGGCCAGCAGCGAGACGAAGACCACGCACGAAGAGATTATCGCGTTGTGTTTGGGGAGTCTCATCGTCCTGCCCTCCCATCGCTACCGGCTTTCATCGCTTTCACGACACCGTATTTCTCGCGAACCCGCCTTTCACAACCGCGACGCTTAGTTTTCTGCTTGTCCTTCGCGCAGGCCTTCAGGCCGCTTGAGCGTTTCTTTGCTCGCGTCACGGTTTTGCTGGACCTGACCGGGGTTGTAGGGGGTATAGACCTGGCCGGGGTCGTCGGAGGTGGCGTGAGATTTTCGCCTGGTGCCTGGGAGACGCTGCCGGGTACCAGCAGCGGCGCGGGGTTCGTCAATGGACCCTGACACGCATCAGCCGAGCATTCCTCCGCAGCCGCAGGCACCGCAGGAAAACCAGCGCCGGTCCGCGCGTCATACACATCCGGTGCACCATCGGTATCCTGAGCCACCAAACCCTGAGCGGTAACAAAGAAAATGTTATCGCCCGAAGGATCGATCACCACACTTTCCACGGGTCGTGTCGCGCTGCCGCCAGACACCAGCGACACCGTGCCTTCACTTGAACCCGGCGCCTCATACCATTCATACAAGTCCGAGAGACCATTTGTCGCCTGCGACGAAAGCGGCGCAGCCGTCTCGAACACGATCCGCGAACCATCTTCACTGACAGCACGGCTACTCATATCATACTCCTGCTGCACCTGCCCCCCCAGCTTGCTCGGCAGGATGTGTGCGTTACAGTTGGTTTCGCCTTCAGTCTCGTTGCAGTTGCCGTTCGTGTCGTAGCCATCTTCCCCGGTCGACACACGCTGAAGGACGCCCGTTTCCGCGTCGTACCGGTACACATCCTGCGCGTTATCCGTATCACCCGCAACGAGTTGCCCATAGCTGGAGAACACCAGGAATTGGCCACTCGCACCCGCGGTCTGTGATTGCGATTCACCGACTGCGTTCGCCCACAGGTATGCATCGTTCAGCTTTCCTTGCTCTGCTTCTTCGCGTACCCCTTCGGGAAGATCTGCGGGGCAGTGGATGTCTTCCACGGTACCGGAGATGGCTGGCCCTGAGCAGAGATCGGCGATGAACGCGAGCTTCCCCGTCATGCTGTCATACACATACAGGTTATCCGCGCCTTTGACAGGCGCCAGGCCCTGCGCGTTGACGCCTTCAACAAGCGCACCCCGCGCGACGAAATACACACGCGAACCATCCGGTGCGACCCTCACCACACCCCGCACATCCGCCGCTTCCCCCGCATGCGGATCATGAGAGACCTGCACAAGCGAAGTAACACCCGTACTCTGCGTCTCGCCGGGCACGCACGCTTCGCCTTCACCAGACGGGCAGCCGATACTCGCCATATAAAGATCGTTGCCTTCATCCCGGTCTCCTTCCACCAGCGACGCATTCGTCAGGAAGAACACCCGCGACCCACCCCTCGAGGCACCCGCAAATTCAGCGCTCGCGCGCGCCCCCGCAACCGCATCGCCACCACACGGCACTTCCACACACCCACCCACCAACGGCCGCGACACTTCAACCGTACGTTCGCCATTCAAACGCACAAACAGCTGAAAACGGGCGGGTCTTTCACAGTTATTGACGCTTGCCGTGAAGAACACCTCCCGGCCACCGACAGAAACCGCGTCGAAACCGTTAGCTACGCGGAACCCCTCTACACCATTACTCCCCGGTGAGTTGGTATCCAGCCCCAGTACTTCCTGGCACCCAGGGCTGATCAGCCCACCCGAGTTGTTCAACCCCACAAACCGCAACGACGCAGGTTCACCACCACAACCCCGAGCAACTTCATAGAGACGTATCGGGCTCGCTCCTACAGGCAGCGGCAGCAACGGTTCTACTTCTCCCGGCGCGCCGATGACAAGATGACACAAATCGGCACTTCCACCCCAGTATAGGATGTCAGTGAGAAAATGGTGTTTCTGGAGTCCTTCCAGGACGGGCCCGGCTTCCCAGCCCGCCGCGGTATCCGGCACACCCGCCGAATGAAACAAGAGCTCAGCCTGGGTTGCCAGCTGCGCAGCATTTTCGTCGTTTGGCCCCAGCTGCCCAAGCACGAACGTCGATTCAAGCGTCGAGGACACATCATCACCCGTACCACCACCGTAAACGGTGGTCGTGAGGCTCGCGGGAGGCAACAGCGAGGACGTCGACCAGCCCGACCCACCACGACGCGCAATATACGCCATCTCATCATCCTGCTGCGTGAACCCCAGCGGCGCCCCAGCAAACACACCAGGCGAGAAGAAAGCGACGCTTTCCCCATCCGGCGCGACCGCTTCGATGTCCTCGACACCGAACCCATCCTTGAAGACGGGGCTCACCATCTCATAGTGGCGTTCCGCGCTCAACGCCAAAGCAGACGAAGCGACACACCCCAGCACACCCGCCACGAGCACCACGAGCGCCACAAGCACACCTCGCCGGGGCAGGCGAGGACCGGAGGTGGTGGGGCAGCGTGGTGCGCTGCGTGGTCTCTGTGGGTTGTGCTCAGGGTCGCTCATACTCACAGCCTTTCTCGTTGATCTCATCCACATTCAAAGTCGCCTCAGCCCGGGTTGCCGTCGAGGTTGGTACTAGGGCTCACGCGTAGCGCGACCTGCTCCCCGAGCGCGGTCAGCGACCACGCGTTGGGCTCCCCCTTGACACGCCCCTCACCACCGTTAGCCGTCAAGCCCAGGCGCTGTAGGCGGGCGAGGAGCTTTGAGATCTGCCCCTGGTCATGAATCCCCGCGTAGTCGGCGATCTGACGGTTGCTGACCCCGGGCCGCTCGGCGATGCCCTGCAAGACCTTTGCGGTGCGGTAGGTCACGCGCATCGGGACCTGCTGCAGCGGGTCACGCTCACCGACCGCGAGCAGTGATGGGCGCCGCGCAGCGGGTAGCGGCTTGGGGGTGGGGCGTGTCTGCTCGCGGCGTGCCGCGGCTGGCCCTTGGTAGGGCAGCACGATCATCCCCACGAGCTCGCCCAGCAGCTCGACCAGGCGGGTTCTCTCCTCGCGTGCCAGGCGCGCGTGCACGATCCCGAACGCCGCGCCAACCAGGCCCTCCGCTGTCAGCGGGGTGCAGTCGCCCGCGCGAGAGCTCTGCTCGCGCGCCTCATCCAACACCCCAGCCAAACGCGCAAGGATCGCCTCACGCTGCGCCAAGACCCCTGGTCCGCCGCGTAGCGCCTGCACGACACAGACCCGCGCCAGCGCCGGCTCGCGATCCAAGAACGAGAGGATCACCAGCAGCCCACCCCGCACCCGCTCACGCCACGACAGACCCTCAAGGCCCGCCTCGCGTAGCTCCTCGCAGACCAGCGCCGCCACGTCCTCGAGAAGCGCTACGAGGCATGCTTCGCGGTCGGCGAACAGCTCGTAGAACGTGCGCCGGGAGATCCGCGCGCGGCCCGCTATCTGCGCGACCGTCGCCGCGGCGTAGCCGTGCTCGTCGATCGCGCCAACCGCGCCCGCCAACAGGCGCGAGCGCTGAATCTCCAACACCTGATCATGCGGCAAACCCCCACGCGAAGCGATCCGCGCCCCAAGCTCCGACGCACCCCGCCCACGCCGCCGCCCCCCCGCCGGCGAGGAGGACACCGCCGCGTGCGCGCGCACCCGCCGCGCCATCACGACCACCCCCCACACCCGGGCGCCAAACGCCCCACCCGCGCGTCGCGGGCAACCAGCCGACGCCCAAGCGCCGCGCCGGCGAAGCTAGCTGCTAGCCGCCGACCTGAAGAGAGAGAGAGAGAGAGAGAGATGACCCAGCAAGAAGCTGGGGCATCTAGCCAAGGCCCCGCCGCGCACCGCGCCGACGCCCGTCA
>Ga0210396_10001287_pt1 | contig 27884 bp, 25 predicted proteins | sample IncBWH17OmetaG_FD_155466 | JGI IMG/M metagenome (GOLD analysis project Ga0210396, IMG submission 155466) | Forest soil microbial communities from Barre Woods Harvard Forest LTER site, Petersham, Massachusetts, United States - Inc-BW-H-17-O ... | reverse complement strand
GTGCCTTATCTCGACTTTCTCAAGCAGGAACAACTGGCGTCGCTTTCCGAGGTGCTGGAGGATATCTGCCCGGATAAGGCCCGGAGCCAGACACCGCTGCAGGCGGCATTGCAGTTGCGGAACTATGTCTACGAGAATTTCAAATATATCAAGGGGGTGACCACGGTCGAGTCGACGCTCGACGAGGTATGGCGGCTCAAGGCCGGCGTCTGCCAGGATTTTGCGCATATGCTATTGGTCTTTTTACGCCAGATCCAGATACCTGCGCGGTATGTCAGCGGCTATATCTGCCCGAACAAGAACGGAATGCGCGGCGAAGGCGCTACGCATGCCTGGATCGAGGCGTATATACCGTTTAATGGCTGGGTAGGCCTCGACCCCACCAACAATTGTATCGCCGATGATCTGCATGTGCGCCTGGCCATCGGCCGGAGCTTCTCCGATGTTTCGCCGGTGAAAGGGACCTATAAGGGCAGCGCGGGTCAGCAGCTGGAGGTGGGGGTTTCCGTCTCGTATGAAAATGGGCGCGTAAGCGAGGAAGAGAGCCTGACGGTCCTTTCGCCGCAGCCCTCCGTCAATGGAAAAGAAGGGAATTCTTATCGCCGGTATATGGAGATGATGCAGCAGCAACAACAGCAGTAGCGAACGCCCGGCGCATCAGCCAGCCGCGTGACCGGCGTCCTTCTCATCCGTCGGCGGCCGGTAGGACCGGAAAGGCATTCCCAGCAACGCACCCATCCGGTTATGTTCTTCTTCGGCGGGATGGGTGTCGATGCCATAATGCAGGTTTCCTGTGTCTTTCACGAAAGTAAATGTCCCGAACAAACGATCCCAGCAGGAAAAAATATTGCCATAATTGGAGTCCGTGAGGGGACGCCGGTGGTGGTGGTGCACCTTGTGCATATTGGGGGACACGATCAACCAGGCCAGCCCGTTGTCCAGCCATTTCGGAAGTGAGATATTGGCGTGGTTGAACTGCGAAAAAAGCACAGAGAGCGATTGGTAAAGAAAGACGAGCCATACGGGTGCGCCCGCCACGGCCACGGCCAGGAGCGTAAAGATGGCGCGGAAAAGGCTTTCGCCGGGATGATGACGGTTGGCGGTCGTGGTATCTACCCAGGTATCGCTGTGATGGATCAGGTGTAACTGCCAGAGCCATTTGATCTGATGATGCAGCCAGTGGACCAGCCACGCGCCGATGAGGTCGAGGATCATCAGTCCCAGCAAGGTGAACAGCCATACGGGCAAATGGAACACATAGAGCAAGCCGAAACGATGTTGCGTGCAATAGTCGGCCGTGCGGATGATCAGCGCGGCAAAAAGAAAGTTGACGATAACCGTCGTCAGGGTAAAGAACAGGTTCAACGCCGTATGACGGCGCCAGCTACGCCCGGGCGCTAATGTCTGTCCTGGCGGACGAACTGCCGCCAGCGATGTATAGCGGACCAGGGGAATTAGGCCTTCGAGTGCCCAAAAAAACACAAGCCCTCCCGCAAGGATCAGAGACCGCTGCCACGAAGGGATATGTTGGAAATAATGGATCACATGCTTAGCTGTTTAACATCAGCGGCATCACCAGCATCAGCACCTCTTCGTTCTCGTCTTCTTCTGTGGGCTTGATGATACCGGCCTTGGTTGGCGTGGAGAGCTCCATCCGAACCTCGTCGCTATCGGCGGAGGCCAGCATTTCGATGAGGAACCGGGCGTTGAAAGCGATCGCCAGGTCTTCGCCGTCGTATTGGCACTTCATCCGTTCGTTACCCTCGAAGGAGAAGTCCACATCCTGGGCGGTTAATTGAAGTTCGCTGCCTTGAATGTTAAGAACTACCTGGTTAGTGCTTTTATTACTGAAGATGCTTACACGCCTGAGAGCGCTTTGGAAATCGTTGCGGCCAATGACCAGCTTGTAGGGATTGTCGGCGGGGATAACGACCTTATAGTCGGGGAAACGGGCGTCGATAAGCCGGCAGCTCATCTGCGTCGTACCATGGCTGACAAAAAGATGGTTGCTATTGTAGCTGATGGTGATCTCGTCTTCATTCATCGGCATGGCTGATTTCAAAAGATTCAGCGGCTTTTTGGGAACGATCAGCGAATCGGTCTTGGGACAAGATACGTCCTTGCGTTTATAGCGTACCAGGCGATGCGCGTCGGTGGCTACGAACTGAAGCCCTTTTTTATCCATTTCAAAATACACGCCCGTCATGGCCGGACGCAGATCGTCGTTGCTCACGGCAAACAAGGTCTTGTTGATCGCAGTGACGAGCGCGGAAGAGCTCATCTTGAACGAGGTCGTCTCGTCGCTGGCGGGTTCTTTCGGGAAATTATCCGGGTTTTCACCCATGACCTTGTACTTTCCGTTGTCGCTGGTGAGCTCGACGGCGAAATGTTTGTCGATATTGAAGGTCAGGGGTTGATCCGGAATATTTTTTAAGGAGTCGATGAGGATCTTGGCGGGGATACAGACTTTGCCCGTGTCTTTCGCCTCAATGTCCAGGTGTACTTTCATCACGGTTTCCAGATCGGTGGCAACAACGGTTAGTTTGTTCTTTTCCACTTCGAACAAAAAGTCCTCCAGGATAGGCAATACGGTATTCGCATTGATCACACCACTAATCTGTTGCAGCTGTTTCAATAGTGCCGAGGAGGAAACGATAAACTTCATGGAATGTATACTTTGTGGCGAAACTACTGATTTTTCAGTAATAGCCAATAGTTTAGGAGGGACGGCGCGCCAATACCCACCAATTGTTAATTTCGTGTGACTAACCCGTAACTTTGCGACCGCCAACAGATTATGCTCAGACGATCATCTTTATCACCCGAACAGGCGCTGCAAAAAGCCCGACATTATTGCGGCTACCAGGAGCGTTGTCATAGCGAAGTACAGGAAAAGCTGTATTCTTTTGGCCTGCGGAAGCCGCAGGTGGAGGCCGCATTAGCCACCCTCATCGAGGAGAACTACCTCAACGAGGAACGGTTCGCCATCCAGTATGCCGGGGGACATTTCCGGTTGAAACATTGGGGAAGGGTGCGTATCCGCTATCAGCTCAAACAGAAACAGGTTTCGGAATATTGTATCAAAAAGGCGTTGGCCGGCATCGACGGGGAGGAGTATGCCCGGACCCTTGCCCGGCTTGCGGAGCAGAAATGGGAAAAGCTGAGCGACGCGGCCATCAATGCCGGCGAGACCGGCGCGATCCACCTCGCAGTCCGCCGCCGGCAACTACAGGAATATCTCCGCCACAAGGGATATGAGACAGATCTTATCGCCGCGGTCCTTCCGACGAAATAACCTATTTTGCAGCATGTCCTCACTTACGATCACCACGATTCAAACCGGGCTGCAATGGGAAGACAAGGCCGCCAACCTGCAGCATTTTGAAGCGAAGATCGAGTCTTTACGCGAGCCTGCGGAGCTGGTGATCCTGCCGGAGATGTTCAGCACGGGTTTCAGCATGCAGCCGGAGCGGCTTGCGGAAACGATGGATGGTCCCACCCTGCGCTGGATGCGCGACATCGCCGCCCGGGAAAGGATCATCCTTACGGGCAGCGTCATCATCGAAGAGAACGGACATTATTTCAACCGGCTGATCTGGATGTTGCCCAACGGGCAATTTGGGCATTACGATAAGCGGCACCGGTTCGCCTATGCGGGTGAAGATGCACATTACACGGCTGGCGCCAAGCGGCTGGTGGCTTCGGTAAAAGGCTGGCGGGTGCTGCCGCTGGTCTGTTATGATCTGCGGTTTCCTGTGTGGAGCCGGCAGACGCCGCAGGAATCTGCGGAGAAGCCGGACCCGGGATCGCCAGCCGAGCCCGCGGCAGCCCCGGACCTGGAATATGACCTTCTTTTATACGTCGCTAACTGGCCGGAGCGGCGGTCGCATGCCTGGAAGACCCTGCTGCAGGCGCGGGCCATCGAGAACCAGTGTTATGTCGCCGGCGTCAACCGGATCGGACAGGACGGTCACGAAATTCATCACAGCGGCGACTCCATGATCATCGACCCCCTGGGGGAGACCTTGTATCATGCCGGAGCCTCAGACGAGACATTTACGCTTACCCTTCAAAAAGACGACCTTGCCAAAGTGCGGCAGCGTTTTCCTTTTTGGCGGGATGCCGATCATTTTTCCATAGAACCTTAGCAATCATGTCGTCAACAGCATTCGTCGCCCGCGAGATCTTCACGGGACAGGAGATCCAGACCGGTAAGGCCGTATTGGTAAAAGAGGGAATCATCGTGGGCATCTCACCGGCTACCGAGATACCGGCGGACTATCGGGTGCGGGAGCTGCCGGGGTATATCCTGGCCCCGGCCTTTCTGGATCTGCAGATCTATGGGGGCAACGGGAAGTTTTTTTCCGCGGAGATGACCACCGAGTCGCTGGAGGCCGTATACGAATATTGTCTCGCGGGCGGGTGCACGCAGTTTATGATCACGCTCGCGACCAATTCCATCGAAAAATTCGTCCGCGGACTGGAAGTGGCGCGGCAATACCGGAACAATGGCGGCAAAGGGCTTCTCGGCGTCCATCTCGAAGGCCCATATATCAACCCGGTAAAAAAAGGCGCGCATTTAGAGAAATTCATCAAAAAACCCACACTCGACGAGCTGGAACACCTGCTGCACAAAGGGAAAGACATCTTTAAGATGATGACCCTGGCCCCGGAACAATGCGACCGCGCCTGTATCGAGCTGTTGCTTCGCCAGGGCATCGTCGTTTCAGCGGGCCATAGCAACGCCACTTATGAGCAGGCTATCGACGGCTTTTACCAGGGGATACCGGCGGCCACCCATCTGTTCAATGCCATGTCGCCGTTACAGGGGCGTCAGCCGGGTGTCGTGGGTGCCATCTATGACCACAACGATGTCCGGTGCAGCATCGTCTGCGACGGGGTGCATGTCGATTTCGCCTCGATCCGTATCAGCAAGAAGATCATGCAGGACCGGCTGTTCTTTATCACAGATGCTGTCGCCGAGGTGCAATACGGCGAATACATCCATGTTTTCAAGGGGGACAGGTATACCCTGCCCGATGGCACCCTTAGCGGGTCGACGCTGACGATGTTGCAGGCGGTCCGCAATGGTGTCGAAAAAGCCGGCATCCCATTGCCGGAAGCGCTACGGATGGCCTCGCTGTATCCTGCGACGGTTATCGGCGCGCAGGAACGCCGGGGCACGATCCAGCCCGGGGCCGCGGCCGACCTCATCCTGCTGGACGAACAGCTGAACCTCTTACAGGTTATCGTGGAGGGGGAGGGGTAATCAATTCTTTGGCCCGGACCGTCTTGAAATCCTGTCCTTTCCCGATGGCTTCGACGCTGGGCAAAGCGGGAACATCCGGAAGAATGCCCCGGCCATCTTTAATTCTATTCCGATCGATCACCAGGCGGAACCGCGGCAAACGGAAACGGACCCTCGTCTCCGGCAACGTGACATCGGGGATCATCCAGGCGGTATTTCCATAATAGGCGCCACCCGTCTCTTCTCCCACCAACGTAATATTCGATTGTCCCTTCAGGGCGCCCGCGAACAGGCAGGTCGCCGAAAAAGAATTGCCGCCGGTGAGGACATAGACCTGCCCGTCGAAATGGTCGTAGGTAAACGGCTTGAAATAATGCCTTTCGAAATGACCAAAATGATAGAACCCATCCTTTTGCTTTCGGGTGACGAACCACGTGAGCAAGCCATAGATGCGGCCGTTGTTGATATAGCGGTCGTAGCGGCTATACCGGCGGATGGTATACAAGGAATCCGCCAGTTTGAATTTTTTATCGATCAGATAACGGGTCAGCAGGGTGGAGAGCGAGGCGTCGCCGCCGCCGTTGGAGCGGACATCGATCACGAGATTTTTTACGTGTTGGTCCCGAAGCTCATGGAACGTATGCCGGAAAAACCCCCGCAGATGATAGCCGTGTTCGAAAGTGTTGAGCGTCATAAAAGCGGTCGAGGTTGCTGTGTCCAGCTGCAAGCTGCGGTTGAAAAGCAGCTCGGAACGTCTCCGGCTGCGTCTGCCTGGATGCCGGACCCGCTGTGCCGGACCGGGCCCCCGTTGCGCTATCCCCGGCTGCAGGACCTTCCCCAGGCTTTTTCGCACGGTGTCGGCCCGGGGATCGTAGAGCGCGATCCGTGTATCGCATACCGCTCCCCTGGTATCGGCATACCGGATATCGAAGGAATCGGTATAGCCATACAGTGCCGCATACCAGCTGCTGAAGTGCAGACCGGTACTCAGGTACTGGTATTTGCCCGTGAGGCTGTATCCATCGGTGACGATATAGGGAAAGAGCGTGTCGGTGAGCTGCCGCGGGGTCTTCCCGTTGATCGACAGGATCTGAGTACCCCGGCGCAGAAGAGAATCGCGCCGGTTGAGGTCGATCACGACGACCATGGTGTCGGGCCAGAATTTCATGATCAGCGGAAACTGCGGTAGTTTGGCCGTATCCAGGTAGTGCGAGTAGGCTTTGGAGGAACGGATGGAAGTATGACCGCAGTCCACCTGGGCGATGACCTTGCTGAGGATGGTCCGGAACTGCGGCTCCGTCATCGAATCGGTGATGGCAGCGTAACCCTGGTCGAAAAAAAGATCCATGCTATCCTTGGGGGTATACCAGTACAAGCTGGGATGCCAGGCCTCGAGTACATGCCGGAAAACCTGGTAGTCTTTTTGCAGTTTTGCGACGGGATATTTGCGGTCCGGACGAAAACCTTTCTCCGTTCTGCAGGCGGAAAAGACCAGGCAGAGGAATAAGCCGTAAAGTAATATTCGCATCCGGTTCATGGAGTGGATCATTTGGAGGCAAAGGCGTTCCAGCCTTGCGCGGTAATATCGAACGTGTTGCCTCCTTTAGTAATGATCTTCGTGCCTTTTTCCGGTTCTGTGATATAGCCGATGACGCTGATCTGTTCGTTGAGGACCAGTTTGTCATAATCCTGGGGGGAGACAGTGAACAAAAGCTCGTAGTCTTCCCCGCCGCTCAGTGCGCAGGCCGTAGGGTCGAGCTCGAATTTGAAGGCGGCCTTCCGGGTCTCTTCGGCGATGGGGATCTTCTCTTCATGGAGCACGCAGCCTACCCCGCTTTGACGGCAGATATGCAGGATCTCCGAACTCAATCCGTCGCTGATATCCATCATAGCAGTGGGGATGAGCTCCGATTGTTCGAAGAATTCGATGATATCTTTCCGGGCTTCCGGTTTCAGCAGCCGGCCGATGACATATTTCTCGTTCTCGAGGTCGGCTTTTACGGTGGGGCTCTCGAGGAAGATCTTTTTTTCCCGTTCCAGGAAGATCAGACCCAGATAAGCGGCGCCCAGATCGCCCGAGCAACAAAGGAGATCGCCTTTTTGCGCCGTGTTTCTCTTCACAAAGCGGTTGGGCGTGACCTCGCCCAGGGCGGTCACCGAGATGACAAACCCTTTTTTGGAAGAGGCGGTATCGCCGCCCACGAGGTCTACGCCGTAATGGTCGCAGGCAGCGTAAACACCTTCATAGAATTCGTCGAGCGCCTCCACACTAAAGCGGTTGCTGATGCCGATGCTCACCGTGACCTGGGTGGGGGTGGCGTTCATCGCGTAGACGTCGCTCAGATTCACCACCACGGACTTATATCCCAGGTGCTGCAGGGGTGTATAGAGGAGATCGAAATGGACGTCTTCCAGCAGCAGATCGGTCGTCAACACAGTTTGTTTACCGAAATGGTCGATGACTGCGGCATCGTCGCCCACGCCCACCAGGGTGGAGACATTTTTTATTTCGATGTTTCCCGTGAGGTGTTCGATCAACCCGAACTCTCCCAGGGATGAGATCTCCGTTCTGTTTTCACTCATAGTTGTGTGATTTGTCCCCCATTCACTACGTTCACCAGTTCGTCATGGATCTTGCCGTTGGTGGCGATGATATGGGGTTGATAGGGTGAATATCTGCTGCCGGTGAAATCGGAAACGCGGCCACCGGCCTCTTCTACGATCAGGAAACCGGCCGCGCTGTCCCAGGCCTGCAGCTTGTGTTCATAGAATCCGTCGAAACGGCCGGCGGCAACCCAGCAAAGATCCATAGCGGCGGAACCCAGCCGGCGTACGGGCACACCGGCATGGATCAATCGCGAGAATACTTCCAGCGGGCCGTTCGGCTGGTCGAGATAGGTATAGGGGAAGCCGGTGACGAGACAGGATTTGGCCACAGCCGTCTCCGCACTGACCGCGATCTTTTTATCGTTTAAGGTGGCGCCATAGCCGCGTTGTGCAAAAAAGAATTCTTTGATAAAGGGGTTGTATACGGCGCCGAGGATCATTTCACCATCCTGTTCTACGGCGATGGAAACGCAGCAGAGGGGCAGGCCATGTGCGAAGTTCACCGTCCCGTCGATGGGGTCGATGATCCATTTGTAATTGGAATCCATGGCGATGGCTCCTGCCTCTTCGCTCAGCAGGAAATGATCGGGATAGTCTTGCCTGATCACCTCGAAGATCGCTTTTTCCGAGGCATGATCTGCTTCTGTAACCAGGTTATTAATGCCTTCCTTGTTAGAGATCTTGAATTCGCCTTGAAAATACCGTTGCATAACGGCGGCTCCTGCTTCAGCCGCCCTTATAAGTGTTGATTTTAGCATGGCGCAAAGATAGGCCAGATTAGGCAAGCTGACGTAAAGAGTCCCTATACTCGTTGAGTACGCCGGTATTCAATGTATACCTGTAGTTCCTGCCTTCTTTTTCCGCGCTGATCAATCCGGACTCCATGAGGATCTTGACGTGGTGGGAAACGGACGGCTGTGCGAGACCGATAATTTCCTGCAAGGCTGAGCATTCGCCGCATCCGCCTTTGCCGGAGATATAATGTAAGATCTTTAGTCGGTTGCTGTCTCCCAGGGCCTTGGATATCTTCTCGATTTGCTGAAGCGTTAATGTCATCACAGTATGTAGCGTATATTGACAAATGCAAATATATCAATTTTTAATGAATTGTATCCTTATCCTTATCTTGGCTCCATGGTCCTCAGCGTCATCATCGTCCATTACCGGGTCCGGTATTTTCTGGAACTCTGCTTGCATTCAGTAGAAAAGGCGTTGGCGGACGTCGGCGCCGCGGAGATCATCGTCGTCGACAATGCTTCGGGGGATGGCGGCATCGAGGCGTTGCGGCCGTTGTTCCCCGGGGTGCGGTTCGTGGAGAACCCGGCGAATGTTGGGTTTGCGAAGGCCAATAACCAGGCGGTGAGCCTGGCGACCGGCGAATATGTCCTGTTTCTCAACCCCGATACCGTTGTGCCGGAGGACTTTGCCCGGGGAACACTGGATTTTTTACGGGGCATGCCGCGCGCGGGCGAAGCGGGGCCAGCCGGGCGCGGACCGGGCGCCCTGGGGGTCCGGATGGTCGACGGCAGCGGACGTTTCCTGCCCGAGTCGCGTCGCGGCTTCCCGAGTCCCTGGGTAGCCTTTACCCGGCTTTCCGGCTTGTCGGCGCTGTTTCCGCGGAGCCGGTTCTTTGCCGGATACTATCTCGGTCATCTGCCGGCGGATCGAATGCATCCCGCGCCGGTGTTGTCCGGCGCCTGTCTGCTGGTTCGCCGGTCGATCCTGGACGAGGTCGGCGGGTTCGACGAGCGGTTCTTTATGTATGCCGAGGACATCGATCTCAGCTATCGCATCGGGCGGGCAGGATATACGAATTACTATTTCCCGGGCACCACCATCGTCCATTTCAAAGGGGAGAGCACGCAAAAGGATATCCGGTATACCCGGCAGTTCTATAAGGCGATGGGCCAGTTCCGCCGGAAACATTTCAACCGGGGGTTGCCGGCATTCCTGAACCTTGGCATGGAGGTGGCCATTTGGGTCAGGGCTGGTGTCGGCACGCTGGGTCGCGTGGTGAAGGGGAGGGCGGGCGTGGGTGTGGATGCGCGTATTTGGGTTACGGGTGATCCCGACGAGGCCGGGCGGGTGAGTAAAGCCTTGGCGGCGGCGGGGGTTGGCCCTTTGGCGGCCGATCTCCGGGCGGCAAATCTGGTCCTTTTTTGCGAAGGGGCAGGCTATTCCTTTCGGGAATGCATCACCACGCTGGAGACGGGGCGGTTCGGCCCCAAAGCGCAACGGGCGCTCTTTCATGCCGCTGGCAGCCATTCGGCTGTGGGCAGCTCCGACCGCAATGGGCGTGGAGAAACGCTGGTCTTTTAAAAAATAATGTTAATTTCGCCGCAACACCCAATCACAGAGGTTACTTCATGGCGTTGATTGATATTCAATTACCTAAATCTTTGGCTAAAGCGTTGCGGCTGCCCCAGAAATCCCCCCGGCGGCAGCAGCTCAAGGTATTGCGCAAACTGCTCAAGAAGGCGAGATTTACGGAGTTCGGTCAGAAATACCGGTTCGATGAGATCCTGCTGGACCGGCGGCATCCTGGAAAGAAATTTCAACAGATCGTTCCTACCTCCGATTACAACAAGATCTACGAAGCCTGGTGGCATCAGACGCTCGAAGGGAAAGCAGATATCTGTTGGCCGGGTAAGATCAAATACTATGCGCTTTCTTCCGGTACCTCGGAAGCCGGTAGTAAATACATTCCCGTCACCAATGATCTTTTGCGCGGCAACCGGATCGTGATGATCCGTCAGCTGCTCACTTTGCGGACCTATCGGGATATTCCGGTGAAGAGCATCGGCAAGGGATGGTTGATGATCGGCGGCAGCACGAGCCTGCAAAAAGGCGCGGGCTATTATGCCGGTGATCTCAGCGGGATCACGGCCAGGAAGGTGCCGTTCTGGTTCCAGCCTTTCTATAAACCGGGGAAAAAGGTCGCCCGCACGCAGGACTGGACCAAGAAACTGGAAGAAGTGGTTCGTCTGGCACCGCAATGGGACATCGGCTTCCTGGTGGGTGTGCCCGGATGGATCCAGCTGTGCATGGAAAAGATCATCGAAAAGTACAAGCTCAACAATATCCACGAGATCTGGCCCAACCTGGGATTTTTTGTTCATGGCGGGGTCTCCTTTGATCCCTATAAAAAAGGATTCGAAAAACTGCTGGGTAAACCGCTGACCTATATCGAGACCTATCTGGCCTCGGAAGGGTTTATCGCTTACCAGGACATCCAAAACGCGAAAGGGATGCGGCTGGTCACCAACCAGCATATCTTTTTGGAATTCGTGCCCTTCGACAACAAAAATTTCGATGCGGACGGGAATCTGGTAGAGAACCCGGAAGCGTATATGATCCATGAGGTAGAAGAGGGAAAGGACTATGCCTTGCTGCTCAGCACCAGTGCGGGCGCCTGGCGCTATCTCATCGGAGATACCGTGCGGTTTGTGGACAAAGAGCGGTGCGAGATCATTATCACGGGGCGGACCAAACATTTCCTCAGCCTGGTGGGCGAGCATCTCAGCGTCGACAATATGAACAAGGCGCTGCAGCTGGCCACGGAGGAGATGAATCTCTCCATTCCGGAGTTCACCGTCGCGGGGGTTCCCCATGGCTTGTTTTTTGCCCATCAATGGTGGTTGGCATGTAATGACCCGGTGGATGAGGCTTTGTTGAGGCAGAAGATCGACGACCGGCTAAAAGAGCTGAACGACGACTATGCGGTAGAACGAAATAGTGCGCTCAAAGATGTCTATGTTAAAGTATTACCCGAGCAGAAATTCATGGAGTTTATGCGGTTAAAAGGAAAGATCGGCGGCCAGCATAAATTCCCGCGGGTACTGAAAGGTAAGATGTTACTGGACTGGCAAAAATTTCTGGAGACAGGAAGTCTCAATTCGTAATCGACATCGTATGCTGGAGTCCGTCTTGAAAGGGTTGGCATTGGGATTTGCACTTGCCTTATCGGTGGGGCCGATCATTTTTATCATCATCAAGCACAGTCTGAATAACGGACACCGGGCCGGGTTTAGTTTTGTTGCCGGTGTTTGGGTCAGCGATATCATCCTCGTGGTGCTCAGCAATACGTTATCGGCGGCGGTGAACCTGTTAAATACCCATGAGAAGATCGTAGGATGTCTCGGCGGCGTTTTTCTCCTGAGCATGGGAGTCTATTTTGCGTTTTTCAAAAAGGTCAAGCTACAGGACCCGGACAAGGCCGACGTCCGGTTTCGCAAACGCGATATGGCCCGGCTTTTCGCGTCGGGGTTTGCCATCAATACGCTAAACCCCAGCGTCATCTTCTTCTGGCTGGTCAATGCCACACTGGTCGCCGGCACGCATACCATTCGCGAGCGGATCGTGATCTTTTCCCTGTGTCTGCTTATCAATATGGGCGCAGACATCGGAAAGGTGATGATGGCCGGGAAACTGAGAAACAAGCTGAACTATCACACGCTAAAGGTCGTCAACAAGATCTCCGGCAGCCTATTGATCCTTTTCGGAGTAGTGCTGGCGTGCGATGTACTTCTCTTCCACAGGAAATAGTTTTTGTTAATCCGCCATTAACAATGAACTTACAGGGATAGTCGTAAGTTTGAATCCTCCGCTATGCAACGCATATTTATATTAATTTTTTGTGTCATTCCCTTCTTATCCCGGGCACAGCACGACGTTCTCGCATTGGAAAAAAACGGCATGCATGTACGGTCGTATACCGTTGGCGATCCGCTGACCTTTGAAACAGTCTACGGTCAGTGGTTCACGGGCACCATCGACGATCTGCATCACGATACGGTATACATCAATGGGCAGGCGTTTAGCTACAAGGAGATCGGCGCCGTTGCGCGGGAAAAGGTCTCCGGACTCACTGGTAAGACTACTGGGATCAGCGCCATCGTCGTGGGCACCGGCGTGTTTGTTCTGGGGGCGGTGAACGGTGGCATCCGCGGCGATCGGACCAAGGACTGGTATACCACCTCCGGCATCGTGCTGGGGAGCGCCCTCATCACTACGGGCGTGGTTCTGATAGCGACGGCCAAAAAATATTACAAATTGGGCGGCCGGTTCAAATTACAATACATGCAGATCGGCCGGTAATAGTATATTGCAAATAAAAAGGATGTGGCGGATCATCAAGCGTGTCATTCTTGCTCTCTTCATTCTCCAGTTCCTTTATATTCTCCTGCTCAAATGGGTCGATCCGCCGATCACCCTTACACAATTGGGTAGCCTCATCGGTGGCGATGGGCTGAAACGCAGCTACGTCTCGATGAAGAATATTTCCCCGTATGCGAAACTGGCCGTGATCAGCTCCGAAGACCAGTTATTCCCCGATCACGATGGATTCGATTTCAAGAACATTGAAAAGGCGATGAAGCATAACCAGAAGAGCAAGTCGCTGCATGGCGCCAGTACGATCAGTCAGCAGGTCGCCAAGAATGTCTTCCTCTGGCAGGGCCGCGACTGGGTCCGAAAGGGTTTCGAAGTCTATTTTACCTTTATGATCGAGCTCATCTGGGGGAAAAAGCGTATCCTGGAGATGTATCTCAACGTAAGCGAGATGGGCAAAGGGGTTTACGGCATCGAGGCGGCGGCGCGATATTATTTCAATAAACCGGCAAAATCGCTGAGCAGGCTCGAGGCCGCCAGGATCGCCGCCTGTCTGCCCAATCCCAAGATCTATACGATCAAACCGCTGTCCGCGCATGTGGCGAGCCGCAGCGCCTGGATCATCGGGCAGATGGGCATTCTGCAAAATGATACGGATATCCAAAAATTATTACAGTAATAATTTCTGAATAGCGGCTATGCCGGCGGCGATGCGGTCTTCGCCCTGACCGCCGATCTCCATCCAGGGAGTGGATTGGTTGATCAGGCAATCGCGATAGATGTGGAAGAGTTTTTCCCGGGAGGCCAGGTCGGGATATTCCCGCAGGTCGTCCCGGACCCAGGGGAGATCGGTACGGCAGAGAAGATAACCGTCGTAGGAGCGGGTAACGATCTGGTTAAGGATCCAGGGATGGCAACGACCGAAGACAAACTCGCTCCAGACTTTCATTACGTACATATCGGTGTCGACGAAGAGGAGGGTTTTTCCTGCAGCGACGGCGGCGGCGCCCAGCTTATCTTCCAGCGCCAACTGTCCCCCGGCGATGGTCAGCAGGTTGTCAAAGGAATAATTCATGCCATGGGTCAGCAGGTATTCGCGGGCATATTCGGGAACCCAGGAGGTATGATAATGCGCGGCCAGCGCCTCGCAGAGCGAGGACTTACCGGTGGATTCGGGGCCGATGACGACGATCTTTTTAAGCAGTGGCATGTTTGACGGCTTTTGCCCGTTTGGTCCACTCGAGGAGACCGCCGATCGCGAGGATCAGCAGGACCAGGTAGTAGACGCTGGTGAAGACATAATGCTTTACAAAATACAGGGGGATCGATGAAAAATTTGTTGCCAGCCACCAATACCAGCTTTCCAGTTTTTTCCGGGTCATCAGCCACATGCCGGTATAGGCGGTTGCGGAGGCGAAGGCGTCGGCCCAGGGGATGGCCAGGGGCGCGAAATTCTTTTTCAGATAGGTCAGGGCGAAGAACGTGACGGCATAAAAAAAGGCGAAGAACGCGATCTGCTGCATCCATTCGCCGGCCGTGGACCGTGTGACCTTAAGGATATATTGTTGTTGCCGGTCCTTGCGGGTCCAGGCGATCCAGCCGTAGATATTCAGCGCGGTGTAATACAGATTGACGCTGGCTTCGCCCAGCAGGGAGGAATGAAAGCTCAGCCAGATATAGGCGATGGTATTGACGAGTCCTGTGGGATAGACGAGGATGTTCTCGGTGCGGCTATACCAGACGCTGAGGATGCCGGCGATAACAGCGGTGAACTCCAGCCAGCCGGTTTGACGCAGGTCGAAGATGAACTGGCGGAGGATCTCGTGGATCATGCGGAAGATCTCGTGGATAATATGTGGCGCGACCCCGGGGTTTATTCGGCTTCGGCCACGACTTCTTTTACTTCGGGGATCATCCGTTTCATCATCCCTTCGATGCCTGCTTTCAGGGTGATCATGGAGGAAGGGCAGCCCGAGCAGGAGCCCTGCAGCATCAGGTTGACGACGCCTTCGTTATAACTTTTGAACTGGATGGCGCCACCGTCCATTTCCACGGCGGGTTTGACGTAGTTCTCGAGCAGTTCTTTGATGCGTTTTACGACATCGTCATCATCCGCGTCGATGGTGTTGCCTTCTTTTTTGATGACGACGATCTCGTCTTCATTGATTATGGGTTTACCTTCTTCCAGGTATTCTTTCAGGAACTGGCGGATGGCGGGGATGACGTCGTCCCAATCCGTATCCGGGGTCTTGGTCAGGGTTACAAAATTGCTGGCGATAAATACGGCCTTGATAAAGGGGAAGCCAAAGAGCTCGATGGCGAGCGGGGACGGTTTGGCAGCTTCGACATCCGGGAAATCGATGATCTTACCGGGGTACAATAACTTGTTGGCCACGAATTTCATCGTTTCCGGGTTGGGAGTCATTTCCGTATAGATGCTGATTACCGGGTTTCCTGTCTTGATCATGGTGTCGCCGTTTTATGGTTATGATACGCTGTCGGGCGTTTCATGGTGCGAAGTTAACAAATTGCGGTCACTGCTGGTTGCCGGATCGGGAAAATCTGGGCCGGGGTGGTTCTGCGGTGGGGCGGTGCGGGTCGGCCGGGTCAGTCGGATGCCGGCCGTGGTTTCTGCACCAGCGGAAATTGAGCCAGTGCGCGCCGACGATCAGCAACACGGCAAAGGGCAGCAGACCCAGCTCATAAACGGGCCATATCTCCTTGGCTATCAGGAAGATCATCCCACCCACGAACAGCAACCCGGGGGTCGGCCGGCGGTGATGGCGGTTGAAACCATGCCAGAGGGCGGTCGTCCCGATGGCGAAAGCCACAGCGATCATCCCGTATTCGAAAAAGGCGTTGTGCAGGATATTGATCCCCAGGATGGGGAGCGAGGCTACCACCAGCGGCAGGACGGCGCAGTGAATGGCACAGAGGATCGAAGCGGAGACGCCTAAGGCGTCCAGGTTGAGCTTTCTGAACATGGGGCGACAAAAATAGGGCCTTTGCAACATCGTTGCAAATAAATTTAACCCGCTCGCAACCGTCTGGGGCGGCTGGAACATATAAGCCGTAATTTTGTGGCTTATGAATAAGAAGAAGGTTTTAATGTTAGCCGGGTTTTTCGTTCTGCTCTTTGTGGGCTTTTATTTTGCCCTGGGCCAGATCGTTCCCGGTTTTGGCAAACCCGTGTTGCCGGTGCTCAGCTATGTCCCGGCTTTTTCTTTTACCGACCAGGAGGGAAAAGTGGTCACCGAAAAGGACCTGGCCGGGAAGGTGTATGTAGCCGAATATTTTTTTACGACCTGCAGGGGTATTTGTCCCAAGCTCAACAACAACATGAAACAGCTGGCCGCGGACTTTTCGGGTGAGCCGGGCATCCGGTTTTGTTCTTACACCGTGGACCCGGAGACGGATAGCGTGGCACGGATGAAACATTACGCGGATTCATTGGGCGCCGATCCGCAGAAATGGTTTTTTCTCACGGGGCGTAAGGACAGTCTTTATCATTTAGCGCGGAGCGGATATTTGCTGGATGATCCCAAAAACAACGCGATCAATATCAACGAGCAGTTTTTGCATACGCAATTCCTGGCGCTTGTCGACAAGGGCGGGCGGGTGCGGAAGATCTACGATGGGTTAAAAAAGGACGAGCTGGACGAATTGGAAAAAGATATCGCCACGCTTTTGAAGGAGAAGCCTGAGGCGCCTCGTTTTGCCAATGGTTTATTCAATAACAATCCGGGTTAATTATGATCAACAAAAAAGCGGATGAGCTGCTGAGGAAAAACCATCTGAGCATCACCGGTGGCCGCAAGAAAATATTGGAGTTGTTCCTGCAGCAGGACGGTGCGTTGTCGCATAGCGATATCGAGAAAAAAGCCGGCGAAAAATTCGACCGTGTGACGGTATATCGGACGCTGCAGACTTTTTTGGAGAAGGGAATGATCCACAGTATACCGACGGCGGATAATTCTATACGTTATGCGTTATGCAAAGATGACTGTTCCGGTGGACAGCATCATGATGATCATGTTCATTTCATTTGCAACGCCTGTGGCAATACGGTTTGTCTGGAAGGAGTGACGGTTCCCAGCATCGAATTGCCGGGTGGTTATGTGAGTGAACAGGTGGAGATGCTTATCAGCGGTGTATGCAAGAGTTGTAATCAGTAGCCGCGGTGAGCGGTGAAAACCGCGCCGGGACGCTATAAAAACAAAGCCCCGATGTAGAAACACCGGGACTTTTGGTTAAGGCTCTGATTAGTAGCTTCTTTATGCGGAAGCGGTGGTAGCCGCTTTACAATCTTTGAGAACGCAGCTTTCGCTGCTACATTTTTTGAAATCGTTCCTTGCAAATATAGCCGGAAAAAAGCATACGAACAAGCGTTCTTTCTACTACTTTCCGGGTATTTTTATTTTTCCATCTCTTCGCTGACAAATGCCATCAGCTGTTTAATGTACTCTTTTGAAAAGTTAAATTGGAGACCTGCCGCCTCGTACAATTCCGGCAGCGTTCGGGTGCCGCCAAGGGACAGCGCTTTAACGTAATTACTTAACGCCTTCTCTTTGTTATTCTTATACTGCATGTATAGACCAATGGCGCCCAGCTGAGCGATGCCGTATTCGATGTAGTAGAAGGGAACTTCAAAAAGATGCAACTGTCTTTGCCAGCCGAATTCCCGATAGTGCTCCAACCCGCTCCAATCCACCGATTGGGAGGAGAATTCCTCCAGGATCTCCATCCATTTCTGTTTTCTTTGCTCTAGTGTATGACTAGGGTTCTCATATATCCAGTGCTGAAATTTGTCAATGGTTGCGATCCAGGGGAAGATCGTGATCACGCGTTCGAGCTGATGTTCCCGCGCGCGTGCTAAATCGTTTTTATTGCTGAAGAATAATTCCCAATGATCCATCGTGAACAATTCCATCGACATGCTCGCCACTTCTGCGATCTCCATGGGATAGTCCTTGAAGCTACTCAGTTTCAACGGGTGAGAGAGAAAGGAGTGGATGGCGTGGCCCCCTTCGTGTACCATCGTCGTAAGGTCGCCCATCTGGCCGGAGGCGTTCATAAAGATAAAGGGGGCGCCGGTTTCTGCTAACGGACAGTTGTAGCCGCCGGGCGCCTTGCCCTTCCGGCTTTCGAGATCGAACCGGCCCATATGCTGCATGGTCCGCAGGCAATTCCCGAAAAAGGGGCTCATCTCATCGAAACAGGAGATGGTCTTTGTCAGCAGATCCTGCCCATTCGTAAAGGGCCGGAGGGGTTCTATCCCTGCCGGTTCGGCTTCGGTGTCCCAGGGGCGCAGTGTGTCGAGTCCGAGTTTTTTTCTTTTTTTCTCGTTGATCTTGCCTACGAGGGGGACGACATATTCCCTGACGGCTTCATGAAAACGGAAGCAGTCTTCCTTGGTATAGTCGAAACGGCCCAGCTCCTGGAATTTAAAATCCCGGTAGTTGGCGAATCCGGCGTTTTGGGCCATTTGGTGCCGGATGCCGATCAGTTTGGAGTACAGGTCGTTCAGGGCGACCTTGTCCTGCACGCGGCGCTCCTGCACCTTGCGGAAAACGGTTTCGCGCAGCGACCGGTCCGGGTTTTCCAGGAATTTAGCAGCTTGCTGGAGCGTATACTCCTGTCCGTTCACCTCAACGGTCATTTTTCCGGAAATAACGCCATATTGCTGGCCCATGACGCTCGATTCCGCGTACAGGGGAATATTGGCTTCCCGGAACAATTCGATCCTTTTGCGGACGCCGCGCAGGTAGGTAAAATATTCCTTTTGGTCCAGTTCCCTGGTATGTGGGTTTTCCACCAGCCGGCGGTTGAGGCGGTCGGCGTAGGGCTGGATCTCGGGCTGTATTTTCAGGCAGAAATAGTTGAAGGCTTCTTCGAGCGCTTTGTTCTCGGTATCGCAGGTCATCTTGATCTGGCGCCAGGAGGCGTCTTCGCTCACCACCGCTTCCAGCTCGCTCATATCCAGCAGCCATTTTTCCAGCTCGGCCCTTGTATCCAGCGGGCGCTGGTCCAGGTCCTGAAAATAGGGTTCCAGGCTTTTCCAATCGGTGATCACGTAATCGGCCGGCAGGAAATGCCGCACCGGTTTTTTCAATTCACTGGCTGTTGACATAAGATTCGCTGTAGGCGTCATTATTTCTTTTTTGCGGTCTTTTTAGGTTTTTCCTCGGTTTCTTTTTCTGCGGCTGCCTTTTTCCTGGCCGGGGCGGCTTTTTCGGCTGTTGCTTTCTCCGGGGTGGTCTCCTTGGCTGTTTTCTTTAAACTCGGGGCCTTAGGTTTTTCTTCTTCTGCCGGCTCCGTCTTTTTCGAAGCAGCCGCTTTAGCCTTGGCGGGTTCCTTTTCCGGAGCCTTTTCCGTCTTCTTCGGTTCTTTTTCGGTAGGGGCTTTCTCCGTGGCGGTTTTCTTCAATTTGGGTGCTTCTTCCGTCTTTTCCGGTTCGGCAGTTGCCGCTTCTTCTTCCGTCACTTCCTCAGGCTCAGACAATTTAATTTCGATATTGTTCGATCTCAAAACGTTAAACCATTTTACCATTTTTTTGAGATCGCTGCTGTAGACCCTGTCGAAGTCCAGATCGGGATAAACCTTGCTGAAATAGGCTTTCAGGGCCGAACTGTCTTTGTCATCGGGTAGTTTTTCCGTCGAAGCTTCCATGGCTTTCAACACATCGACGAGGTTCACGTTATCCCTTACGGTATACACTTCGATGCTTTCAAGATGGGAAAAATTGTGGACACGGCTCGAGACAAAACGGGTAGACTTATCATCCAGGGAGCGGACGATGGCGCCATCGCTTTTGCTGCTCAGTAATTCGTACAATCCCGGCAACCCGGTAACGGCTATGATCTTGTTATATTCCATGAAATCATTTTATTCGCGCCAAAGCGCATGAATGAAATTTTAGGGACATGCAAGTTAATGTTAATCGACGATTTGGGGGCAAATATTTTCACTGCAAAGCTGGATCATCAGGGTCTTGCGCAGTTTTTTCCAGGGCCTGGTCGATGGCCTTTTTCATCGTTGCGTAATCGGTATAACCCTGGGTCAGCAGGTAAAATTTCGTATCGGTCACCTGTAAAAATACGGTAGGGAAGCCGGTAACATTCAGCTGTCGTACGAGGGCGAACTCGTCATAGGCTTTCTCTTTATAGGCGGGATGGTGCAATTTGCCATAAAATTCTTTTTCCGGGATCTTGTATTTCTCCAGGAGATGGCGATACGCTTCGTCATCGCAAAGATCGCGCCCCTCATAGTTAAGGGCATATTGCAGCTCCCCCGCGAAGAGCACCGCGAGATCGGGATAATAATCCTTGAACACGCAAAGGGCGATCGCCGGTTTCTCGGAGCTGGGGTACCAGTCCGACTCCTCCGGGTGAAAGATATGCCAGAGCCAGTCCTCGCCAAACCGGATCCCGGTGCGTTCTTCCACGGTCTTATAGGCCTTTTGGATATAACCGGCCATCACGCTGATCGGCTGGGGTTTCCCGGGAAGGATCATGCCGCCGGAAAGGACCTCGAAGGCGAGGGTGCGACGGTATTCTTCAAAAATGCGCCGGATCACGGGGCTGAACCCATAGCACCAGCCGCAATAGGCATCGTAACAATAGTAAACGGTAGGTGTCATGTGTACAAAAATAAAGAGCCCGCGTATGCGGGCTCTTTAATATTTTCCTTAGTGCCGCCGGCCGCCGCCGCCACCACCACCCGAAGGCCGGGATCCGCCACCGGAGGGTCTGCCACCGCCACCGCCCGAGGGGCGGGAAGCAGGTGCGCTAGAGGTGCGGGCCTGTTGGAAATTCTGGGTGCGGACCTGTCCGCGGTTGAATTGCTGCTGTTGCCGGTTCAGGCTCTGTGTCGTGGCACTGTTCTGTACCGGCCGCCACGAATTATTGGTACTTCTTTGTTGCCACTGGTTGTTGGACTGGCTACGTTGGTAGACGTTACCCTGTCTGTCCGAGAACACATTGCCGCCGGGTCTCGAAACGGTAGGTCTCGCCGCACCACCGGTCCCGATGGGGCGTCCTCCGATGCCGCCACCAACCCCGGGGCGTACGCTTGTACGGTTGTAGAAGGAATGATTATCCCTTGTGACGACACCGCCGCGTCCGGCATAGATATTCGTATGGAAGCTGGTGGAAGCATAGATATTCCTGTTCCGGTAGGCGTTCGGGCCATAGAAGCCGTAGTGCCGGTAGCCGCCCCACCCATAGGCAGGATGATACATGCGCGGACCCCACCAGCCGCCGCCGCCCCAGCCACCCCAGTGGCCGCCCCAGCCGCCGCCGATGCCAAAGTGGAACCAGCCGAAACCATAGCCATAACCCAGGGACCAGCCGGCCCAGGGGTTATAGAAGACATTGAAACCCCATGTCCAGGGCCGGGGATAGTAGAACCCGTTATACCAGGGATTGTAATAGAACCCTGTACCGTAGACAACTGTCGGACCGTAGATATAAGTATTCAGATAACCCGGGGTATAACCCATGTACACCGCATCCGGGGTCACGTCGTAGATATAAACATATTTTGTATTGTAGAGCGGGGACGTCGGCGGGATCTTGTCGACGTCTTCGGGCCGTTCCGTGGCTACGGTCCAGGGGCCATTGGGGCTGGCGCTCTGGAACCAGACGCCATTGTCGACGGTATAATATACGCCATGATCTTCCATCACGTTTGAGCCTGTATTGGTGGCATATTGCATATCCGTACCCTGCAGGGGAGCGAATTGCGGATCGCCATTATAGTTGACGGTGGTAGATGCCGTATTCCGGTCCACCTTCGCCGTCTGGGGGATCTGGGCATCCATGACAGCTTCGCGCGCGGCATCCGTACCGGCTACGCTGGCGAGTACGTTATCCTTGGGGCTGCCCTCTGGGATCTTGGCGAAATCGGCCGGCAGGGAATTGCTGGCGACATAGTGCCAGCCGCCATCCAGCGAACCGGAGGAATACCAGCGGCCCGAGATCAGCACAAAATATTTGCCCGAATTTCCGTCCTGAAAGATATCATTGGAGGTATTCGTGGCATAGGAGAGACTCGTCCCGGGGATGTTGGTGAAAGTGGGCGCGCCGGTGGTCTGGATCAGCTCTGCCGGGGAAGTGCTCACGATGATATTCGAGATCTCTTTATCCTGGTTCGCGGCAGCAGAATCCTGGTACCCGGGGCTCGAGCTGTTGGCGTTGTCGACAGCGCTTTGCACCTGGTTGAGCTCGGAAGGAACATTACCGGCGGGTGAATAGGGGCCCGTGGCCGATTGGGCCTGGTACCAGTGTTTGCCGCCATACAGGTAGAAATTGCCGTCGTTGGCTTTCACAATAGTGAAAGGGCTATTGACGACGACGTCGAGATTCCAGTCTTTATTATTCTGAAGCTTGGGCTGTCCGTCGATCATCACCAGCAGCGAAGGCTGATTGGCGTAGACGATCCGTGGCGCCTGAGTATTCAGGTCTTTGGACAATTTCTTTTGCTCGGCATTCTCGTCCAGACCGGCCAGGATCTGGTCGAGGGACAGATCGCCGGCAACCTGGGGTAAATTGGTTTCCAGTGCCGTTTTAAGACTGTTGGTGAAATTATCGTCCGTCTGACCGGGAAACCGGACATTGGGAACCTTGGCGTTCTGGATGATCACGCGGCGGTTATCCCTGTCTGTTTCCACATTGGCCACGGACCAGAAGGTCCCGAATACGGGATCGGACTTGCCGGGCTGGAGCACGGAGATCGCCCAGCGGGATTTGAGTACATTATCGGAAAAACCTTCGGGCTGGGGCTGGTAGATCTTTACGACCGTACCATCGTCTGTCGTGAAACTCCGGGGCCAGTCCTGTTGTTGCTGAGGTCCGGGGCCATCCTGTTGCTGAGGCGGCGGAGCCGTCTGCGCCAAAACAGTACCTGAAGTCAGGATGCCTGTGAGCAGTAGTGAGAATATAGTACGCATGCTTCTCATATGTTATGTGTTATTGTTTGTTTAAATCGTTTGACTACAATAGAACGCGAAGGTTTGTTGCCAGTGAATTAATTAGTTGTTAATAAGTGTTAAAATGTGCCCGGTTTCGCGGCTCACGGGCCTTGTCAATGGGCTTCCAGCCAGTTGACACCCGATCCCATTTCGGCCAGGGCGGGCACGTCCTGGGGCAGCGGCAGCGCTGTCTGCATACAACGCGTTATTATGGGTTTAATTATATCTAATTCAGGTTTATAGGCGTCAAAAACAAGTTCATCGTGCACCTGTAGCAGCATCCTGGACCGGAGCCCCTGGCGGGTGAATTCTTCGTGCACTTTGATCATGGCCAGCTTGATCATATCGGCGGCCGTGCCCTGGATGGGAGAGTTGATGGCGTTGCGCTCGGCGAATCCGCGCACCGTAAAATTCGCGGAATTGATATCCTTGAGCCATCTTTTCCGGCCCATCAGTGTTTCCACATAGCCATTCTCGCGCGCAAAGTTGATGGTGTTATCCATATACCGCTGGATGCCGGCGAATTGGGCTTTGTAGTTGTCGATGATCTCTTTCGCTTCCCCGCGGCTGATGCCCAGGTTGTCGGCCAGGCCAAAGGCCCCCTGCCCATAGATGATCCCGAAGTTGACACTCTTGGCCTTGTACCGCATTTCCTTGGTAACGTCCTTTTCGTCCACACCGAAGACTTTGGCGGCGGTCGCCGTGTGAATGTCTTTCCCTTCCAAAAAGGCGGCGCACATATTGGGGTCGCCGCTGATGGCGGCGACGATACGCAGCTCTATCTGGGAATAATCGGCGGAGAGTAGCAGGAACTCGTCGTTGCGGGGAATAAAGGCCTTGCGGATCTCGCGCCCCCGCTCCGTGCGGATAGGGATATTCTGGAGGTTCGGGTTGTTGGAGCTCAACCGGCCCGTGACGGCTACGGCCTGCGCATAGCTGGTGTGCACGCGCCCCGTTTTGCGGTTGATCATTTGCGGCAGGGCGTCCACATAGGTCGATTTGAGCTTGGTAAGCTCCCGGAAGGCGAGGATATCGTCCACGATCTGGTGTTTGCTTGCCAGCTTCAGCAGCACGTCTTCCCCCGTGGCGTACTGACCGGTCTTGGTCTTTTTCGCTTTCGGGTCGAGCTTCATCCGCTCGAAGAGGATCTCGCCGAGCTGTTTCGGCGAAGCCAGGTTGAACCGTTCACCGGCCTGTGTATAGACTTTTTCTTCGGCCTGCCGGGCTTCTCTTTCCAGCTCTTTGGAATAGTCGAGCAGGAAGTCGGTGTCGACCCTGATGCCTTCGAACTCCATATCGGTAAGGACTTTCACCAGCGGGTTTTCGACCGCATAAAAGACCTTCTCCACTTCTTTTGTCCTCAACTGGGGGAGGAAGATATGTTTAAGCTGCAGGGTGATATCCGCGTCCTCGGCGGCGTAGTCGGTGATCTTGTCGAGTTGTACGTCGCGCATATTGCCCTGGCCCTTTCCCTTCTTCCCGATGAGCTCTTCGATATGCACGGGCTCGTAGGCCAGGTATTGGGCGCTCAGCTGATCCATGCCGCGTTTGCCTTCCGGCTCGATGACATAATGCGCCAGCATGGTGTCGAAGAGCTGTCCTTTGGGTGTAACGCCATACCATTTCATCACCAGCAGATCGTATTTGAGGTTCTGGCCGATCCAGGTGATCGCCGGAGAATCGAAAAGCGGACGGAAGGCGTCGATGACGGCCTGCGCGGCTTTCGCGTCGGGCGGACAAGGCACATACCAGGCTTCACCCGGGGTAACGGAGAAGCTCATCCCAACGATCTCGACGTCGTTGGCGTCGATGCCGGTGGTTTCCGTGTCGAAACAGATCTCTTTGTGCTTTTTAAGCTTTTCCACCAGATCTTTTATCGCGGCGTCTCCCACCACGGACGTATACGTATGCGGGGTGTTGGCGATGGTCTTTGCCTGATGCGGCGACGGTCCTTCTCCCGTTGTTGCGGGTTCGCCTTCTTCTTCGCCTCTTTCCACGGCTGCTTCGAGCCGGGTGCTCGCCTCTTCCAGTCTTTCCAGCGACTGCGCGTCGGCGGCTTGTCCAGCGCCGGCTGTGGCTACCCCGGCTGCTGCGGGGCGTTTTTTGGCCGCCGCCGGCGGCGTTACCGCATTGCCAAAGAGGTCTTTCTGGACGCTTTCGGGCGCGGCGTACGTGGGGGCGGAGCCATCGCCAAAGAGGCGTTTGCTCAGCGTGCGGAACTCCAGGTTATTGAATACTTCGTTGAGGGCTTCTTTGTTCCAATCTTTCAGCCGGAAATTCTCTTCGTGGAACTCTACCGGCACGGACGTGATGATCGTCGCGAGCTTTTTACTCAGGATCGCCGCTTCCTTGCCTGCCCGCACTTTTTCACCCAGCGCACCCTTGATGTTCTCAGCATTGGCGATCACGTTCTCCAGCGTCTGGTATTCGTTGAGCAGCTTGGCCGCGGTCTTTTCCCCCACGCCTTTGATGCCCGGGATATTGTCCACGGCGTCGCCCATCAACCCGAGGATATCGATGACCTGCGAGACGTCCTTGATATTCCATTTCTCGCAGACCTCCTTAGGTCCCATAATCTCGACGCTGCTGCCCTGGTAGGACGGTTTATAGATACGGACCCGATCGTCCACCAGCTGGCCATAGTCCTTATCGGGCGTGACCATATACACTTCATAGCCCGCGGCGGAGGCCTGTTTGCTCAGGGTGCCGATGACGTCGTCGGCCTCAAAGCCGTCGAGCTCGATACAGGGGATGTTGAAACCCTTGACGATGGCCTTGATATCGGGTAGGGCGCCGAGGAGGTCTTCCGGCGCCTCCTGCCGGTTAGCCTTATAATCGGCAAAGTCGGTATGTCTTTCCGTAGGCGCCTCGGTATCGAAGCAGACGGCCATATGCGTCGGTTTCTGATTGTTGATCAGGTCTACGAGCGCATTCGTGAACCCGAATTGCGCGTTGGTATTCCGGCCTTTGGTGGTCACGCGGGGATTGCTGAGCAGCGCATAGTAGGCGCGGAAGATCAGGGCCATCGCGTCGAGGAGAAATAGTCTTTTGTCGGTATTTTCCATAGGAGCGAAATTAGGCATTTAAGCGCTATGGGAAACTTATCCCTGGGCTAATATTTTTAGTTTTTTGATTTAGAGAATCACGCTTTCATCTCCTTCATTTTCTTCTGTAACACAAACATCTCATCGCGCAACCGCGCGGCTTCCATGAAATCGAGATCGCGCGCGGCCTTTTCCATCTCTTTTTTGGTGCGGGCGATCGCCTTTTCCAGCTGCGGGATGGTTTGATAGACCTCCTGTTCTTCCGCAACGGTTACGGTCACCAGCTCGCCGTCGGGCGCGACGGCGTAAGGGTCCGAGGGGTTATAGCCTTTGATATCGAGGACCGAGGTCTGTGCGAAGACCTGTTCTTTGGATTTGATCACGGTGCGGGGCACGATGCCGTGTTTTTCATTGTGGGCGATCTGTTTCTCGCGGCGGCGGTTGGTCTCATCGATCGTGCGTTGCATGCTCTCCGTCATGTTGTCGGCATAGAAGATCACGAGTCCGTCGACATTACGGGCGGCGCGGCCGGCGGTCTGGGTCAGCGACTTCTCGTTGCGCAAAAAGCCTTCTTTATCGGCGTCCAGGATGGCGACGAGAGACACCTCCGGTAAGTCGAGCCCTTCGCGGAGGAGGTTGACGCCCACCAGGACATCGATCTCGCCGAGACGCAGCTGCCGGAGGATCTCTACCCGCTCGAGGGTATCGACCTCGCTGTGGATGTATTTGGATTTGATATCGATGCGATGGAGGTATTTGTCCATTTCCTCCGCCATGCGTTTCGTCAGGGTGGTTACGAGGACCCGGTCGCCTTTCGTCACCCGCTTATCGATCTCGTCGAGCAGGTCGTCGATCTGGTTGGTGCTGGGCCGGACTTCGATAGGCGGGTCCAGCAAGCCCGTAGGACGGACCACCTGTTCTACGACAATGCCACCGGTCTTTTCCAATTCGTAGTCACCCGGAGTGGCTGATACATAGATCGTTTGTCCCGTCATCGACTCGAACTCGTGAAAGTTCAATGGCCGGTTGTCCAACGCGCTGGGTAACCGGAAACCATAATCGACCAGCACCAGTTTCCGGCTGCGGTCGCCGCCATACATACCGCTGATCTGCGGGACGGTCTGGTGGCTTTCATCGAGCACCAACAAAAAATCTTTAGGGAAATAGTCCAGCAGGCAGAATGGGCGTGTCCCGGGGTTACGCCGGTCGAAGAAACGCGAATAGTTCTCCACGCCGTTACAGTAGCCGAGCTCGCGGATCATCTCCACGTCGTAGTTTACCCTTTCGCTCAGTCGCTGCGCTTCGATGTATTTCCCGACGTTCTTGAAGTAGGCGACCTGTTCGGCGAGCTCATCCTGGATTTCCCAAATGACCTGGTGCAGGATATCTTTGGGCGCCAGATAAAGGTTGGCGGGGAAGATAGCAATATTGTCCATGGGGCCGATGCGTTTCCCTGTCTTGATCTCGAAGCTTTCGATCGAATCGATCTCGTCGCCAAAGAAACTGATCCGGTAACCATAATCCACATAGGGAAGATTGATATCGACGGTATCTCCTTTGACCCGGAAATTCCCCCGGGCGAACTCCACTTCGCTGCGTTTGTAAAGACTGTTCACCAACGCGTGGAGAAAACCCTGGCGAGAGATCACCTGTCCCTGTTGCAGCCGGATGATGCCGTTTTCGAACTCGGCGGGGTTTCCGATACCATAGATACAGCTCACCGAAGCCACGACGATGATATCGCGGCGACCGCTCAGGAGCTGGGTCGTCGCCTGCAGCCGGAGCTTTTCCAGCTCTTCGTTGATCGAAAGATCCTTTTCGATATAGGTGTTGCTCACCGGCATATAGGCTTCCGGCTGATAGTAGTCGTAGTAGCTCACGAAATAGCCTACGGAATTATCTGGGC
>Ga0210396_10001285_pt1 | contig 27908 bp, 25 predicted proteins | sample IncBWH17OmetaG_FD_155466 | JGI IMG/M metagenome (GOLD analysis project Ga0210396, IMG submission 155466) | Forest soil microbial communities from Barre Woods Harvard Forest LTER site, Petersham, Massachusetts, United States - Inc-BW-H-17-O ... | reverse complement strand
CACCCATTACACGCTATGCCTCCTCGCATAACCAGAAATAGTCATAGGCCATGAGCCTCGGATAGAACCATGGTTGACACAAGTCAACACCAGTGACTTGCCGCTCTCCCAAACTCGATCGCGTCGTCACTGACAGAGGAAAGATCTTATGAGAATGGAAAGCCATAGCTGCTCTCAGCGAAGCATATCCAAGGTGGGCTGGATGTCGAGAAACAATTCCCACTCCGGCCGTGGGAAAGCTTTTTTTCTTGACATCCCTTTTTATAGAACTCACTGACGGTCACTGTGTCGACTCGTCGCGAATTTGCTGCACGTAAAGATCGTGCAACTCTTTCTCCATTTCCCGCAGCTTGTCCTCCATTTCACGCACCTGAGTCAAGACTTCATCCTTCCGTTCAGGTGGAACTATTTTCACAATTCGTTTGCTCTGAGCCAATGTATAGCGATGGCGTCTTATTGTTTCTGTGAGCCTAGCTATCCGAGATTGACGCGTCTCGTGCATCCGACTTTTTCCAAAGCTGCAAACGGGATGAATGATAGCTGATGGCCTTGATCCAGGCGCGTCAATTGGCGAAAAATCGCCATAGCACCAACGATGCTGATACTAGGCAAGGGCCGTATGAGTGTTCTGATTCTCAAGTACCGATCCGGCGAAGAGATAAAAAAGGGTGACCGTGTACTTTTCCACGGAAACCCGGCAGAAGTCGAACTTGTGGCCTTTGATCCAAACGAGCCGGAACACGCTTGGCATGTGCAGGAATTTGGTGGTGGCGTAATGATTCTCGATCCCATAGTCTCAGGTCGCACATTTATTGCGACAGGCCAATTGAACGACTACGAGGATTTGGAATTTGTGTCGCGTGCGGGAACCTAACTGGCGAAATATCGCGGTTACACACAAAACCCCTATCAACAGCCCTCGAGATCTGAGGGTTGCCGTAAAGCGTCAAAAGACCAGCAGACCTGGTTCGGCGCTGAGTCCAAGGCCATCGCGACACTCACTGGTTTACTAATACTTTTACAGTATTGTTCCCCTTTCCCATCCCCATTAGAGTGCCCAGCAATTCATCAGTCCTCACTTGCGCCGCCCCACGCTCGCGCTTCTGAGGCACCCCTAGAGAAACCGGCAGCAGACTGCCGGGCAATGATTTTCCCCAGCTGGCCGCAGTGGCTGGCTGGGGTTTTTTCGGAAATCGTGTCGTGGTGCGAGGGAAGTTCATTTCTGGGTTGTGGGGGACATCGTGAGGATGGCAGCAATCGCAGCAAAGTGGGCGGTGCCGTGTCTGCTGGTCGCGGCACCTTGGGGAGCCGATACTAAGGGGAAAACTGCAACTCTCAAAGGCTACGTGCTCGACTCCGCTTGCGCTTTCACGAAGGGACTGGAGAAGCCGATCAGCTCGCAATGCGCGATCGCCTGCGCGAAGGCGGGCTCGCCACTGGTGCTGCTGACCGCCGATGGCACGATCTATTGGCCGATCGCGGACACGACACCTTCAAGCGGTCAGAACGAGAAGCTGCTGCCCTTTGCCGGTCAGAAAGCGACCGCGACGGGCAAGGTGTTTGAGCGCGGCGGCTCGCGCGCAATAGTAATCGAGAAGATCGAACCACAAACCGACAGCAGGTAATCCTAAAGCCGTCGTCACAAATCTTGCTTGGGAGAGTGAGGATCATGCATTGGCTCAGCAGGTGGACGTGCGTCCTGATGGTGGTGGTGCCGGCAACTGTTTTCGCGCAGCAAATTACCGGCAACACCCGCGGAACCGTGGGTGGCTGCGAGCGGCGCAGTGGCGCAAGCGGCCGCGGCTGAAGCGCGATGAGTGTGGCGTTTACGGCTCGGCTAAGGCTGAACCGTTGCAAAGCCACAGATTTTTAAGGTCGTCGCCGAGTATTGTTCTTAGGAAAATCCCCACCCTAACCTCGCACAGAACGCGAGGTTAGGATGGGGCACCCGCTCATATATCTTCATGAACGATGTACGATCAATCGCTATGACCAATGACAAACGTGCGGTCCTCCAGACGCCCGGATCACCAAAGCCTTCCACCAAAATCCGCATTATCGAAGACCACGAGGCAACCGGTGACACGGCCGCAGCTTACGATTTCTGGCGGGCGGGTTCGGGACGGAAGCAGGTTCCGGGGATTATCAAGTGCTTTGGGGCGCGGCCGGATTTTTTGCGGCAGGTGGTGGAGTTTTCAAATACCGTGCACTTCTCCGAAGGACACCTGGCGCGGCAGCACAAGGAAATGATCGCCAGCTACGTCTCCTATCTGAACCGCTGTCCGTATTGACTGGACAGTCATACCTACTTCCTGCGGGTTCAGGGAGCGAGTGAGCAATGCGTGGCGGCGATTTTTGCGGGTAAGCTCGATGATGCCGGATTGACTGCGGCAGAACGGGCACTGCTCGATTATGCGGAGAAAGTGACAAACGCGGCGCCTCGGACGACTGCCGAAGATGTACAGAGACTTCGGGACGCCGGCTGGAGCGAAGATCAGATCGCCGAGGCCGTGTACGTCACGGCGATGTTCGCGTTCTTCAACCGGGTGGCGGATGCGTTTGGGGTGCCGTCGCAGGATTATCTTTCGACCGGGAGGCTGACGCCGTGAGGGCTAAACACGTGGTTGGTCGTTGGTCGTTGGCGAAGACTTCGTGGTGGTCGCAACGCGCTGGCTTCGGGGACACGTTTCGGGTCGTCGGTCGTCGGTCGTCGGTCGTCGGTCGTCGGCTAAAAGCTAACGGCTAAGAGCTACTAACTACTCTCGATCCATAATCGCAATCGAATTCCTACTTCCACTTGCCTTCTCCTTCGATGATGGTGATGTAGCGATCGATCGGGAGATCGGCAAAGCGCTCGACGCGGCCACTGGGTTGAGGCCATTTCACTTCCAGCCAGTCCAGTTTGGAGCGCTTGCCAATTCCTAATACGATGCGGGGATCGTGGTAGGAGAGATAGCTTCCGCCTCCCACTTTCATGCGGCTTCGCTTGAGGTCTCCTGCCTGGTAAGTTACGCGGGCGCCGATTGCATCCGCATTCGCTTTTTTACCCACCAGCGTGATACCCAGCCAGTGGTTCTGAGCGCCGATGTTATTGCGCAGGAGAAGAGGGGCGTCGTCGTTCACGGAAATCAGGACATCGACTGCGCCGTCGTTGTTGAAATCGCCGATGGCAAGGCCGCGAGCGGAAAAAGGTTTGGAGAAGATGGGACCGCTCTGGGCGCTGACGTTGGTCCAGGCGTTGCCGGAGTTGTGAAACAGCAAGAGTGGCTCGCGGTAGCCGACCTGGTGGTGGGAGAGCTCTTCGATCAGATCGTCAGGGTTGCCATTGGCGAGGAGAAGATCGAGGTTGCCGTCGTTGTCGTAGTCGAAGAACTTGAGGCCCCAGCCGCTCATCAGGCGGGTGGCCGCGCCGATACCGGTGGCGAGGGCCTGGTCGTCGAAGGTCTCGTCGTGATTGTTCTGATAGAGCGAGTACATCTCGTGGTCGATGTTGGCGACGAACAGGTCCATCCAGCCGTCTTGATTGACGTCGGCAGAATCGAGGCCCATCCCGGAGCGCGGCCTGCCTTCGGCGCTGTAGGCCACGCCGGCTTGGGTTCCGATCTCCTCGAAACGGCCGTTGCCACGGTTGGCGAAGAGGAAGTTGGCGACCGTGTCGTTGGCGACAAAGAGATCGAGGCGTCCGTCGTTATTGATGTCCGTCGCGACCACTCCCCAAGCCTTGCCGAGGTAATTGGCGATTCCGGATGACTTGCTGACATCCGTGAAGGTGCCATCACCGTTGTTGTGAAAGAGCCAGCTGGCCATTGGCCTGTAAAGATGCGGAATGCAGTAGCCGCGCTTGGCATCTTCGCCGGCATGGCAGTCTTTACTCTTGGCCTTATCGAAGTCGACGAAGCGGCAAACGAAGAGGTCGAGGCGGCCATCGTTGTCGTAGTCGAACCAGACGGCACTCGAAGCCCACCCGGGAGCGGCCACGCCGGCCTTTCCTGTAACGTCGGTGAAGGTGCCGTCTCCATTGTTGCGATAGAGGATGCTTTTGCCGTACTGGGTGACGTAGAGGTCGGGGAAACCATCGCCGTTATAGTCGCCGACGGCGACTCCCTGACCGAAGCCGCCTGCGCCCACGCCGGCTTTCTCCGTTACATCAGTGAAAGTTCCGTCGCGATTGTTGTGGTAGAGCGCGTTGCGGAGGGGAGGAGTGGGCGTGAAGAAATCGCAGGCACCGCTATTGACGAGGTACAGGTCCATCCAGCCGTCGTTGTCGTAGTCGAGGAATGCGCAGCCCCCGCCCGTCGTCTCGGGAAGATACTTTTCGGCAGATTTGCCGGCGACGTGCTTCCAGGTGATGCCACTGGTGGTCGCAAGGACCTCCTCGAATGGATATGGCGACTGTGGCAGGGCCCGGCCCCAGCGTGGGAAGGCCGTGACCGCCGCTGCGCCGAGGAGATTACCGAGGAATCGACGGCGCGACTGGAGAAGGTGCATAGGACTTGGGATCGGGATCTTCACTGCGATCGGTGCGTGGCTGAAATGATTGAAGACATCGAGTCTCGTGGCTGGGCTAATTCGGATTCGCCGGCGGAGTGTCGGTGGGAGCCGAACTCTGCGCGGGCTCTTTCTGCGTCATTTGGCGATGGATGGCAAACTCCTTGTCCGCCTCCGCCTTGCGTCCAGAGCGGCTGTAGGCGGTAGCCAGATTGTAGTGCGCGCCGGGATTCGCGGGCTCAAGTTTCACGGCTGTCTGGAGCGGCGGAACGGCTTCGGGGAACTTGCGGCTGGAGATGAGGGCCTCGCCCAAGCCGAGAAACGCATCGCCGAATGCGGGATCGAGCTTGGAGGCGCGGGAGAAGTGTTCGACGGCCTGGTCCCAGTTCTGATCCTGGCGGGCCAGCTCGCCCAGGACGTATTCGGCGCCAGCGTTATTTGGATCGATCTTCAGCTCGGCTTGAAATTCCTTGCGAGCTTGCTCGACGACGTCGGCGGGTGGATTGGGTTTCGAGAGCAACAGGCGGCCGATACGGAAGTGGAGACCGGGGGCGTCGGGATTCTTGGCCAGGGCTTTCTGGTATTCCTGCGCGGCTTGATCCCACTTGCCCTGACTCTCGTAGGCTTCGGCATTCAACTCACGAGCCTGATAAGAAGAGGGCGCGGAGCGGGCCAGTTCCTCGGATGCGCGCGTGGCGAGGTCGGAGAAGGTGTGGATCGAGAGATAGAGCACGTCCGGGTCGGTGGGAAATTCGCGATTCAGGGTTCGGAGAAATTCCAGAGCATCGTCGAAGCGGCCTAGGCCCATGGCGCAGCGGACGCCATCGAGGCCGGCACGTCGCTTGAGGTCTTTGTCAGTTTGTTTGCGAGTGATGCCGTTTAGAGCTGGAAGAGCTTCAGCACAATGGCCGGTTTCGGCGAGTTCGATGCTTTTGTGGGCCGTTGCAGCCGCGTCAGTGGGCGCTTTGGCGCTCTGTGCCCAGAGGGCAGTGCTTAGGGCAATGAGAGGGATCACGAGAAGGAACCGGCGGGACATCTGCATGCAACGATGATAAATGGAGAACGACAGGCGCCCAAAGTGCCTGTCGCTCTCACATTCGAGTCGAGTTCGTTCGGAAAGCAGCGTCAGAAGTAGAACTTCAGAGCAAACTGCATTTCTCGAGCGTCCTGGGAAGTATTGGTGAGGCCCAGACCTGCGGAGCCCACACTATGCGCAGGAGCGCCGAGGTTGGGATGGTTGAATGCATTGAGGAAGTCGGCTCGGAACTGCAGGCGCATCCTCTCAGTGAACAGGAAGTTCTTCTGCAAGCTGATGTCGAAGTCTTTGTACGTTGGTCCAATGACAGGCCCCTGCGCCGGGCAATTGCCGAATGTGCCGGGTGCAGGCGCGGAGAACGCGCCTGGGTCAAACCACTGCATTCCAGCGCTGCTTACGGTCTTAGGGTAGTGCACCGGGCCATTGCAGTTGGGACGTGGGGAAGGAGAACCGGTCCCGGAATTATCCGGGCCGTAAAGTGCAAGTGGGAATCCCGAGTGGAGCGAGACAATCGGGTTGATTGACCAGTTGCCGGCGATCGCATTGGCTACGGCCGGCATGTCATGACCAAAGCGCTTGCCTCTTCCGAAGGGAAGTTCGTACACCGCATAGGCACTGAGTACGTGCTTCGTATCCCAGTAGCACTGAGCGTAGTCCGAGTTGGGATCGTAGAGGTTCTGCCAGTAATTGGCGGCTGGGGAAGCCTGGGTCGCTGTTCCCCAGGTCCCGTAGTAGCCGTCGTTGTTGGTCATGCACTTCTGGAAGGTATAAGAAACCTGCGTCTGCAAACCTGAAGTGTAACGTTTCTGCAGTACAGCCTGCAGAGCGTTGTAGTTCATATTGCCGTTCGAAGCAGTATCCTTCACATTGCCGAAGCCATTGGGACCGAAGGTAGGAGCTTTTGCAGTCGATCCAGCCACTCCGGGAAGGTTCTGCCCGCCAATGTAGGGGTAGGTAATCGTCCCGTTGGGCTGGAGGTCGCCCTGCTTCAGCCACTCCGGTACCATGAGGTGAGTAGTGTGCTGGCCGACGTACCCAATCTGGAAGGTTGTGTTGTTGGCAATCTCATGCTGGATCGAAAAGTTCCATTGCTGTGCAATTGCAGGTTGGACAGTTGGGTCCCAAGTCAGCATGGTCGCGCCGATAAAGGGGTTGCCGCCCGGAGGCGCCGCCGAAGCAAAGGAATTCCCTGTGGTGAAACCTGTTCCGCTGGCCACGTTCTGCGCTTCGACCTGGGCAGGAGTGAACGGTGGGTTCTGGGTAAGACGTAGATTGGTTCCAGTTCCCTCAAGATAGGACGACATGGTAAAAGCTCCCCGGAATACGGTCTTGTGATTCAGGGAGGCAGGGCTGTAAGCAAAGCCGATGCGCGGCTGAAAATCCGGCAGGCCATAGACAGACTTGTACAATCCACGGCTGAAGCCATTGCTTCCGATTCCCTGAACGGCAACGTGACCGGGGTATTCGAGGGCCCCGGTGAACATGTTGACGCCCACTTGCCGATCGTTCTGCTCGATCCATGGCGTACGCGCTTCATAGCGCAGGCCAAGATTCAGAGTGAGGTCATTGGTAACGCGCCAATCGTCCTGTACGTAGCCGGCAAACAACCAGTCTCTCTGATGCCAGCCGCCGGTAGAGGTACCGCGCGCTACGGTCTGAGGCAGACCGAGCGCCCAATCTGCGGTTGGATCGCCCGTAGTTGCAGTAGTGCTGCCATTGCCGGTGTAATTGCCGCCCGATCCCAATCCATAGATCAGAATCCCAAGCTCGCCACCGTTACCGCTATAGAACACATTGATCTTGTAGTAGTTCATCTGGTAGCCAGCCTTTATGGAGTGGCGACCGCGTGTGTAAATCAGATTGTCGGTGAATTGTTCAACGGTGGAGGAGAACTTTTCCGTGACACCGGCACTGCCAAGATTGGCGAGGGTACCGGTGTTGGGATTCGTGCCCGACCCTCCACCGAAGCTAAGCAGAGGGAGGCCGATCAGGCCGTTCGGATTCCCGTTAGCAATCCCGATCTGATCAGCGAGCTTACCCACGGAACTGTTGAAAGTGGTAAGTCCATGCGGCAACTTCGTCCAGTTCAACCCTACGCGGGCCTCATTCAAAAGGTTTGGAGAGAAGGTGTGGGTCCAGTTGATAACGCCACTTTGGATGTAAGCCTCATTGACCGTGTTTCCAAGGAGGCCGACGGAATTCGATAGTGGGTCGTATTGATCGCCTTTGGAGTAGCGACCGAAGAATCTATCTCTTTCTGAAGGATCGAAATCGATCTTGATGTCGCCCTGATCGCTATTAAATTGTTGAGAAGTTGTATTCAATGCCTGGCCAAAACCGTTCGACAAGGTCGTAACGGCCTTCGGGTACAGGGCGTTCGTGACCAGCGCAGTGAAAGTCGGGTCCAGCATGTTCGCCGGGATCACATTATTCGGAAAGGGCTGCGAGTTCCGGGAAGCGGGGGACAGGATGTTGCAGGGTGTCCCCGAGGTGCCACCCGTGCCGGCGGCGCAAGGGTTATAGAGTTGGGCCTTGGGGAGAAGCGCGCCAAAATTTCCGTTAATCTCATCGGCAGTGAGGACGGTCATGTTGCTGGTGCTGGCTGGGAAGTCGAGGCGCCCTCCCTGGTAGTCCCCGAAGAAGAAAAGCTTGTTCTTGATGATGGGACCGCCGAGGGTGCCTCCGAACATGTTCCAGCGCAGTTTCGGAGTCGGAATGATGCCGGTTGCGGTCCCCTTGCCCAGGCCGTTCTCCCATTTATTCGCGTTGAATTTGTCGTTTCGGAAAAACTCGAACACATCTCCATGCAGGCCGTTGGTACCCGACTTGATGGTGGCGCTGATGATGCCACCGTTGTAGTTGCCAAACTCCGCGGAGGCGTTCTGGGTGATGAGGTTGAATTCTCCAATCGCGTCCGGGGAAGGCGTGTAGCCGGCGAGGTTCTCCGAGGCCTGATTGTTGTCCACACCATCGAGGAGGAAGTTGTTTGCCTGCTCGCGGTTTCCGTTGATATAGGGGCGGCCACCCTCTTCGGCGAGATTGGAGCCGGTATTCATGCTCTGCGGGTCGACAGAGATGGCTCCCGGGGTGAGCAGGGTCAACTGAATAAAGTTACGTGTCGCGAGCGGGAGGTTGTCGTTGGTCTTGGCGTCGATGATGGTGCTGACTTGCGCGTTCTCGGTCTGCAGGACGGGCGCGGTGCCGGTAACCTCGACGGTCTCGGTCACCTGGCCAACTTTCATCGTAACGTCGACGCGGGCGGTCTGATTGAGCACGAGCGTGAATGGCGGATGCACCGCTCTCTGGAAACCGGGCGCTCCGATTTCGACCTTATACGTTCCGATCGGAACGCGTGGCAGATTGTAGGCACCGGAGTCGTTGGTTTTCGCGGTCCATGTAGTGCCACGCTCGATGTCCGTCGCAGTTACGGCTGCACCGCTAATTGGAGCTCCACTAGGATCGGTCACCGTACCGACGATCGCGGCCGTCACTTCCTGGCCAAAGGCTGGCAGCGTGAGCGCGAATAGCGCTATTCCCACAAGCAAAACACAGGCGAAGAACCATACCTTTTTCATCACAGAACCTCCCCACGCGCTTAAGTTTCTGGGCAGACCACAGAGAACCCACATCACGAATGGCCATATGCTATATAGCAGTAGTGTGTGTAAGGTCAAGAAGAAAATTTCAATTTTCCTCAGCAATTCATCGAATACATGCGAGCGGAAGCTGCATAGCACTTCGTCTCCGCGAAAAAGCACTTGAGCGTCCGGTAGGGCACACAGGACCTTCCCGCCGGATTCTACGGAAAATTGAAGAGATCAAATGATGCCTACAATTTCTGGTATTGAATGGTTTTAACCCGGGTTCGCCCGGTTCTCAGGAACGGTTTTGGGACGCCAGAGCAAGGTAAATAGGGCAGAATCAATCCTATAGCACTCTGCCGCTATATAGCGAAGCAGTTGTGGCGGATACTACGCTTAGGAATTCAGTGTGAAGTGCCCCTTTACGTGAGACAGCGCATGTGCTATATAGCTCGCACGAGGCTTTCGCAAGCGTACTCACGCATTCCTGGTCCCTAGGGGAAGTGTTCGATCGAACGTGAGGAAATTGATGGCGCAAAACCGAAACGGCGGCCGGAATGGAACGCCCGCGTATAAGAAGATCCAGAACGTTATTCGTAAGCGCATCGAGGGCGGCCATTTAAAGATTGGCGATGCGGTAGATTCTGAGCGAGAGTTGGCCCGGATTCACAGTGTCAGCCTGATGACGGCTCGCCATGCACTCGCCGGGCTGGAGCGGGAAGGGATCGTCGAGCGACGGCGCGGATCGGGCACGTTCGTTGCGCCCCCGAAAATCCATTTCAACAAACTGATGAGCTATACGGAACATATGTCCAGCCGCGGACTGCCGCCGCGGACACGCGTGCTCTCGGCGAAACTGATCGAGCAACAACTCGAGATTGCAGCCCGGCTGGGATTACCCGCGACCAGTCACCTGGTGAAAATCGATCGGCTTCGGCTTACCGGAGATGATCCGTTTGCGCTGGAAACAGTTTACCTTCCGGGTCCGGAATTCGCGGACCTTATTTCTGCGCCGCTCGGGAAGAATTCGCTTTTTGCCACATTGCAACATGATCATGGGGTCGAGCTTGCGTACGCGGATGAAGAGGTGGACGCAACGCCCGCAGATGTGCACAATGCCGAACTGCTCTCGGTACCGCGGGGCGCGCCCTTGCTGAGAATTCGCCAGGTGATCTACTCCACAACGGGAAAAGCCGTGATTTACGGAGTTGGGTTTTATCGGTCGGAACGGCATACCTTGTTTATTCGGCGGTTTCGGTAGGAAAAGAGCAGGCTCTAGGCCGTAGGCTCTGGGCTCTAGCTTTCGACTCTCGAACTCTCAGGTTCTCTTTCTCGGTCTTTGCATTACGGAGACTCATGCCTCTCACCTCCATCGACTGGCTTGTCATCATCGGGTATCTCATCGCGAATCTGCTGATCGGCGTGTATTACCGGCAGCGGGCGAGCGGGAACACGGAAGAGTTCTTCATCTCGGGACGGGACGTTTCGTGGTGGTTGGCGGGAACGTCCATGGTGGCGACGACGTTTGCCGCCGATACTCCGCTGCTGGTGTGTGGGCTGGTGGCACGTCAAGGAATTGCCGGGAACTGGATCTGGTGGGGCTCGTGCGTTGGCGGCATGCTGACGGTCTTCTTCTTTGCGCGCTACTGGCGGCGGGCGGAAATTCTGACCGACGTACAGCTGGTTGAGCTTCGTTATGGAGGCAAGCCGGCAGCGTTTCTTCGCGGATTCAAGGCAATCTACCTGGGTCTGTTGATGAACTGCTTCATCCTGGGCTGGGTGACGCAGGCGATGGTGAGCATCATCACCGTACTGCTGGGCCCGGCGATCGCGGCCGGGCGCGTGTTGCAGCTCAGCGTGGGCAGCCATGCGATTCACTACACGCTGGGCGATCCGCGTTCGACGGCCTTGCTGATTTGCGTCTTCATCCTGATTCCATTCACGGGGCTTTACACGTTCATTGGCGGACTGTGGGGCGTGCTGGTGACGGACCTTTTCCAGTTTGCCCTGAAGATGGCGATGATCATCGTGCTGGCCTGGGTGGCGGTGGCAAAGATTGGCGGCATGCAGGCTCTGCAGGTGCATTTGCAGGTCATCGCGAACAATGCGCGACAATCCGGCCTGCAGGTCTCCGATCCGACGGCCTTTCTGCCGGATTTTCACCTGGGATTCACGACCAACGCGCTGTGGACGCTTCCGGTGCTGACGTTCATCGTTTACCTGGGCATGCAGTGGTGGCTGGCATGGTATCCGGGAGCAGAACCAGGCGGCGGAGGTTACGTCGCGCAGCGCATGTTCAGCGCGAAAGACGAGAAGAATTCGCTGGGCGCCACGCTTTGGTTCAACATCGCGCATTACGCGCTGCGGCCGTGGCCTTGGGTGGTGACGGGGCTGGTGGCCATCGTCGTGTATTCGCCTTATGGCGGACTGCATCCGAGTGCGGCCTTCGCACAGAATCCGGAGCAGGGCTATGTAATGGTGCTGCGCGATTATCTGCCGCCCGCGTTGCGGGGCCTGATGGTGGCAGCGTTCCTGGCGGCGTTCATGTCGACGATCGGAACGCAGTTGAACTGGGGTAGTTCGTATCTGGTCAATGATTTCTACAAACGATTTTTCGTGCGCCGCGCGACCGAGAAGCACTACGTGCTGATCAGCAAGCTGTTCACGGTGTTGCTGGTGCTCGGGAGCGGCTATACCGCGACGCGTCTGGCATCGATTAACCAGGGATGGCAACTGGTTCTGAACATCGGCTTCGGGACGGGCGCCGTTTATATCCTGCGCTGGTATTGGTCGCGCATCAACGCCTGGAGTGAGATTGTGGCGATGGCGGTAGCGGCGCTGATGACCATGGGATTAAGCCGAGTGCCGTTCAGCGGAAACGACACCCTGGTCTATGCGAAAACTGCCTTGATTACCGGATTCGTGACGACGATCGCCTGGGTGATTGCGACGTTCGCGACTCATCCCGAGTCCGATGCGACCCTGATTGGCTTCTACAAGCGAGTGCATCCGACTGTCTACGGGTGGAAGCGGATCGCAAAGCTGGTGCCGGAACTGCCTGAGGTGCGCGACGTTAAGGCGAACGCGTTCAACTGGGTTATGGGCGTGATCCTGGTCTACGGATGCTTGTTTGGGATTGGCAAGCTGGTATTTGGCCAGTGGATTTGGGGATTCGTGCTGCTCGCGATGGCTGGCGTTGCCGGGTACCTGATTTTCTGGGATCTCTCGCGACGCGGTTGGACAACGCTCTCGGGGAAGGCTATTCCGGTGGGTGCGGCCAGCGCAGTGGAAGGCGACTAGCGGGATTTCGCAGGTCAGATTGGTTCATCTCAGGTCGAAATTTCGTTTTCTCAGTTGCTGAAGCCGCGTCCCTTCAAAGAGCGCGTCACGAGAATTGTGTCGCCCGCTGAAGCGGGCTCGATTTGTTTCATCCTTCCCTACCCGGCGCTTACGCGCTGGGCTAACGAATGTCGCTGCTATGCGGCTGGTTGATCGTTTCGTCCACCACTCACACTTGTTTCTTAGGCGAGCCCTCCTCCGTCGACGACCAGGTGCGTGCCGGTGATCCACGTTGCCATCCCACTTGCCAGGAAAAGTACTGCATTCGCCACATCCTCAGGAGTGCCCACGCGAGCGATGGGACGGTTGGCCGCTTCGCGCAGGAAGGTTACGGTTTTCTCGCCGAGTTGTTCGCATTCACTCTGCAGCATGGGAGTATCGATGTCGCCGGGGCAGACGCAATTCACGCGGATGTTGTGTTTGCCGTAGTCGATGGCCATGGCTCTGGTCAGGTTGAGAACGCCCGCCTTAGCCGCACAATAGGAAGCGGCCTGCGGGCCTCCTTTCAGGGACCATCCGGAGCCGGTGTTGATGATCGCACCACTGCCGGCCTTGATCATGTGGGGGATCACTTCGCGTGACAGCAGGAAGATGCTTTTCAAGGTGACGTCGAGAGCGAGATCCCACTCGTCTTCTGTCAGGTTCGTGACATCCTTGCGGAAGATGACACCGGCGTTGTTACACAGGATGTCAATTTTGCCGAAGGCATCGATGGCTGCCGCAACCGCTCGCTGACAATCGCGACTGGAACGGACATCGCACTTCTCGAAGCGCACCTTTCCTTGCTGAGCGATCCTCTCCTCGGTGGATTTGGCTCCCGCTGCATCGATGTCCAGGATGACGATCGCGGCGCCCAATTCGGCGAGACGCAACGCGATACCGCGCCCGATGCCGGAAGCAGCGCCCGTGACTATAGCGACCTTGCCTTCGAGTGAGAGGAGATGCTTCGCTGTTTCTGAGATCGAGGTCATCGGTCCTCGCAGAGTATGTATTGGCCAGCATCATGCCATATTCTGCCGGTTTGCTTCACAACCTTCGACAGGCGAATTTCTATCCAAGAGAGTCGGTTTGGGCGAGTCTCTCCTTCGGTTCGTGTGCTGGCGGGAATGAGGAACTATAATCTCGGCGCACGGCGAAAATTTCATGTGCCGAGTACTTTGCTGGGTCGAGGTGAATTGTGCGCACCACTCTGTTGATAGCTCTGATTTTTCTCTCTGCGAATATCGCCTTGGCCCAATCCAGTGAATGGAAACAGCTTTTTGATGGCAAGGACCTGGTCGGGTGGAAACATGTGGGTCCGGGCGAGATGACGGTCGAGGACGGGCTCATCCGCACGCACGGGGGAATGGGATTACTGTACTGGACGGGAGGAAAACTGGGAGACTGTGTGATTCGCGTCGTGTACAAGATGCGCGATCACAATGACAACTCCGGCGTGTTCATTCGCATTCCGATTGAACCGCGAGAGGAATGGATGCCAGTGCACTATGGGTACGAGGTTCAGATTGACAATGAGCCCGAGAAGTCCAATGAAGATGAGTACCACGTTACGGGGACGCTTTATTCGCTGACCAAGCCGCTGGCAAAACCGGGCAAGCCCGGGCCGGAGTGGAACACGATGGAGATTACTCTTGATGGTCCGCGGACGATAGTGGTGTTAAACGGTGCGAAGGTCACGGACTATGTCGAGGGGCAACCCGTGCCCGAACGGAAGTTCAATTTTGAACCGCAACGTGGGCCGCGTCCCAATGACGGCTACATTGGACTGCAGAACCATAGCGACAATGACGTGGTCTTCTTCAAGGAAGTCGCGATGAAGCCGCTCGCAAAGTAGTTAGGGTCGTTACCAGCTCACTGTGGGAGGATTTATGAAGAAGAATTTTTCCCGTCGTGAATTTTTGCAAACCAGCGGTGGAGTTGCGGGTGCTCTGGCGGCCGCGAATACGATCTGTCTGGACGCAGAAGCGATACCGCCGGCACGCCCCGGTCCGGCGAGCGACCGCATTCGCTTCGGCATCATTGGCGTTGGGATGCAAGGCTCGGGATTGCTGACGACTTCCATCACGCTGCCGGGCGTGGAATGCGTGGCGGCGTGCGACTTATACGATGGCAGGCATAACCTCGCGAAGGAGATCGTCAACGCTTCCCTTCCGACGACGCGGCGCTATCAGGAACTGCTCGACAATAAGGAGATCGACTGCCTGATCGCGGCAGTTCCGGATCACTGGCATCGCCAGATCGTCGTGGATGCCGTGAATTCGGGCAAGGATATCTACTGCGAGAAACCGATGTCGCACTTGGTCGCCGATGGCTTCGATATGGCGGCGGCGCAACAGAAGACGGGAAAGTTCGTGCAGGTCGGATCGCAGCGAGTGAGTTCGGCGATTTACGGGAAGGCGAAGGAACTGCTCGCGCAGGGGGCGATTGGAGACCTGTGCCTGGTGGAGGGCACGCTGGGCCGCAACGATCCCACGGGAGCATGGGAGTATCCACCGCCGCCCGACCTTTCGACCCAGACACTCGACTGGGACATGTGGCAAGGGACTGCTCCGAAACGCGCGTTCGATCCTCTGCTTTTCGCGCGCTGGCGCTGCTGGAAGGAGTACGGCACCGGGGTTGCGGGCGATCTGCTGGTGCACATGATCAGCGGGATCATGTTCGCGCTGAACTTGAATGAGCCACCGAAGCGGGCCATGGCGATGGGCGGCATTCTGCGCTGGAAAGACGGCCGGAACATGCCCGATGTACATGCGTCCTTGTTCGAATATGGCAATGTACCGATTTACGCGCGGCTCAACCTGGGGACGGAGAGTCCGGAGGTCGTGCGCTTCCAGGGGGCGAAGGGGTACATCGAGGTGAGCGAAGGCGCCGTCACGCACGTTCCTCAGCCAGGCGTCGACATTTCTCCCAGCTACTACGCGACGCAGTCTTTTCCGCGAGCAATGCGGGAAGAGTACTTGAAGCAGTGGCACGCGGAACATGATCCTCCACCGGGCCAAGAGCCGCTGGAGGCTGCTACGAGCTATCGCGGTGTTTCTTACGATGAGCTGAAGCCGCACCTGTGGAGGTTCTTCGAGGCGGTGCGGACGCGAAAGCCGGTGGTCGAGGATGCCGTGTTCGGCAATCATGCGGCGCTGGCGTGCCACATGGCGAATGAGTCCTATTTTCGGAAGAGTGTGGTGACGTTTGACAAGGCGAGCAAGAGCATTAGGAACTCTTAGCTAAATTACGGGGCCGTTTTCAAGGAACTCGGTTCCAAAGTTTGCTGGAGAACGCAACCTCCGGTCACGGAGACGACTGTTTAAGGGGTTGAACGAAGGGACGTCAGACACAAGGGCATTGAGTTCTCGGCGAAACCGGATCACAATATTCTCGATAGGCAAATTGGGAAGGGCAGGGAAAATGTGAAATAGCGTCGTTCCGCCGAGGTAGTGGGTGCGCGCACTTACGTCGAATCGATCGTTGTTGGGAGGTGTCCCATGCGAATCCATTCCTGCCGAAAGCTAGCGCGATATGTGGCGTGGATTGCTCTCGCTTTTTCAGCTGTGCCTGTTCTGGCGCAACTGCAAAGCGAGAGTGGTATGGAAGGGACCAATTTTCAGGGTGTTGTCCGCTATGAAAACAATACCCCGGCACAATTTGTGCAAGTCCAATTGTGGACCGACGGCGAAAGCAGTTGGCGCACCACCACGATCACGGATCGAATGGGGAAATTCGGTGTGGGTGTGCCTTGCATGGTCATCCAATATAAAATCGAGGCTCCCGGGTATCGCCCTGTCTCGGGACGCGTTGACGTAAGCATGAATCCGTGCCGCACTTTGGAATGGATTACGCTGAAGGCGAAGAGTAACAAAGTACCGGAGGCGCCGGCAACGGGTGTGGTCGACGCCCGCATTGCAGCAATTCCTGCAGAAGCGAAAACAGAATTCGATATCGGTCAAAGGGCTGTCAACGGCAACGATTTTTCTGGCGCGATCCCTCACCTGCAGAAAGCAACTGAGCTATATCCGAAGTATGCCGAGGCGTACCAGCTTCTCGGAGTCGCCCAAGTGCAGTCCAACCAAGGGCCGCAAGCCGAGGCGTCCTTGTTGAAGGCCATAGAGATCGAGGACCGGATGCCCCGGTCCCAATACTTATTGGGCGTCCTCTATGCGAAGACAAATCGAGTAGAAATCGCTGAGAAACGGTTCAATCGCTTTGCGGAGCTCGAGCCCGATAATCCCGAAGCACAATTTGAACTCGCAAAGGTGACATTCGCGCTAAACAGATTTCCTGAAGCAGCGGCGCACGCCCGAAATGCGATCAAGCTAAAGGAAACTAATCCGGGTGTTTACGTCATATTGGGGTATGCGCTGCTGCGTCAGAGAAAGGCAGACGACGCCAGGCACGCCTTCCAGCACTTTCTCAAATATGACGCCAGCAGTCCAATGGCGGCGGACGTGAAAAACCTCATCGCTCAGATTGATCAGAAGGTGGGCAAGTAGGCCGGTTTGTGGCGATATCCATGTCCTTCGAGGGAAACTCTTGCTGCTCACCTATCTCGTTTTCCCGCCGAGTGCGGCTGCCGTCCATACCTTTTATTTAGGTTCGCCCGGGGGATAGTCGGTGCCCGGCGCGTCATAGTCGCGGCCATACTTGTTCTTGTGGGGCGCCGGAGGGCTGTCTTCAAGAATGCGAAGCGTTCCCAGGGAGTGCGCGCTCTCGGAAATTTCAATCTCTCGAGTGAGCGCTTTCAGATTGTCGCCGCTTGCGCCCTCCGCCCACACTTGCATCGAATAGCGGCCGGCGGGCACATGAGGGATGGCAACCTTCCCGCCTTTATCTGAGACTCCGTAGTACGGAGTTTTTAAAGCGACCACGACGGCGCTCATCTCCGGATGAATGTTACAGAAGATATAGCTCACGCCAGTGCGATCGAATCGCACCATGCGAGTGGTGCCGGCTTCGTACAGGCCGAGGTCAAAGCGCTTGCCTTCAAACAGCGAGAACACGTTGTGAAAGAAGGGATCGTGGTTCGGAAACTCTACTGAAGTCCCGGCCGGCACAACCACGACGTGCGGGGAGAAACGCTTGTCTTTTTGAACCAGGCGCGGAGGCTGGTGGGGAGTTTCCTGAGACACGGTGTGCAGTCCGGCACGATCGTCGAGAGCGGTCAACCATACGACCACGTTGCTGCGATCACCCTTGGCGCTCTTCGAAGAGCCCTCGCTCACCAGCTCGACCTGACCTGTGACTGTGAAGTCTTGTGCCTGCGATGTTAAGCACGAGACGAGAAACACACCCACGCAGCCAAGCGAGATGCCAAGGCGTAAGACTGTCGAAATGAAAAAATGCCGGCTCAGAACAAAATCCCCATGACCAGGTTGAGCTGCTCGGCTGTGTAACGCGAGTTGTCGATCTGGTAGGTGGCGATATGGCGATACTCGGCGGAGAATATCAGATCGGAGCGCGGCCGGTAGATGAAGTTGAACAACCCACTCTGGTTCCGAGCGATCGCTGTTGCGGCGGCGACGCTGGTGTAGGCAGAAAAGGGGAAAGCGCGGATCTCACTCGCGAACGGGTTATCCTGCCCCGCGGCCGCGTTGAATTCCAGCTTCGAGGACGCGCGGAATTTCAGTTGCGCCCAGCCTCCCATGGTCTCAAGGGCGCGCACGCGGCTGGCAGGGTCGGTGGGGTTCCCACTGAACAGCGCGCTTTGGTAGGCAGCCGCGCCGAGTCCACCCAGTGCCTGGCCACGATAAAATTCTCCGCTCAGGCTGAGGCGACTGCCGAGTGGTGCTGTCCAGTCGAGTGTGCTCGCCCAACCCTTGACGTTTCGATCGAAGCCCCAGTTCTGACGGGTGTAGTATCCGCCCGCGCCAAACATAAGGGGCTGACCGAACAGATTGTGGGACCACGCGATCCTGCCTGCATATCCCGGCTGGCGGGAATACTCACCGGCCTGGGGCACGCGTCCGTAGGAATACAGGGGACGCTCGCCGGTCAGTCCGTCGAGAATTCCGCCTTGCAACATGAGACTCGAGTTTTCGGCAAGCGTGAGACGGTGCTCGACACGGACCTGAGGGATCCAGGTCCACAGGTTTCCGGAGTAGGCGAAGGCGGGCTCGGCGACGGTGGCGAAAGACGTGGGCGAGAGCGCTGAGAAGAATGGGCTGTCCTGGCCCGCGACCACGGAAGTATGCTGCCAATCGAGATGGATAGTGCCAGTTCGCAGCCTCATTAAGCCGAACACCACACCGTTGGGCGCGGATGGAAATCCGCCGGCGAAATCAGCCTGCAACTCGCCATGCGTTTTCGCGCCAGCGATCTCTGGTCCAAAAACTTCCAGGCCGATCTGAGATTGGCGGAGCGAAAAACCTGTACTGTTCGAGCGACCAAGGGCGTCAGGAGCATCTACGAGGCCCGGCAGGTCGGCGTTCAGGATCCCACCCCGATTGCTGAAAACATTCATCAGCAGCAAGCCTGACAGGCGTACTTTGTATTTCGAGCCGCTCTCCACTTTGGTCTGATACTGATCATCGATCTTGCCGGTGAGCAGTTCGTATTGCTCCTCGAGTCTTTCCTGTCGAGCGTTGACTTTGGATTCCTGTGTGCTACTCGAGTTGGGCTGAGTCGCCTCAGGCTGTCCGCTCGACTGCTCGGAGGTCTGCAGGACCTCAGTTGCGGGCTGCTGCGGCAGACGGGCGACCGCAGAATGCAATTCCTGACGGAGTTCGTTGGCTTCGGCATGGTAGCGTTCCGATTCGGTTCGGAGATCCAAGACGATGGAACGCAACTCCTTCACTTGTTCCTGCAGTTGCTTGACGGTCTCCGCGAGAGCAGCGTCCTGCGTAGTCTTACCATCAGAAGCCGGGGACTGTGCCACGCTGCGCTCTGAAGCGAAAGAGACGATCAGGAGAAAGACTAACGTGATGTAAGCGAAAGGACGCTCGATCCACATACTCCCCCCAAAAGAAAAACAAGGTGCAGTTTGATTTCGCCTAATTGTTCTTTAGCAAATTGCGGGGTACCAGCTCTCATTCGGCTGTTTTAACACGAGCGTTGGAGCGCACGACACCATCGCCGGTCGCGGATGCAATTGGCGTTCCGCGCGTTCCCGGAAGCACGATCAGAAAGACTGTACCGTCGGAAGATGTGCTTTCCACTCTCACGTCCCCACCATGGTCTTGCACGATTTTTTGCACGACAGTCAAGCCCAGGCCTGTGCCGTTTTCCTTGCCTTGGCTCACAAAAGGTTCGAACAGGCGTTCGCGCACGAGGTCCGGAATGCCGTGTCCGTTATCGGCGATGCGCACTTCGATGGCGCTCTTGTTAGCATGAATGTCCACACGGATGTGGCCCTTTTCGGGCGACACTGCTTCGCAAGCATTGATGAGCAAGTTCTGGAAAACGCGCTCGAGCTTGCGGGAATCGAACCAGCCATCGGTAGCTCCGTCTTTGTGGACGGTGATGTGCACCGAATGATACTCCGGATTGGCGCGTACACTCTGGATGGAACGCTCGACCACCTCTTCCAGATCTCCGTAAGTGGGGCGGAGCGACTCCCGAGTCCGTGAGAACTCAAGGAGCGAGTCGATAAGGTCGGTCATGTCTTCCACAGCCATAAGAACTTCGTGATAGAGCTCGTCGCGCTCCGCGCTGCTTCGATTGTTGTCGCTAAGGAACTCGGCATTCGCCATGACGGCGGCCAGGCTATGACGCAGATCGTGAGAGATCGAGCTTGCCATGCGGCCGATGGTGGCAAGCCTCTCGGCTTCGATCAACCTGCGTTGCGTTTCCTGCAAGCCAGTTCTCATGCGGAGGAAGGATGCAGTGACCTCGGCCACTTCGTCGCTTCCACGGACGACCAGGGGATAGTCGTAGTCTCCTTTGCCCAAGGCGCGAACGCCTTCCACCAAGGTGCCCAGCGGACGGGTGAGGGTGTGCGAGAAGATGAAGACCATGCAACTGCCGACCACGACAGCTAGCAATCCCAAGGCGAGGAGCAGGCGGTTCAGGCGGCCCAGGAATGAGGTGGCCTGATCGAGAGACTTGAGGACGCTTAACTGCACTGGGGGCGTGCCTCCGGGGGCGAGGTCGACCTTGGTGGCCAGAAAACGTTCCTGGCCGAGCTGAATCTGGGTGGGAGTAGATTCACTTCCGTTCAATGAATTGCTCACATGCTGGATCAGATCGGTTTCCTGCAGGGGCGAGAGCGTGCTGCGTACCAGGATGTTTCCATACAAAAACGCTACCTGACTGGCGGCGACCTGGCTCAACTCGCGGGCGACGCGGTCATCGATTTCATACCCGAGTGCAAGATAGCCCAGAACGCGATTCTCGGAGCGGTTGCCCACGTAGATCGGCTGGATTGAGACTTCGAACAGATGCTTGCTGCCACACCACCAATGTGCACCCTGCTCCGAAGCAAGGGAGTTCGTGAGGGAATTCTGCGCGGCATCACTGCCGAAGTCGGATGCTTTCGCATGCAACGCGACCAGCTTCCCAGTGCGGTCGGCCAAGACTAGGAGATCGCTGCCCGCAAGCCGCCACAATTCCTGGGACGCATCCTGGATGGTGACCGGATGGTTGGTGGTCATGAGTGCCTTCAGGATAGGCAGGTCGGCCACCAGTTCTGCAGAATGGGTAAGAGATTGTTCGCGGAGCTTCTGAACGTTTCCGAATGTATATACCGAGTTGTGAAGATCCTGATGGATCTGCAGACGAACCTGCTGCTCGGCGGTCTGACGGGCGACAAACAACGTGCCCGCAGTGAGCCCGACGCCGACCAGGATCAGCGAGAACAGGAATTTCGTCCGTAGTCGGAACTTTCCCATCCTTGTTCGCGCTCCTCCGAATGCCTGCGCTTGAGTTGCTGCGGCTACGGCACAAACTTGTAGCCTACCCCATGCACGGTTCGGAAGTGGACCGGGTTGGCGGGATCGGTTTCCAGTTTCTGCCTGAGCTTCAGAATATGATTGTCGACCGTGCGCGTGGTGGGGTAGTTCTGATATCCCCAAACGTCATTCAAGAGCTCTTCACGCGAAATCACACGGTTCGGATTTTGCGTCATGAACTTGACGATCTTGAACTCCTGAGGAGTCAGAGCGACCTCAGCGCCTTCGCGCAGTACCTGCATCTTAGTGAAATCGACCACGACGCCGTCAAACGCGAAGGTTTCAGTGATCACTGGCCGGTTCGACCGCCGAACCGCCGCGCGCACGCGAGCCAGCAATTCCTTTGGGCTGAATGGCTTCGTGACGTAGTCGTCAGCACCCAGTTCCAGGAGCAGAACTTTGTCCATCACGTCGGAGGCTGCACTCAGCACGATCACAGGGACGGCGGGGGCGGATTGCTTGATCTCCCGGCAAACATCGCGGCCCGGCATGCCCGGGAGGCGCAAGTCGAGCACCACTGCGGCGGGCTGGGCGCTGCGGAATACTTCGAGTCCGGACTGTCCGTCGAAGGCAGCGTCGACAGAGTAGCCCTCCGGCTCAAATAGCCGTTTTAGGGCCCGGTGCACGGCGCGGTCGTCCTCGACAACGAGAATTCGTTCCATTATCCAGTTTCCTGCGGAGAATTGAACCACTCCGCAATTAGACGCTCGAAACAGAAATTGTTAGGAACCGGGCATTGTGCGGACTCCCGAGCGAGCTGTGCAATTCTGGTCCTATGCCTCGGCCTTGTCAAAGAAAGGGTACATAGATAAGGGGTTAGCAATTGTCAAGGAATTGTCATGGGGTTGCAAATTCTCGGTAACAAGCTCAAAAGGCAGAGGATAGTTAAACAATGTGGCCAACGCTCCCAAGCGTGCGTACTTTTGGGTGTTCTTGATGTGAGGACTCGGGTCCACAGAGTGCTGAAAGACCCGGCGTCGCGTTGGTCGGAAAACAGAGAGGAGGTGGGCGATAATTCCTGAAGCCGAGCTTCGCTCGGCTGGGCAGACGGGGCGTCTGCCCCTACGCGAACCTCGAAGCTGCGCCCTCCAAAACACGACGAGGGCATCTCCACCCCATCAAGCCAGGAACGGGCTTGATGGGGACCCCGGCGTCTTGAGCCTACGTGTGCATCGCGAAGCGCTTGGCTGAAAGCCGAGCCCTGATACGAGCACAAGCAACAGCCAGGTCTCTAACGGACCTTTGACGAAAGCTGACGAAAGCGCAGTGGTGCCGCGTTGACTCATACTCGCCCCATGTACTTCCGGACATCTTGACCGCGAACGCGGTTCGACCTTAGAGTCCTCGCCATCTCGCACTTGCTTTGAAGTCATTCCAGCTCTAGCGCAGGCGCCACGGCCGAGGATGGTGTCAGTGTCGCGAATGTGCTCGCGCACTGATCTGGGTTAGGTCGCCAGAGCTGGGCCATTGGGAAGACTTCGCGCTACTCCTCCCACGAATCCACCGATGTATGACAGGGCAGACGTGTGTCTGCTTCCCCCGAAGGAGGGCCCAAGTGAATCGCACAAAGACTTTGACGTTCGAGTGTGTCTGGCTCTACTCACCCCGTTCAGCGAACGGAAGCTGTTGGCGCAACAGGATCCTGGGCCGCGCAGCGGCGCGGCCGGGGCTGGAAGCTACTACCCCACTTTGAATGCGAACGAACAGGCCATGTTCACGCAAGGACTGCAAACTTTCATGGAAGTAGATTCAGTGAAGGGTGGAATGACGGGAGAAACTGGAACTGGGCTGGGACCCGGCTTCAACGGAAACAGCTGTGCGCAGTGCCACGCGCAACCCAGCGCGGGCGGAAGCAGCCCGGGAATGAACAACCCGCAAAGTCCGATTCCCAATCCTCAGGTTGCGCTGGCGACAATGGACGGCGCTCGCAATGCGCTTCCGCCATTCATTACAGCGAATGGTCCGGTTCGGGAAGCTCGTTTCGTCGTGACGGTCACACAACGGGGAGCTGTTCCGGACGGTGGTGTCCATAACCTCTTCACGATCACTGGCCGCAGTGATGCCGCAGGATGCAGTCTGGCTCAACCCGACTTTGCAAAAGAGCTTGGACGCAACAACGTGATTTTCCGGATTCCCACGCCGCTGTTCGGACTCGGGCTGGTGGAAATGACGCCCGACGATGTGCTTCGGGCAAACCTGGCGGCGAATGCAGATCGCAAGGCGCTCCTCGGAATTCGCGGCACCTTCAACACGAGCGGAAATGACGGCACCATCACGCGCTTTGGCTGGAAGGCGCAGAACAAGTCTCTGCTTATGTTTGTGGCGGAAGCGTACAACGTGGAACAGGGAGTGTCGAATGAGATATTCCCGAACGAGCGCTCGGCCGTCGCGGGATGCGCGTTTAACCCGTCGCCCGAGGACTCCAGTACATCGAGCAGCGGCGGAGAGCAAGTTACGGATATCGAAAACTTCGCCAACTTCGCTCGCTTATCCGCTCCGCCGACACCCGCAACCCCCACGGTTCCCACCCAGAATGGCGCACAGCTATTCGATAAGGTGGGATGCACCTTGTGTCATTCGCCCTCGCTCACGACCGGAACATCCCGGTACACAGGGATGTCAAACGTTACCTACAATCCTTATTCCGATTTCGCGCTCCATCACATGGGATGGGGGCTGGCGGACCGGATCGCGCAAGGAGCAGCGGGCGCGGATCAATTCCGCACTGCACCTTTGTGGGGCCTGGGACAACGGCTCTTTTTCCTGCACGACGGTCGCACGTCTGACTTAGTGCAAGCCATTCGGGCGCATGATGGACGCGAGTCGGAGGCGAGCGGAGTCGTGCACCAGTTCAATGCCTTGACACCATCGCAGATGCAGGACCTGCTGAGCTTCCTGCGTTCTTTGTAAAAGAGAGAGAGCCGGAGTGAATCCACTGAGGCTCGTGCCGATCGCGGCGGGCCTCAGACTTCGATGGGCTGCGCGGTCACAAAGGGCAAATTGGCGGCTTGCCATGCGTCGAAGCCGCCCACGACGTTGGCTACATTGCGGAATCCGGCGCGCTGCAGGACGCTGCACGCGATGGCGCTTCGGTAGCCGCTTTTGCAGTGCACCGCAATGGGAGCGTTCGGATCGATGGGAGGTAGAGACTTCGCGAGAGTGTCGAGAGGGGACCACGTGGCGCCCTGGATGTGAGCGGATTTCCATTCGCCTTCGCGCCGAACGTCGAGCAGTTCAGCGTGGCCAGCTTGCAGCCAATCTCGCAGAGTTTCGACAGCAATCTGCTGGAACTCGGCGATCGGCAAGCCGGCTTCCTTCCATGCAGCGAAGCCGCCCTGCAAGTATCCGCGGGCGTCTTCGATTCCGACGCGCGCCAGGCGTAAGCGCGCCTCGGAAATCTGGTCCGCCGTTTCTGCGATCAGGACGGGACGCGATGAAAGACCGAGTACGGACCCGGCCCAGGAGGCAAACTGCCCCGACAATGCGATGTTGATGGAACCGGGCACGTGTCCGGAAGCGAATGCGTCGCCTGGACGAACGTCCAAAGCTGTGACTCCGGCGTCGAGCAGCGCTTGGAGTTCCTGCGGCTGAATGGAAGCGAGTTCCGGCAATTCTGAGAGCGCAGACGCACCGTCGCGATTGATCTCGGCATCCTGCGAGAAATATTCCGGACGCACCGGCACTTTGGAGGTCAGTTCGCGAATAAACTCCTGGCGGCTTGGAATCTGCAAGGCGTAGTTGGTCAGGCGCTCGGTGGCGATCGTCGAGGAACGCTCGGCGCGCATATTGCGTCCGCAAAGCGAGCCAGCGCCATGTGCGGGATAGACCAGAACGTCATCGGGGAGCTTCAGGAGCTTGTTGTGGAGACTGTCGTAGAGCATGCCGGCGAGTTCGGCAGGTGTATGGGATTCGGATAGATCGGGCCGGCCGACGTCTCCTATAAATAAGGTGTCCCCCGTCAGCACCGCCCACGGCTTAGCGGATTTCTCCTCGTCTGTTACGACGAGACAAATACTTTCCGGTGTATGGCCGGGCGTCGCAAGCACTTGAATGCGGATTTTTCCAACGCGCAACTGGAAACCGTCCTGCACTTCGATGCGGGCAAAACGCGCTCCCCCGTGCGGACCAATGTAGATTGTGGCGCCAGTCCGGTCCGCGAGTTCGCGGTGGCCGGAGACGAAATCGGCATGGAGATGAGTCTCGAAAATGTGGCGGATGCGAACGCCCTGTTCATCGGCTGCTTTTAGATAAATATCAACGTCACGCTGGGGATCGACCACTACGGCTTCGCCCTCCGAGGCCAGCATGTAGGATGCATGAGCCAGGCAGCCCAGGTAAAACTGCTCGAAGTACATGGCGTCTCCTCCTGCCGTTGCATATCGTAGTACCTCCGGAGACAGAGTTCCACTGCGTGCAAGTCGGGAATGGCGGTCAAAGCAAACATCCGGGCAGAGCAAAAGCTTCTCGACCAATTCGAGCACTGCAACAACAGCCCAAGCAATCCAACACTTTTCGCGATCCAGCTTGCCGGCATTCTCGGAGCGAGCTTCTTCCGTCGCATGCAAAACACTTTGCAATGCGGCGTTTGCAAGTCGCTTACAAGTGGACAGGGAAATCCATTTCTCTCCTAATGTCGCAGAGTTTTGCGGTAACTGTTACTTTGGATATCTTTTTTGAGGGCAGGTAACCGCATGATTCTGAATAGAATGCAATTCCCCCCGATTGGACCCCCACCTGCGATGTCGTGAACGACGGTTGACTCCCCTCCGACTCCTGTCGGCAACCGATCACACAGGTTAGAAACGGGTTGTGGCATTTGGCGCTGCTCCCGACCTTCAGGAGATCGCAATGAAGTTGCGTTTTGCACTTTTGGGGATATTGATTGCGCTGTTCGTGGCGCCGGCGTTCGCCGACTCACTCCAGTTCGACAACAAGGGAATTGTCTCCGCGAGTGGGGGCAGCAGCGGAATCAACGTGGTTTCCTTTCTGAACCAAATCAGCCTGAACGGTCAGGTCATTGCGTCGGGAGATCTGGGCACGATCGGGTTCAATACCGGAAGCTTCACAGGTAGTCTGCTCGGCGGCGGTCAGTTCGGCGCCGGCACCTTTGACATCACGCTTAATGGCCCGGGGACCGTTCTTTTTGCAAGCAACTTTGCCGGAGCCTGGACCAAGATTTCCGATGATATGTATAAGCTGGTGGGAACCTTCTCAGCAGTGGTGAATGGCTTGGCGCTGAATGGTACAACCACGCAATTCTTCGAACTCGAGAGCGAAGATGGACACCTGTCCTTTGACGACCTTCACGGAAAAACGACGGTTTCACTCGCCGCAGTTCCGGAGCCGGGTACGTTGACCTTGCTGGGTACGGGTCTGCTCGGCTTGGGCGGCATGGTGCGTCGCAAATTCGCAACGCTGTAACCAGTCTGAGATCAGCTTAAAGGCCGGGTGGGAACCGATGATTCCTGCCCGGTTTTCCGTTTTCAGGGAAGCGACTGTCCGAGCTCTCTTTTTTGCCCAATTTCGACAACTCACCGGGGGAACGAACGCGCTCTGAAGGCGCATGCTTTCCCCGACGGGAAGACGCAAGATTCCCATCCTTCGCCGGCTCCAAAACATCACAATTCATGCGCATTCAAATTGATCAGGGCAAGGAGCCCGACATTGTCTGAGGAACCACAGTCCGACTTGCTGAAGGGGTGGAAACAAATCGCGGAATTCCTGGGACAGCCGATTTCGGTCGCACAACGCTGGTCCACGACGGGTATGCCAGTCATCCGGCAGGGCCGGTTTGTGGTTGCAACTCCAGAAGAATTGAACAACTGGCTGGGAAGAGAATCTGGGGAGCCGGTACACGTGGTGACAAACGAGGCAGACCTGTCGGAGGAATTGAAGCGCGGGTTATCGCATGTGAGGAAGGAACAGCGGGGTTCGTTGGCTGCGAGTCAGAAATCGGGACGGAAGCGAAGCTAGCACGAAAAACTCTGGTTCGCCGTCCGCAATTTTCCCGCACGGGCTGAAGAGGCTGCGGAAAAAGTCGGGTCTCGATCCCGTTTTGAAAAGGGCGCGGCTTCGAGCTTCGCCTAGGGGCAGAAGCCTCGTCTGCCCAGCCGAGCGAAGCTCGGCTTCGGAAATCATCGCCAGCCAGCGGTGACGCAGAAGACGGAAAACAGACAGGAATTATGACTGCTTGCCAATGGGAGCAGGCTGTCTCGACGCAAGCTGCCGCCGGGCGGGTGCCCGGCCGTCCAGACGAGGACGTCTGGGCCTACGCGTGCCATCGCGAAAATGCAGATTCTTTGTGTTGTTCTTTGGAAAATCCCCAGCCACGTAAAACGACGTTGAAACAACAGTTTTTCAGCAGCTTAACTGGAGGTGTGGTTCCCAGCCCTTTTCGTACTCGCGCTGCCACATTTTCATTGCTTCGGGGTCGCCCTGGATGTGGCCGCTTTTGGGGTCGAACTGCAACTCGCGGTTCACTTCCCACGCAATGTTCGAGAGCTGAAGCATGGTAACGGCAATGTTGCCCTCTGACACCGGAGCATTGAGCTTCTCTCCTCTGCGAATTCCGGCGATGAAGTTCGCGAA
>Ga0210396_10001284_pt1 | contig 27913 bp, 32 predicted proteins | sample IncBWH17OmetaG_FD_155466 | JGI IMG/M metagenome (GOLD analysis project Ga0210396, IMG submission 155466) | Forest soil microbial communities from Barre Woods Harvard Forest LTER site, Petersham, Massachusetts, United States - Inc-BW-H-17-O ... | reverse complement strand
CCACCGTGCTGCCTGCGGCGATCCCCAACCTTTTGTTGAACGGCACGTTGGGCATTGCCGTCGGTATGGCGACCAACATTCCGCCGCACAATCTTCGCGAGGTCTGCGACGCGGCGATCCATCTGATCGAAAATCCCGAATCGACGACCGAGGACCTCCTGCAGTTCGTACAGGGACCGGATTTTCCGACCGGCTGCATCGCGTTCAATCAAAAGGACATTGCGCACGCGTACGCGACGGGGCGCGGGCCGGTCGTTGTGCGCGGCGACGCCGAGATCCTCGAAGGCAAGAAAGGCGATTATCAGATCGTCGTCACTTCGATCCCGTTCCGCGTCAATAAGGCCGATCTCCTCACCAAGATCGCCGATCTGGTGCACGAGAAGAAGTTGGAGGGTATCCGCGACCTTCGTGACGAATCTACCAAGGACATCCGTATCGTGGTCGAGCTCAAGAACAACGCGAATCCCCAAACGGTCCTCAACTATCTATATAAGCACACGCAGCTCGAGGAGGCCTTCCACTACAACGTGGTCGCACTCGTCGACGGAGTTCCGCAGACGCTGTCCCTCAAAGCGCTCATCGAGTACTTCATCGAGTTCCGCAAAGAAGTCGTCACGAGGCGCACGAAATTCGATCTCGATAAGGCGCGAGCCCGCGAGCATATCCTCCTCGGTCTCTCGAAGGCGCTCGACCACATCGACGAGATCGTCGAACTCATCAAGAAGTCGAAGGACGTAGACGATGCCCGCACGAAATTGATACAGAAATTCAAATTCTCCGAGATTCAGGCCAACGCGATCCTCGAAATGCGCCTCCAGCGCCTCTCCGGCCTCGAACGCAAGAAGATCGAGGACGAATTGAAGGAAGTACAGGCCCTGATTGAAGAGCTCGAATCGCTCCTGAAGAGTCCGAAAAAGCTGATGGATCTCATCAAGAAGGAGATCCGAGAGGTCGTCGAGAAGTACGGTGACGACCGTCGCACGAAGATCGTCAAAAAAGGCGCGACCATCCTTTCGGCCGAAGACCTCGTGGCGGACGACGATTACGTGCTCGTGCTTACGCAGGGCGGCTACATCAAACGCACCAACCCGAGCGAATACCGCAAGCAGAAGCGCGGCGGCGTCGGCGTGGTCGACCTCGACACCAAAGAAGAGGATTTCGTGACGCAATTTTTGACCGCGAACGCGCATGCCGACCTGCTCTTCTTCTCCGACCGCGGTAAGGTATACCAGCTTAAAATGTACGAGCTGCCCGAGGGACGTCGCGCGACGAAAGGGAAATCGATCATGAATTTCATTTCGCTCGAACAAGGCGAACAGATCACCTCGATCCTCTCGATGCCGAAAGAGAAAAAGGTCATTGAAGATATTTCGCTCTTTATGGCGACGCGCAACGGCACCGTGAAGCGTGTGGCGGCGAAGGCGTTCCACGAAGTCCGCAGAAGCGGTTTGATCGCGATCGGTCTCGACAAGGGCGACGCGCTCATATCCGCACAGTTCGTGCGCAAAGGCGACGACGTCATCATGACGACCGCAAAGGGGCAATCTATCCGATTCCTCGCGGAAGGTGTGCGTGAAATGGGCAGACCGGCTGGCGGCGTGCGCGGTATGAAACTCGGAAGCGGCGACGCGATCGTCGGCAGCAGCGTTATTCCGAAAGGTTCGAAGGACGCCGAACTCCTCGTGCTGTCCTCGACCGGCTACGGCAAGAAGACACCGCTCACCGAATACAAACAGCAGGGTCGCGGAGGCTCCGGCATCAAAACAATGTCGATCACCGCAAAAACAAAACAACTCGTCGGTGCCGCAGTCGTCACGGGCGCAGGCGAACTCGTGGCCATGTCCAAAAAATCTCAGGCCATTCGCACCGGTCTCGATGAGATCAGAAGTTCCGGTCGCGCCACGCAAGGTGTACGCGTCATGAAAATGCGCGAAGGGGACACGGTGGCGAGTTTCGTGGTTTTCGAAGCCGATACACAAGCGGAATAAAGAACATTGCTTTTTTAACCGCCTTGGTTTTAATGCAGGTCGGAACTCACCGAATGAGGAGGCGGCCATGAGGCCAATTCGAACGATCGTGCGTCTCGCGCCGTTCTGGGGCGATAACCTGATCCTTGTCATGCCGTCCATGGACCCGACGATCCCTGAAGGACTCGTCGGGCTGCCGGGGCAACTCATCGACGACTGGAACGCAGAAGAGATCGGGGCACGGCTCGCGATCGCAACGCTCGGTGACCGTAAAACGTCGACCCTGTTGGAGCGTGTCGACCGTCTATATGTCGCCGAGTCGGATACGGACGATATGCCGGATCACGTGTTCCTGAACACCTGCGTCGTGTTCGGATACCCGATGGGCATACGAACGAAACCCGACAAGCTCCCGTCCAACTTCGATCCGCGACAACGTGTGCTGATCGAACGTCTGATGTCCTGGCGGAAATACAAAGGTTTGGCGTAGAAATACACACATACGCCGCGCAGCCCCGCTTTGTCGGGGTTGTTTGCTACCTGCTTCGTCCGTGGTCACTGATGTCGGAAATCGGGTTGCTTGACCTCATTTCAATAAAGAATAGAGTTTTCCGCAGCTGACCGATAGCGGCCAGTGAGGAGCCTTGGTGCTCATGGAGAAAGACGATGAAATTAGGTGTTGGATGCAATTTCGTTCAGGATCCGAAACAGACTCCCGTTCCGATGGTTTTTATTGAGATCGGCTGGAGGGTGTTGAGACGACTGATCGACGAGTTGCGGACATATCGATACGATAATCACACTGAACTTGTTCGTATCCAATTCAAGGGGAACGAGCACCGTTGCGTAATGACCGTAACGTTCGTGATCGTCCTCGTTTTGGTGGACCTTAATGCGGAAAGCCGAAAGGAGGTTGACGTCGACATTGACCTCTACGGGAACCAAACGAGCACCGCTGTCGAATTAAACGCGGGAAGTACCGTGTTGCGAAGAATTTGCAGCGTTCTCGAGACGATTCTCACGCAGTGCAAAAAGAACAAGATCCGCTACATGTCAGGCCGTCTAGTCGTAGAGCCGGCATGATCGTCTGACTGCCCACAGGGAGTCATTGCAGCGCGCCGGAAGGTGCGCTGCTTACTATATAATTGTACGTGATGCAGCAGACTGCACATTCTAATTTGCCGCATACGGCGGGTTTTGCGCATCCGGCGCGTAACGTTGCGATGTTCGGTATCGAGCCGGGTATGTCGGTGGCCGATTTCGGCGCCGGGTCCGGTCACTACATCTGGCCTATCGCGGAAGCGCTCGAGAACTCGGGACAGTTGTTCGCCATTGACGTGCAGCAGGACCTCCTTCGCCGTATTCACAACGAAGCGCACAAGCGAGGATACAAGAACATAAAGATCATCTGGACCGATCTCGAGAAGCCGAAGAGTTCGAAGATCGCCGACCGTGCGCTCGATTACGTGCTCATATCGAACCTGCTTTTCCAGATCGAGAACAAAAGCTCGGTCATTCAAGAGGCGCGCAGAGTGCTGAAGCCCTCCGGTAAGCTCATCCTTATAGATTGGTCCGATTCGTTCGGCGGCTTGGGTCCGCAAACATCCAACGTCGTACCGATGACGGCCGGTATACAACTCCTCCGGCAGGGCGGCTTCGAGATCACCGACGAGTTCAAAGCGGGGGCGCACCACTGGGGGCTGCTCGCGTTGCCGAAATGATATGAAAGGAAAAAGCTCCACGTTCCAGATCATCCTCCTGTGCGCCTTCGGCGCGATCGGTGTTGCGGCGGTGCTCATTTTCGCACTGGCGACGGCGGGAAACTCCGGAGGCGGGGTAGCGCCGGTCACGATATGGGGCACGCTCGACGCGACGACGATGAAGAACGTTCTTCGCGCCGCCGCGGAACAGGACAGTCGCCTGTCGGAAGTCACGTACGTGCAAAAAAACGCCTCGACGTTCGAAACGGACCTCTCGAACGCGCTCGCGAGCGGTTCCGGCCCGGACCTTTTTATTCTCCGCGGCGACGAAGCCATGAGCGACGCGAGCAAGATCTACGCCATTCCGTACAGTTCGCTGACGCAGTCGCAATTCCAGACGACGTTCGTGAGCGGCGCGAATCAGTTGCTCGGGCAGAACGGCGCCATAGGCATTCCGATCCTCGTCGACCCGTTGGTCTTGTACTGGAACACCGACGTGCTTGCTTCGGCCGGCATCGCGCAGCCCCCGCAGTATTGGGATCAGGTTCCCGGCGACGTCGAAAAAATGACGGTGAAGGATAATTCGGGAGTGTTGCAAAGGCAGGGCATCGCGCTTGGCACGTATCAGAATATAAACGCCGCAAAGGACGTACTGGCGATGTTCATAGAACAGGCGGGCGGTCAGATCACTGCTCAGAACGCCTCGGGAACCGTCGTCCCCGCGCTTTCCTCCGGCGGGTCCGCATCAAATGCGGCGACACAAGCGCTCGAGTTCTATACCGAATTCGCGAACCCGTCGCAGCCCGACTATAGCTGGAACGATGCGCAGGTCGACGCCCGACAGGCGTTCGCCGCAAGCACGCTTGCCATGTACATCGGCTATGCGAGCGAAGACCCGCAGATCGTCGCTGCGAACCCCAACCTCACGTTCGCGGCCGCATCGATGCCGCAGATACGCAACTCGCAGACTTCGATCGACGAAGGGGTCGTCTACGCGCTTGCGATCCCGCGCAACGACCCGAATCTTTCGAGCGCGCTCACGGTCGCGTATCTGATCGCGTCGGAACCGGTCGATGCGGCGCTCTCGCAGAGCTACGGCCTCGCTCCGGCGAGACGCGACGCGATCTCGGCGAATTCGCAGGCGACCTCCACTGCGAATGCCAACCTCTCGCTCTTCGATAAAATGGCGCTCGTCGTTCATAGCTGGTACGACCCCAACCCGGCCCAGACAGGTCCGATTTTTCAGGCTATGATTGAAGACACCGAAAGCGGCGCGATACAGGCGCAGGATGCGGTCGGTCGGGCGAATCAGCAGATCGGTAACTTATTGCAACAATGAAAAAGAGTTTTGCACGGATCATACGATACGGGAGGATAACCGTTTTCGCCACGCTTTTGCCGGTCGTGACGTTCGCGCAATCGGGCGGCAGCGGCTATTTCCAGAATCCGACCAGCAAAGCGGGTATCAATGATCTGCAGAGCTTCGTCGCGGCATTCCTCAAAGCAGTCGTGCAAATATCGCTTCCGATCCTGACACTCTTCATCGTGTACGCGGGATTCAAGTTCGTCTTCGCGCGTGGCAAGCCGGAAGGTCTTGCCGAGGCGAAAAAGAATTTTCTGTACGTGATCCTCGGGGCGATCCTGATCCTCGGCGCGTGGGTCCTCGCGACGCTCATTTCCACCACCGCGAGTCAGGTGCTCGGCCAGCAAGTCGGCGTATGAAAAGGATCGTACGCGCAGTGCCGATCGCGGTGCTGATCAGCCCCGCCCTCGCGTCCGCCGCCACAACCCCCCAAACATTCCAGCAGCTCGCCAATCAGATCGTGAGCGTCGTGGGCAGCGCGACGACGGACCTCGTCATTCTTGCGGTCGTCGTGTATCTGTGGGGCGCCGCCAGCAATCTTTTTAGAGGCGAAAAAGGACAGGAGAATTTGCGCAAGCAGCTTCTCTGGGGGATATTCGTCATCTTCCTTGCGGTGTCGATCTGGGGCGTCGTCACGCTGCTCCAAAGTTCGGTGTTCGGAGCGGGCTCCAACGTGACCAACGGCGGAGGCGGAAGCAGCAGCGGGTCGGGGAACTGCACGAGCCTCAATTGCGGATCCCCGTTCGGCGGCGGTAAATGACTATGCGTCGAGTTCCACTCATATCGATCTTGCTGTACGTGCTGCCGTCGCTCGCGTTCGCATCGACGACGACCGACATCCTTTCGCAGGTCAGCGGACTTTTTTATATCATCGTCGGACTTGCGGTCGTGATGGCGGTACTTCTTATGGGCGCCGGCATCATTCTGTGGGCCGCGCGTCTCGGTACGGATGAGACGTATCGCGACCAGGCAATAGATCTTATGGAGTGGGGGGTCGCCACGTTATTTACGCTCATTCTTGTACTCGGGATCGTCGAGTTCATACAATCGCATAGCGCGATAGTCCTCTACATCATCGGCGTTTGCATCATCATTGTGCTTATCTGGTTCATTCTCACGTCAGGCATCTTCGTTTTCGGGAAAGGAAAAAAAGAGGAGGAGGAATAACCGTCCTCAAGACTATCCACAGGGGGCCTTGAGTTTCGGCTCGCGTACCGTAGCATTAGGGGGTACTCTTAATACAAATCACATGAAACACCTTTCAACACGCGCGCAGACCATCGGTTCTTTCGCTCTCGCACTTGCCGTCGTAGCGCTTCCTGCTCTCGCCTCGGCACAGTCTCTCCTCAACACGCTCGCGTTCTTCAACACGCTCCTGAACGGCGCCATCGGCCTTCTCATCACGCTCGCGATCATCGCCTTCTTCTGGGGTCTGGTGCAGTACCTCTTCAAGGGCGGAGCCGAAGGCAAGTCCGAAGGCCTCAAGATCATGCTCTACGGCGTCATTACGATCTTCGTGATGGTCTCCATCTGGGGACTGGTACGCCTCCTGCAGTCGACATTCCAGGTTACTTCGACCACGCCGGTCATTCCGCAAGGTATCCAGATCAATACCGGACAATAGGTTCGCCGGTCTAACTTTGCATGTACGTCGGAGACGTTGTCGGGCGCTTCACGACCTACGTCATTAACCCCGCGCTTCTGGTGCTGGCCGCCCTCGGGTTTTTCTTTTTCGTATGGGGTCTTATCCAGTTCCTGTGGGCGCTCAATCAGGGAGGTGATACCAAAGAGGGGAAGAATCATATGATCTGGGGCGTCGTCGGTATGGTCATCATGTTCTCGGTGGCCGGCATCATCGCGCTTATCAATAACACGTTCAACTTCGGAATCGCGCCCAACCAGAATTACACGCCGAACACGAACGTGCCGATCAATACCGGCGTTACGTTCTTTCAATGAGCGTCGTTTGAAGGAGAGTCTCGGTCACGCATAATTTCTTCGCCGTCGCTCAAAAATTTGCGCGACCCCGCCTCGCGGTTTCGCTTGCTAGCGAAACATCGCTCCGGCCTTCGAGTCTCTCGCGCGGCATGCGCAGGCATGCCGCTCCTGTCTCACTTGCTTCGCTCGTGGGCAGGGAGAGACTCGAACTCTCATTCCTTGCGGAGCTAGGTCCTAAACCTAGTGCGTCTACCAATTTCGCCACCTGCCCGAACCGTTCAATCCTATACCAACATGAAGTTTTTGTCCGCCGTTCAGGGGTTATTCATGGGTAGAACGGTACGATCCCCGTATGGAACTCACCATGCAAAAACTGAATTCGCGGAGAAAGGATCGACGGGACGTCGTAGACTGGTTCCGGTTCCAGAAAGAGCGATTGTACCGTCTGCACCGCCCGGACCGTATTGCCGCTATACGACGTCGCTCCTTCAATCCGCTTGAGGAAGAGGAATCGGTTGAAATGGACGAAACCCGAGCGGACTGATCCGATCGGCGGATGTTATTTCATTTCCCATTTATTGAGGATACGTGACCGGAGTTCTTCCGCCAACCCGCTCTGAAGTACGAGAAGCGCGTCGGGATCGACGAGCGTGGAGACGTCCGATGTGCCGGTTCCCTGATGGACCGACAGGTGCATCTGGTCCGGCGATGCGGTCCATATGTTCACCGAGGTAACACCGAGGAGCATTTGGATCGGTCCGCGCGTGCTGTCGACACTTTGGATCTGTTTGAAGTCGATCGTACGCGAATCTCGGAATATGACACCGGAGTCGATCGTTATCGAATGGTCGGTCACGGTGTACGTATAGAGAAGATAGAAAAGAAACAAGTAGACCAGAACGCCGATACCGACGAGTATAAGCGCTACGCCGATCAAGACGGCGATGCCCGCGCCGGAGCCGTTCGCGGTAAGGATCGCGCCTCCGAAGATCGAAAGTATGAGGCCGCCGAGAATGAAAATCACGGATCCGAGCGCGCGTCCGAACGCGACATATACGATCGACGCAGTGGAGAGTCTGGTCGGCTTATCGAGCGCGATCATGCCTTCATATGGTAGCACAATGAGCCGAAATCTGGCTTGAACTAGTCTCAGGCGAACATGGAAAATGGTATTATCTTTTGATGGTCTCTGACCCTCTCGATAAGTTCGAGCGAAATAAAGGGCAGGTTCTCAATCGATTCTTTTCAAGAATGGAGAAGGGGGATTCTCGTTTTGAACAACTCATCGCAGCACAAAAGCACTTCGGTGGCTTACAAGATTCGTTCGCGGAAGGCGTGGTAAGTCATTTTGAGGGGATTGGGAAAAAAGAAACTACCGAGTCAAAATACTTCGGTGATAAATTGAAAGGCACAATTCTTGTTGACTTAGGGGGAGCTCGGCTTTGCAGGATGCTCTCTGTTGCCCAAATGTATAGAGCCTCCGGGTATGTAAACGTTGATAAATATATAGCTGGTGGTTTTGGAGATTTACCTTATGATCCGACTCGAAATCAATACGAGGCATTTTGGTCGAAACGCAGAGCGCTTCCCGATTGGCAGGAACCAAAGATTACAACGAATATCGAACCTGCGATCGTGAATTCGGACATGTTGGATTTTGTATCGCGCTTGCCGGACGGGTCGGTTAACTTCACCATCAACGGTATCGACAATGATGTTCTCGGGCACGGGCCGGAAAACGAAGAATACGCGCGTATCCTTTCAGGTGAGATTATTCGCGCCCTTCGTCCAAACGGGATCTTGTTTGGCGTGAATTTTACTCCGATCGCAGAACAGATAAGTGGCGTCGAGGCATCAGCGGTTCCGCTTCAAGAACATAATCTTGACTCCGAGCAAGGCCCGTCAAATGTCCGACTACGCGTTTTTGAGAAACGCGATTAATGACACTTCTTAACTTACATTTCCGCCCTGTAGGATTCGAACCTACGACCGTCTCGTTAAGAGCGAGCTGCTCTACCAACTGAGCTAAGGGCGGGTAGGAAGATTCTACATGAATTAAAAGGTTTTTGAAGGTATAGGATGGTGTTTAAAACAGAGACCGCCCGACAGTAAAGCCGATGCGGCCATTCTGTGGGCGGTACAAGACCGGTCGTCAGGGATTTTCCTCGGTCATATTATCGCCTTCGTCGACGAGTTCGACCTTTTTGAGTTCCTCGAACGCCTCGGAGAGTGCGAGCTTTGCGTCCTCGAGCTGAGTGCGCAGTTCATCGACGGATCGCTTCAGATTTTCACGACGGGCGATCGCGGCCTTCGCGTACGCCGGATAGGCGAAATGGCCCGGATCGTGGATGCCGCTCTTGTCCTCCTCGGACTTGATCTCTCGCTCGAGGTCATTGGACATACGCTCGAATTCACCGATCATGGTTTCAATCTGAGCAACTTTGCGTCGCTTTTCGTCGACTTGGAACTTCCTCAAACGGATCAGTGTTTCCCGCGATTTCATCCTACGCCTCCATGGTTCAACGGATGGATAGCTCGGAATACTATGTATCTCGCGAGCTTATATGTCAATTGAGCAACTATTAGTGCTTGGCCAGCATCTTTTTATAACAAATCGCACACACGTGGTATTTCTTTACCGTGCTCTTTTTGTCCGGCGGACCGAATAAAAGTGCACCGAATCGTTTAAGTTCTTTACCGCAAAAATCACACTTCGGTTTGATCGCCATAGTGCCGGGGGTGGGACTCGAACCCACAAACCTTTCGGTCAACGATTTTAAGTCGTCTGCGTAAACCATTCCGCCACCCCGGCTTCGTCCTCCGAAATCCGAGGAGGAGGACTTGAGGCCACAGTGGGAGTTGCACCCACCCAGTAGCGGTTTTGCAGACCGCCGCGTTGCTACTTCGCCATGTGGCCTTTAACTGAACGAGCAAACTATACCATCACTTTCGGGTTAATTCATCGACCCGCTGACGGTTCTTCTCGCCTTCGTCGAGCACAAAATCGATCGTCGGGATCGGATGCAATTTTGATTTTTGTCTCAGGTACTCGCGGAAATCGCTGCGGACACGCTTTGCGAAGGCGAGCGCTTTTTCGGTCTGCGTTTCCGGCAGCACGGATAAGAAGACCGTCACATTCTTGAAATCCGACGATAACCTCGAACCGGTGACTGTGATCAGCGATTCACGGTTGGATTCACGCGCGAGGAAATCGGCGGCATGGTGCGCTATTGTCTCGTTCACTTGTTCGACTCGTCTTGCCATGGCATTTTATTCTATCCGCATGACGATGCACTCGAGTACATCTCCTTGCGCGATCTCAAAGTCCGCCACGATCTGCGCGCCGAATTCCGAGCCCTCCTGCACGCGATCCGTGTTCTGCTTGCTCGTCTGAATGTTCTTTATTTTGCCGGTTCCGAGCGCGATCTGACGACGTAATACACGGACGGTACCGTTCTTGGCGAGATAGCCGGTCAGGACCGATCCGCCGACGACATGTTCGCTTTTGCGGCTCGAGAATTGCTTGAGGATCTTGGCGCGTCCGACGATCTCCTCAACGTGACGTTTCGGTCGCGTTTCTTTCAAGAGCTCCGTCAGTCGTTCGGTCAGTTTGTAAATAATATCGAACGTTTCGACGCGGATCGCGTCGCGATCGGCGAGCACCTGCGCGGGGGAATCTATCCCGACGTTGAAACCGACGACGACCGCCGGCTCTCCTGAGGCGATCGCGGTCTTGATGTCGTTCTCCGAAACGGTACCGAGGCCCGATTGGATCAGTTTGACGCCCGAGTGCTCGTCGCCGAGCTTTTCGAGCTCGAACATGATCGCCTCGAGCGAGCCCTGCGAATCGGCCCTGATGATGATCGGCATCACGAAACGTCCCGCGTTCTCGAGCGATTCGGGCGGCAGAACGGCAAAGGGTTTCGGTTTTGCGACGCGTGCCTTCTCCTGCGCCTTTTCCGCGTCCCGCCTACGTTCGAACGTCGAAAACGATGCGCCGACCTCCGGCAGTTCGTCGAATCCGATCAGGCGGATGGGGGAGGAAAGCTCGGCTTCTTTGATCTGTTTGCCCGCATAATTTTCCATGATGCGTACGGGTGAGAGCGCGGTACCGGCGACGACCGCCATGCCGCTCTCGACTCTCCCGTTCTTGATGATGAGCGTCGCCGCCATGCCGCGTTTCTGATCGCGATGCGCTTCGATCACGAATCCTTCGGCGGGCACTGAAGCATCGCCTTTGAGCTCCTGCAGTTCCGCGACAAGCAGAATGAGGTCGAGCAGTTCTTCGACGCCGGTGCCGACCTTCGCGGAGATCGCGGCCCACGGTACGTCACCGCCGTATTTTTCGAGGAACACATTCTGTTCCAAGAGCGATGCGATGGTGCGCTGCATGTCGGCGTTCGGCTTGTCTATTTTATTGATGGCAACGACGAAGGGGGTCTTCGCGTCGCGGATCTGTTGCAGTGCCTCGAGCGTTTGCGCCTTGACGCCGTCGTCGGCCGCAACGACGAGGATCGCGATATCGGCGACGTTCGCGCCGCGTTGCCGTATCGCCGTAAATGCCGCGTGGCCGGGCGTGTCTATGAACGTTATTTTCTTAACGACGCCCTCTTTCGTACGCTCGATCTCGTACGCCGCTATCTTCTGGGTGATCCCGCCGGCCTCTTTTTCGACCGTATTGGACTTGCGTATGAAGTCGAGCAGCGTCGATTTGCCGTGGTCAACGTGTCCCAATACCGCCACAACGGGCGGACGCTCTGCGATTTGTGAGGTTTGTTTTGCCATAGAGGTTCATATGTCATCGGCCACCCTCCTTCGCCAAGGCTTCGGTAGGGCACAGTAGGCGGCTTGATGGAAAGCAGTATACTCTTTTCATGTGGTTTTCCAAACGCAGGATCTATCTTGATCACGCGAGCGCGACGCCGCTTTTGCCGCAGGCCGCTGCCGCGACGCGCGAGGCGGAAGGATTCGTCGGCAATCCCGGCGCGATCCACAAAGAGGCGGTTGAAGCGAAAGCCGCGCTCACGGACGCGCGTGAGCGCGTCGCAAAGATCCTCGGTATCAGATCGCGGGAACTGGTCTTCACGTCCGGGCTGACCGAAGCCAACAACCTTGCGATCGTCGGATACGCACGGAAGTTGGAACAGATAAGACGTACGCTCGCAGCCACGCACTGGATCGTGAGTGCTATCGAACACGCCTCCGTTCTTGAATGTTTTTCGGAGGTCGAGCGGTTGGGCGGTTCCGTAACTCATGTGAAGCCGAATGAAAAGGGGATCGTCACACCGGATGCTATCGGCGCCGCGCTCAGGCCCGAAACGGTTTTTGTGTCGGTCGGTTGGGCGAACAACGAGATCGGTACGATCCAGCCGATTTCAAAGATCGCCGAAGTAATTCGCGCGCACGAAGAGAAGCACGACTCGACGGTCGTTTTTCATACCGACGCAGGGCAGGCTCCGTTATACGAGTCCACGGTCGTGCACTCGCTCGGCGTTGACCTGCTCTCTTTAAGCGCTGCGAAATTGTACGGCCCGCATGGCGTCGGCGCGCTGTACCTTTCAAATAGGGCGGAACTTGCACCGGTCATTCTGGGAGGTGATCAAGAGCGGGGATTGCGTGCCGGTACCGAGAACGTGGCGCTCGCTGTTGGTTTCGCAAAAGCGTTCGAACTGATTGCGAGCGAACGTCACACTGAGTCCAAACGGTTGGGAGCTATGCGAGACGAACTTGCGAAGCAGCTGCTTGCGAACGTTGAAGGACTCACGGTGAACGGCGACCTGAAGCATACGTTGCCGCATATGCTCAACGTTTCCATTCCGCGCATTGATAGCGAATATGTTTGTTTGTCGCTCGACCATCAGGGGTTCGCGGTTTCAACCAAGAGCGCATGCAACGAAGGGGAAAAAGCATCGCACGTTGTAGAGGCCATGGGCAACGGGAAGTGGCGCGCGGAGAACACGCTGCGGATCTCGCTCGGCAAAGCGACGGTCAAAAGCGACCTGAGGCGTTTCGTTGACACACTGACGCGGCTCGTATCTAATTCCGCGAGTTCCAGAGAGGAGTCGCACTGATGATCAGCCCGGCTAGAGACGTTTTCAGGCGGTTCGCGGTCGCATCGGTCGCACTCACCCTGATCTTGGCGCTTGTCGGCCATATTTCCACTATGAGCATGACGTATCCGATGATGGCGACGATGGCGCTTTTCCTCGTATTCGCGCTGCTTCAGGGGATCTTCCCCGGTCAGGTCCAACCGACCGTGGAAATATCCAAAGGCGGAACTGTCAAACAGTTCTGATCCCGCTCCCGCCGCCGTACTTGCGTACATGACTGCCGTCCATCTTGGGCGGCAGCTTGCTTTTTATGTAGTCCTGCTATGATGCGGATATGGATATCGAGAAGCTGACAAAATCCCAGATCGTCCTCCTCACGCTTCTCATCAGCTTCGTCACTTCGATCGCAACGGGCATCGTTACCGTATCGCTCATGCAACAAGCGCCGCCCGCCGTCGCCGAAACGGTGAATCGTGTCATCGAAAATACCATCGAAACGGTGGCGACCTCAACAAAAGGACAGTCAGCTGCGGCGGTAGTATCACAGAAAACGGTCATCGTGAACGAGTCCGACCTTGTCGCACAGGCGATCAAGCAGATCACCCCGTCCGTCGTGCGCATCTACAGCGACGACACTGACGCATCGCAATTTCTGGGACTGGGCGTCGTCGTGGACGCCTCGGGAACCGTCGCGGCCGATATCGGCGCTCTCGGCGATCGTGCCGACGTTAATATCAAAGTGCAGAACGGGACGAGTATCCGCTCGTTCGTCACTTCACGCGACACTTCCTCGGGACTTCTCTTTCTCACACCGGCCACGTCGACCGCCGCCGCCGTTTCATGGGCGCCTGCATCGCGCGCGGCCAATGATCCGCAGCTCGGCGCCGTCGTCATAGCGATCGGCGGTCAGAATTCGACGCAGATCGCGCAAGGCTTGGTAACGCAGTTCATCGGCGCCGATAAAACGTCGAATACGCCGGAAACCATCGATACCGACGTCGACGCCTCGTCTATCGAACCGGGTTCGGTGCTTGTGGACACCAACGGGAACGTCGTCGGTGTAAGCACGGGCATATCGCGTGCGTCATCGCCCTCAGGATTCGTTCCGGCCGCGCTTCTTTCGAACGTGAATGCAACAAATCCGTAAAATCGGTGTATAATACGCATATGGCGACTCCCTTCAACAACTACACAACGAAGGCCAAGGAGGCAGTCCACCGCGCCCACCAGCTTGCTGTCGAGCGGGGCCACAATCAGGTCTCGACGCTGCATCTGCTCGCGGCCCTTTTGATGCAGGAGGAATCCATGGTGCTGCCCATGCTCGAGCAGATCGAGATAGACGTCGCGCACCTCACCGATTCCGTGCTGGAACTGATCGAGGGGGGAAGTGGCACCACGGCCGTGAGCCCGAGTTTTCAACTATATTTGACGCCGGAATTGGTACGGGTCTTTGAGGCCGCACCGAGGATCTCCGCTTCGTTCAACGACCAATTTGTTTCGCCCGAACACTTACTGCTCGCGATCGCGGAGCATCCGGGACCCGCGTCCGAACTTCTCGCGCGGTATCGCATCGACCGTACAGCGCTCGCGCGCGTACTGACCGACATCAAAGAGGGAAAGATCCGCGATGCGGAGAGCACGACCAAGCCGCGAGCGCTCTCACGTTTTGCACGCTCGCTCACCGAACGCGCCCGCGAGAACAAGCTCGATCCGGTCATCGGTCGTGATACGGAGATCACCCGCGTCATACAAATTCTTTCACGACGTACCAAGAACAATCCGATCCTGATCGGTGAAGCCGGCGTCGGCAAAACCGCTGTCGCCGAAGGTCTCGCGAGCCGTATGGCCTCCGGAGACGTACCGGAAAGTTTGCGCGGGAAAGAACTCGTGCAACTCGATCTCGGGCTCCTGATCGCCGGTACGAAATATCGCGGTGAATTCGAGGAGCGTCTGAAAGCGGTCATGCGCGAAGTCGAACGCTCCGAAGGAAAGATCATCCTTTTCATCGACGAGATACACACATTGGTGGGTGCAGGCGCGGCCGAGGGCTCGATGGATGCTTCCAACATGCTGAAGCCGGCGCTCGCGCGCGGGGAGATCCGCGTTATCGGTGCTACGACCCTCAAGGAATATCAAAAACACATCGAACACGATGCGGCGCTGACCCGCCGTTTCCAGCCGGTCTATGTCAACGAGCCGTCCGTCGAGGACGCGATCGCCATTTTGCGCGGTCTGAAAGAACGCTACGAGCTCTATCACGGCGTACACATCACCGACGACGCGATGGTCGCGGCGGTGCAACTTTCCGTTCGCTACATCACGGAACGGTTTTTGCCCGATAAGGCGATCGACCTTATCGACGAGGCGTCCTCCGCCCTCCGTCTTTCGCTCGAGAACATGCCGCCTGCGCTCGAAGAAGCGCATCGCGCCATCACCCGTCTTGAGATCGAGAAAGAGGCTTTGAAGAAAGAAGCCGAAGAGGGCGCTGAGAAGGCGCAGACCCGCGTGAAATCGATCGAAAAAGAGGTCGCCGACCTTCGCGATTCGACGCGCGAGCTCGAAATGAAATGGAAGAATGAAAAGGAAACGCTCGCGGAGATCAAAAAAGCGAAAGGGGAACTCGAGCAGACCCGCATCGATGCGGATGCCTCGGAGAATCTGGGAGATCTCACCAAGGTCGCCGAGATGCGCTACGGCACGATCCCCAACCTCGAGCGCGACATCGAGGCCGCGACGAAGCGTTTGAAGAAGCTGCAGCAGACGCGCCGCGTTCTCAAAGAGGAGATCACCGCCGAGGATATCGCCGGCGTCGTTTCCCGTTGGACGGGCGTTCCGGTGTCCCGAATGCTCGAAGAGGAAGCGGAAAAACTGTCGCGTATGGAGGAAGAACTCAAGAAGCGCATTGTCGGACAGGATGAAGCGGTGCAGAAAGTTTCCGACGCTATCAAACGCAGCCGCGCGGGTATCGCGGATCCGAACCGTCCCGTCGGCTCGTTCCTGTTCCTCGGTCCTACCGGTGTCGGTAAGACCGAGCTCACGCGCTCGCTCGCCGAATTCCTTTTCAACAGCGATAAATCGCTCATTCGCGTGGACATGTCCGAATACATGGAAAAGCACTCGGTGTCCAAGATGATCGGCTCACCGCCGGGATATGTCGGTTACGACGAGGGCGGCGGGCTCACTGAGCTCGTGCGCCACCGCCCGTACTCCGTCATTCTCTTCGACGAGATCGAAAAGGCGCATCCGGAGGTATTCAACGTCTTGTTGCAGGTGTTGGACAACGGTCGGCTTACCGACTCGAAGGGACGTACGGTGAATTTCAAGAATTGCGTCATCATCATGACATCCAACATCGGCTCGGAGCACATCGACAAAATGTCCGCGCTGGGATTTGCGAGCGGAGGCTCCGCAACGGAAGGGGAGCGCTACGAGCAGGTCAAGAACAAGGTAACGGATTCGCTCAAGGAATTTTTCCGCCCCGAATTCCTGAACCGGCTCGACGACGTGATTCTCTTCAATATCCTTTCGCACGAGGCGATCCTCGATATCGTCGGCATGCAGGTGGAGATCGTCGCGAAGCGGCTCGAGGAAAAACAGATCTCGCTTACATTGAGCAAGGACGCGATCGAATTGCTCGCGAAGCAAGGCTACAACCCGCAGTACGGGGCCCGTCCGCTCAAGCGCCTGATCCAGACGAAGATCCTCACGCCGATCGCAAACATGATGGTCGCACGGGGAGTCCTCGAAGGCGGCGCGGTCTCTGTCGACGTCAAGAACGACGATTTCGAATTCGACGTACGCAAAGGTCCCGCCCGCTCACACAGTGTTCGCGCGCGTGCAACTGTACGCGCCTAGAACCCCTCCTTTACAGATGTGCGCGTTCTTTGCTACCTTGGGAAGGGTAGCTACCCCCGAATGATGCTTATGAGGTTCGAATGCCCGATGATCTGAAGGAGATCCTGGAGGTTGAAATAGCGTTCGCTGATTTCGCGAAAGAAGCGATCGCAGCGTCCGCCACTGTGGTCCGAAAGCACCATCCCGAAAAGCGCCTGAAGTTCTACGACTGCGGCAACTGCAGGTTGCTCCATGTCACGATCGATGACGGCGAAGGTGTGATGTTGGATGTCGCTCCTGAAATGTGGGAACACATGAAAAGACAGTAAGGCCGTGCGGTCGCTGAGACCCGATCCGTTGCACCCGCGCAACGGATCGTTTTCATGTCTGCGACATCGCTTCGCTGATCACCTGCGGTCGCTATATCGCCCTCGCCCGCAAAACAGAAAAACCGCCTCACAGGGCAGGTCCTTCTGTCTTTTTGTGCGCCGGGCAGGATTCGAACCTGCGTAGACCGAAGCCGCTTGGTTTACAGCCAAGTGCGTTTGACCACTCCGCCACCGACGCGCTATTGGGAACCAGCACAGTATGCCGCACTTTTGTGCGTGCTACAATGTTGGCCATGAAGCGAAGGTTGGCGATACTGGCGATCGTAACGCTCTGTACGCTCGCTCCCCTCGCCGTCTCCGCGCTCGGGCTGCAGACCGTCGTCCCTGTGGATTGCACGAACAAGCCCGGCGGATGCCAATCGATCTGCGATATCGCCGTTGCGGCCCAGAACCTGCTCGACGACGGCATTTACGTCGCGATCTTCCTCTCCGCGATCCTGTTCGCGTGGGCGGGATGGAACATGGTCGTCGGCTCGTCTTACGGCGACGTCGCCAAGGTCACGCACGCGAGGCGCATATTCATGTATGTCACCGGCGGGTTGGTACTCATACTATCGGCATGGGTCATCGTGAGCGTTATCATGGCCACTCTTACGAACAATACGAGCTGGAACGGTCTCTGCGCGTCAAGTTCCAATACGACGATCACCAACATCACGAACGGATCGGGCTCGCATTGACCGCCTTCGTTTCCTGCGCTATAGTGCCGCGAACAAAATATGTCGCAGGATCAACTCATCAAGCTCGCGTGCAGCAAATGCGGCCGCATCAATTATTGGTCGCGCAAGAACAAGAAACTTGTCGTCCGTAAGGTGGAGCTGAAGAAATACTGTAAATGGTGCCGCAAGCAAACGGTGCACAAGGAGGCTAAGAAGTAATTGGGTCCCACACACCCCGTCCGTCCGCGCCAGCCTTGGCAAACACCACGGGTAGCTCGGCATAAGGGTGAGTGTGCAGTTTCGGCGCAATGCGATGCTCATTTGTGCGTATCTCTATTGCACCGTTATCTCCCAAGAAAAGCAGGTGTTTCAGATACGAGTCGTATCGAACCAGTCTCTCCCCGTAGCGCATTTCAGGCATGCCCACGAACGAACTCACGCGCATAGGATATTTATTCCGAGGGCCAACCGCATATTTCCGCTCGATCGTGTCGAATGCATTATGAACCATGACATGCGCTTCGGACGCGTCGTGCACAGGCTGGTCCTTCGCCAAAAAATCGAAAATAAACTGCAGGCGCTGGCCTCTGTGGAAAGACTCTTGCGATGTCGAGATCTGGCTCTCCCGCGATCCCATCGTAGTAGTATACCGCGCGGAAAAGCCCAAAAAATGATATATATTCCTACTATAGGGTCCATAGTTCAATGGTAGAATGGCGGTCTCCAAAACCGCTGATCAAGGTTCGAATCCTTGTGGGCCCGCAATCAGGTTTTATCGAACGGAACACATCCCGGCATCGTTAGCGTTAGTGATACGTGCGTATCTTTTCCAAAAGTTTCCGCATGGCATCCGTGTTGTTCACATCGAGCGGCTCGTCGGGGTGCGCTTCGACGTATTCCCTAAAATGTGCAGCCAGCGAAGATTCTCCGCCCGCGAGCCATTCCGCCATCGCTTTCCTGCGGTCTTCCGTCCCGAATGCGATCTGCGCGAGCGTGATCTGTGCAAGGATGCGCGGATCTTTCGGCGGCCCGTTCTTGAGCGGTTCAAGTTCCATTCCTTTCAAGATACCACATGCGCGTTCGCGGGACGCGAGGAAAATTTATGCATGTGCGGGTAACAGCTTGCGCATGAAGTACAAGAAAACCAATAGCGTGACGACCATGATCGCGGCACTCGTGAAGTAAGGAAGGGACGCACCGAAACCGTATAAGAGACCTGCGATGAGAGGGGCGATCGTTCGTGCGACAGATTGAAGGCTCTGATTCGCCCCCTGCACGCGGCCCTGCCGGCTCGGCTCGGTCGAGTTCGCGATCAGACCGCTCATCGCGGGTTCGAAAAGCCCGTCGCCGAGCGTGTAAACAACGACCGCGACATACAGGAGAACTGCCGCGGGCAAAAACGAGACGAGCCCGACGAGTACCATACCGAGTGCGGTGATGAGCAATCCCACGATCGTCAGAGTCTTTTCTCCGATGAGCGGCAGGAGTTTTCCGGTCAGGTAGCCTTGCGAGGCGATATCCACCGCGCCGACGAGAGTGAGCACGATACCGATCTGCGTCGGGCCCCAGTGTAGTATCTCTTTGAGGAACACCGAGATATTGCTCTGCTGCATGATGAGCGCGATGAAAAAGAGGAACGACGTTACGAAGAGTATGCGCAGCGTTTCCGACGTGAACACATGCTTGAACTGTGCGAACGGATTCAGGTGCCGTACTTCGAACTTCTTGACGCGGTTCTTTTCGCTCAAGCTTTCCCGCATCGCGAAGTACCCCCAGATCGCGTTCGCCAGAGATAGCACCGCGGCGACGTAGAGCGGCATTGAAAGTCCCCACTGAGCCGCAAAACCGCCGATCGCCGGACCGACCATGAATCCGAATCCGCCGGCCGCACCCAAGATGCCGTACATGCGCGCGCGATCTTCCGGTTTCGCGATATCGGCGACGTAGGCGTACATCGCGGGCGTGTCACCTGCGGTTGCACCGTCTATGATCCGTGCCAGAAAGAGAACCCAAAGCGCGCCGCCAATGCCGAACGTGATGAATCCCACGACTCCGCCCATAAGGCTCCACAATAGTACGGGGCGCCGCCCGTAGATGTCGCTCAAATACCCGAGTGCCGGGGAAAAGATGAATTGACATAGTGCCGCAACCGACATGATGAGACCGACAAATAGCGCGATCGTATGCGTGTATTCGCCGACAATATACGGAATGACCGGAATGATGATGGTGAGGCCGGCGAAATTCACGAACATGGTCGCGACGATGAATGCAAAGGGTCCGCGGAGGGTCTTTAGCATGAGCCCCGTATCTTACCGCAAAGGACGATGGGCGGACAATGAAGCTTTGCACAGGTATACTTCGTACATGGAATTGCAGGTCGGCGTAAAGGTTTTGCTCAAAAATGCCGACGGTAAATATTTACTCATGCGGCGTTCGCCCTATGAGGAGCGGGGCGTGGGCAAATGGGATATAGCCGGCGGCAGAATAGAAACGGGAACAGGCTTGATGGAAAACCTCGCGCGGGAAGTGAGCGAAGAGACCGGTCTTACGACGACGAGCGAACCGAAACTGTTGGCGGCGCAGGATATCGTCTGGCCGGACAGACATGTTGTGCGGATCACCTACACGGCGGATGTGACGGGTGAACCGAAGCTCGGTCCCGAACACTCGGAATTCGGTTGGTTCACGTATGAGGAAATGAAGTCGCTCGATAAGATGGACGATTATATCAAGAAGCTACTCGATGCGGGCGTCAGGTTTTGATCCACCTTGCGATCAGTCGTGTTATCGGCGTCTTTTGCTTCGGATCGAACCAACTGATCTCGGTGTTGCGTTTCCAATAGGCGCGTTGTTTTTTTGCGTAACGACGAATGTCCCGGAACAGCCCTTCTTCGAATTCCTCACGGGAAGTTTTATGCCGCAGCAAACGAGCGAGCGAGCGATACTCGAGGCCCAGATTTTCCATACGTTTCAAGGAGACTCCTTGCTTACGCAGCCGTTTGGCCTCCTCTATCATACCTGCGCGAATTCGTGACCTCAGCCTTGTTTTGATACGTTTTTCCAACTCACGTTGCGGCGGATGGATGCCTATCCAGAGCACATCGTATCGAGGGGAGTCCTTGCGTCGCTTTTGTGGAAAAGATTTTGACAGCTTCTTTTGTGATGCGGCAATTTCGTGGGCGCGTATGAGACGTACCTTGTTGTTGCGCTCGCTTGATGTATCCATCACCTTCGCTCGGCGAGCATCGCTCTTTTTCAGCATAGCAAAGAGCTCTGCGGCAGATCTCTTTTGCAGACGTGCCCGCAGCTTTTTGTCGGGAGGGATGTCAGGCACCGATATCCGACCCAAGAGCGCATCGACATAAAATCCGGTGCCGCCGACCACGATCGGAAGTCTTTTGCTTTTGGAAATGATCGCGGACGCCTTTCGGACAAATTCCCGCGCGGTGAACACTGTGCTCGGGGATGCCACGTCGAGCAAGTGGTGCGCAACGCCCCGCATCTCACGCTTCGTGATCTTTCCGGTCCCGATATCGAGTCCGCGATACACCTGCCGCGAATCGGCCGAAATGATCTCACCGTCGAATGTGTGTGCAAGCTCGACGGCTAGGGCCGACTTACCCGAGGCGGTAGGACCGACGAGAACGAGGATTTTCGGTTTATTCATGAGTGACGTATTATAGCCACATTGCCGGGGTGGCGGAATTGGTAGACGCATACGACTCAAAATCGTACGTCGCAAGGCGTGAGGGTTCGAGTCCCTCTCCCGGCACAGCAAGAAGTAGAGTCTTGACACGTTTCAGCAAAGAACAAAGCCATTTTTCAAAGCGAGGTTTTGACGACGATCTTTTCCGTTGACGTTGGGTTGCCCAAAAATTGCGAGCAAATACTCAAAGTTCGGATCGATCAGCCAGATCCAGGGCTTAACTACGTGACTGCCTTGGTGAAGGAGGGTAAGATTCCCACTATCTATTCGATCCTCGGGTCCTGCTATTCATTATTTTTGCCCGGGGGAGTATCATAAAAATATGAAAGTCAGTGATGAGCAGATAAACCGGTGGGCCTCGGCTCCGAGCGAGACGGAGAACGAGAAGTGCGAGAATGCGATAAGTCAGGTAACGGAGGCTCTGCGGGCGCATTTCGGTAACGACGTCACATTCATACGGCAGGGTTCGCACACGAACAGAACCAATATCAAGATCGACAGCGACGTCGACATCGCGGTGGTCCACAACGACTTCTACTTTCCTGGCACGGAGCAGTTGTCTCCCGCCGACAAGGCTCTTTACGAAAAGAGCCGAGTCCCGGCGAGCTATAAGTTTTCCGAATTCAAGGATGATGTGCACGCCATCCTAAGGGGCAAATTTGGAAGCTCCTCGGTTGAGCGGAGAAATAAATGCGTCCGTGTTGCAGGCAACTCGAACCGCGTCAACGCCGACGTCGTCCCCGCGTATGAACACAAGAGGTATCGATCATACGGCATTACGGAGGCAACGGGGATAGCGTTCATGACGGACAAGAATGAGCGTGTTAACAGTTTTCCGAAACAACACTATGCAAATGGGGTCGGAAAGAATGATGAAACGGCAAAGGCGTACAAGGCCGTTGTGCGGATTCTCAAGAATGTGAGAGGGGAGCTCGCGGACAAAGGGGTGATGAAGGTCGAGGATATGCCTTCATTCTTCATTGAAAGCCTCGCTTGGAACGTGCCGCTCGGTTATTTCAAGGGATCGACTTGGCGCGACGATGCAGGTTCGGTTGCGCTGAAGATATGGTCGGACATGCGCGACCCGGCAATTTCAACGAATTATTCAGAAGTAAGCGACTTGATGTGGTTGTTTCGCGGCCAGAAGCGCACGCCCAAACAGGCAGAAGACTTTATGCTGCGGGCGTGGGACTATGTGACCACCTAGCATATGAAGATGACCGACGACAATAAGGTGACCGTCCTGATCTCCGCGCTGGCGGAAAGGTACGAATCGCTGCGCGCCATTCGCAGCAGAGTCCAAGACATCGCGCTGTGGCTTCTCGGCATACTGCTCGCGGCGAGCGCGTGGCTCATCGCAGGGACCGTTGTACCGACACTGGCACAGAAAACGATTTACACCATTGCGGTAGCGGCCGCGTTCATCGCGGTGCGGCTCGTATACCTCGAGGACTTACATTCAGGTTTCAAAGGTCAACTTCGCACAGTAGCGCGCTTGGAAGAAGCGCTCGGAATGTTCCAAGTGAGCATGTTTGATGCGTCGAGCGATTCGGTCTATCCGAAGGAGTGGAGAGACGCTGGTACGAAAAATGGAAAGGGGAGATTCTTCAAGAGATCATTCCTTCTGATATATGTCGGCGTCGCTGTCCTGCTGGTTGCGGTCTGGTTTAAGGGTATTTGGTTTTGAAAGCACTAACTTTATAGTCCAAGGTTGCATTTGTGCGACTGCGAGTAAATGATTCATTGTAGAACTTGCCACGCGGGCATCTTTTCACGTCTACTGCTCTGTCGATTCAGCGGTAAAATGGCCGCATGCGAAAGACATTGAGGAGCATCGAGCCCGAAGAAATTACATTCGAGTCATCAGTAGAGCTGTTAAATATCAAGGAAGCGGCTGCGTTTCTAAAAATATCCGTTCCAACGATGAGACGATTGCTGCAACAGCGGGAGGTCTCATTCATCAAAGTCGGCGGAGCTGTCCGCTTCGCCAAAAGCGACATCGTGGGTTATTTGATGAGAAAGCGACGTCCTGCGATTCACGAACTTGTCTAGGTACAAAGCAACGCGCTATCCACACGCGACATTGCGCAGAAAGGTAGGCGTGCTTTAGTTGCGGTATGGCATTCGAACTGTTTTCAAAGAAGAAAAAGGAGACTAATGAGACTGTCGTTCGTGATGAAGGAAAGGCCCATGAAATGGCCGATGTCGAGCATGAATATCGGGGACTAGCTCATGCATTCGAAATGTACATGGAAGATCCCGTGGCCTACCGGCAATCAGAGAACGAACGTGTACAGAAAACCGCGGAGGACGGTGCTTTCACCGTAAGCGATGCCGATGACTATATGGAGCTATACCGCGCAGATGTACGCCCTTCCGATCTCGTAGCATTGGGAGAACGCATGGCAGAGATGCACGGGGAGGAGTACGACTTCGCAGAAAGAGTGAAAAAGGAACCAAACCTTGCACTCCGCGGCGTTATTGCCTGGTTCAAGCTTGAACAGCGTTTTTACCAGCGACTGTATAATAAGGCGATTCTCGGGATCGATTTCGGTCAGGACGAAGACAAAAGCTACGTCGTGACGCATCTATTGAGACAATTGGGAGCAGGGGACGAGCATGCCAATATCGCAGAAAAAATACACCAATTGCTAACCCAAAGCGAAACGTTGCAGCATATGGCTGAAGCCGAATTGCAAAGAAGGAAGAGTGGTACTCCAGAGAGTGTGGCAGCATGACAAAAGTTGTTCCAACTACCCGCAACACAAATGCCGCCCCGGGGCGGCATTTGTGCGATCACTCATATCAGTTTTTGCCTATCCTGCTCTCTGTAATAATTACCGGGGCAGGGAACAAAAGAGCGTTGCCCGCGGGTTGCCCAAAAACCGAAATAAGTTCGATCTATTACATCAATCGTACGTACGACTGATCAATGCTATTCTAACTCATATGTCCTTCATTGAAGCCATTAATCGTTGTTTCGTCGACTCGATTGTCGAGCTCATGGAATTCTAATTTTCAGTTTCGAGTCCCTCTCCCGGCACAGGTTTTATAAAGCGGACGGCGCAGACATTGTCTGCGCCGTTAGGCTTTGTTTCGTGCATGTTGTCAGCAGCGTACGTCGCGAGGCCGCACGACGCAGATGATCCGGCAGACCCGCGTGTCGTAGAACATGCCGCTTTGATACCTGAGAACATCGGGATTAGGGCCCTGTTTCCAGTCGAACCAGCGGTAGTACCACGGCAAGCGGTACGGAGCTTCGCCGCGCCGCATTTTCCCGAGGTAGAGCGAATCGCCGATGATGCCGACTATCGTGATCGAAAGCGCGAACATGCATGCGGTTATGGCGATGAGACCGCACACGGCGCCGGTGATGACCAGCGGAGTTATTGCGACGCCTCCGAGAACGAGGGCGATGAGAATAAGCGCTACGAGGAGCGTCATGGCCGTTCCTTTCCTTCGAAAGAATGAACTCTGTAAAGAGTAACTCTGAAATGCGAAACCTACAACACGCTAATGAGCAGGGTGTTATAATTCGCAAATGCCGAACAACGGAAGGTACGACTCCGTCTTCTGGGTGGAGGTGGACCGCATCAAACCCAATCCGTTCCAGCCCCGCAAAACCTTCGACGAGGCCGCGCTCGCGTCGCTCGCCGAATCGATCCGTAGTTATGGCGTATTGCAGCCGCTCACGGTCACGCGCAAGGAGATCGAACGGCCGGGTGAGGGTATATCCGTCGAATACGAACTCATCGCGGGTGAGAGAAGGCTTCGCGCCTCGAAACTCGCCGGTCTTCGTGAGGTGCCGGTCGTCATCCGCACGTCGGAAGACACCGACCGCGTGAAATTGGAGATCGCGATCATCGAGAATCTCCAGCGCGAAGATCTGAACCCTGTCGATCGCGCGCTCGCGTTCCAACGTCTCGCGGGGGAGTTCGGCTTGAAGCACGCGGACATCGGCAAACGCGTCGGGAAAAGCCGCGAATACGTTTCCAACACGCTTCGCATTCTCGCGCTCCCGAAGGAAATGCAGGAAGCGCTTTCGAGCGGGGAGATCAGCGAAGGTCATACGCGGCCGCTTCTCATGCTCATGGACCGCGCGGCGGAACAGGTCACTCTATTCAAAGAGATCCTGACGAAGCGTTTGACCGTGCGGGATTCGGAGCAGACGGCCCGCCGCATCGCGACAGAGCGCGCGCGAAAAGGCGATCTGACCCCTGAGTTGCTTTTACTTGAAAGGGAATTCAGCGAAAAGCTCGGCACCAAGGTACGGATCGAGAAAAAAGATCAGGGCGGCAAAGTGCTCATCGATTTCTTCTCTGTCGACGATCTGGCCCATATTCGCGACCTGCTTTCGAAGGTGGAGCGGGCGAACGTCGATACGAACGCTCCCGCTGTGCCGTCCGATGAGGCCGCGTCCGAACAGTCTTCCGCTCCCGAGGAACCGCGCCCGGACCAATCTGACGACCTGTACTCGATCTCGAACTTTTCAGTTTAGGCCAAGTCCGAACCCAAAAGTTTTGACGAATTACGACTCTAGGGCGCTTGAGGGCGCCCTCCGCAATCAAATTCTCCATTGCGTCAAAACTTTTGGGTTCGGACTTGGCCGCAGAGCTAATGCTTCTTCTCGTGCGCGAGCGCTGCTCGGATGTGCTTCTTCGCCATGCTCGTTTTGGCGATGTCATGCCACTTGCGCGAGGGTTTCCCGGCGGGCTTTGTGATGACCTCGACCATATCGCCGTTGTTTAACGGCGTCTCGAGCGATACCATCTTGCCGTTCACCCGCGCTCCCGACATGTGATTGCCGAGATCCGAGTGCACGGCGTACGCGAAGTCGATAGGGGTCGCTTCGGTGGGGAGGTCGATAACGTCGCCTTTGGGAGTGAACACGAAAACACGATGGCTAAAAAAATCCGTCTTCAATGTATCGAGATATTCTTCGGATTCCTGATCGCCGTGATGCGCGTGCGCGAGCTCTTTGACCCAGTCGGGAATTGCCTTGCCCTCACTGTCGATCTCCTCCACCTCGCTTTGTTTCGATCGACGCGGGAAGAATTGCCGCAGCCATCCGCCGCCGCCGCGTTTGCTGCCCTTGTCCAGTGCTTCCTTGTAGTTGAGGTGTGACGCGATGCCGAATTGCGCCTCGCGATGCTGCGCCTCAGTGCGCAACTGGATCTCAAGCGCGCCGCCGTCGCCGGTATAGACGGTCGTGTGTATCGATTGATAACCGTTGGGCTTCGGAAAAGCTATATAATCCTTGATCTTGCCCGGTACGGGGCGCCAGTGCGCGTGGATGACGCCAAGCGCGGAGTAGCAGTCCGCGACCGTCGGGAAAATGACGCGCAGTGCGCGCATATCGTAGATCTTGGAAATATCCCAGTCTTTGCGTTCGAGCTTGCGGAACAGCGAATACGAGCCTTTGATACGCGCTTCCGTTCGAAAATTGAGAAGTCCCGCTTCGGCAAATTCGCGCTTGAGGTCGCGTTCGGTCTTTTCAAGTCGTTTTTCGTTCTCCGTCTTGCGCTCTTTTAAAAGCTCGCGCGTTTTTTCATATTCTTTCGCCAGCGCGTAGGGGAACGCGGCATCCTCGAGCTCCTGTTTGGCAACGCTCATACCCAAACGGTCCGCGATCGGCGCATATATCTCGAGGGTCTCCTGCGCGATACGCGTACGCTTCTCGACTTTGGGCACGTACTGCAGGGTCCGCGCGTTGTGCAGTCGGTCCATCAGCTTGATGATGAGGACACGAATGTCTTTGGCGGTCGCGGCGAAGAGTTTGCGAAGCGACTCCGTGTGCCGCTCCAAACCGCGATAGCGGAGCGTTCCCAGCTTGGTGACCCCTTCGACAAGGGTCAGTACTTCCTTGCCGAACTTCTCTTCGATGGTCGAGGGCTTCACGCCCGCGTCCTCGATGACGTCATGCAGAAGGCCCGCGGCTATCGTCTGCGCGTCGAGGCCGGCTTCGGCAAGCAGGTATCCGACCTCGGCGGGGTGGACGAAGTACGGATCGCCGGAGTATCGTTTTTGCTCCTTGTGCGAGATCTCGGAGAATTCATAGGCCTCCGACACCAGCTTCACGTCGGGAGATATTTTCGACGTCATCGCACCGAGGATCTCTTTGAGCGGACGGGGATTGACGGCAGTCATAAAAAGATACTACTCTGTAGGTCGATTAGGTCAAATGAAGGGAATGGCCATGAGCATGAATACGACATTCTTCGGTCGCTGCACGCACACCTGTCCGAAGTGCGGTGCGGGATTCAAGTTCCTCGTGGTACCGGATGAACCCAAGTGCGACAACTGC
>Ga0210396_10001283_pt1 | contig 27938 bp, 21 predicted proteins | sample IncBWH17OmetaG_FD_155466 | JGI IMG/M metagenome (GOLD analysis project Ga0210396, IMG submission 155466) | Forest soil microbial communities from Barre Woods Harvard Forest LTER site, Petersham, Massachusetts, United States - Inc-BW-H-17-O ... | reverse complement strand
GCCGAATAGCGAGCGTTGCTGCCTGGGTACTTATGCACTGGCCTGTATGCCGTTAGCACCAGCGGCATAATGCCAACTCAAGGCTTGTCGTTTGTATCGGAGTCGCTGCCGAGTAAGCGGTTAGTCCGGCCATCCCCGGTCGGTCAGTTCCATGTGCTCCGCCGTCCATCCGATCATGAGGGAGTCGCCACCATGCCTCGCACGCGGGTCCACAACCTGAACATTTCCCTCGACGGCTACGCGGCCGGCGAGCACGTGACGTTCGATGCGCCGATCGGCGGTGCCGAGCGGCTCTTCACCTGGTTCGATGGTCGCGCCATCCACGGAGTTGACAAGGTGGATGCCCCCTTCACGCTAGACCGCGCCCTGACCAGCATGTGGGGCCAGGGAATCGGCGCCGAGATCATGGGACGTCGCAAGTTCGGCCCGCAGGTTGGTGATTGGCCCGACGATGGGTGGCGGGGCTGGTGGGGCGACGAACCACCATTCCAAACACCGGTGTTCGTCCTGAGTCACCACCCGCACCCGACGATTGCCTTTCCCAATGGGACGAGTTTCCGGTTCGTGGACGGACCCCCACACGAGGTGCTTCGCCTAGCCCAGGAAGCCGCAGATGGTCGCGACGTCCGCATCGGTGGAGGGCCCTCGACAGTGCGTCAGTTTCTCCAGGCCGACCTGATCGACTTCATGCACCTTGTGATCGTGCCGATCACCCTCGGGCGCGGCGTATCCCTTTGGGAGGGATCAAGCGGCGCCGAAGATCAATTCACGATCGAGTCAGTCTCGTCGCCTAGTGGCCTCACCCATCAGCTCTGGAACAAGAACGATCACGTCTGAGTCCGGAAACCCAGTGTCCACTTGGCGATCGCCTACGGACAGCCCTCGGAGCCGCGTAGCCCGTCAGGCGACGGGAGCACTACCTTGGCTATATGCCGACCACTGGCGGGCTGAAACTAGCGCTGCAGGCCGCAACGCGCTGATGTCTAGTGTGGTCGACGTGGCCCGTGGACGTCATCGCTTGATCGGCTGCCGCAGGTGAGTGATGCCATCCGGTGCCGCGACGACATCGCCGCGGTCCAGCTCTAGCAGCTCGCTGCCGGGATGCTCGATGAGAGCCGCTGTAGGCTGCCGTCATGAGCACGCGCGAGGATTACCCAGTCGGGGTTCCGTGCTGGGTCGACACCAGCCAGCCCGACCCCGCCGACGCCGCCCGGTTCTACTCCGGGCTCTTCGGCTGGCAGACCGAGGACGCGATGCCCCCCGACGCGGGAGCTCACTACTACATGGCCCGCATCGACGGCCGGGACGCGGCGGCGATCTCCTCGCAGTCCCCTGGTGCGCCACCGCAGGCCATGTGGAACACCTACATCCGCGTCGAGTCCGCCGACGACGCCGCAGCCCGGGTGCCCGAGGCGGGCGGACGGGTGCTCTCCGAGCCCTTCGACGTGTTTGACTCGGGGCGGATGGGCGTGTTCGCCGATCCCGAGGGCGCGGTCTTTTGCGTGTGGCAGCCCGAATCGCACCGCGGCTCAGCGGCAGTCAACGAGCATGGCGCGGTGAACTTCAACAACCTGCACACCGACGATCTCGAGGCCGCACGCGCCTTCTACGGCGCCGTGTTCGGCTGGACAACAATCGACGCCGGCTCGCCGATGTGGGCTCTGCCGGGCTACGGCGACCATCTGGAGGAGCTCAACCCCGGCCTGCGTGCGGGGATGAAGCAGATGGGCGCACCCGAGGGCTTCGCGGACGTCGTAGCGACGATCTTGCCCCGCGAGGACGGCCCAGCGCGCTGGAGCGTGACCTTCGCCGTCGACGACGTGGACGCGGTCGCTGCGCGAGCGCGCGAACTCGGAGGCTCGATCCTCGCCGAGCCGCAGAATGCGCCGTGGGTGCGATTCGCCGTCCTTGCCGATCCGGCTGGCGCGTCCTTTACCGCTAGCCAGTTCGTAGCGGAGAACCGCTAGACGATCCCCGATTGAGACGCCTCCCCGGTCGCTGAACCGTCCAGGCGACGGCACGCGCGGCGAGCGTCGGCTGGACCGACGCGCCCGCCACACCGGCATTCCATCAGGCCGGCGGTCGGCTCAACATGCAGCCGCCCGCTTTGAATATTTATACATAGAATCCCGCACGGAGAGTGCGCGCTCATGCCGCAGACAGGGTCGAGCGTCGTCGGCCCGGCAGGACCTTCGCCGTGGTGCGCCGCATGGGCGCTCCCTGGCCGCGAACTCGGCGAGCTGGGGGCGGAGTCGGCGGTGAAGCCCGTCACGGACAGTAATCTCTGTCTTCACGGACCCGCGCAAAGACCCGCCGTTCGGTATGCCCTAGGCAAAGCGTATGGCCGGCCTCGGCGACGCTCTAGGTCGGACGTTCTGCACTCCTGCGGGGTATTAGCCGATTAGAAGGGTGCGGGGTGAGCCGCCCGGCTGCGCGACCGCGGTGTACGCGCCGTCGTGATGCTGTCTGTCCGCCGGACTGGACAGCGGGCTAGCGCAGTTAGATGGAGTCTCCGGGTCGGACGAGACCGGCTTCGTAGGCGGTGACGACTGCTTGTGCGCGGCTGTGGAGCTGGAGCTTGGTGAGGATCCGGTTGACGTGTGTCTTCACAGTGGCGAGGCCGACGATCAGCGATGCGGTAATCTCGTCGTTCGACAGTCCGCGTGCCATGAGCACGAGTACCTCACGTTCGCGCTCGGTCAACTGGAGAAGAACTTCCGGGACTCCGCCCGGCGGCGGGCGTTGTACGTACTCGGTGATCAGCCGCTGGGTGAGGCTCGGCGCGAGCAGCGCCTCTCCTCGGGCGATCAGGTCGATGGCGTTGGCGAGACGATCGGGTGGGCTTGTCTTCAGCATGAAGCCCGCGGCTCCGGCACGCAATGCCTGGTAGACGTACTCGTCGAGGTCGTATGTGGTGAGTATGAGGACCCGGGTGGGGAGGTCGGCGGCGACGACCGCGCGGGTGGCGGCGATGCCGTCCATGACGGGCATCCGGATGTCCATGACGAGGACGTCGGGCCTGCAGGAGCGGGTCGCCTCGATCGCGGCACGCCCGTGCTGGGCCTCCCCGACGACGTCGACCCCTCGCGTCTCCAGCAGGGCCCGGAGGCCGGTGCGGATGAGTTCCTGGTCATCCGCGAGCACGACGCGGGTCATTCTGCCTCCGGGATCGGCATCGTCGCGGTAAGGAAGAACCCGCCGTCGGCGGTCGGTTGAGCATCGAAGCTCCCGCCGAACAGCGAAACGCGTTCGCGCAGCCCGGTAAGCCCGTGCCCGCTCGGCATGGCCGCCGGCCGGCGCACAGGGGCCGGGCCGTTGCGGATCTCGACTGCGACGTGGGACGGGGTCCGGGCAAGATGGATGCGGACCGGGCTGCCGGGCGCGTGCTTGAGCGCGTTGGTGAGCGCCTCCTTCACCACGTGGTAGACCGACAGGTCGACTCCGGCTGGCAGCCGCTCGACGGTGTCCAGCTCGAGTGCTACCCCCAGTCCCGCGCGACTGTACTCCGCGGCCAGCGCCGGGATATCCGTCACGCCGGGCTGCGGATGCGTGGCTGTCTCGTCGCCCCCGGCACGGATCAGGCGCAGGAGCCGTTCGGTCTCCCCGAGCGCGGTCCGGCCCGATCGCTCTACCGCAGAGGCGGCGTCAGCGGCGCGGTCGGGGTCCCCGGCGACCACGTCGGCGGCAAGTGAGGCCTGGACAATCATGACGTTGAGCGCGTTGGCGAGTGTGTCGTGAAGCTCGCGGGCGATCCGCCTGCGCTCTGCGGCGGCGGCCCGCTCGGCCTGCAACTCCTGCTCCAGCCGGGCACCCTCGGCCGCAGCGGCTAGCGTGCGCGTGCGCTCCAGCACCTCGCGTAGCGCGACGCCGGCCGCCCACGGCCCGACGACGAAGGGGAAGGCGAATAGCAGATCCGCGGACAGGTCACGGTGGGCAGCCGCGACCAGCACGAACAGCCCGATCGAGGCGAGGATGCTCCCGGATCCCAGCGCCGCCCGGTCTCGGGGCACGTACCTGCCTGCCGAAAAGCTGGCCAGCACCCAGAAGAGGATCGAGGAGGCGGGATCGTCCGGGGCGCCCCCGAGCAGCAGGCCGCCGACCATGATCACGGTCACGCCGAGGGGCATGTACAGCGGGAACCTGCGCCGCGCGCAGAGCACGCAGGCCGCGAGCCATTGCGCGCCGAGCGTCACCCCGAAAGACCGGTAGTCGCCCGACACCGCCTCAACAGTGGCGACCACGCCGAAGACCACCGGCAGCAGCAGCACGTCTGCGGAGCGGATCCTCGGCGCGGACGCGGGCCGCGCAAACGCCCTGGGATGACCCGCGATCGTCTGCGGCACCGGCCGCTGCCCGTGCTCGTCCCTATCGGCTCGCAGAACGTACAGGAGCCTCCCGGTCGTAGAAAGCGCCTCCCGTCCAGCCTGCGCGACGTCGCACAGCGCGCGGGCCGCCGCGTCGGGCTCACGGCGCAGCAGATCACCGGCGGCCGACGTCTGGACCACCATGGCCCCCAGCGAATGAGCGAGGACATCGGGAAGCTCGACGGCTATGCGTTCACGCTCCCGCAGCACCGCCCTGTCGGCGGCGAGGGGACACTCGATCCGCGCGCGCTCCGCCTGCGCTCCGGCGCGCCGGCTCTGGTCCAGTGCCGCGCGCAGTCCGAAACCGAGCGCCCAGCCGCCAACGCCGAGGATCAGCCCGAACAGCAAGCTGGGCTCGAAGTCGGTGAGCCAGGCAAGACCGGCGACGGAGATCGCCACCGCTAGCAGGACGCAGGCAAACCCTGCGGCCCACCGAGCGCGCGATGGGTACAACCCGGCGCTGAAACAGCCGAAGGCGATGAGCGGCACCCACGCCGCCGCCTGGAAAACGTCCCCGCCGAGCAGCGGCGTCAACGCGAAGACCGCGGCCGTGAGCGGGGGCACCATGAGCGGCGCTACCCGCGCGCGCGACACACCGCCCGCGGCAAGCAGAAACGCCCCGACGCCGGGCCACCGCGGCTGATATCCGACGACGATGATCTCCACCGCGCCGGCCAGGGCGATCAGCGCGGGCAGGAGCACGCCGGAACGGCACGGGCGAATCATCCCCACAAGAGCGACGGTACCCGCGCCAGGCGCAAGGGATCGTCAACCCGAGGGTTGACCGCGAATCGACCCTGTGCCGGACGACGCGCGCGCACCGGTCCCCCGACGATGACAGTGCCCGCACAACGCGCGGCCTTAACCAGGAGGTTCCCATGTCCGATCGCGCAACCCGTCTGGCCGGCCTGTACGCGGCGATCGCAGCCGCGGCAAGCGTTCTCCTCTCGCCGCTGCTCGCCCTGTCGTACTTCGGGATCCCCGACGGCGCCGAGCAGCTCCGCAGCGGCACAGTCAGGGCGTGGGCCACCCCAGCCCATGACCTCATCGGCGGACTGCTCACCTGGGCATCGCCCGAGCGCGTCTACGCAACGTACGTGCAGGCATTCGCATTGATCTTCCCCGCGGTGTTTCTCTGCGCACGAGCCGTGCGGGCACGCCGTCCGGCAGCCGGGCGCAACGAGCGCTGGGGCTGGCGGATCGCACTTGCCGGCTACGCCTGGGGGGCCCTCGGGCTGCTCGCAATGCTGCCCCTCCTGATCAGCGCGCCGGGCGCCGGGACGCTCGCCGTCAACCTCGTCTTCCTTGCGCTGATGCTGCCAGGGATGTTCATCAGTGCGATCGGCTCGACCGTGCTCGGCATCGCGCTCCTGCGCAGCCACTACACACCGAGGCTAACCCCGTGGCTGCTCACACTCGCCTTCCCGTCGATGCTCATCATCCCGACCGTGCTGGGCCACAACAGCCTCGGAATGGTCCCCCTCATCGTGGCGTGGGGCGTCACCGGCATTCAGCTCTGGCGGGTACACGATCAAGCATCCCCGAGCGAGATCGCGCCACCACTGCGACCCGAGCACAGCAGGCCGGCATGAGGCCTGCCGGCACGCACCGGTGCGCTGATCGTCGGGCCGGGATAACCGGTGGCCAGCGCACCGCCTGCGACCGAAACCCCTCGGAAGCAATCAGGCACAGACGCAGATGGCCGTCGTCGCCACGTCCAGGTGACACCCGGTCCGTCGGCGGCCTCCCCGCGCACCGCCAGCGGAACATCCACAGGGACCCGCAGCTCACGCGCCGGCATCGGCCGAGGGGATTGCCGGGGCGGACGCCCGCAACTGCGGCGTGGGTCCCGGCAGGAGGTCGACGGGCCGCCCGTCCCCACAGCACAGCGGGGCTGCGCCAACCCTCGTCCGCTCAGTGCTCACAGGGACGCTGATCGCCTGCCCGTGCCGTGCCCGCCGACGTGCGCCTCCCCGGGCGCTGCCACAGGAAGGACGAGGGACGCGATCGGCATCCAGATCGCCCTGCAGGAGTCTCTACGGCGTCGAGGCGCGGCTCAGCGGCCCGCGATAGATCGATCTGTACATGCAAGCCCGCCCCTCGACCGACCTTCGGTCGAGCAAATATTCGGGCGCTAGGCGCGATCTCGTCAGGTTGCAGCCGCACGGCAGCCCTCACTCACTGTGATCAGTGCTCTGGGCGAGATCGTTGAGGAGGCGGTCGAACTCGTCGGCCACGTCGGCGTCATCGAGCGGGATGGCATGCGAGAGGTCCGCCCTCGCTGGGACGTTCGGGCTGGGCGAGCGCTGGCCGCGCCGCCCGGGCCGCGCCGCCCCGGCCGCGCCCCGCCCGGACCCGTGCCGCCTTAGACCCGGGCCGGCTCAGACCGCGCCGGCGTTCTGGTAGCTGGCGTGGTTGTCGGGCGCGTACACGATCCAGACCTGGCCGCGGGCGAACAGCATCCGCTTGCCGTCCGCCAGCGTGAACGTGGTGCCGCTGTTGAGCGCCGGCCGCGACCAGTGCACCTTGTACGCGCGCCCGTCCCGCAGGATGACCGCCGTCCCGGACCCCACCGAGATCGCGTACGGCGGCCGGCCCCCGTACTCCTCGAACCGCGAGGTGGCGATCCTGGTGTACTGGATGATCACCGTCGGGCCGCCGAGCTGGCCGCCCTCGGCAGCCCGCCCGGGCGCGCCGTCCATCCACAGCAGCCACCGCTTCGCCTTGCCCGACCAGCGGAAGGTGATCGTCGCCGCCGGGTACGTCACCGTCCAGGACCGGACGACCCGCCCGCCGGCCGGCTGCGGCCCGAACCGGAACCCGATGTCGCGTGCCTTGCTCGCGTGCGGCGCCTCGCGCAGCAGCGTCCGGGGGTTCGCGTACAGGTTCTGCGGCGCGACCCGGAACCCGACCCGGTAGTACCCGCCGACCAGGAGCGCGTAGAGGTCGGCCAAAGGTGCCCGCTCGATGAACGGCACCAGGTGCGGGGTCGCGCCCGACCAGGCGAACGCGGGGCGCCCGAACTGCCGCAGGATGTCCAGGTCGCTCTGCCGCGCGCTGCGGACTGGGCCGATGACCCGCGGCACGTGCGAGGAGAACACCGCCATGAACCGGGTGAGCCCGCCCTCGACCGGGATCACGTACATCAGGTCGGCGGACTGCAGCCCGGCCTGCGGCCTGGCCTGCACGATGTTGTCGATCTTCACCGCGAGCACCGGCCGCAGCTCCTTGACCGGCTCCCCGGTGAACGGGGAGTAGAGCCCGGTGGCGTGGTGCACCACCGGCAGCGGCCTGGGCATCGAGGGCGGGAGAACCAGTATCAGCGGCGGCGGCTTGGCCGGCGCGGCCGAACTGGCGAGCATGGCGATCAGCGACACCGCGGCCCCCACGGCGACGGCTCCGCCGCCCGCCGACAGCCGGGGATGCCTGGCCATTAGCCGCCAGAACGCGCCGATGGCCTGCCGGATCTTGGTCATGACCGCCTTCCCCCGCGGATCGCGGCGAGCGCTCCCCAGCTACCGGGCATGTTAGTCAGGAAACGGTAGGTTATGTGCGTTTTCCTGACTTACGACCTGCAGGGTCCTATGATCGCGTCGCAGCCTCTGAGCTGCGACTTTGTGGGTGGCTACCGGTGATTATGCGGCCCGCTGGTACCCGTTGATCAGCCGCCCAGGACCCTCTGCCGCCGGATTCTCGCCACCACCGCCGGCGTCCCTGGGCAGCCAGTGCCGCCATGGTCGCCGGCCGTGCCTGGCGAGGCCGTCCAGCGACCGGCCGGACGGGTCTCGCCCGGCTGGTCAGCGACGCCGCCACCGGCCGGTGCGCCGTCTGCGGCCGGGCGGCGCCGCGGCGCCTGGATCGGAGCGTTATCGAGCACAAGGCAGGCGCTGAACGCTGCGAGGGATCAAGACAGCTACCCGCCGCATACCCGGCCCTGACGTCGTGGCTGCCGGTGCTCACCGGCCTGACCCCGCACGGGCTGCGGCACGGCTGCCAGACCTGGTTGCGGGGGTGCCGCTACGCGACATCCAGGAGGCAGCCCTGCACGCTGACCCGCGAACCACGATGCGGTCGCGCCCGGGCAGCCCGGATCGGCACGCCACCTCCATCGTTGCCGCGCATATCGCAAGTGCCGCCAGATCATCCACACTGGCTGGCAGTCCCGCCTGGCGGCCACCGCCGCCAGGCGGACAACCTGGTCACAGGATGACACGCCGCAATGCCGTTACGGATCGCGACCGTGACCCCGCGCGCAAAGCCGCCGATCTGATCGGTTCGCGATGGCGAGCTCTCCGTAGCCGTGAACGCACGTATATGGAGGTTATGTGGCGCGCCTGGGATCCGGGCGAGGTGTCGTGCTTGTGGGGGGGGTCTGCCGGTGCGGGGTGCTGGATCGGGCTCGCGGGTGCGTGCGATGTGGGCATGGCGGCCGGGTGGTCGCTGGCCGGGCGGGCTGGTGCGGGCCTACGCTGGGGGCTGGGGAGGAGTCGATGGTGGTGCCTGGTGGCCGTGATGAGCCGGCCCGCGGGCCGCGCCGGCGAACTGGGCCAGGACGTAGCCAGGAGCGTAGGCCCACGGGAATTGTCCGTTGACGGTCAGCCCGAGGGTCACCGCCGGATTAAGGTGGACACCGGAAATATGGCCGGTGCTGGCGACTGCGATGGCCAGGCCCAGGCCGCCGGCCACGGGCACCGCCAGGGACCCGTACGGGGTCCCGGCCACCGGCCGGGCCAAGGCCGCCGCGACGGCGGCGCTGGTGATGGCCAGGACCAGCACGAACGTGCCGGCCGCCTCGGCCGCGGCCGCCCGGGCCGCGTTGCGCTCAAGCTGGTGGCCGTGCAGGAACACGACCGCGTCGCGGGTGGCAGTCCGCCGCGCTGATCCGGCGCTGATACTGGTTGCTTTCATTGATCACCACTCGCGGTTGCCGGTATGCCGGTCGCGTGGCGGAGGAGGCGCAGGACTTCGGTATCCAGCTGCTGGGCGACCTGGGAGGCGGCGGCATCGGCGTAGGGCGCGATCGCGCTGGCGACGGTGTCGTAGGCCACCTGGGTCCGGCCGCCTGCCAGTTCCTGGATCAGGATGGTGACCGGGGCGTAGGAGCCGGCCGCGGGCAGGTGCCGGGTCATCTGCCCCATGGTGACCGGGTTGCCGGCGATCAGCCGGACCAGGCGGCGCCCGGCCTGGTCCGCCTGCGGATCCAGGGCCAGCACGTGGTCGTCGTCGAGGTGCCAGAACCGGAGCAGGCCGGCGCTGCCCTGCGCCTGCCGGACCAGGTCGCTGAACTCCTCGTACGAGGTACTGGCCGCCAGCTTGGCGAACAGCGCCCCGAGGTCCGGCTGGCTGATACCGGTGTAGATGCCGTCCAGGACGATTTGAAACGGCCGCTCGCTGGTGAGCACATGCCGGCGCACGGGGATGTCGAGGACTTGCTCGGATGCCACCGGTTTCCTTCCTTCCTTGGCGGGGTCGCGGTTTCTGAGCCCTGCTCGCCCGGCCGGGGAGCAGGGGCTCAGAAAGGGACGCGGGCTCAGACGCCTGCTGCGGCGGTGCGGATGACGTCGAGGACGTAGTCGGGGTGGGAGAGCATGGGGACGTGGCTGCTGTCGATGTCGTAGGTGGTGGCGCCCATCCGCTTGGCCGCAGCCCGCTCCAGCTCGGGGTGCACGGCCTGGTCGTGGTTGGCCACGATGTACCAGCTCGGCTTCGTCTTCCAGCCGACGCCGGGGGCGTTACGGCTGAACAGCTCGACGGACGGGGGGTAGGCGGTCGCCCAGACGACCTTCTGCTCTTCCTCGGGCAGGTCCCCGCAGAAGAATTCAGCGCCGGAGGGGAGCATCCAGATCCGCCCGTCGGCGACCTCGATCTGGCCGAAGAGCGGCGTTTGGGGGAACTTCTCCTGCTCGCTCTGGGAGGTCTCGGTCTCGTCGGGGCCCAGGGCGGCGACGTACACCAGCCCGGCGACCCGGTCATCGATGCCCGCGGCGGTGATGACGGTACCGCCGTAGGAGTGGCCGACCAGGATGGCCGGGCTGTGGACCCGCTTCAGGGTGTGCCGCGTCGCGGCGACGTCGGCCTCGTTGGTGTCGAGGCCGTACTGTGCGGAGATCACCTCGTATCCCTCGGCCTGCAGCGGCCCGGTCAGCTTGTTCCAGCACGAGCCATCGGCCCAGATCCCGTGACAGAACACGATGCTCGGCTTGGTTGGCGTGGACATGGATTCCTCCTCGATTGTGTTGGCGACGGCCCCATTCGGGGGAGCCGCACAGACACCAGCCTGGCCGGACGGGTAACGGCGATCCCTCATGCGTTCAGGTGAGGCGAGACACAATGGTCGGCAACGACTCAGGTGCTGACCCGTTCGGGTGGCTGATCCGCTATGTCCCGACAGGGCAGCGTCTTCGCCGAACCGAATCATCGGCCTGGACCGAGCCGGGCCCACCTTGATCGCCATTGTCGGCATGTATGACGGGCTGGCCTGCGCTTCCCAGGGCCCAGCACGGCGACCGGGTCTGGCTCGAATCGACCATCATCGCGCTGGGCATGACGACGATCAGGTCATGGTTCTCACGTTCGCTGCCGATCCTGCCAGCGGGATCTGGTTGGCGTCCGCCGCGATTCGTTACCGCATGCTGGCTGCGGCCCTCGTGTCCTCGGCTGAGAGGGGCCGGAGCTGCCTGGCCAGACCTACGGTGCGCACTTTCCATCGGGGTCTGGCAACGGTCGCGGCAACTCGGCGGGGGTCAGGTGGAGGCGATGAACCTGTTGATGGCCGCGGCGACCTTGGCTGGCTGCTCCTCGGCAACCCAGTGTCCGCTGTCGGCGATGATGCTGGTGGCCACGTCCCGGGCGCCGGCTTCGCCTAGGCCGGCCGCCACCTCGGGCAGCACAGTGGCGTGACAGTACTCGGCGAACGCCAGCTGGATCGGGGGGTCGACGGTGCCGGTGTGGTGCTCGTTGCAGGCGATGTCGAGCGGGATCGTCCGGTACAAAGCGAAGCCCGCAGTCAGGCGCTGCGGCCCTTGGTACCCCTGTGCGTAAATGGCCACGTCGGCATCACTGATCGCGTTCGGATGCGCGGCGAACCGGTCGATGTGGCTGCGAATGTAGCGACGCTCCCGGCCGGCGACCAATAGTTCCGCCAGGCCGGTGTCGCCGCACATGGTCTGGTGGAATCCGATGTGCCAGAACGCCGACGATGTGAACAGGTCCTCGCAACCGCCGATTCCTGCGATCGGGGTATCCAGAACCATCACACCGCGGACCTGCGCGGGGTAGCGGCGCAGGTAGGCGTATGCGACTTGAGCCCCCATGCCATGGCCCACGACCAGCGGGCGCCGGATGCCGCGCTGGTCGAGGCTGGCGTGAACATCCCCGCTGATGGACCACTTGTCGAATCGGTCGACCGCCGGCTCTGAGGAGCCGATGCCGGGCAGGTCGTAGGCGAGCGTGTGGCAGTCCGAGGCGAGCAGCGGTGTCACGTGGCGCCACGCGTACGAGGTCTGCGGCCACCCGTGCAGCATGACCAGCGGGATCGTCCCGCTGCCGTGCTCGACTAGGCCGAGCCCCCGACCGGCCACCGGCCGGCGGCTGGCATCATCCCGTCCGGCGCCGCTCCGGTCGTGATCGCTGACCACGTTGCTGACTGTAGCCAGGCTGCGGGGTTGGGCGCGCTCACCTATTCGGGTGAGATAGTGAGGTCCACCCAGGCAGGGCGCGATCGAGCAGGCTCACGGCAACCCGTTCCTGCTTGTCAAGTACTTCCATGGCACTGAGGAAGGGGCATCGTCATGGCCTAGTCCGGCTGGGCCACATTCATCGATGAACCGCTTGCGGCTTGCGCCGGGGGAGCAACTGGCGCTCGGCTTGTGTGGACGGCCCGATCCGGCCGAATAGTCGCCTCCTATAGAGGGCCTCGCGGCGGTTTTCGGTCACGGAGCTCGCCGCTGCCAGCTGGTTGTCAGTTCCGGAGTCGGCAGTGACGAGCCGCGAAGCTTGTCGAAGCGGACATGCTGCTGAATCGGCAGCGGCCGGCTTTCCGGCATGACCTGATCCGCGACGCGGTACAAGCCAGCCAGTTTCCCGCAGCGGTGCGCGAGCGCTGGACCGCCAGGGCGCCAAGGTGCTGCTCGCCCGTGGAGCCCTGTCCGTCGAGGTTGCGATGCAGGTGGCTTGCGGCGCCGAATCCGGCGGCGGCAAGACCAACCGGAGATCGCCAGATAGCTGTTCGTATCACCGCATACGGTAAGCACCCACTTTAGTCACGGTTTCAACAATGTGGAGCCAGGTCTCGGGTCGGGCTGACCGGCGTGGCCGTTGGCCGTCGATCACACATCGCCCGAACGGGCGATGTACAGCGGCGCGGCCACTGTCACCCTGGCCAGGAGAAATGCCGTTTCCTGAGGTGGTGTCTTGCGGTCAGGACCGTTGCGAGGCCGAAGCGAGCCGATGGCCAGCGCGTTGTCGGCGTTGCGTGGTGCAAGCCAGCACGGAACCAGTTCCAGCGTGGTGATCTCCGGGCCGGCCGGTATCGGCAAGACCGCGCTCCTCGCGGAGATCTGCGAGCATGCGACCCGCATGAAGATCCGGGTCGGCCGCAGCAAGTGCGATCCGATCGAGCAGGTCTGGCCCGGTGCCCCGGTGATCGCGGCGCTGCGCGCAGGGCGGGACCCGCTGACCACTGCCGGAGAGTACGAGCAGATCGCCGGCGTGGTCAGCGAGCCGCTGCTGCTCGCCGATCGCATTGCGTCCCGCCTGGAAGACCTCGCCGCCGCGCGTCCGTTGCTTTTCGCGATCGATGACCTCCAGTGGGCCGACCGGGTCAGCCGGTTCCTCCTGCGCAGCCTCCTGTCGCGGCTGGCCGGGCTGCCCGTGGTGTGGATGTTCGCCAGCCGCGACGACTCCATCCGGATCGATCTGGCCGGCCACGACATCGTCCGCCGCGAGTACCTTCGGCTTGCGCCGCTGAACACGCAGGACCTGGGGGCGATGGCCCGGGACCGGCTCGGGCGGGTCCCGGACGAGCGGACCCGCCGCTACCTGCATGCCACCGGCGGGAACCCGTTCCTGGCCACTCAGGTCATCGACAGCCTGGCACGCTCGAACGCAGGCGGAGAACCCGGTGCCATGAATGCCGAGTTCGCTACGGCAATGGCGCGCCAGCTCGCCGATCTCCCCAGTTCGGCACGGGAGCTGGTGGAGCTGGTCGCCGCCGCTGGCCGGCCGTTGCCGGTACGCGACGCGTTCGCGCTGATGCCCAGCTTGTCCAGTGGTGACGGTGAGGACGGTCTGGCGGGTGCCGTCGGGTCCGGGCTGATCGCCATCTCTGCGGACGTCCTGGCTTTCCGCCACGACCTGGTCCGGGAGACGGTCTACGCGATCCTCGCTGGCTCTCGTGCCCGTCAGCTGCATGCACGCCTGGCCGAGTATCACCTGAGCGTGCTGGGTGAGCCGCTGGTCGCCGCCTCCCACGCCCGGGCCGCGGCAACGGCCGGTGACCTTGCCAGTGCCCTGATCTTGATCTCGGCGGCGGAAACCCTGACCCGTACCAGTGCCGCGGACGCGGGGGAACTCGCCGAGCTCGCCTTCGGTACGGTGCTCCCCGCTCAGCCGGAATGGCTCACCCTGAGCCGCCGCTGCCTGTCGGTACTATGCCGGGCCCAGCACGCCGCCCAGGCGATCACCGTCGCCGACCAGATCCTGGCCCGCGTCGACGACCCTGATCTGATCGGGCAGGTCGAGACCGAAGCCGCCCGCGCTCTGTGGCTGGGCGGACGAGTCCAGGAACTGGTCTCCAGGATCGAGCGGACGCTGCGCAGCAGCGACCTGGACGCGGCGGTCACGGCCCGGCTGCGCGCGGCGTACGCGCTGGCCTGCACCCGGACGCTTCCTGGCGAGCCGGCTGCCCGGCAAGCGGCCGGCGCGGTCGAGCAGGCCCGCGACTGCGGCGACCGGGAGGCGCTCACTCTGGCGGTACAGGCCGCCGGCGAGGCAGCCCGCAGCCAAGGGCGTCACCAGGCGGCCTTGCGGCATTTCCGTGAGCTGCGTGTCCTGACCGGCGCGCCGCACCTCGCGGAGGAGATCACCGCGTTGCAGTTCGTGGACCGCTACGACCACGCCCAGGCCCTGCTCGACCAAGCTCGCGCCAGTTGCGGCGCCACCACCGAGGCTTTGCTGCCTGGCATCGCCTGCGCCCAGATGTGGCAGGACTTCAATCTCGGGTGCCTCGACGACGCGGACGCCGGCGCTCGCACACTGATCGAGCTCGGCCGTCAGCTGGGCACCAACCTGCATCTTCTCGACGCGATCACGACCCGCACAGCGGTCGCGCTCTTGCACGGCGAGACTGAGATCGCCGCGGCCCAGTTGCGGCTTGCCGACAAGCTCACCGACGCCGACGCGGCCATCCGTAACCCAGGCGTCACCGTCATGCGCGGCTGGCTCGCTGCGAGCCGCGGTGATCTGCCTGCGGCGCGGGACATCTTGCGGCCGGTCCTGCAGGGTGCAGAACAGGCCCGCAGCTACTGGCCGCTGTGGCCGTGCTGGAACGGGCTGTTCTTCCAGGTCGGTACCGCCACCAGCGACGGCGCCTTCGCCGCCTCCTGCCTCGACGTCGCCGAAGCGAACGCGGTCAGCAATCCCAGCGTGGCCAGCTTCGAAGGCGTCGCCCTCAACCTTCGCGGACTGGGCAAACAGGACCTCGACGTCCTCGCCCAGGCTGTACAGGTCCTGGACCGCAGCCCGCGACCGGTCCTGCGCGCCGTCGGCGCCGAATCCTACGGACGCGCCCTGCTCGCCGCCGGCCGCCGTTCCGAGGCGCTCGCGCAACTCGACCGGGCCTGGGACGAATACCACCATATGGGAGCCCGGGCCTTCCGCAACGACGTACAGCGCGCGATGCGCCGGGCTGGCGTCCGCCGTACCAAATGGTCTGCCGCGGCCGCCGCGCCGGCGACCGGATGGGCTTCGCTCACTGATGCTGAGCGGCGCGTCGGCACCCTCATCAGCGAGGGACACACCAACAAGTCCGCGGCATCCGCCCTGGGCGTCTCGATTAACACCGTGGGCACTCACCTTCGCGCGGTGTTCGCCAAACTCGGCGTGCAATCCCGTGTGCAACTGGCTAACGGCTTGGCGAGTTACGCCAGCACGGCCCCGGCGACTCGACGCGACGGCTGACTTAATCTCCACGACCTTGCGAGGGCTCACCACCACGCTCGGCGTGCGGATCCCGTGATGGTGGAAGCGATCGGCCCGCGACCAGCCTCGTGAGGTGCACACGGGAATTGACTCCGAGTTTCTCGAAGACGTGGCGAAGATGAGTATGGACAGTGTGCGGGGAGATGTAGAGCTTGTCAGCGATCTCCCGGTTGGTACATCCGTGCGCGGCAAGGTTGGCGACCGCGGACTCAGATTCGGTCAGCGCCTCCCACCCGGTCTCCGGCCGATCGATCTTGACGGGACGCCGTCGCACGCCGAGCCGGCGGAGCCGGCCCCGAACGCGTGCAGCATCCCAACTCGCGCCGACGCGCACCGAAATCGTCAGCGCCGTGTCGAGCGCGGCGATTGCCGAAGCGTTGTCGCCGTGTTGCGCTAGCACCCGGCCGAGGTCTTCTAGCGCGGAGGCGTGGGCGAGAGGGCGAGGTCCGCCTCGATAGAGCGAAACCGCACGCTTGAGATCTTCGGCGGAGTCGCTCCAGACGCCTCGGGCGTGCGCTGCTGCCGCGGCGCACGAAGGGACTCCTGGATTGAGGCTTGCGCGTCGGTCAGCGACCGCGATTCCGTGTTCTGCCAGCTCCTCGTCTCCGACCGCCGCGGCGATGCGCACGCGTTCGGCGTCGTAGGTGACCTCGTGCGGGTATAGCGGGAACATCGACAGCCGCTCCTCATATCCGGAGTAGCAGAGCCACCCGTGCGCCTGCATCGGGTCACCCTGGGACAGGGCGAGGAACGCGAGGTACCACATTGCATGATGCCGGACACAGGGTGCGCTGGCCTGCAACATGATCTTCGCGATCTCGGCAACCTCCAGTGCGCCAGACTCGTCTCCGGTGTGGATCTTAAGCGTGCCGAGCGAGACGATCGAGGGCGCGTGGAGGGCCCCGGCAATGAGATGGGCCTCCTCACGACTAAACCGGCCCTCAAGCGCGACCGCCGCCTCGGTGAAGTTCCCCATCTGTAGCATCTGCCGGCCGCGCGTTGTCTCGAAAACGCGCAGCGCCCAATTCTGCCGGTCACGCTGGGCGGCGATCACCCCGGCGTCTATAGCATGAAGCGCGTCCTCGTGCCGGTCGAGTGCGGCGAGAATCCACGACCGGAGCAGGTGCGCGAGACGGGCTCGCGCGTCGTCTCGGCCATCGAGGTCGCGGCGTTCCGCGGTCAAGAGAATCTCGAGAGAGCGCCCGAAGTCGAGTAGCTGGTACGCCAGTCCCGACTCCGGGAGTTCAAACGCGAACCGGCATGCATCGCTCGTCGTCGAATACGCAGCCTGGCGGGCGCTCGGCGCGATGGCGAGCGCTTCTTCCTTCCGTCCGGCCACGCTAAGGCTGTGGTACAGCGAAGCCCAGAGTTCAGCGCGTAGATCCGCGGACAGAGACGGAAGAGCGAGACCGGCACGAGCGCTTTCCGACCGGATCTCCGGCGAGAGATCAAACATGCCAGCGACGCTGGCACGTACCCTCGCCTCTTCTTCAGCGGGCATCGCCTGCCGGAGTGCCGAATCAGCGAACCGCTTACCCTCTTCTGCGAGGCCGGCTGCGAATAGTGATACGACCCGTTGGGCGACCAGCGGACCTCGGAGGGAGTGGCGGAGCGGGGTGAGGTCGAGCGTCCTCGCGGCCAGCTCGGCTGCGGCTGCGGGATCGGAAGCACCGAGGACCTGGGTTGCCTTGAGCGCCGTCTCGATCGCGACGTCGTCGCCGGGTTCTGCGCTCTCGACAAGCTGGGTAGCCACCTCTACCGGGAGCGCTCCGCGTGCCAGCAGCGCATCCGCCGCCTGCCGGTCGATTGCACGTCGGACCGGTGGCAGCAAGCTGCCGCGAACTGCCTCCCGGATGATGTCGTGCCGGAACGCCAATTGGCCGCCGTCGTCAGCGAAAATGTCGGCCTGAACGAGCTCGTTGACCGGGTCGATGAGCTCCGTAAGCGGCTTACCGGTCATCGAGGCCAGGTCGTGAATGCTGAACCTGCGGCCGAGCCCCGACGCGAATGTCGCCGCCCGTTCCGACGCTGGCGACATGCGCGCAAGGCGCCCGCGCATGCTGTCACTCACGCGGCGGGGCAACCGGTCCTCGACGAGCCTCGCGCGCCCTGAATCAAGCGAAACGATAAAGTCGTCCTGGAGTCCGCGGAAGAACTCAACGAGCAGGAACGGATTGCCCTGAACCCGGTCCGCTTTCTGCAGAAGTTCCTCGTCCGCCTCGGCTCCGAGCACGTCGGTCGCGACCTGTGCGACCGCTTCGCGGCTGAGCGGCCCCAAGCGAATTAGCTCCGCTCCGGACTCGATGAGCTCGATCTTCGCTTGCTGTACCTGATGCAGGCCCTGCTCCGGCCGAAATGCCATGATCCACGCAACAGGAAGCGAGGACAGGCGCAAAGGGAGCTGCCGCATTGCGAGCGAGAGACTGGTCCCCCCCCAGTGCAGATCATCAAGACAGATGAGCACGGGATTCTTGAGCGCGGCCTCCTCAATGAGGGACTGCACGTCCTGAAGGAGCCAGAACAAGAACTCCGATGAGGCGTGGACGTCATTAAGCGCACGCCGGTCCGCGAGCGGCGGATCCCCCTCAAACAACGCGTCGAAGAGGGCACCCAGCTCGATCACGCGCCCCGGCTCGGCCGCTCCTCGCCCGATCCGGAAGGAGAGCTCTTCAGCCGCCGATACGCACTCGTCGAGCAGCCTTGTCTTACCGAGCCCGGCGCTGCCCTCCACCACCACCACGCAACCGGTCCCAGCCCGAACCTGGCTCAGCCTACGGCGAATGACCGCGAGCTCCTGCTCACGTCCGCGGAGGGACGGACGGAACCGAGCGTCCATTTTCCCAAGGTTACATTGAGGGATCGATCGGCCCGCTGAACACCATCGCTCAGCGCTGGCGAGGTGGGCCGATCGAGAAACGCCGTCAGGTGGCGGCCCATCCCATCCCAGCGCTTCATGGTCGGCTTGGTGCAGAGCGAACGAGCCGATCTGCGGCTCGAGCGGGCCCGCGTCCAGCTGCCGGGCCTGCTTCGGCAGCCGGGGGCGCGGCCGCAGCACGGTCATAGTTTTACTCTGCTCCGCCGGGTCTACGATCGCATGCCTGCCCGCAGCCCGCCGTTCCTGCGGTTGACTGGACCAGCACGGATGTGCCTCGATGCCCATGGTGGCCTTGGCCTTTCTGCGTTGGCGCAGGCAGGGAAGGCTGTCCTTCGGTCGCTGCTCCGGTGGCGCCCGGGGACGACCATCCGCCTGAAAATTCGGACCGTGGACATCCGCATCTGCCGGCTGCGCACTGTCCAGCGAGCCGCCGCGGCCCGCACTAAGAGTTCCCGGGGGCGGCAGTACTTGCCGGGGAAGGTCTGTTGGCCGGACAGATCAGACACAGGCAGGCACCGTGGCACTCACGCAATCGGTGACGCCGCGAGAGCCGAGCTCCCGACGCGGGAGCCGCGTGCCGTGCTGGTAGGTCACCTAGCCGGCGGGCAGCGCAGATTCGTGACTGTGTTGATGTCGTAGCTCCAGCTGTTGCGGCGGGCGGCCAGATCGTAAGCCTGCTGTTCGGTCTGCAACCCCATGGTGCCGCCGGGACCGATATCCGCGCACACCGCCGACTTGACCTGCGATTGGGTGCTTGACGGGGCCAGCCGGAGGACAGCCGGATTGAAGCCCCGGTCGTTGTGGCCTTCGTAATAAGCCAAGGCCGCCGGGTTGGGCGACCCGTCGGAGCAGAACAAGGGCGTGATCGTACCGTCGTTGCCTTCGATGAGGGTGGTCGGGCACGACGGCGGCAACGTCGTGGAGCTGGACAGAGTCGGCCTCGGACTGTGCGGGGCTGGGCCAGGGACCGGGGAAGTTGCGGCCTGCGCAGGAGCCGCCGCAAAAGAGGAGGGAGCGGTAGGAGAGGCCGGAGGGGCCAACCGGCCTGGAGCGCTCACCAGCTTCGGCACGGCCACGCCGAGCCCGATCGCGACCACGACCGCGACGGCCGCCGCCAGCGGCGCGAACGCGCCGGACCAGGACCGTCGGCGGGTCCGGGCCCGTGGCTCGAACAGCCCTGGCAGGTCCTCTTCGCGGATCGTCTCGGTTACCGCGCGGTAAAGCTCGCGGAGCTCGTCTTCCAGGCTTTTCACGATTCCTCCCGGAGCTGACGGGCGAGTGCGGTGAGAGCGCGGGAGGCGGTGGATGCCACGGCCCCCCTGCTGATACGGAGGATCCTGGCGATCTCCTGCTCGCCGAGATCCAGGAAGTACTTCAGCGCGAGCACCTCGCGCTGCCGGGGAGGCAGCGCGCCGACGGAGGCGAGCAGCGCCCGGCGGTCCTCGTCCGCCAGCACCGAAGCCTCAGCGGACTGGACCAGGACCGGCGGCTCCGGACGCAGCCGCAAGGCAACCAGGTTTCGGCGGCGGCGCGACCTGCTGCCATTAACCACGGAGGTACGCAGGTAGGCCAGGACGTGTCCCGGATCCTTGACCTCGTCCCAGTGCCGGTGCAGAACGAGGAACGCGTCCTGCACCACGTCTTCGGCCGCGGCGCGGTCCCCGGTGAGCAGGAATGCGAACCGCACCAGCCCGAGCGCGTCCTCCCGGTACAGATCCTCGATCCCCGGCTGCGTTCTCGCCCTCATGCCCCTATGACGCGCGAGTCGGCGAAATGATGCGCCGCAGCCGCCACCGCTTGAGGCGACGCCTCTTATGCTGGTTTGCCATTATCGATTTACCTGATCGATGACCGGGAAGCCGGCGCGGGAGGTTCTGGTGGCCGAGGTCAGGGATGCTGAGGTCACGATCGTTGGCGGCGGGGCCATCGGGTGTGCCGTGGCCTATGTGCTGGCGGGCGCGGGATACCGGGACATCCAGGTCGTGGAGCGGGGCGAGCTGGCCGGCGCGACCTCGGGGCAGGCCGCCGGCCTGGTCGGGCAGGTCCGCGCCACCAGGGAGCGGTGCCTGCTCGCGATGTCTTCGGTGGCCCTGTACTCCCGGATCGAGCGGGAGACGGGCTATCCGGCGGACTGGCGCCAGACCGGCAGCGTGCGCATCGCGACCACGGCGGAGCGGGTCGCGGAATTCGAGGCGCTGGCCGCCACCGCGCGGTCGGCCGGCCTGCAGGTCGAATTCCTGAGCCCGGCCCGGCTGGCCGAGCTGTGCCCCATGCTGGACACTGTCACGGCCATGGCGGCGCTGTGGTGCCCCACCGACGGCTATTTGCAGCCCAACAGCCTGGTGACGGCCTATGCGCGTGCCGCACGTGATCGCGGAGTGACGTTCGCGACGCACACCACCGTCACCGGGCTCAGCGTCGCCCGCGGCGCGGTCACCGGCATCCGCACCGACCGGCGCGCCGTCGCGACCGACATGGTGATCAACGCGGCCGGGCCGTGGGCGGGCGCCGTGGCCCGGCTGGCCGGGCAGGACCTCCCAGTCGTGCCGGTGCGCCACGAGTACTTCGTCACCGGGGCAGTCCCGGGCTGGCACGGCAGCTTGCCGGTGCTGCGCATCCCGGACCTGCGCCTGTACGTCCGGGCTGAGGGGCCGGGGATCCTGTGCGGCGGCTGGGAACCGGACGGGCTGAGTCTGGACCCGCGCCAGGTGACCATCGGGCAAGAGCTGGCCGTGTCACCAGACTGGGACGTGCTCTCCGGATTCGCCGCCGACTTCGCCAGCCTCGCCCCCGCGGTCACCCAGACCGAGGTGCGTACGGTCTTCCGCGGGTTCCCGGCGTTCTCTCCCGACGGGCGCTTCATCGTCGGGCCGGTCCCCGGGCTGCGCGGCTTCGTGATGGCCGGGGCCTGCAACGCCCACGGTGTCTCCGGGTCAGCGGGCCTCGCCCAGCACGTCCTGGAAAGTCTGCAGCCAGACCCGTCCCCCTACGTCCGGTCGCTCAGCCCCTGGCGGTTCCTCCCGCGCACCTGGGATTGGGAGTCCGCCCGCGACCAGGCCGAGCAGGTCTACGAGAACTACTACAGCTTGCCCCGCGCCGCGGCGCCCGCAACCGGTAGCCACCACCCGGGTGGCATTGAAGGCGTGCCCACGTGACTGCGATACTGGCCTGGACGCTACCTGCCCTGACGGGAAGACGCGTCACCCTACCGCTGCGGACCGGTCCCGGCGCCTGGTGTCGCGGTGCAACGGGCCAGCGTGAGACTTCGCCACATATTCGCCGGGGCCAACCGTAGCTGGCCGGTTTCCGCTGGACGCCACGGCACAGCAAGGCACCAGCCCTCGCCGGGGCTAATGAGAAGGCCGCCAGCGGCGGGAGCAGGGGATCGGCGAACACTCTGAACACCACTGAGGTCCGTGAGTGGGCCAAGGCCCAGCGAATCACGTGGTCCGATCGCCTGATTCGGCCTGGTTGGCTTGGGCAGTCCAACGCGTTCCGTCTCATGCCGGGGCAGAGTATGGGTATCGGGGGTACAGCACTCAAACCATCCTCATCTGGCCGCCATGCGCGCGACTGCGGTGCCCCGCCGAATCATCCGCCCTGGGGTTCACCCACCTGCAGTTCGAGGCACTGCTCACCGGGCGCCCAGGCATCGCACGCGCCGGTCACTCAGTTCCGGGCAGGTCGCGAGCCTCCGTGCTGCCCGTATCCAGCCCGGGGCCCGTGCTGTTCGCCGCAGCCCGTTTACCCGCCGTCCAGCCCGTTCAGGAACCCGAGAATGGCCCGGTTCACCTCGTCCGGGTGGGTCACATTCGAGGCGTGCGCCGCGCCCTCGACGACGACGAACGTGACCGGGCCGCCGAGGCCGTCCCGGACCGCTTCGGCCCGCGCCAGAGGGATCGAGGCGTCTGCCGTCCCGTGCACAATCAACGTGGGGCAAGTGATCTCGCCGAGCCGGCTGGTTAGGTCATCCCTGTCCATCAGGCACCGGAACGGCCAGGTCAGCTGCCCCAGGTCATCGGGCGCCCACTGCCCGTACTGCTCGTTCCACTTGGCGTACCAGCCGTCCCACTGGCCCGGACCCAAGATGATCGAGGCGACTACCTCCTGCACCGGCCCGGGTCCGTTGTCCAGCCAGGCCTGGTGCAGCTGCTCATACGCCGGCGCGCTGGCCGGATCCTCCTGGCCAGCCTGGCTGTCGATCAGCACCAGCGCCCGCACCCGGTCCGGTGCGCTTAGCGCAGCCCGCAGCGACAGGAAGCCGCCCTGGGACATGCCGGCCAGCAATGCGCGCTCGACACCCAGCTGGTCGAGCAGCCCGAGCAGGTCGGCCGCCGAATCCCAGTAGGTGAACGCTCCGATCGCGCTGGTGTCGCCGTGGCCCCGCTGGTCCCAGGTGATCACCCGGTACTCCGGGGCCAATGTGGCAACCTGCCGGTCGAACATCGTCTGGTCCATCAGGTACCCGTGGCTGAACACCACGGCCGGGCCCTCGCCCCCCGAATCGGTGTAGTTGATCTCGATCCCGTTCACCGCAGCTACTGGCATAGCCCGGAAGCTAGCGCACCGGAGTACCGGGCGCCAGAGGTGGCTTCGCGGGCAGCCTTTCGCCGCTGCTCAACGCGCAGGGGTTCTCGGTGGACGAGCGCCGGATCGTCAGCGGCAGTGCGGTCGGCCTGTACCTGGCGCCGCCTCAGGGCCAAGACGGAACCAGCCGCCACGATGACGGCCGGGCCGACGCGACCACCGGATGCCAGCGCACAGAATGACCGCTCGCATCCGCCCCTCCCGGGGCGCAGCCAGCCAACCGGTCAGCGTGCAGATCAATAAGGCACGACTGTGCGCGGTTATCAAGAACTCTCCCTGTCAACGGCAATCCGGGCTACAGGCGGCCAGACCGCATCTTTATGCATCGCCCGCACGGTTCACCGCGGTCTGCTACTGGGGGACCGGGCCAGGCGGGGGAGCGGCACAGACCGCCGCCCGGCGTACGGCTCGCCCACTAGTTCACTGCGGTAGACGACCAGGGCACCAGCTATCAGTTCAGCGGCAGCCTCGGCCCCGGCCGCGCCGAGTGGTCGGGCGTGCTCGACCTACGCCCGAACCCGCCGCATGAGATCAGCTGGCTTGACCTGCGCACGACTCCCGGCGAGCTCGCAACGCGCATCGACCTGGGCTCGCAGCAACCCCGGACGGCCCTGCCGCAGGGGATCACCGTGACCCCGGCCACCGGCAGCCCAGGGGAGCTCCTACTGACCGATATCGCCGCCGGGTTTCTCGCCCTCGCCTCACCCGAGCAGGTTCCCCTGCATCTGTCGGCCGCCCGGCCCGGACCACTCAGCCAGTAGCTGACGGGCTCGCCGACATCATCGCCGCGCTGCAGGCCGCCGCCGCGCTGTCCCCCGCCAGCCGCCTCCCCGGCTAGCTCGCCGGCCTGTGCGCGCGCCTGGGGATCAGCGGCCACGGCATCGCCGCGCCGCCCATCGGTGACCTGCCCGAAGCATGGCGCAATCTGCTGACCTACTGCCGTCACCGGACGCCGGAACGGGCCCCTTTCCCGGCTGGGCCGTCATGGCGACCCAGCTGCCCGAGCTGGACGGTGCCCGGCTCACGGTCCTCGCCCTGCACAACGGCGAGGAGGGCCAGTTCCTGCACCTGCTGGCCAGCGGCGTCACGCCGGAATACACCTGGCGCTACGGCACGATAGCCAGCCGTATGCCCGTCCTGGGGCTACGCGACCGCAACGGCCGCTGGCACACTGCGCGCCCGGCACGATCAGCCCCGCCGCGGGATACAGACGATTTCATGCTCTGGCTCAGGGTTCGTGCCGCCGCTGGACGACCGTACCCCATCGATCGGCCTGATCGCCGCGGGGAGAACGGCCGAGCTCCGTGCCAGGCTGCCGCTCAGCTGGAAACGCAATCCTTCTGGTCGCTGAAGTTGCTGCCTGATGCAGCGCCGGACCAACGGATCTGCATGCTGTTGTACGCATTACTGACGGCTGACAGGCGCCCGGATCTGCCGAATCGAGGGCGCGGCCGATATGCATAATTATTTGTCAGCTGGCATAGTAATCGAGCCTCGTCTGGATTTCCGGGCCAGTACGGGGCAGCGCCCGCGGGTTAGACCTTACAAGAGCAATCCGGAGCCTGATCACCCCCTCGCGGCCCTCTGGCTGGGATAGATCCGGCGCCAGCCTGTCCTCGGCGGCCTCATCAACGAGTACGAGCCAGCCGGATGCCGGCCGCGGTGAACACCGCGATGATCGCGGCGTCGCGGCGAGCAGCGAATGACCTGCCTCGGCAGGCCTTGTCCAGTTCCGATAGTTCTACGCTGGTGAAACCGGGACCGCGATCACGGTGACCTTCGGCGCCCGGAGCCGGGCCATCGGGTCCGGGACTCGTCCTCGCCGGCGCGCCACTTGAAGAACTGCCGCAGCGCCCGGAACTGGATGCTAGCGTACGCGCCGCTGTACCGGTCCAGCAGCTGCGTTATCCACCGCTGGATATCCTGGTGAAAAACCCGATTGGGGCATAGGACCGACCGGTCGATGCATGGCAATACGTGCGAGCAGCCTGGAGTATAGGCAGGTCAGCTGACTTCGCCAATGGCTTCCTGGATGGCGTTGTCGATGTCCTTCGGCTTGACGGCGAGTTGCTTCGCGACGTGCTTCTCGCCCTTCAGCGCGGCCTTGCCCACCGCCTGCTCAATCGTGCTATCCCCGACGATGACCAGGGCGGCCTGCCCGTCGTCGATGAGCTCCCCGAGCTCTTTGCAATCCGAGCGGGACATGCCGCGCCACAAGTGGCCGCTTACCGCGCCGACGGCCGCGCCGGCCGCGGTTGTGGCGATGATCGCGGGCGGGAATACACAGCCGATCAGCGCGCCGACGGCCGCGCCGCCCCACCCCCCGTGCCGGGTGGCCATCTCGGCCTTGTGCTCGTGCACCTTGCCGTTGTCGTCCTTGGTCACCACGGCCGCGTCGTAAGACCCGACCGCGCTCACCGCATGCAGGTCCTTCACCACGTCGTAGTCGGCTTCCGCCGCGGCCTTGCTGGGATAGGTACCAACGTAAATGAATACCGCCTCGGGCTTCGCCATCTCGTATCTCCTGTGCTCGCATCCGGAAACAATGGCGGCCAGCCTCGCGTCAGCCGCATCACAGACTCATGTCGGCGTCTGGATCGAGCTGTTGTCGCCTTCGCCCGCAGGGCGAAGGCGCTGGCTGGGACTACGCGCAGGTCTGTCGCCCCTCTCACCCCGACTCTAAAATGGGTGGGGTGGCGGGGCGTCACCCGGTGAGGGTGATCGTGAATATCGGGCAGAATCTGCCTGTGTGCGGTCGGCGAGTACCAGGCGGCCCGGGAGCTGGACGAAGACACCCTGGCCCGCCGCCGCGTCCTGGGCGAGGACAACCCCGACACCCTGTGGTCCGCCTTCCACCTCGTCTCCGCGCTGACCGGGCTGGGCGAGTACCTAGGCGGCCCGGGAGCTGAACGAAGACATCCTGGCCCGCCGCCGACGCGTCCTCGGCGATGACCACCCCGACACCATGGGCTCGGCCGCCTTCGACCTCATCCTGCGCGGGCTCGCCATCGGTGGCGAGCCCGGCTGGATGGCCGCGATCAGGGAAGCCCACAAGAGGCCCGGGAGCCGAACGAAGACGAACCTGGATGAAGGAGAGGCCAACCACTGGCCTCACGGGATATGCGCGGGATGATCTTGGATGACGCAGACGACGACATGCTGAAAGTCCAGCCAGGAGCAGCGGCGGACAGTAAATCACGGACGTCCTTGAAAACCATTAGGACATTAACGTGGCTGATCGTCACGAGGCGGCTCGACGCTCATGTCAGTGCGCGTTCCAGCATCTGCCGGTGCCGCAGCATCCATGACGCGCTGCGGGCTCGCCAGGTGATGGCCCACAGGACGGGATAGCCGGTCGGGTCAACGGCGGTCGCGGTATCGGGAGTGACGCCGTACCGGACGGCTTCGGATCGGGCGCTGTGCACGGCGAATTCGATCATCCGGTCCACGAAGCCAGCCCGTTCCGCCGCGGACAGGCCATAGGCGTCCAGGAGGAGCCGGACCTGCTGGCTGCGGCGGGCGGCGGGCGGGAGACCGACCCGTTCTGCGATGTCGTCGTCGTGAAGCTGGGCGTTCAGCCATGCGGTTTCCGCCAGCTCCCAGAGGGCATCAACCGGCCCGGCGAATTCCCAGTCGATCAAGGCAACAGGGACACCGTCTTGGGCGACGACGTTCCACGGACCCAAGTCGCCGTGACCGATCACCGGATGATTGCCGGGCAGGAGACGGGCGAATGAAGGCTGCCAGCTCGCGTCGGCAGGTGGCTGGAAGGAGTCCGTAGCGTCGTGCAGTCGGCGCACGAGGGCTCCAAGGGCGGCGATGGCATTGTCGTCCCAGGCTCTGGGATGCGGCGTGGTGCCCGGGATATAGGTGATTACTTCCCGGCCGTCGGCGTCGAAACCGTCACCGACGGGACGGGGCGCGCCCTCGAAGCCGACCGCCTCTAGGTGCTTCAGCAGCGCCATCACCGAGCGGCTCCATGGCCCGGCCGCATGCAGGACCACGTCTTGGCGGCGGTGAGCCTTGGATGCGGCCGCGCCGTTTCCCCAGATGGCAAGGGGCGTCTCATCGGTGCTCACGGCCACAGCTTGCCAGCGAGGGCGAAGACGGCCAAGGAGATTTCCCACGGTCTGACCCCTGGTGCGATGGCTTTGGTTACCACCGGCCTCGAGTTCAGTGTCGTGTTCGGCGGCACGCTGGAGGATCGTCGCCGATGGCGTGATCTCAGGCTTGGGCGGTTCGGCTAGTCATCTGCCTGCCGGATCGGGGAGCCAAACGGGGAGCCAACGCAGGCAGACGCCGGGCGACACAGGGCGACGCCCCGCGACGATCGGTGCAGGTAGATTGGCCGTCAGGCGACGTCCAGCGACACCCAGGCACACTTCGATTGCGCCTGAGAAGCGGAAGGTCGACAGTTCGATCCTGTCCCTGACCACCACTGGCTGCCGTTTGCTGGATGGTAAGACGGTTGTGCTACGAGCATCCAGGCATGGCGGATCGCGGTACCGACATGATGTCGGCAAGTCGAACCTGTGCATGAATATACGGACCGCTTGGCGGCGGCAATGTACGCACATGCCGCTGGTCGCGAGTAGCTAACGTTTGTCGGCGCGGCCGCAAACGATGCACGCCCCCGGACGTGAGCCCCCCGGGCACCGTCTCGTCCTGAGCCATTGCTCCGCGGGGCTCCCCGCGGACCGGTAGGCCGCCCGGGACCGGGGCCTCAAGGCCCGGCGCGGCCAGCTGAAACAGCCGAACCGGCCGGTCAAGGTCCTTCAGCCGGTGTTCGCCCAGGTCCACCAGCGTGAACCCCAGCTCCTCCTCCTCATCCTCCACGATGGTCTGCGTCGCTTGCGAGAGGAACACCTGGCCGCCGCGGGCGGCGGCGCAGATCCGGGCCGCGCGATGGACGG
>Ga0210396_10001282_pt1 | contig 27948 bp, 22 predicted proteins | sample IncBWH17OmetaG_FD_155466 | JGI IMG/M metagenome (GOLD analysis project Ga0210396, IMG submission 155466) | Forest soil microbial communities from Barre Woods Harvard Forest LTER site, Petersham, Massachusetts, United States - Inc-BW-H-17-O ... | reverse complement strand
CCACTAGTGCCATTTCGCGGTTGTAGTCAATGAAGCAGATGCGGGTCAGGCGTTCGTGAGCGGTGCGCTGAGTGAACTTCAGAGGCTGGAGGTAGCGCAGATAGACGCTGCGGTCCGAGAGCTTGGCGTGGAACTCGATAATGGCCGGCTCGTCCTCGGGGCGAATCGGCCGGATGGTCACGGCGGCGCCATCCTTCATCGTCCACTCGCTGGCCAGGTGGATCGGATACGGCCGGATCGCGGCCTCCGGCAAGTGCTCCTCGGTTATCTCCGGCCCGTGCAGGACCACGCGCGCATCCAGAGCCACCAGCCGGTCCGGCGAAGCCAGCAGTGGATTGATGTCGATTTCCTTGATCCAGGGTTGCTCGACGACCAGCTGGCTGAAGCGCACCAGCAAATCTTCGAGAGCCTGCAGGTCAACCGGCTTGCGGCCGCGGACCCCCTTCAGGGCCTGATAGATTTTGGTCTGCTCCATCAGCCGCCGTGCGAGGGTGGAATTCAGTGGAGGCAGGGCGAGCGCGCGGTCCTTGAACACTTCGACCAGTTGGCCGCCGGTGCCGAACAACAGCACCGGGCCGAACTGCGAATCCAGACTGCTGCCGACGATCAACTCGTAGCCGTCGAGCTTTACCATGGGTTGTACAGTGACGCCGTGGAAGTGTTCGGCGCCAGCTTTCTCCGTGACCGACCGCTTGATGGCGTGGAATGCCGTCTTCACCGCCGCGGCATCGGGCAGGTTCAACTGCACGCCGCCTACGTCCGTCTTGTGCGTGATGGTGAGCGAGTACAGCTTCAGCACAGTCGGGTAGCCGATTTCCTCCGCGTCCTGCAATGCTTCCTGCTCGGTGACTGCGATCCGCGTTTCGACCGTGGGGATGTCGTAGGCCTTAAGCAACTGTTTGGACTCGTACTCGGTCAGAATAGTGCGGCCCGTCTGCCGTACGTTGCGGATGATAGTCTCGGCCATGCCGCGCTGTAACGCGGCGCCCGCGTGTTGCGGCATGGTTGGCGTTTCGTAGATTTCCTTCAGGTTGTAGGCGTAGCGCCACATGTAGTTAAAGGCGCGCACCGCGTTGTCGGGGAACTCGAAGGTCGGAATGCCGGCCTGGTTCAGGATCTCCTCGCCGGCCGCGACTTCAGCGCCGCCCATCCAGCTGGCCAGCAGCGGCTTGCCCAATCCCTTTGCGTAAGGCTTCAGCTTTTCAGCGATCTGCGTCGGGTTGGTCATATCCTGGGGAGTGAGAATCACCAGCATGCCGTCGATCGCTGGGTCCTTAGCGGCAATCTCCAGTGACTTCGCGTACCGCTCCGGCTCGGCGTCGCCGAGGATATCCACGGGATTGTTGTGGCTCCACTGCGGAGGCAGAATGGCGTCGAAGGACCTCATCGTCTCTTCCGACAGTTCGGCCAGCTCGCCTCCGCCCGCAACCAGGGCGTCGGTGGCCAGCACCCCCGGCCCGCCAGCATTGGTCAAGATGCACAGACGCTTGCCGCTAGGTCGCGGCTGCTTAGCCAGAACGTCCGACATAAAAAAGATGTCGTCTATGCTGTTGACGCGCAGCACGCCGCAGCGGCGGAAAGCAGCGTCCAGGACTTCGTCGCTGCCGGTCAACGATCCAGTATGCGAGGCTGCGGCCTTGGCGGCGGCGGCAGTGCGCCCGGCTTTGATCACGATCACGGGTTTGTTCAGCGATACCTCGCGCGCTGCCGACAGAAACGTCCGCGCATCGCCGATGGACTCCATGTAGATGACGATGCTGTTGGTTCGCGGATCGCTGCCGAAGTAGTCCACCAGGTCGCCCCAGTTCACGTCGAGCATGGAGCCGATCGAGACGAAGGCACTGAAGCCGACATTCTCGCGCAAGCTCCAGTCCAGGACCGCAGTGCACAGCGCGCCGCTCTGGCTGATAAAAGCCACGTTGCCCGAACGCGCCACGGTGTGGGCGAAGGTCGCGTTCAGGCCGCGGACCGGATTCATGACGCCCAGGCAGTTGGGGCCGATGAGCCGCATCTTGCCGCGGATGGTCTTGGCAATCTGCCGCTCCAATTCTTTGCCGTGCTCGCCGAATTCCTTAAAGCCGGCAGAGATGACGATGCCGGCAGGAATCCCCAGCTCCACCGATTCGGCGATAATCTCGGGTACGGTGTCGGCGGGCGTGACCACCACCACCAGGTCCACCTTGTCGGGCAGATCTCGCAGGCTGGGGTAAGCCTTGATCCCGAGCACATTGGAGCGCTTGGCATTCACCGGAAAAACCGTGCCGCCGAAGGGGCTGCTCAGTAGGTTCCACAGCACCGAGCGGCCTACACTGCCGGCACGCTCGGAAGCGCCGATCACAGCAACGCTCTTGGGAAGAAACAGCGGATCTAGAGGATGGCCTTCGGAACGGTAAACTTCTGGAGACGGGCCTGGCCTGATCGAAGAAACCGGGACTTTGATGGCAGAAATCGTGGACATAAAGTGAACCCCCTCCCCTTTGGCTCGCCCGCCCAAACTGGCGAGAGCGAGCTCAGGTACCAGAGTTATGATGCGTACCGCTCCACCGCCAGGCCCATCGCATTGCCGCCGCCAAGGCAAAGCGCCGCGATGCCTTTGTGCACGTCGCGCTGGATCATCGCGTAAAGCAAAGTGGTAAGAATTCGCGCGCCGCTCGCGCCGATAGGATGTCCGAGAGCGACCGCACCGCCATTCACGTTAACTTTGGTGAGATCGAGTCCGAGTTCACGCGTGACCCCGATCGCTGCCACGGAGAAGGCCTCGTTGATTTCGTAGAGGTCAACATCTTCATTCTTCCATCCTGTCTTCTTCCAGAGCCGGCGCACGGTTTCCACCGGCGCCATCATGATCCACGCGGGAGCAATGCCACTGCTGGCCTGCGCTACAATGCGCGCCATTGGCTTCAGCCCGAGCTCCTTTGCCTGGGCTGCTGACATGAGGACCAGAGCCGATGCGCCATCGGTGACACCCGGCGCGTTGCCTGCGGTCACGGTCCCGTCTTTCTTGAAGGCCGGCTTCAGACTGCGCAAAGACTCAATGGTCGAGTCCGCGCGCGGGGACTCATCTTTGCTAAACAACACCGGAGGTACGCCCTTCTTCTTCGACGGCAGTTCGACGGGAACGATCTGATCTTTGAATCGGCACTCGTTCATTGCGCTCACCGCTTTGCGATGCGAGTTGAGGGCATATTCGTCCTGCTCCTCGCGGGTGATCTGGTACTTCTCGGCGACATTCTCGGCGGTGTTGCCCATGTGGTAGTCGTTGAAAATGTCCCACAGGCCATCGTGCACCATCGAGTCGACCACTTTCTGATCGCCCAGGCGAAATCCCTTGCGCGCAGTTTGCAGAAGATAGGGAGCATTGGTCATGCTCTCCATGCCGCCGGCCACAACGAACTGCGAGTTCCCCGTCTGGATAGCTTGTTGGCCGAGCGCGACCGCCTTCAATCCCGAACCGCAGACTTTGTTGATGGTCAGGGCGCTGACGCTGTCGGAGAGTCCGCCGCCAAGAGCAGCCTGGCGTGCCGGGTTCTGCCCCAGTCCGGCGGAGATGACGTTACCCATGATGCATTCATCAACGCTGTTGGGATCGATACCGGCGCGGCGGACGGCCTCGCGCACGACGATGGCGCCGAGGTGCGGCGCGCCCAAATCGGAAAGTGAGCCCTGAAATTTCCCAATCGGCGTCCGTACCGCCGACACGATGACAACATCTTCCATGAAAGCCATGGCCGTGTACCTCCTGAGAGGAATCTGCGAAAGAACGTCATGGGAGAAATCGGGTCTCCATTTGGGGTCCCGAATGGTTGAGCGTCTAGCTCGGCTTTCTATTTTCAGCCGCAACGATCGGATCATCCGCGGCGGCTGCGTGTCTGCTCAGAATTGCTCACTCTGGCGGTAGATCTCTACCGAGTCATAGTGCAATTCCTAAAGTTGTGGCCGCGGCGCCCCCCAAGATCGCCGATGGCCTCACCACCATCCAGAAGTCGTTGAGGGCTGTCCCCCCGATCCCCTAGTATTTCGCTTCAGCTCCGCGCGAAGTCGAGGACGACGCGTGACGCTACCTGGCCGTGCTCGAGCCGGTCGAAGATTTGGTTGATCGAAGACAAAGGCTGAAGCTCTACATCGGCCTTAACCTTACCCTCGGCGGCAAACGCGAGCGCTTCGGCCATGTCCAGGCGCGTTCCGACGAACGAACCCCGGATGGTTATGCAGTTCGCCACCACGTCGAAGAGTGGAACCGGGAACTCGCCCGGCGGCAACCCGACCAATACACAAGTCCCGCGCTTCCGCGTCATGCCAACGCCCTGCTTAAATGCGGGGAGCGAGGGCGCCGTAATCAGAACCCCATGAGCTCCGCCGCCAGTTTCCTTCTTCAAGGTGGCCGCCGGATCGCTGGTCTTGGCGTTAATCACCATATCGGCGCCAACCTGCTTGGCGTGGGCCAGCTTGCCGTCATCGATGTCGATGGCGCAGACGAACAGTCCCATGGCCTTGGCATATTGGATCGCAAGATGCCCGAGTCCGCCGGCGCCGGAGACCGCCATCCATTCGCCGGGCTTGGCTCCGCTCTCCTTGATCCCCTTGTAGGTGGTGACGCCGGCGCAAATCAGAGGGGCGGCATCCACAGCCGCTAGTCCGGCTGGCACATGGGCAACGTAGGTTGGGTCTGCGAGGAGGTATTCGGCAAAGCCGCCATTCCTGGTGTAGCCGCCAAACTGCGCCTCGGCGCAGACCGTTTCCCATCCCCTCAAGCAATATTCGCAATGACCACAAGCCGAATAAAGCCAGGGCACACCGACTCGGTCGCCCTCCTTGACGATCGTTACTCCCGACCCGACGGCAGCGACTAGCCCGATGGCCTCATGACCCGGAATGAAGGGAAGCGTGGGTTTGACCGGCCAGTCCCCATGCGCGGCATGGAGATCGGTGTGGCAAACGCCGCAGGCCTCGGTTTTGATTAGGATCTGGCCCGTCGCGGGAGTCGGGATGTCCCATTCCTTCAGCAGTAAGGGCGTTCCAAACTGCTCGACCACTGCGACGTTCATCTGACCCGCCTTCGAAGGCGAGAAGTCCCATTCCTGTCGATGTGAGGAAACAGGCTGATCGATCACTGCGGCGTTCGTTTTGAGTGCCATATGTAACTCCTTTTTTCAAAGATGAAAACAGTCAACAGAGCGGTGCCTATACCGGCGCGTCGATCGCTTCGACGCAAACCAATTTTTTGTTCACAAACTCCTGGATGCCCATGCTGCTAAGCTCGCGCCCGTAGCCGGAGTCCTTGATTCCGCCGAACGGCAAATCCGGTTTGGTCCAGGTCGGGTGATTGACGAACATCATGCCGGTGTCGACACGGCTCGCCACGCGTTTGCCGCGCGCAACGTCCTTGGTGAAGACCGAGCCCCCCAATCCGAAATCCGAGTCGTTGGCAAGCGCAACCGCCTCATCCTCGTTCTTGACTCGAAAGAAGAGGGCGACCGGCCCGAAGAATTCCTCCCTAAAGGCGGGATTGTCGGGCTTGATATTCGCAAGGATCGTCGCCTGCATGAAAGCGCCCGGTCGATCAATGCGTTTTCCGCCCATCACCAGGGTGGCACCCTTGGCCACGGCTCCTTCGACCTGGCCAAGCAGTTGCACCAGCGCCGCTTCCGTGGACAGGGGTCCGAGGGTCGTAGCCTCGTCCATCGGGTCTCCTGGCTTCAGCGCCGCCAGCGCGGTTTGGAACTTGCCGAGAAAGCGGTCGGCCAGCTCTTCGACCACGATGAAGCGCTTCGCCGCGACGCAGCACTGGCCCGTGTTGTTCATCTTGCCCCAGACCGCCCACTTGACCGTCTTATCGAGGTCGGCATCCTCGAGCACGATGAAAGCGTCGCTGCCGCCAAGTTCCATCGTCGACTTCTTAAGGTTTTGTCCAGCTCTCCCAGCAACGCTTTTTCCAGCTTCCACGCTACCAGTCAACGCCACACCTTTAATCCGGGGATCGTCGATCACGCGGTTCACCTGATCATGCGAGATCAACAGGTTGGTATAAGCGCCCACTGGCGCACCCGCCTCCATCCACAGCCTCTCAAAGGCGATGGCGCACTGCGGAACGCACCCTGCGTGTTTCACCATCACGACATTGCCCGCCATCAGGTTGGGCGCAGCAAAGCGCGCAAGCTGGTAGTAGGGAAAGTTCCAGGGCTGGACGCCGAAGAGCACGCCGAACGGGCTGCTTTCGACCTCGGCTTCGCCCGAACTCGGCTTGAGGTGTTCTGGCGCGAGGAAGCGCTCGGCATTCTTGGCATAGTAGTCGATGATGTCCGCGCTGAGCATCACTTCGCCGCGGGCCTGGTCAATGAGCTTGCCCATCTCGAGCGTCACCGGGCGAGCGAACTCGTCGATTCGAGCGCGCATAATAGCGGACGCTTTCGCGACCACGGCCGCTCGCTCCGCAAAAGTTGTGCGCCGCCAGCTCTCGAAGCAGGTTGCGGCGGTTTCAAGCGCCCTCTCGAGCTGCTTGTCGGTGAGTTCCTCGAACGTCTTCAGGATCTTGCCGTCGTAGGGGTTAACGCTTTGGTAGGCCATGGCTTCTCCCTCTTCTAGATTTCATCGGGCGGGAGCGCGATCATGTTGTCGTACTGGTCTAGGCCTCGATGATCACGTTGAATCGCGGCCCTCTGCATTATGTGTCCGCCTAGATACGAAAGCTGTTCAGTTTTGCTCACAAAATCTATTTTTCCGGGGAGGCGCGCAGGCGCCGAAGTTGACCATGTCGGGTCCAGCTTTGACGCTATTCGCCAAGGAGTGAGCGAAATGGAACAGTGTTGCTCCGCCATCGCGGTATAAACATATGTAATCTCGATCTAAAGGTTTCTTGGATCCGATTTCGTTCGGGGTGGGGATTTTCGTAACCGGGTATCTTAGTCGCGCCGTTCACTGGCTTGACGCAACAGAATTGTTGCGGAGGAACGTCAGATGGCACACACCGTGGAAATCACCGAGTTGCTGCTGAGAGAAGCGCAACAAAGCCTTCTGGAAACCAGCATCGCCCTCGAAGACGTGGCCCCTGTGTGTGAAGAGTTGGACAACGCGGGCTATTGGTCGGTGGAGTGTTGGGGCGGGATGGCATTCAATTCCTGCATACGCTTTCTCAATGAAGACCCCTGGGAGAGGTTGCGGACTTACCGCAGGCTGCTCCCCAAGAGCAGACTACAAATGCTGCTGCGCGGACAGAACCTGGTTGACCATCGGAACTTTGATGACTCTATCGTCCGCCGGTTTGTCGAGAAGGCGGCGCTGAATGGCATCGATGTCTTCCGGATCTTCGACGCACTGAATGATGTTCGGAACCTGGAGGCAAGCGTTGAGGCCGTGAAGAAGGCCGGCAAGCACGCACAGGGCGCAATCTGCTACGGGCCGAGTCCGGTGCACACGATCCCGGTGTTTGTGGACATAGCGCAACAGATCAAGGAAATGGGTTGCGATTCCATCTGCGTGCAGGACGTTGACGGTCTGCTTAAGCCACAGGCGGCCTACGATCTGGTCAAGGGGATCAAGCAGAGGTGCGGAAGCGACACGATGGTCAGCGTCCACACCCATTCGACGACAGGCGTTACCATGGTTTCGCTGATGAAAGCGATTGAGGCGGGATGCGACATTGTGGACACAGCGATCAGCTCTCTGGCGCTAGGCCGCGGGCACAATCCCACCGAGAGCGTGGTTGCAATGCTGGAGGGGACGAATTACGAGTCGCGTCTGGACATCGAGAGGTTGCATCGCATCAAACAGCATATTGCAAACGTCCGCCTGCGTTACGGCGAATTCTTCAATCAGCCCATCGGTATTGAGACGGAGATTTTCCAGCACCAGATACCGGCAGCGCTCATCTTGAACATGGAATATCTGCTGAAGGGCCAAGGCACGCCCCATTTGCTGGACGAGGTGTTGGCGGAAATCGAGAACGTCCGCCGCGACGCCGGATATCCTGCGCTAGCCCGTCCGGCAAGTGAAATCCTCGGCACTCAGGCAATGTTTAATGTCGTGCAAGGCAAGTATAGAGTGATCACCAGTGAGTTCGCCGACTTGATGCTTGGCTATTACGGCACGACGTTAGGAGAAAAAGACCCGGAGGTGGTTGCCAGGGCAGCGATCCGGGTGAACAAACCCGCTATTACTCGGCGTCCGGCCGACTTGCTTGAGTCATCATGGGAGCAGCGGCGAACCGAGGCCACGACGCTCGGTTGCAACGGTAGCGATGAAGATGTTTTGACTTACGCGATGTTTCCCGAGGTGGCAACGCAGTTTTTTCAGACTCGGACGGCAGGGCGGAAATACGTTGGCAGGGAATCGAGTGAACCCAAAGCTGTCCCCGAACCGGTGTCCTTGGCGAGTGCGCCCCGCAATGCCAGGCCAGGACCATCCCGGAGCTACATCGTCAGGGTTAACGGTGAGGAGCACAAAGTCACAGTGACAGCGGCGCAGTGAAAACGGGGTCAGACCCAGCGTTTTCGGATTTCTGACCCCTGCCAGGGAGGTCCGACATGGCGACATCAACACTTAAGCCGGCTAACGCGACCATGAAAGAGCGGACTGCCGAACTTCGCGAGAAGCGCGCGAAGATCCAGGAAGGTGGCGGCCAACAGCGTATTCAGAAGCAGCACGCGGCCGGCAAGCTCTCCGCGCGGGAACGCATCGACAAACTGGTCGATTGCGAAAGCTTCCAGGAGATCGGTCACTTCGCCAAGCACCGGGCCACTTATTTTGGCATGGCAGACAAAGATCTCCCCGCCGATGGTGTGGTCACCGGATGCGCGACGATTGATGGCCGCCTGGTCCACTTGGCCTGCCAGGATTTCACGGTAGCTGGCGGCGCAGCGGGGGAAGTGCATTGCGCCAAAATCACCGAGATGATGAAGCTTTCCATGAAGACGGGAAGCCCGTTCATCTTCGTGAACGATTCCGGCGGAGCGCGTGTGCAGGAAGGCATCGACAGCCTGGCGGGATACGCCAGCGTGTTCTACAACAACGTGATGCTGTCCGGATCGGTACCGCAGATTTCCATCATCTGCGGGCCCTGCGCCGGGGGCGCAGCCTACAGTCCGGCTTTGACCGACTTCATCATTCAAACCAGGCGGGCACAGATGTTCATCACCGGTCCCCAGGTCATTAAGCAGGTGACAGGAGAGACCGTAACGGCAGACCAGTTGGGTGGGCCAGCAGCCCAGATGAATCGCTCCGGGGTGGTTCACCTCATCGCCGAGGACGACGAGGGAGCATTGGCTCTGGCCCGCCGTCTGCTCGCCTTCCTGCCCTCGAATAACCTGGAGGACCCGCCGCGCCTGGCCTACAGCCTGGAGTTGGAAGACGATCCAGCGCTCAATGACTTGTTGCCGACAGAATCTAAAGTAGCCTACGACGTCCGTACCTTGCTCAGGCGCTTGCTCGACCATTGCGACTTCTTCGAAATTCAGCCCGGGTTCGCCCAGAATGCAGTGATCGGTTTCGGGCGCCTGCAAGGGCGCACGGCGGGGATCATCGCCAATCAACCGTGCGTACTCGCAGGAGCGCTCGACATCGACGCATCCGATAAAATGGCCCGCTTCATTCGATTCTGCAATGCCTTCAACATCCCGTTGCTGACGTTTGTCGATGTACCCGGATTTCTGCCCGGAGTCGAGCAAGAGTACGGCGGCATAATTCGGCATGGAGCAAAAATCCTGTTCGCCTACTCGGCGGCAACCGTCCCAAAGATAACGGTCGTGATACGCAAAGCCTACGGCGGAGCTTACATCGGGATGTGCTGTAAGAACCTGGGGGCGGACCGGGTGGTGGCCTGGCCGACGGCGGAAATCGCAGTCATGGGAGCCGAAGGTGCTGCGGAAATCGTGTTTCGCCATGAAATCGACGCCGCGGAAGACAAAGGGCAACGGCGGGATGAGCTGATCGAACTCTATCGCAAAACGTTCGCCAATCCGTATGTGTCCGCTGGCCGCCGCCTGGTGGATGACGTGATCGAGCCCTCCGAGACCAGGCGATACCTGTGCCGGGCGCTGGAGGCGCTGCACACCAAGCGGGAACTTCGTCCCGCCAAGAAGCACGGGCTGATTCCCCTGTGAGGCCCCGGGAGCAAACATGGATTCCAAATCAAAGTCGTCTCACGAGGTGACGCCGGAAACAGTGTCCGTGATCGCCGCAGCCGTCACGGAGTTTCTCGGCAAGACGGTCCGGGTTCGCTCGGCGAGAGTGCTGAAGACGCCGTATGCAATCGATCGCTGGGCGCGGCAGGGGCGTGTGATGGTCCAAAGTTCGCACAACCTGACCCAGAGAGGACGTTGACTGTGTCTGCGAAAGCTGGAATCACCGAAGTCAGGAGAGTTGTGGAGCGGAGCGGGCCATGAAGCTCCAAATCTCGATCGATGGGCAAGGGTATGAAGTCGAGGTCGAGGTCACCGAAGAGGATTATCCCCCGCAGATGCAGGACAACCGCCCCACGCCGGCGTCGGCCACCATTCAATCGACCGTGTTGCGTACGCCGCCCAAACCGGGGGCTTCCCTGGATCCACATAATCACGAAGCCAAACTGTGCCGCAGTCCTCTGGCCGGAATCGTCGTGCGTGTGCCGGTGACCCCGGGACAGCGGTTGCAGCGGAACGATCTCATGGTTGTACTGGAAGCAATGAAGATGGAAACCGCCGTCACCGCGCCGATGGCGGGAACGGTGAAAGCGGTCAATGTGGCGCCGCGAGAGGCGGTGAAACTAAACCAGGTGCTGGTCGAATTCGACTGACTTCGCGCAGCCGGTGCGATCCTAGGCGGGTGTGCGCTGATCTGTTCAAGCGGAGTGGTAAACGCCGAGGATATTCTCCATGTCGCCGTGCGATTCGAGTTGGCTGCGGGCGCCTTTTGGGGCGGCTGCGCGGGGCGGCGTGGTTGGAACCCAAAAAGGAAAGGATAGCTAATGCTGCTGAAACCTTTCGTGATCAACTCTCACGGCCGCATTGTCTTCCCTGGGAACTTTTTCCCAGAGTTGGACTTTTCTGTCTTTAAGACCCTGAAGCAATTTGCAGCAGTGATCCGGCGGGACTTCGGGGAGAAAGCTCTGACGGACGTGGAGATTGCTGCGCGCGTGCGAGCGGGTGAATACAAGAGCAGGTATGAGCTTTGCCGTGATCTGGCGTTGAATGTTTTCTGGGTGAATCGCTACACCTTCACGATGTATGAGAAACGCCCCACCCGCTGGAGAGATCTCCCGCGTCAGCGGGAGGATGTCTTCCTGCCGATGTACAAGCCGAGGGATGCATCCGCCATCGCAACGGCGATCGGGGCTGGCTGCCAGGCTTTGCCCCCATCGTGGGACGAAGATCTGGAAGATCGGAGTTTCAGCATTCTGCTGAATGTTTTTCGCAACAAACTCAGCTCCGGTGGCGAGCTCCGCCCTATCCGTCCGACGGTGTCGGAGGCGCTGGCCGACCCTGCAAACCGCACCTGCCACCTGCTGGCGTACGACCCCGATTCTCTGCGTTATACGTTCGACGATGTAATCGACTGCTTGCATCCTGTGCCCGAACTGGAAGCATTGATGCGGCAGTGCATGATCCTTTACAACCAATATCCTTGGGACCCATCTACCAGTACTCAAATCGAAGTCGGCAAACTGAAGGACGACGATTACGTGGTGGCATTCCATCCCCGGAGCCAGGAGGTGCTGCGTTTTATCCAGCGGGTAAAGAAAGACGAAAACTGGGGACCGCGGATTCGTCCGTATCGGACAAAACGACCCGACACTCTGGCACTGAGTGAGCCCATCAAGCCGTATCCTCCGGTGGAGGTCAGCAAACGATTCGCAATTCTTCCCCGGTTGGAGGCCATTGCCGTTTATGAAGGTGAGGTGACCTGCAGCAACGCAGACCTCATCCGCAACCATGCCTACTGCTGGTCGCGCATGAGCGCCGTAGAAATCAGCCAGAAAACAGGGATCGAGGAGCGGCGTTACACCCAGTTGCCGCTTGAGGATATGGCCCTGCTTGCGGCCAAGAAGGCCCTGGCGAAGTCCGGCCGGCGGCCGGCGGAAATCGGGGCCGTCCTGCTCTGCACTTGCACTAGCACCACCCTGATTCCGTCGATTGCCACCTGGCTTTCGGGGGAGCTCGGCCTCTTACAGACGCATACTTCGTGCGACATCGTTGCCGCCTGCGCTGGGATGCCCTATGGCCTGGCGGAGGCGGTGCGCCTGCTTCAAGAAATCGATCGGCCGGTGCTGCTCATCTGTGCGGAAAAATTCTCCGACAAGATCGGAACGGTGCGGACCTCGCGCATGATCTTCGGTGATGGCGCAGCGGCCGTGGTAGTGGCGCCGGCGCCGGAAGGAACTCCGTCCGATATCGAGTTTTTCCAAACGTATGCCAGCGGGCCATGGTCGGAAGTGAACTCCATCATCTGGCCAAACCCGGAGTTCGACAACAACATTACCGTGTACGGGCCGGAGGTGAAGGCGCTGGTGACTCGCTATCTGAAAGAGATGATGGGTGAGTTGGCGCAGCTTCCGAACTCTAATGGTGGCGGCGGGTCGCTCATCGACGCGATTGATCTAGTTGTACCGCACCAGGCCAACAAGAACATGGTGCTTACGCTGGCCGAGGCAGCAGGGATCCCGGGTGACCGCATTTTTTTCAACATCGAACGGGTTGGCAACACCTCTTCCGCCAGTATTCTCATCGCTGTCCATGACGCGGTGCGAGAAGGCAGGATTAACCGTCCCATGCGGGTTTTCGCGCCCGGCTTCGGTGCCGGCGCCGTTGGGGGCTACGTCGTCATGCGGATCGATCCCGCGATTGTGAGCTGCAATTCTGAAGACAGGAGTCTCGAAATGGCAAACGTTTCAGATGTACGTGGAGATTTCCAGCCGACTTCGCTCGCGGGTAAGGTCGCGCTGGTGACGGGAGCCTCGCGCGGCATTGGGCGTGCGATCGCGCTTGAACTCGTACGCCGGGGGGCGAACGTTGCACTGAACTTCCGGGCGGATGTCAAGCACGCCGAAAGCGCGGCCGATGAAATCCGCGAACTGGGTGGCGAATGCTTGCTCGTCCAGGGCGACGTGGCCAAGAAAGGCGACGCCGCGCGCATCGTCAAAGAAGTGCTCGACAAATGGCAGCGCCTTGACATCCTGGTGAACAACGCAGGTATTACGCGCGACCGAAGCATGCGCAAGATGACCGACGAAGATTGGGCAGAGGTAATCGACGTCAACCTGAACGGTACGTTTTATTGCTCCAGCGCGGCCTTGCCGGCCATGATCAATCAGAGGTTTGGGCGGATCATCAATATCAGCTCGGTGGTCGGGCAAATGGGCGCATTTGGGCAGGCCAACTACTCAGCCAGCAAGGGCGGCATCATCGCCTTCACCAAAACTCTCGCGCTGGAAATGGCTAAATTCAATATTACCGCCAATGCCATCGCGCCCGGATTCACTTCTACCGAAATGGTGGATGCCATTCCGGAAGAGATTGCCGCGCAGATCAAGGCGAAGATTCCTTTGGGACGGTTCGCGTTGCCGGAGGAAATCGCCAAGGCCGCCGCTTTCCTTGCCACGGATGGGGACTACATCACTGGTCAGGAATTGAATGTCAACGGCGGATACCACATGTAAGAAGTGTTGAACTTACTGAGACCGTGGGGCCAGCCAGCTATCGATGTGCGGCCAAGTATATTTACTGGCTCCGCTGCCTGCCATGATTCCGATGTGACCACCCTTAACTCGGAAGAGTTCCTTGTCCGGGCTGCTGACCTTCGACATCACAGGCTCAGACTGGCACGACGGCGTAATGTGGTCGCCCTCCGCGATCACGGTGAGAAGATTGGCTTGAATGCGGCTGAGTTCGACGCGCTCACCTCGGATGAAAAGCTCACCGCGCATCAGCTTGTCGTTGCGATAAAGGTCCACGATGAGCTGGCGGAAGACGCCTCCCGCCAGAGGCACATTGTCGGTCACCCACGTGTTCATCGCATGCCAGCCTTCCACCATGCGAGGATCGTCGATGTTGTCCCATAGCTTCACATAGTTGCCGACATAGTTTTCCACCGGCTTGAGCGCCTTGGCGCCGTAGTCGATCATCTCTCCGGGCATGTTGCCAAACGCCGCCAGTACCTTGTCCACATCAAAATAGCGCTCGTCGGTCCACCGCGCGAAGGTCAAGCTCTGCTTGTTGGAAAAGTCCAGGGGAGCGGTCAACAGAATAAGGTTGCGCAAGCCCTCGTCGCCGCGCAGGGCGGCGTAGATAGTGGTCAGAATGGCGCCAATGCACCAGCCCAGGAGACTGAACTCTTCCACTCCGGAGATTGTTTTGAGCTTGCGGATCGCGCGCGGCATGTAATCCAGGGTGTAGTCGTCAAACCTGAGGTTCTTGTCTTCTGGCCCGGGTACTCCCCAATCGAGCAAGTAGACATCATAACCTTTGTTCAGCATGTACTCGACAAAGCTGTGACCGTGACGCAGGTCGAGAATGTAGGGTCGGTTCATGAGGGCGAAAACCAGCAACAGGGGAATGGGATGGCGCTTCTCCTTGGGAAGAACGGGTACGTAGCGGTAGAGCTTCGCCTTGTTCAGCGTCCAGACCAACTCCTTCGGGGTCTGAGCAATGGCAGCTTTAGTGGTCATTGCCTTGTTGAGGGTTTGCAGCCGGTCCGCGGCGGTGGTAACTGGGTCGGTGGTAACCGTAGCTTCTGCCATCCTACTTTTTTCCTGTCTTCGCCGGTTTTGCTTTGGTCGTCTTCTTCCGACTGGGCTGGGGCGGTTTCGCCGACCGCGGACGCGGCGCTCCGCCGACTTTCACAATCAACCGCTGAATATTGTCGAGTTTGGCATCCAGGTCGTCCAGGCGCATCTCGATGTTGGTCATCCGCTCGGCAATCGAGAGGATGTCAGCGCGGGAAGGCATGGCCATTTGCTCGAGAGTTTTGAGCATCGCTTTTTCGACCGCTTCGCGGAATGGTGCCGACATCGTCATGTAGGTATCGAGCATCGTGCCCGTGGCTTGCGCGTAGGCTTCGCTGTTCACCATGTCAACCATGGTCTTGCTCCAGGCATCCATATAGAGGTCGCGCGCCGCCCGCCAGGGTTCCATCGGATCAAGCCGCTTACTATCGTGGGTTGGGTCTTCGGCCATTTTACGACTCCTTTCAGCACGATACACCAGAGACAGTCAAGAGGATACCCCGCCGGGTGTCTTGTACCGCCCGGCTGGCATCCTTGGTGACTGCACGCCCTGAAATCGACAACCGTTAGCGCTTGGTGGCGGCAAACGACTGGGAAGCAATGTTCAGAAACGCCTTTTGCGCTTCGATCACAGCGTGCGTCCCGCGCTGGAACGTGTCGACGATCGCAGCCGCTGGACCAGCTGCCGCGCCGAACTGCTTCTTAGTCGATTCAAAAACGGCCGTGTTTTGCTCGCTGGCAAACTCAAGGATCGTTTTTTGGGCTTCCATGGAGCGCTCAACCGACTTCTGGATGGAGGTGGTAACGCCATCGGCGATCTTGGAATACGCCTCGCCGCGCACTTTGGCAATACCGTTGGCGGCATTGGTCTGCTCGAGCACCAGGTCGATGGCGCTCTTCTGGGTTTCGACAGCGGTTTGGAGTGCCTGCCCGGCAACATCGAAGAGGAACGGGGGCGTCGTTACCGGAAAGTAGCTGAGTGCTTTCTTCCAGGCCCCGATCCATTCGCCGGTCTGTTCGGCACCGATGTCCAGGGTCTTCTTTTGCAAGTCGGCGACCCGCTCCACACTGTTGAGAACCAGGGGAGAAAAGGTGTCCACGAATTCGGGTTTTACCGCTGCCGCAGCCTTGTGGGTTGACTTAGAGGTGGTTGTCATGATCTGCTCCTTTTTAGAGAACGGGATTTAGTTATGTTGCGACTTATGCTGCACTGCAACATAATCTAATCCTACTCCTCTTTGGCGGCTTGTCAAGTGCAAACATGAAACAAAATATTCCTCAACCACTCATTATCAAGAAATACGAAAACCGGCGTCTTTACAACACTTTAACCAGCCAATACATAAACCAGGGTCAAGTTGCCCAGCTGGTGCGTGATGGCCATGACGTGCGCGTAGTGGATGCGGCAACCGGGGAAGACCTGACGCGGCTGGTCCTGGCGCAAATCGTGTTGGAGGACGCCAAAACGCCCAATTCCGTTTTCCCGCTCGATGTACTGCGGCAGATGATCCTCGCTTCCGGAAGGGCGACTCAGGAGAATGCATTGCGGTACATGAAGGCGATGATGGACATGTACCAGAATGCCTCCCGCGCTTTGCCGTCGCCGGTGAATCCTTTCGAGTTCATACAGGGGCGCTGGGCCAATCCTCTCGCCGCGAATGGAACCAGCGGAGCCCCCAAGTCGCAGCAAGATTTGTCCGAAACCCCGGTGAACGCCAGTGAGGCGGTCGAACTCAAGCGGCGAATCGAAGAGCTGGAATCTTTATTGATTAAACGGGTACCGAAAAAGAGCCGACCCAGGGCGAAATCTCGCCGCAAGGCTTGACGCACTGCGGCAAAGCAGCTACTCTGTTCTGCGGCGCCTTCGCTGAGGAGCGAAATTGACTCTGCCCAACCAGGGCGCTTTCCCCCAACAGGATGACATGACTAGGAGCTTCCATGCCTCGCTCTGAGCAAGACCCGGCTACTGAAGGCGTTCCGCAACCGGCGGGGAACAAAGCGGTCCGCAACGCGACTCAACCAATGGAATTTACGCCAGTGGACGCGCCGGTCGTCCGGGAAAAACGGCGGCCAGCCAGGGAGAGCGGGCTGCGTGGGAAAGTTGTCGTAATCACCGGAGCCGTGGCTGGAATCGGACGTGCGACTGCGTTGCGCTTTGCTGAGGAACGGGCAAGAATTGCCGCCTGGGATGTTTCTGCCGAGACCGCGCCTCAGCTCGAATCTGAGATCAAGATGACGGGGGGCGAGTCTCATTTTCAAGCGGTTGACGTCACAAACGCCGGCGCGGTCGAGACTGCCGCTGCCGCAGTCGTCGAGCGGTGGGGCCGCATCGACGTTCTCATCAACAATGCCGGCATCGTTCGCGATGCGCAACTGGTGAAGTGGAATGGCGGAAGCCCCGAGTCAATCATGAGTGAGGATGTGTGGGATTCGGTGATCGGGGTCAATTTGAAGGGCGTCTTCCTGGTGACCCGCGCGGTGGTACCCCACATGATCAAGGGTGGAGGTGGAGTAATTCTGTCCGCGGCCTCCGTGGTGGGACTTCTGGGGAACTTCGGGCAGACGAATTACGTGGCTTCCAAAGCCGGTGTCATCGGAATGACGCGGACCTGGGCCCGGGAATTGGGCAGGTACAAGATTCGTGTCAATGCCGTCGCTCCGGGATTTATTGCGACCGACATGGTGAGGGCGATGCCCACGAAAGTCCTCGAAGCCATGGTGGCACGAACGCCGCTGGGACGAGCAGGAACATCGGAAGACGTGGCCAACACATACTTTTGGCTGGCTTCGGACCAGGCAAGCTTCGTTCACGGGGCTGTGATTTCCGTGGACGGCGGCGTCGTAATCGGAACATGACAAAGCTTAGTCAGGGCTCCCCAGTATAGCCCCAGTGCGAGGGTCGATCCCGGAAAGTTCACGCATCGGCAGTGCCGCCCGGACTGTCGATGCAAGCCGCACCAACCAAGAGAAACGCAGTGGCTGCCGGCGCATTTCCGTAATGGTTGAGATGTCCAGCCACATGCCAACTGGGAGCCCACGCTGGATCTTGGTCTCACAGCGGCGTATTTTGGATGGTGGCGAGGAGGAGGTTCCTATTTTGAAATAGTCGACACGAACCGGATTCGGAAAATGCAACTCGATCACAAGCGGAAAATCGCGCCTAGAACAAACCGGCACCAGGATCCAGCCGGGTATCTCACGATTCACGGAAAACAGAATGAACGCTCTAAGATGGACTGAAGGGCGAGAATGATTCACCCCAAATGCAGAAAAGTCTCCTCATACGCGCGCGCTGAAAGTCGGCTCAAGTCTCCGATTCAGACAGCAGCAAAGACGCCACAGTCACCGCACCGCTCCGCTCCGCTTCAGTCAACCACCTACGACATAAATAAGTCTGGTCAAGAGTGAACAGTTTTAACAATTTGTTTTCTTGCCCATCGGAGCTGGGCACGCCGCTTGCAGAAATGTACACCAACCCCAGGGTTTTAACTCCTCTTCCCTCAAGAATTTCGGTTTCCCGACGCCGGCATCGGAGAATTCTCACATGCCGAACCTTAACTTGTGGTTGATCCGATTCCCGCAGTCTGACCTGAGTGCGCACTACACGACACTCTCTTTTAGTTCTTGAAAGTGTGCAATATTGAGCAGCAACATGGTTGTCAGTCGCTGTAGAGTTGTTCATTTTCCCAGCAGATATCGATGACAACCGCGACTGCGCACTATCAATGCACGATCGACAATCGTTAGTACTACAAGGTCGCGATTGATCTCTAGAAGGCACACAAAAAATGCGTCCCACTCGAATGGAGCTCGAATATGAATAAAATCAATATCAACGTTTTCGCCGTTGTGACACTAGTCGCCGTCATGCTTGTCCACCCCGCATCATTGCGTTCGCAAGATGCATCGACGCTCTTCAAATCTAAGTGTGCCGCTTGCCACGGTGCCGACGGAACCGGTACGTCGATGGGGAAGAAATTGGGCGCCCACGACTTCACGAGTGCCGACATCCAGAAAATGTCGGACGCCGAGCTCGCGGATATCATCACCAACGGGAAAAACAAAATGCCGAAGTACGCCTCCCTGAGTCCGGAAGAGGTCAAAGGGCTAGTGGCTTTTATCCGCACGCTGAAGAAGTAGTCCTTGCGGCATCAACGTGCAGAGCGATTGTTCGGGGCAGGGGAGCTTGCGCAGCGGACCCTGAGGTGAGTCTGCGAGGCGGCGCACAGAAAGCAGAAAGGAACAACGGTTTCACATGAAACTGCGAGAACGCATCCGGGACTGGGCGCAACCGATCTATTTCCTGGGACAGAATCCCGTTACACTTACGGGTGCCGTGATCACGACCAGTACGGCCCTTACCACCATTGCCTTCTGGTTCTATGACATCTTTCTTCCGGGTCCGCCGCATCCTTACATTGGCCTTCTGGTCTTTCTGATTCTTCCTGGCATCTTCGTTCTTGGGCTGCTGCTGATTCCCTTGGGCATCTGGCTCAAGCGACGGAGTCTGGTTGGGACCGGGCAACTGCCGCAAACTTATCCTGCCATTAACCTGCAGCTGCCGGTGGTCCGGCGTACTTTGGAATGGGTAGTCGTGGCTACGGCGCTGAATCTCCTTATCATTGGGACCGCCTCCTACCGTGGCGTGGAGTACATGGACTCGGTGAGTTTCTGCGGAACCACTTGCCACCGCGTAATGGCCCCTGAGTATACGGCCTATCAAAACTCTCCGCACTCGCGTGTGGCTTGTGTCGAGTGCCACATCGGGCCCGGAGCGGGGTGGTTTGTCCGATCAAAGGTCTCCGGCCTGCGTCAGGTTTACGCGGTTACGTTCCACACCTATTCGCGGCCGATCCCTTCGCCGGTAAAGTATCTTCGCCCGGCGCGCGAGACCTGTGAGCAATGCCACTGGCCGCAGCGTTTTATGGGCGACAAATTCCTGGTGAACACCAGCTACAAGGACGATGAAAAAAATACTCCTCAGACGGACGTATTGCTACTGAAAGTCGGCGGGCGTACCTCGCAGGGTTCGGTCGGAATCCATGGGCGTCACCTCGCCGACGCGGCGCGCATCCACTACATTTCCACCGATGCCGAGCGGCAGACGATCCCGGTCGTGTATTACATCGACGACCAGGGAAAAACCACCGAATTTGTTTCCAGTGATGCCAAGCCAACCCAACAACAGTTGGATAAGGGAGAGCATCGGGTCATGGATTGCGTGGATTGCCACAACCGGCCCACGCATGCTTTCGACCTTCCTGACAACGCAGTGGACAAGCGGATGTCGCTGGGCCGGATTAGTCCGGATCTTCCTTACATCAGGAAGAAGGCAGTCGAGGTTCTGAAGGTGAATTATCCCACCCGCGAAATGGCAAAGCAGAGCATTACGGAGGAAATCAACAATTTTTATCGGACGAATTATCCTCAGATCTATCAAACGCGACGGCCGCTGGTACAACAAGCGGGTGAGGAGATTTCAGAGATCTACCTGCGGAATATTTTCCCGAACATGCGCGTGACCTGGGGCACCCATCCGAACAATCTTGGGCACAATGATTCGCCGGGCTGCTTCCGCTGCCATGACGGCAGTCATACCAGTGCTGGTGGCCAGACCATCACCAACGACTGCTCAGCGTGCCATCAAGTTCTAGCATCGGGGGAAGAAAATCCCAAGGTCCTGACCGACTTGGGCATGAAGTAGGGATGGGGAATCATCCAAAGTGGCTTTAGCTCCGCTGGAGGAATCATGAAAACCGTTCAATCTCGCTTGCGGGCAGTTTCAGCGATCATTACCTTAGCATTGGCTTCTTCACCTCGTCTCATCCGGCAGCTGCTCAGAGCAAATCCACATTTATCAGCAAGAAAGAACAAATAGTTCTGCTGAAAACTGCGAAAGGAGCAGCGGAGAATCGCGGAGTACTATCGGCGAGAAGCAACGCGCTTGACCCAAAGTGCGAAGGACCACGAGGAGCTGTCCGCAATCTACAAGGAGACCGCCCAACTTGAAGCAGAGCTCCGCAGCGTACCACTTTCATCCCTTTGCGGGTGGATAGCCGCCCATACCATTTTGTTAGACCTTCTTTGGTCGCCGTCGTGAAGAGCAGACAGGGATACAAGGGCTATGTCATCGAAGCTCGGTCATGCAAGCGTGAGGACGACGGATTCTCGGCGGAGTTGTCCGTCGGAGCACCACCGCTCTGGGTGCATGGGTGCAATTGGGTTTGCACCCGAGATTGGTAAGCGATACCAGACCAATGAGGTAGGTAGAGTTAGGTATTGACTCTACTGAGTTCGGGACCGATAGGTTCGCTGATAAAACTGGGTTGCCAGTCTTCGTTGTCGCAAGATGGGCTATCCGGTTTTTAACTCTGCCAGCTGTTCCTTCAACTTTGCGACGGCTTCTTTGGCATGGCCTATCCGCTGTTGACCTTTGCCTGCCTTCTTTTCGGCTTTCTTTCGGCTCTCAAGTTGCGGTCATTCGTAACCTTTCCAACCTCCTGCTGGTGGCGTCTACCGACTCCTCCCGTCGCCAGATCGACTGTGCAGGCGCTTCCATCGCTAACAAACCCAGACTGACCGGATGATGGGCGCGTGTGCGGAGAGCCGCCGGACGTGGTTGTGCGACGTTGCTCAAGTCATCCGGCCCCTTCCTAACGCCTTCGTCAAGCCAAACGCAAACTTACGAGCGATGCGCGAGCCTCGCCGCCGCTCTGGTCAGGTAGAATCCTCAATTCAAGCACGGTCACGTCGGAAAGGTCCACGGTGTAATCCTCAGTCTCCCGTACTGTCCCAGGTGGGCTGAAATTCCATTGTTGGCGAACAATTTCTTGAAAGGAGCGCCCGTGATCAGACCATCTCAGGACGAACTCCTGTGTCCGTTGGATCTCTCTTTCCTCGAAAACTAACCAGATGCGTCTGACCTTTTGTGGCTGGTCGAACAGGAGTCGGATGATCTGAGGTCCGGACTCAGCAGCGCGCCAGCCCAGTGCCTCGCCCAGTTGCAGCGCACATTCGATGGGATAGGCTTCATCCTCCGATGTAATCTCGACCATCCCCAACTTGGCCAGATCGAGCCCATCCCCATCGAATGGCAAGCGGTCCTGCAAAGTCGGAGACATCAGCCGTTTGCGCATGGTAGTAACCAGATACTCGGGCCAACTGTGGCACGTGGACGCTGCTCCTGATGCGGAGTGCTCACATCTGACTTAGGCGACACGCTTTGGCATTTCCGAACCTGGTCCGGCTTGACCCGTTCCTCTTCAGGAGTTTCTTCGATCGCCTATGTATTAATCTCTCTTGAGAGATCGGTCAATTTTTAGTCGGTTTCTTTTTCTTCGTTGAGAGTCTGCTGCAACAAAGACGCGTGTTTCGGTTCGTCCAGAATCTTGGCAAATTCGCACACGGTCCCGTAAGCCGCAATCTCATGATGTTCCACTCGCCGGGCTGCGCCGATTAAGGCCGCGTCCATGACAGCGTCTTCGAAGTCTTCCCCGATGACTTCGGACCCTCCTTAATTAGACCTTCCATGCCTATGCATTTCTTGCCCTTTGGGCTTTCATCCAGGGAGCGGAAGATTTGTTCAAGGCGCTCGACGTAAGTTTTGGTTTGTTCCAGCTGCTGTTCGAAGCCTTTTCGCAGTTCGTCCGACGAGGCCGCCTTCGCCATCTTAGGAAGCGCTTTCACCAATTGGTTCTCGGCGCGCTATACAAATCCTTCAATTCGTCTAAATACAGTTTCTTCAAGCCGTCGTTTGGTATGTTTCCTCCTGAAAATAAGCTGAGTCGATGAGTGCCGCAGGAAATACAGGAAATAACAGGAAATAAAGGTCCGGCCAATCGAGGCCGCGGGACCCAGATGAAAGCTCAGGAAACCCGACGCTGGCCGCCCTGATTTCTGAAATCTTGAGTTTTTCAACAGCCAAGGCTTGTTATCGCTCACTACGTGTAGGTGCGGAGAATCCAGGCTGCGACGTATGGACGGCGCGTCTTGTTTTGGCATAGTCTCCGGTCTGGCTCCTCCAGTTGCTCGATAGCGTTCCGATTTACAGTTTCTCGCTCAGAGCCAGAAATAGTTTGCTGCCGGGAATGCCTGCTCTCCAGGCGCAGACTGTGCTGAGGGTCGGAACAACTGCCGAGGATGTCACTCCTGCCGACCACATGGTGGCCTTGGCCATCGGACTGGCTTTCTGCATTTGGTGACAAAGCGCGTCAGCGTCTCTGGACAACGACGATGCCAACGGGGCCGCTACCTGCGGCGAACGGCGAATTGCGCAGTGGACTGAGCATCCCGGTCGTAGGGTCCACAAAATAACCGCTGACGTTATTGTCCCCTTTGTTTACGACATACAAAAAGCTTCCCGTAGGGTCGAAGGCTTCTCCGAAAGGACGCAGGCCGGTCGCGACGGGAGCTGTTGCTGCCGCCAAAGTGCCGTGTTGCAGGCTGAACGCCGAGACGCTGTTTGACCCGACATCCGTTACATAGGCGAACTTGGCTTTCGGATGGATGGTCACGCGTAACGGATGCATCGGCTGCGAGTGGCAAGACGGCCCGCAGGTCGGTCGCTGAATTGCCGGAGACCATACCGGCCTCAGGCTACCATCCGTTGAATCAACGCTGAACACCGAGATCGTGTCCGCTGCTGAGCTTACGTTTGCCGCATGGTCAGCAACGTAGATGAAGGGACCGTTCGGATCAGCGACCAAGCCAATTGGAGTAGTCCCCGCTGCGAAGGGAGAACCAGGCAGAGGTGCGAGCGCCCCGGTTGTTTGATCAATGGAGAAGGCAGAGACAGCGTTCGTGGTAGAGAGCATGCGCAAACTGGTATTCGTAACGTAGAGAAATCGGCCTGATACATCGGTGATCACGCCAATTGGGAACGTTCCGCCCGGGAATGGCGATCTTGCAACGGGCGAGAGCGCGCCCGTCACAGGATCAAAGTTAAACACAGAGATGTCATTGCTACCGTTGTTGGCAACGAACACTAAATTGGCGCTCGGTGCCACGGCGATGCCCTTCGGCAGCGTTCCCGCAGAAAACGGTGATCCGGGAACTGGCGTCAGCATCCCGTTCATCGCGTCGATAGCGAAGACCGAAATATCGTTTGATTTCGCGTTCGTCACAAAGAGAAACTTGCTGCCTGAATCCACGACCATGAACTCAGGAGCCGTTCCGGTCGCGAAGGTGCCTTGGGTTACTGGAGAGAGCGTTCCTGATATGGGATCGACCTGAAACGCCGTAATGGCATTGGAATTCGTGTTTGCAACGAATGCAAAACTCGGCGCTGGCGTCGTCGGCGTGCTCCCACAGCCCACAACTCCCAGGCCCAAGAACAGTCCTGCACTACATGTAATCCGTCGTATGTTCTCTTGATATCTCTTCATGTGGTATTTCTCTACTACGACCCCACACGAGATAAGCCAGTTTTCTGCGGGTGACAAGTCCTGGATACTATACCAATTTGTCAGTCTAAGCCCCCAATATTTTCCGGAACTGTGCAGTTTTGAACAGTCGGCCCATTTTGGGCAATCTATGATTCTGCGTGTTCGACAGGGCAGTTCGAGTAAGATGATGCGAATCACAGCCCGCTAATACCCTTCAGCCTAGACTGCAAGTCAGTTCGTCCGCTACGCCTGCGGGAGATCCGAAGCCCGCTCGGCAAGAAACGTGGCGAATGTGCCGGGCGCCATTTGGTCGTGGCCGGCCACAGCCGGAACCCACCTCCCAGAACGAGGTTCCAATGAACCATGAAAGAAGCTACAACCACTCGAAGGAGCAGCTACCTAATCGCATTTCTGGCCCTGTTCCTAATCGTTGCGATTCAGTCGATGGTATGGTCCTTTTCCAACAATCCTCCGCTTGGCAAGACCGGTGCTTCGGGCGAGGGCACCTGTGCCGACTGCCACGGCGGCGGGGCGGGGGCGGAAAGATTGCGGTTACCTCCTCGGCTGGAACTCAGTATCAACCCGGCGTCAAACATCACCTGAAAGTCACCGTCACCGACGCAAGCGCCAACGCCTAGGGCTATGAAATGACGTCGGTTCAGGCCTCCAAACCAACCACCGGCACGGGAGGTTTCAAGGCAACCGACAAACTGAGCGATGTTCCGGAAACGAGGAACGAAGAGCTACGCGGCTCAAGTGAACGACCAGCAGGGCAAGACCAAGCATGTCACGTTTGCGATTGATTGGATACCGCCCAAGAAGAACGCGGGAAAAATCACTCTCTATATCTTGCGGGCGTTGCAGGGAACTCTGGGAACGACTCCGTCTATACGAGCAGTCTGACTCTGAGTTCGAAATAACGTTGGGATGGGGCGAGCAATATGTCTGCGCTCAACCGTTCTAAGTCGGAGCAGCTACCGCGATTCTTGCTCCATCCTCAACCACGGCCTGTTCTTCTGAGGGCAGGCTGAATTTCCTCCTTAGAAGAGCATTCGAAATGAGCATTCGAAACCATCGAACTGTCGTGGTTGTAATCCTGGGCGCACTTCTCGCAAGCGCGAGCGCACAGAGCCTATCCAACGCACAGTCAAAGATGCGCTGTGGCGGGCACGGTCGTAGATGCAGTTAGCGGTCAGCCTGTAAGGGCGGCTGAGATCTCTGCGACAAGCTTGTTGGCGGGCGGTGGAATGGAGCCCAACCCCGCATACACGGACGCTAATGGCCGGTTTGCGATCGACAATCTGGAACCTGGCCGGTACGTTCTGCGGGCGTCGCGCGACAGCTACACAAGTCCGGACCATCCTTCGGGCCCGGATTCGGTATTGTGGTCCTTGCCCCGGCTCAACACGTCGAAGACGCGATTATTTCCTTAATGCCCGGAGGGATCATTGCGGGACGCGTCACGGATGAAACCAAATCACCACTTTCCGGTGTCTATCTGCAGGCGATGAAATTTGCCTATCGCGATGGCAAGCGCGAGTTAGAGGAGATGGGTTCAGCTTCAACGAATAAGCGCGGCGAGTACCGAATGGCAGGGCCTGCTTCCGGGGAGGTACTATCTTCGCACCACGAGCTCCCACCCGGCGCCGCTCGCCGGAAAAGATAAGGCTTACGTGCCTCTTTACGATCCCGCTGCAAGCGATTTTAACCGCGCTACCGAGCTCGCAGTCCGCGCCGGAGAAGAACTGGCCGGCATCGATCTGAGTTTCGCTCCACTTCCCACGATTCCACATCAAGGGACGGGTGATCGACCTGCGCAGTTCTTCGCCACCCCAAGGGGTTGAGATCACGCTCCTGAGCGACGAGGGCCACACATTCTTTTCTCCGGGACCAACCTCACTGATGCTGATGGGGGGGCGATTTTCCGGGCCCCCCCAAGGTTCTTACGTGCTTGTAGCCCGTCTCGACATCGATACCGATCCGGAGACAATCTTGTGGAGGAAAAAGTCGCTTGTGGTCTCGGATGCAAATGTCGAGTCCATAAAGATCCTGCTCGGGCCAGGAGTCAACGTTGGCGGCCGTATTCGGATTGAGGGCAAGACGAATCTCGATGTCAGCAATCGGAAAGCGTGCTGTCTGCGCCGCGCGGAGAGTGAGGGAGTCTGCACACTGGCGTGAGTGGAAGACGCAAACGTAAAACTGGCGATCCGGGGCCTAGCCACAGACTGAGTTGCGGTAAACAGGCTTTACCGGGGTGACTGAGGCGAGGTGCTCCGCCGGGAGCGCAAAGACACTGATCCCCGCAGTTGAGAATGCTTCGATTTATCTAAGCGGCGGCTACACAGGCCGAGTTGCTGCAGCTTTTCATGTGGCTCCTCTACGTTGAAAACCCTCACGGGATGTTCGACCGACAGAGCTGGGCGACGCCACTTCTCCAGCAGGTTCCGTGGGGTACCGTCAATAGCGGACTCTATGTGCCGGGACTGAGAGATGAACTCGGGGTGGCTGTGTCTTGTGCGGAAACGACTTGATCACGCGGATTTCGATCACGGGTTTCTCAGGAGCGTCGCTAGCTGCTCCCTTTGTTGCTGCAGACAAACTTGGCGTCGCACCCGAGTTCGCGAGAGATTCCCCGCTCGTAAGGCTTTCAGAAGGCGGAGTAGCGCCATGAAGTTATGTCTGGAAACATCTGCCGCTGAGCGGCGGACATTTCCCTGCATCGGCCGGAGCCGATTCAATAGCGCGCCTAGCAGAGAGCTCACAGAGCCGGCGTTCAGTAACTCAACGAGCCCGATGGGAACGAAGTTCTGGACGCGGCGATCATCGCAGATCTGTTGCCAAGCTATGTCTTTCATGACAGTCACATCGGGCAAGTTGGACACCAAAAAGGGAGGGATCGGGATACCCAAAAAGTCACTAGCAAGATCTAGTGTCAGGTCCACGTATGCCTGGTATTTCTTAGACCGTGCAGTGCGAATCAAGGAGGGCCAGTCCCAGTCGGCCTCGTGTGTCTCAACCCACTTCAAAATATCAACGAACGGCAAAAAACCAGTTGCGTAGCAATGACGGCGCGCCATGTGGAGACAGAGATGAAACAGGAAGTCCTGCCGACTGAGGGTGCGCACCTCGAAATCTGAGATTCGTAACTTAACTGAGCGGCTCCAGATGTCGGCAGCATGTTCGGCGGATATCGGAGCTGTGAGCTCAATTTGTGTATGCAATTCAACCAGGGACTGCGCGCCGCGCTTCTGGAACTTGATCTCGCCTTCGAAGTGCAGGCCGCGGAGACGATCCGGGCATGTATATCCTAGTTTTCCCAATATTCGCGCGGCGGCAGCAACATTCTTCTCATCCAAGAAGAAATCCATGTCGTTCATGGGTCGAAGGGACGGATCTTTATAGGCGACAAAGGCCAGTACTATGCCTTTCAGCCCGAGGATGGGAATGTTTTGTGTCGCCAGTGCTGTCTGAATCTCGCGTAACTCAGCGAGCCGCCTGAGGTTCCGTAGCGCAGTGAGCTGTCGCGAAGCGGCCAACTGACGCATCACCTCCCGAGGACAAAATCCCGCACCGACTCTCGTTTGCAGGCAGAAGTGTAGATATGGATAGAGGTCAGGGCGAGTGACCTCAAGCAACTGAGGCCAGTTAACGTGCGGCAGGAGTTCGCGCCATGCTTCCTCACGTTCAGGGATCTGGCGGCCAAGCACCGCCAGCACAAACTGTTGCTCCAGGGAAGAACCCGGCGGCCAGATTGGTTTCACGCCGGTTTCGTTCGTCATCTGGCACTTCCTTTCAACCGGCCCAAGGTCAATGAGTTGCACGCTTGGGAGGACTGCAGCGAGCCCAGCGTTTCGCCAACTCCGCGCTTCTTATGGC
>Ga0210396_10001281_pt1 | contig 27964 bp, 20 predicted proteins | sample IncBWH17OmetaG_FD_155466 | JGI IMG/M metagenome (GOLD analysis project Ga0210396, IMG submission 155466) | Forest soil microbial communities from Barre Woods Harvard Forest LTER site, Petersham, Massachusetts, United States - Inc-BW-H-17-O ... | reverse complement strand
AATCGGACGGCGCGGGCGTTGAATTCTGTGACCGGCGGCGGAGCCGGTAGCGGAGGTCATCGTATGAGTCGCGTTCTATTTGTTGTTGTACTGTTCCTCGGCCTGGTTTTCGCCCCCGTCACCCGGGCGGGTATCCGCAAAGGCCATGAGCGAACCGTCTACGGGATGCTGGAATCCATCGACTCGTCTGGCAAATTCATCTCGATTTCCATCCTCAACAAGAAGACCAACGAGATGAAGAATCACAAAATCAAAGTGGATTCGAGCACCAAGGTCCTGTTGAACGGGCAGGTGGCGACGCTATCGGCTCTGCCCATCGGACAGGGCCTGACGGTAGAGGTGAGTCACGGATTGGCCGTCCAGATTCAGGCGATGACCCACTAAAGACGCACTCTAGAGACGATCGTCGATCCGTTCCTCCCTCCGACCCGCGCCGTTTGGCGCGGGTCGTTTTGTTTTCTCGCGACCGTGGTCGCAAACTTTTCATTTCGATGTCGGTCGGCCACAATCTGCGTTAGCGGAAGCGAGGAAAATCCATGCGAAATCGAATTCTCTTTTTTGCGGCGCTGTTGATTCCCGTTGCAGCAGCCTTGCCGGTTCACGCGGCGGATGAGTGGAAACCGGCGGCCGGTCCTCTGATGACACGGTGGGCCAAAGACGTTTCCCCACAGAACGCCCGTCCCGAATACCCGCGGCCGCAGATGGTTCGCAAGGACTGGCAGAACCTCAATGGCCTGTGGCAATTCGAGCCGGCGAAGGAGGGTCAGGAACCGCCGATGGGCAAAGACCTCAAGGAACAAATCCTGGTTCCATTTCCCGTCGAATCGTCGTTGTCGGGCGTGATGCGGCATGAGGAGCGGATGTGGTATCGACGAACATTCGACGTTCCCAAGGATTGGGACGGCCGGCACGTGCTGCTTCATCTCGACGCCATCGATTGGGAAGCCGCGGTTTTCGTCAACGGGAAGAAGCTCGGTACCCATCGCGGCGGATACGACGCGTTCGGTTTCGACATCACCAAGTCACTCAAAGCCGACGGCCCGCAGGAGATCGTGATCGGCGTTTTTGACCCAACCGACAAAGGCGATCAGCCGCGGGGCAAACAGGTGAGCAAGCCGAACGGAATCTGGTACACGCCGACCAGCGGAATCTGGCAGACGGTGTGGATCGAACCGGTGAGCGAGCAGTTCATCGAGTCGGTGCAGGCAGTCCCGGACGTCGATTCGAGGGACGTCAAGATTACGGTTGGCGCGATCGGCGCCGCGGGCCGGAGGACGCCGGTGCGGGCGAAGATCAGCGTGGGAGACGGCGCGGAGACGATCAGCGCCAGCGGCTTTGCCGGGCGGGCGATGACTGGGCACATTCCCGACGCGAAACTCTGGTCGCCGGACAGCCCAACGCTTTATCGACTACAGTTGGAGCTGGGGCCCGAAGGCAAGCCGAGCGATCAAGTCGAGTGCTACTTTGCCATGCGGAAAATCTCGATCGGCAAGGACGAAAAGGGATTCAACCGGCTGATGCTGAACAACAAGCCGATCTTCATGGTCGGTCCGCTCGATCAGGGGTTCTGGCCGGATGGGATTTACACCGCGCCGACGGACGAAGCCCTGAAATTCGATATCGAGACGGAGAAGAAGTACGGCTTCAACATGGCTCGCAAGCATGTGAAGGTGGAGCCGGAGCGGTGGTATTACTGGGCGGACAAGCTGGGGTTGCTTGTCTGGCAGGACATGCCCAGCGGCCCGGCCCGGCGCGGGGCCGGCGAGCGGATGAGCCAGGAAAGCAAGGAGCAGTTCGAGCGCGAGCTGGAGCGCCTGATCAAGGGCCGCGGCAACCACGCGTGCATCGTCATGTGGGTCGTCTTCAACGAGGGCTGGGGCCAGTTCGATACTGGGCGCCTGGTCGAACACGTCAAACAACTGGATCCCAGCCGGCTGGTCGACGACGCCAGTGGCTGGACCGACAGACATGCCGGCGACGTGATGGACATGCATCACTATCCCGACCCGTCGATGCCCAAACCCGAGGAAACGCGCGCCGCCGTCCTGGGCGAGTTCGGCGGGCTCGGGCTGCCCATCCCAGGCCATATGTGGACCGCCAAAAACTGGCAGTATCGCGTCGTCTCCGATCAGCAAAAGCTCACCGACTCGTATGTCAAGATGCTGAACCAGGGATGGGCGCTGAAGGACAGGGGACTGTGCGCGCTGGTTTACACGCAGATCACCGACGTCGAGACCGAAAGCAACGGACTGATGACCTACGACCGCGCCGTATTCAAGGTCGATCCCGAGAAGGCAGCACCAGCTAATCGTGGCGAGGGGAAATGACCGGACCGCGGTTGTCCCCTATGTGACGGGGCACGGCTCGGCGCCCCAGATCTCCGTCGCATACTCGGCAATCGCGCGGTCGCTGGAGAATTCTCCTGAACCGGCAATATTGAGAATGGCTTTGCGCGCCCAGTCGTCGCCGCTCGCGTACAGCGTGTTCAGGGCGTGGTCGGCCTCCAGATACGACTGGAGATCGGCCAGGTGCATGTAGTGGTCGCCATCGGTCAGCAGCGTGGCGCGGAGCGGCTCGAACACGCCGGGTTCATTCCTGCTGAAATAGTTCGAGAAGATCAGGTCGAGTGCGGCGCGGGTTTCGGGCTGGTTGTTGTAATGCCACCACGGGCTGTACCAGCCGCGGCTCTGGGCGACCTGCTGCGCGGTGAGTCCGAAGAGGAAGAAGTTTTCCTCGCCGGCTTCCTGGGCCATTTCGATGGTCGCGCCGTCGCGGGTGCCGATCGTCAGCGCGCCATTCATCATGAACTTCATGTTGCTGGTGCCGCTGGCCTCGTAGCCGGCGGTTGAAATCTGGTTGGACACGTCGCTTGCGGGGATGAGCTGCTCGGCAAGCGTGACACGGTAATCGGGCAGGAAGAGGACTTTGATCCGCCCGCGCACGGCGGGGTCGCCATCGATCGTCCCCGCCAGGTTATTGATGAACTTGATGATGACCTTGGCCAGGTGATAAGCCGGCGCGGCCTTGCCGGCAAAGAAGAACGTTCGCGGCGGCATGTCGAGGTTGGGGTTCTCGCGCAGCCGGTTGTAGAGAATCACGATCCGCAGGCAGTTGAGCAGTTGCCGCTTGTATTCGTGAATGCGTTTGATCTGACAGTCGAAAATCGTGTCCGGGTCGACGCTCTGGCCCGACGTCGATTTGAGCCACGCCGCGAAGCGGATTTTGGCGTCCCGCTTGGCCTTGAGGAAGCGGGCGCGGAAGTTTTTGTCGTTGGCGAGCGGCTTGAGTTTGGCGATCTGCTGGAGGTCGGCGATCCAGCCGTCGCCAATCGCGGATGTGGCCAGGGAGGCCAACTCCGGATTGCACAGCTGAAGCCAGCGCCGCGGCGTCACGCCGTTGGTTTTGTTGTTGAAGCGCTCGGGGAACATCTCGGCAAAGTCGCGGACGGTCACCGTTTTCAAAAGCTCGGTATGGATGGCGGAAACGCCGTTGGTGCTGTGCGAGCCGACGATCGCCAGATGGGCCATTCGCATGCTCTGCGGGGGCCCCTCCTCGATCAGGCTCATCCGCGCGACGCGGCCGGAGTCGCCGGGATACCGCGATCGAACCTCATCGAGCAACCGGCGATTGATCTCGTACGCGATCTCCAGATGGCGCGGGATCAGCGTCTTGAACCATTCGATCGGCCATTTCTCCAGGGCTTCAGGCAGCAGCGTGTGGTTGGTGTAGGCGAGCGTCTTCTGCGTGAAGTTCCAGGCATCGTCCCAACCCAGGTGCGCCTCATCAAGCAAAATGCGCATCAGCTCCGGGACGGCCAGGGAAGGATGAGTGTCGTTGAGCTGGATGGCGGCCTTTTCGGGAAGCGCGCTCCAGTCCGCGTTGCCACGCCGAAACCGTCGCACCAGGTCCGCCAGCGAGCAGGCGACCAGAAAATATTCCTGCACGAATCGCAGCGCCTTTCCCTGGCTGGTGGAGTCATCGGGATAGAGCACGCGCGTGAGCGACTCGGCGGTGAGGGTCTCGGCCAGCGCCCCGACAAAATCCCCGCTGCTGAAGCGCTGGAAGTCGAAATAATCCGGCGCGGCAGCCGCCCACAGACGCAGCGTGCCAATCGTTCGGCCTCCGTAGCCGGCGATCGGTCGGTCATAAGGGATTCCGATCAGACTGGAGGGCTGGCCCGGGAAGGCGTGAAGGACCCCGTTGCGCAGCCCGAACGAGCAGTTGAGCCTCACTTCCACCGATTCTTCAGGCCGGGCAACCTCCCACGGGTCGGGCCGGCGCAGCCAGTTGTCCGGCTGTTCGTACTGCCACCCGTCCTGAATCGTCTGCTTGAAAATGCCGTACTCGTAGCGGAGCCCATATCCCATGGCCGGAAGCTGCATGGTGGCCATCGAATCAAGATAGCAGGCGGCAAGGCGCCCCAGCCCGCCGTTTCCCAGACCCGCATCCGGCTCCTGCTCGATGATCTCGTTCAAATCCAGTTTCCTGGTTTCCGCGGCGTGCCTGGCGATCGGGTCGAGCAACAGATTGGTCACGTTGTTCGCCAGCGACCGGCCAATGAGAAACTCCATCGAGAGGTAATAGATCCGCTTGGGATCCTCGCGGTCGTAGGTCTCCTGGGTGCGCACCCAGCGCTGCGAGAGCACGTCGCGGACCGATCGCGCGAACGCCTCGAAGCGCTCCCGCGGGCCGGCGCGGCGGGGCTCGACGACGTCATCGAAGAGCAGGTGACGGTCGTACAGGCCGGCATCGACCCCGGTGAATTGGATCGGACCGCACCCGTATCGCTCGAGCAGCGCGGAAACGTCCGCTGATGGCGGGCGCAGCGTTACATACTTCGCGGGAATTGCGACTCTGGCGCTTGATGCTTTGTCCGTGGCGCTCATGACGGGTTCCTTTCAATTTCGGAGAATAATACGACGACCGATCTCGCTTTGGCGTAATACGTCGCGCCCGAAAACGCTGGCGCTTCCCGCCAGCTCACGATGTCGTTGGGGGAATCCAAAGCCGTGTCGATCCAGCGGCGCCATCCAATTCTCCGTCCCTTGAATTCCTGCTCGAGCTCGAAATTGAGTGATCCCCAGTAGGCGTTGAGAATGAGACGGACCAGCAAGCCAGCGTGCTTGAGCTCCGCGGTGAGGGCAATGCTGTGTGACGAATCGCCCCAGTCCGGTTGGTTCAGCGTCACGCCGTGCCATGCTTTGTTGGCCTGCTGAACCATCTGACTCAGCGTTTGGCGCAGCTTCTCGTGCTCGATACTGCGCAGCACGCGCCTCTCGTTCAGCACCGTCACGAAGCGGTGCACGTCTGCGTGTTTCCGAAGGAGCGTCCAGTCGAACCAGGTACTCGGGTCGTCGTGGCAATAGGCGTTGTCGTTGCCGTGCTGGGTGCGGCGCACTTCGTCGCCCATCAGGATCATGGGCAGACCGATGGCAAGCATTGTGACGGCTAGGAAGTTCTTGACCTGCCGGTTGCGCAGTTTTTCGATGGCGGGATCGTCGGTAGGTCCCTCAACACCGCAGTTCCAGCTCGTGTTGTCGTTGGGGCCGTCGCGGTTCTGGTGGCCATTGGCTTCGTTGTGCTTATGGTTATAGGAGACCAGGTCATTGAGGGTGAAGCCATCATGGCAGGTGACGAAGTTGACGCTCTGCTCGGGTTCGCGATTCTTATGGCGGTAAACCTCGCCGCTCCCGACCAGGCGATCGGCGAAGCGGCGCAGCGATCCGCTATCGCCGCGGAAGAAGCTGCGGGCATCGTCGCGGAAGTAGCCGTTCCATTCCTTCCAACTGTCGCCCACGAAGCTGCCGACCTGGTAGAGTCCGGCGGCATCCCATGCCTCGGCGATCAGCTTCGTGCCCGCCAGTGCCGGATCCGATTCCAAGTCCCACAACACGGGCGGATTCGGGAGCACGTTCCCCGACGGGTCTCGCGACAGGATTGACGCCAGATCGAATCGGAAGCCATCGACGTGCATCTGCTCGACCCAGTAGCGGATGCTGTCCACGATCAGGCGGCGGACGACGGGGTTGTTGGCGTTGAGCGTGTTGCCGCAGCCGCTGTAGTCGGCGTAGCGCGAGCGATCCTGTTCGAGAATGTAGTAGGTGGGATTGTCCAGCCCGCGAAAACACAGCGTTGGCCCCGCTTGACCACCTTCGGAGGTGTGGTTGAAAACGACGTCGAGAATCACCTCCAATCCAGCGCGGTGGAGCGCTTTGACCAGGTCGCGGAACTCGTCTGCGGGTCCCAGAGAGTCCTGGCGTGAGCTGTAAGCCCGGTGCGGTGCGAAAAACGACACCGGCTGATATCCCCAATAGTTGACAACGCCTGGCGGACAATCCTGGGCGTCGAACTGGAACACCGGCAGCAGCTCGACGGCGGTAATGCCGAGCTGCCGAAGGTAAGGGACCTTCTCGACCAATCCGGCATAAGTTCCGCGCATTGTCCGGGGGACGCCGGAGTTTGGATTTCGCGTGAAACCACCCACGTGCATTTCGTAGACGATGGTTCGCGCCGAAGGCCGGCGGAGCGGCGCGTCGCCCTGCCAATCGTAGGTGGACGGGTCGATCACCACGCTTTTCATGGCGACCGCAGCGTTGTCGCCGGATCGGGCGGCGGCGTTTCGATCGTAGTTCTTCGGGACAACGACGCCGCGGCCGTACGGGTCGAGCAGAACCTTTGAAGGATCGAACCGCAAGCCGCTGGCCGGGTCGAACGGACCCTGGGCACGATAGGCGTAGATCTGTCCGGGCTTCACACCGGATACGAAGCCGTGCCAGTAGTGGTAGGTCCGATCGGCCTGGGGATCGAGTCGGATCACCCGCGACGGCTTGGGGTCGCCCTCGCGGTCGAAAAACAGCAGTTCAATCCCCGCGGCGGTGCGGGAAAACACGCTGAAATTAGCGCCACCGTCGCGGATTGTGGCCCCTAAAGGTGCACTGTTGCCGGCCTGTGGCATTGAATTCATGACGATGCGCCCATTCGCTGCGATCAGGTCGGCCAATTTGCCCCCGCGTCTTCTTCCATGTCGCGTGGTGTTCCCGCATGAGCTGCGCTGGTTTGGCTCATGCAGCCGCCTATCATCAGCCTGGCCACGTCCACTGATCGGCCTCGGGCTTGTCGATGCCGAATTCGTACGCGTAATTCTGACATTCGATCTGCATGTTGCGCAGCTCATCCTTGGCGTGTGCGCCGGCGACGCGCAGCCGCGGCACGCGGTCGATGACATCGATCGCGAGGCTGAAGCGATCAATCTGGTTCTGAATCGCCAGATCGAGCGGCGTGTTGATACTTCCCTTCTCCTTGTAGCCGCGCACGTGAATGTTCTTGTGGTTGGTCCGCCGGTAGGTCAGCCGATGGATCAGCCACGGATAGCCGTGGAAATTGAAGATGACCGGCTTGTCCAGGGTGAAGAGGCTGTCGAAGTCCCAGTCCGACATCCCGTGAGGGTGCTCGGTGGAGGGCGTGAGCTTGTAGAGGTCCACCACGTTGATGAAGCGGATTTTCAGATCGGAGAATCGCTCGCGCAAGAGTGCAACAGCGGCCAGCGCCTCTTTGGTGGGGATGTCGCCGGCACAGGCCATGACCACGTCCGGCTCGACTCCCTCGTCGTTGCTCGCCTTGCGCCAGATGCTCAGGCCCTTGGTGCAGTGGGCGATCGCCTCGTCCATGTTCATGTACTGAAGATGCTTCTGCTTGTCACAGACGATGACGTTGACGTAGTTGGTGCTTCTGAGGCAATGGTCGGCTACGCACAGCAGCGTATTGACGTCCGGCGGCATATAAATCCTGCACACGTCCGGACTCTTGTTCACGACCACATCGAGAAAGCCGGGGTCCTGGTGCGTGAAGCCGTTGTGATCCTGCCGCCACACCGTGGACGTGATCAGGAGATTGAGCGACGAAATCGGGGCGCGCCAGGGCAGGTGGCGGCAAGTGGCCAGCCACTTCGCGTGCTGATTGAACATCGAGTCGATGACGTGGGCGAAGGCCTCGTAGGTCGAGAAAAAGCCGTGGCGGCCGGTCAGCAGATATGCTTCCAGCCACCCCTCGAGCGTATGCTCCGAAAGCATCTCCAGAACGCGGCCGTCGGTCGAGAGCTGGCCTCCGTCGGCGTCCTCCGGCAGCATCTCTGCCAGCCAGAGTTTCTTGCTCACCTCGTAAATCGCGTCAAGGCGGTTGGACGCCGTCTCATCGGGTCCAAAGACGCGGAAGTCGCTCATGTTTTGCCGCATAATGTCGCGCAGGAACTGGCCAAGCGGGCGGGTATTTTCCGCGTAGACTGTCCCAGGTTTCTCGAGCTTGACGGCATAGCTGCGGAAATCGGGGAGGCGCAGCGGTTTGCGGAGCAGGCCGCCGTTGGCGCGCGGATTGGCGCTCATCCGGCGCGTGCCTTTGGGCGCAAGCGCCCTGAGTTCGGGAATCAACCGACCGGCTTCGTCGAACAGTTCCTCCGGCTTGTAGCCGCGAAGCCATTGATCCAGTAGTTGCAGGTGGGCCGGATTCTCCCGGACGCCGGTCAGCGGCACCTGGTGGGCGCGCCAGAACCCCTCGACCTTGTGGCCGTCCACTTCCTTGGGGCCGGTCCACCCCTTGGGACTTCGCAAAACGATCATGGGCCAGCGTGGGCGGACAGATTCTCCGCTCTCCCGCGCCTCGCTTTGAATGCGGCGAATCTCCAGCACGCACTGTTCCATGGCCGCGGCCATCTTCTGGTGCATGGAGGCGGGTTCATCGCCCTCGACAAAATGCGGCGTCCAGCCGTACCCCTTGAACAGGTCTTCCAACTCCTGGTGCGAGATGCGGGCCAGCAGCGTCGGGTTATTGATCTTGTAGCCGTTGAGATGCAGGACCGGGAGCACGGCGCCGTCGCGGATGGGGTTCAGGAATTTATTGGAGTGCCAGGACGTCGCCAGCGGACCGGTCTCGGATTCGCCGTCGCCGGCAACTACGGCGACCAGCAGATCCGGGTTGTCGAAGGCGGCACCAAATGCGTGCGAGATCGCGTACCCCAGCTCGCCGCCCTCGTGGATGGAGCCGGGCGTTTCCGGCGTGCAGTGGCTGCCGATGCCCCCGGGAAACGAAAATTCTTTGAAGAATTGCCGCATCCCCGCTTCGTCCTCGCCCTTGTTGGGATAGACCTCGGAATACGTTCCTTCCAGATAAGCCGGCCCAAGGACGCCGGGCGCGCCGTGACCGGGGCCGGCGAGAAAAATCGCGTTCAGGTCGTATTTGTTGATCAGGCGGTTGAGATGCAAGTAGACGAAGCTCAAGCCGGGGCTGGTGCCCCAGTGGCCCAGCAGCCGAAGCTTGATGTGGTCAGGCTTGAGCGGCTCGCGAAGCAGCGGATTGTCGCGAAGATAAATCATGCCCGCCGCCAGGTAGTTGCACGCCCGCCAGTAGGCCTCCATCTTTCGCAGGTCCTCAGGGCGCAGGGGTTCAGAGCTTGTGGTATCTGAACGACGAACTGTGGCGGATGCCGGATCAGAGGTCAGTGTTGCCATGGTCGTTCTCCTCAATGTCAGATTTATTTCCGCTGCCGATTACGCCAGTCGCGTTTGAAGCCGAGGCTCGGGGTTGTGTTCGCGGTATTCTCCGCCGATCCCCGCGGCAGGCAATCAAAAAATGCCCCACGGATTCGCAAACCAAGTTCGGAGGCGAGGCTCCGCCGAGCCGAACCGCCGCCGCGATGAAACTCTGCGGCTCGTCAGGAGCCTCGCCCTCCCGGTCCAGCCCCGGCCCCGTCCAATTTGAGTCTGGTCGGGGACAGTGGTAGCGTTCCTGCTCATGCCGCCGAAACAATCGGATGAGTTCGCCGTAACTCCGGTGCTCGTGCCGTCGGAGGATGGAACGGTTCAGCTCAGTTACGGCAGCAGCGCGATAAGCCACATCCGCTGGATCATCCTGACGCTCATCTTCCTGGGCACGGCCATCAATTACATGGACCGCCAGGTGCTCAGCGTCCTGGCCCCGGAGTTGAAGCGGCGTTTCGTGATCAGCGATGAAGGATACGGAAATATTCAGGCCGCGTTTTCCATGGCATATGCCATCGGACAGCTTGCTTCGGGCGGCTGGCTGGACCGGGTCGGGACGCGGCTGGGCTATTCGCTGGCCCTGGCCGTGTGGAGCCTTGCCTCGATGCTGCACGCCCTGGCGCGAAGCGCCTTCGGATTCGGCGCGGCGCGAATGCTGCTGGGGGTTTCGGAATCGCCGAATTATCCAGTGGCGGTCAAAGTGCTGGCGGAGTGGTTTCCGCGGAGCGAGCGGGCGTTCGGCATGGGAGTGGTCAATTCCGGGACGCTGGTCGGCGCGGTCGCCGTTCCCGCGGTGATTCCATGGCTGACCATCCAATACGGATGGCAATCCGCGTTCATCGTGACGGGATTACTCGGGTTCCTTTGGCTGGGCGTCTGGCTTTTGCTCTATCGCCGGCCCGAAGACCACCGTGGCGTCAGTGCGGCGGAACTGGCGCATATCCGCAGCGATCCGCCCGACACCGCCGCCAAGGTGCGATGGCTCACGCTGCTGACCTACCCGCAGGCGTGGGCGTTTGCCATCGGCAAATTCCTCACCGATCCGCTGTGGTGGTTTTACATGAGCTGGTTCCCCAATTTTCTCAACGAACATCACGGGCTGAACCTGTCGCACCTGGGACCGCCGCTGGTGGTCATCTACGGGATGTCGGGCGTGGGCAGTTTGTTTGGCGGGTGGCTCTCGTCGGCCATGTTGAAGTCGGGGTCGAGCGTGAACGCGGCGCGGAAGACGGGGATGCTGGTGTCGGCGTTGATCGTCGTGCCGGTCGTTTTCGCGGCTCACGTGAGCAGCTTATGGCTGGCGGTCGTGCTCATGGGACTGGCAACGGCGGGACACCAGGGCTTTTCGTCCAACCTCTACACGCTGGTATCGGACATGTTTCCCAAACGCGCGTGCGGCTCGATTGCCGGTTTGGGCGGCTGCTTCGGGTACGTCGGCGCGACGCTGTTCATGAGCCTCACCGGGCTGATCGTCGGCCGCTGGACGCACCAGAATTACACGATCCTTTTCGTCATGGCCGGCTGCGGATATCTGGCCGCGTTTCTGGTCATTCAAATCCTTTCGCCTCGACTCGAGCCCGCGAGCCTCCCGGCCGAGCAACATGCCATGTGACAGGAAGCGCCATGCGACTGAAGCACGTGATCGAGGAACTCGAGCGGATCGCGCCAACGCGGCATGCCGAGGCGTGGGACAATGTCGGGCTATTGGCCGGCGATCCCGAGCAGGAAATCTCGCGGGGAATTCTGGCGATCGACTACACATCCGTGGTTGCCGAGGAGCGACGGCAACTGGGTTGCGATCTGGTGATCGCGTATCACCCGCCCATCTTCCATACGCTCAAGCGACTGACGGCGGGCAGCCTCGTGTTCGATGCCATTCGCAATGGTGTGGCGATATATTCGCCGCATACGGCGCTGGACGTGGCGGAGGGCGGGACCAACGACGTTCTGTGCGATGTGATGGGCGTTTCGCGGCGGACGCCTCTCAAGCTGGCCGAATCCAAGGCGTTGCAATACAAGCTCGTGACCTTCGTTCCGGAGGCGGCGCTGGAGGCGGTGAGCCGGGCGCTTTTTGACGCGGGCGCCGGCCGGATCGGCAAGTACTCGGCATGCAGCTTCCGGTCGCCGGGGACGGGGACGTTCTTTGGCGAAGCAGGGACGAATCCCGCCGTCGGCCACAGCGGCCGCCTCGAACAGGCGCCGGAAATCCGGCTGGAAACTGTCGTGCCGATCGCGCGGATTTCCCATGTGATTGAGGCGCTGCGAAAATCGCATCCGTATGAGGAGCCGGCCTTTGATTTGAATCAGCTTGCGGCGCCGCCGGTGGGAGTGGGGATCGGACGCGTCGGTGAGTTCGATAAGCCGGTGGAACGGGCAGAGATCTTCGAGCGCATCAAACGCGGATTGGAAATCGATCATCTGTTGATCGCCGGTCCGATCAACGGAGCCGTTCAACGCGTCGCGGCGTGCGCCGGGGCGTGCGGCGAGTTGGCCAACGATGCACTGTCGCACAAAGCAGAGTTGTATCTGACCGGTGAAATGCGCCATCACGATGCCATCAAGGCCGCGGAAGCGAGAATGACCGTCGTCTGCACCCTTCACTCTAACAGCGAACGGGCGACGCTCAGGCGGTTGAAGCAACGTCTGGAGGAACGCCTGCCGAAGGGGCCGGAGTGGCACCTGAGTCAGCAGGACCGTGATCCGTTTGCGGTTCGCTGACGACCGCCCTCGTGAGCGGGAATTTGCCCCGGATGGTCTGCGCGACCTCCTCGCCTTGCTTTTGCCACAGCTTGGAAAACCGGGCGAGCTCGCGGTTGCCCCGTCCCAAAAAAGTCCGGCTGAGCTTCAGCAGCCCCTCCTGCAAATCCAATTGGTGATAGGACAACTGGCGATCGAGCGATGTCTGCATCATGCACTGGATCAATACGACGTCGTCATGCCAGTTGCCCAATGCCTCCTGCATCTTCTTGAACGCGCGGAGCACGGATGCGGGCAGCTTGTGCCCCTGCTCTTTGGCCATCTCCAGCGTGTAACGAAGAATCTTGCCGGCGATGCGAAGCTCGTGCGGGTCGCGCGGCTCGGCGGGGGACTCCCTGTTAAGCTGCGAAGCCTGCTCGGCAAAGGCGTCGAACTGAAGGTGCAGCGATTCGGAAACGAGCGAGTCGATCGCATCGCGAGCCTCGACGATCTCGTCGCGCACGCCCCACCACGAGGAAAGCTTGGCCAGAACATCGGCCGGTACGGCCTTCTTGCCGGCCTTTTCCCGCTCCTTCTCGCGCAAGCGGATCAGTTCGTCGCACAGCCAGCGAGCGGCGGCATTGGAAGACATCTCCGACAGCCGTTCGATCATCACGTCCAGGTCGCGCAGCGGGCCGAGCCGTTTGCGAAGTTTTTTCAGAACCTTCTCGAAGGGATGGCGATGGTGATCAGAAAGGACCGGGGCCAGCAGTTCCATCGCCGCTTTGAGCCGCCGGGTGGCGACGCGGGCATCATGAACCGCCTCCCCGTCGAAATCGCGCAGCGCCTTGGGGACGTTCTTGTGCAGTTGCTCCATCAACTCGTCGAGATATGCCAAAAACGGGAAATCCTTTGCCTCGGATGACATCAAGTTGATTGTACCCCTTGAGATTGCGCGGCAGAAGGCCGGAGGACGGCTCCTCAACTGAACGTTTCTGAACAAAACTGAACGTTCATCGCGATTTTGGCTGCGAAAAACGTTCAGTTTTGTTCAGAAACGTTCAGCGCCGGAAAGACCCGCGCGTTCAATGGCGGGGAATCAGGGCCGCTGACGCCGCCGCCGCCAGCAGCGCTCCGACCATCGGCCCCAGCACGGGAATCCACGCATAGCCCCAATCACTGTCCCGTTTGCCCCGGATTGGCAGGATGGCGTGAGCGATCCGCGGCGCCAGGTCGCGAGCCGGATTGATGGCATAGCCCGTCGTTCCGCCCAGCGAGAGGCCGATGGCGAAAACCAGCAGCCCCACCGGCAATGCCCCAATCGCGCCCAAGCCCATCTTGACGTTTTTAGGGCTCGCCGCTCCCACGTCGAGCGCCAAACTCGGGTTCTCCATCAGTAGGATGGGGAACACCAGCACAAACGTCCCCACGACTTCGCAGAAAAACGAAGTTGCCATGGCTCGAATGTTGGGCGCGGTGCAAAAACAGGCGAGTTTCGCGTCGGCGTCATCCGTCACGTTGAAATGCTCGCGATAAAACAAGTAGACAAGAATTGCGCCCAGAAACGCGCCCAGCATCTGCGCCCCGATGTATGCCGGCGCCTGACTCCAGTGGAAATCGCCGACCGGCGACGCGGCCAGCGCAATCGTCACCGCGGGGTTGAGATGCGCGCCGCTGTACCTGGAGACGCAGAACACGGCGACAAACACCGCCATGCCCCATCCAAAGGTGATCACGATCCACCCGCCGCCATTGCCCTTGGTCTTGCTCAAAACGACGTTGGCCACGACTCCGTCGCCAAGCAGGATCACAATTGCAGTGCCGATCAATTCCGCGAGAAATGAGGACATTTGCATAGGTTTGGATGCCCGTAGCACCGGCTTCCAGCCCGTGCCGAGAAAATTCTCAGTGAAAAGACTTCGTGCTCCCAAATGTCGTTTCGCACGGGCTGGAAGCCCGTGCCACGTGAAGCTATGCCAGCTTGCTGACGTTGATGGTCGAATGCTCTTCCCAATCGCGCGAACGGCGCAGCGCCTCGGTCCAACGTTCTCGACGATGGCGGACCTCGTCGGCGCCGAGCCGCGGCTCAAAGACGCGTTCGACCGCCCATTTGGCGCTGACGTCCTGCTCGCTTTTCCAGTAGCCGACGGCCAACCCGGCAAGGTAGGCGGCGCCCAGCGCCGTCGTCTCGGTGACCTTGGGGCGGACAACCGGCACGCCCAGCAGGTCGGCCTGGAACTCCAGCAGCAGGTTGTTGGCCGCGGCGCCGCCGTCCACGCGCAGCTCCTTGATTCGCACGCCCGAATCCTGCTGCATCACGTCGAGAATGTCGGCCACCTGAAACGCGATGCTGTCCAGCGCCGCGCGGGCGAAGTGCGCCGAGGTCGTTCCGCGGGTGATGCCGGTGATGGTGCCGCGGGCGTACTGGTCCCAATGCGGCGCGCCAAGGCCCGCAAACGCGGGCACCATGTAGACGCCGCCGCTGTCGGCGACGCTGGCGGCGAGCCCCTCGATTTCTGAAGCGGATTTCACGATCCCCAGCCCGTCCCGCAGCCACTGCACGACCGCCCCACCGATGAACACGCTCCCTTCCAGCGCATATTCGGTTCGACCGGCGAGCTGCCAGGCGACAGTGGTGAGCAGGTTGTGCTTCGAGGCGGTGGCATCCGTGCCGATGTTCATCAGCATGAAGCAGCCGGTGCCGTAAGTGTTCTTGGCCAGCCCGCGGGAGAAGCAGGTCTGACCGAACAGCGCCGCCTGCTGGTCGCCGGCGATTCCCGCGACCGCAAGCGCGCGATCGAACACCCCGGCCGCGGTCTGGCCATAGACTTCGCTCGACGACTTCACCTCCGGAAGCACCTCTCGGGGTATCTTCAACAGTTGCAATAATTCGTCATCCCAGGCGCGGGTATGGATGTTGTAGAGCATCGTCCGCGACGCATTGGAGGCATCGGTGATGTGGCAGGCGCCGTTGGTCAGCTTCCACAAAAGCCAGGTGTCGATTGTGCCAAAGGCCAGTTCCCCGCGTTCGGCCCGCCGCCGCGCCCCCTCAACATGATCCAGCAGCCAGCGGAGCTTGCTCCCTGAGAAATACGCGTCGATCACCAGCCCCGTCTTCTGCTGCACCAGCGCCAGATGTCCTTCGCGCCTGAGCTGATCGCAGAACCCGGCGGTGCGCCGGTCCTGCCAGACGATGGCGTTGTGAATTGGCTCGCCGGTCTTGCGGTCCCAGACGACCGTGGTTTCGCGCTGGTTGGTGATTCCGATTCCCGCGACGTCGCCGGCTGAAGCGCCCGCGCGATGCAGGACCTCAAGGGCCACCGCATGCTGCGACTCCCAGATCTCCATCGGATCGTGCTCGACCCACCCCGCCTGCGGGAAGATCTGGCGGAACTCCTTCTGCGCTACCTGCCGGATGCTCCCCGACTCGTCGAACAGAATCGCCCGCGAGCTGGTCGTACCCTGGTCCAGCGCCAACATCAGCGACATGAAATCCTCCTTCCGCTCCGCGGGGCGTGAGGATAGCACGTCGAAGGCTTAGGCGCAAATAAACGTGACGCGATTGACTTTGCACGTAGCAGGCACGCTCCGCGTGCCGTGGCCCGACGGCACGCAGAGCGTGCCTGCTATAGTTTCACGGCATCAATTCCTTCAGCGTCGGCGCCATCGCGTCGGCCCAGATTTGATAGCCTTTGGCGTTGGGATGCAGGGAATCGGGCATGATGTCTTTGGGAAGCGTGCCGTCGGGATCGAGGAACTTCTCGCCGATGTCGAGATACTTCACGGTTTTGCCGGCGTCGTCGAGCCTGGCCAGTTGCTCGTTGATCTCCTTGATGCGCGATCGCTGTTTCGTGTCGGGCTTCATGTCCCGCGGGAAGATGGCCAAAAGCAACACCTTCGTCTCCGGGAGCTTCTCGTTCAGCTCCTTCACGATTTTGGTTACGCCCGCGCCGATTTCGTCATTGGAATTCACCGCCAGGTTGTTGGTTCCGATCATGAGCACGGCGACCTTGGGGCTGATGCCTTCGACTTCGCCATGGTCGAGCCGCCAGAGCACGTGCTGGGTGCGGTCGCCGCCGATGCCGATATTGAACGGGTCCATCGAGCCATACGTTTTGTCGAACACGTCTTTGCCCCGGCCGCGCCAGCCGTCGGTGATCGAGTCGCCGACGAAAAGGATGCCGACTTTCCCGCGCACTTCTTTGAGTTCCTTGCGAAAGCCCAGGTGCCGCTGGAGGAAGCTGTCGCCGAAATCGCGGCCCAGCTTGATGGCCGGCTCGTCCGCCGGTTCCTTGGCGGCTTGAGGCTTGGGCGCTTGTGCGCCCGAGCCGGGCGCGTCCTTCTGCTGAACCTGCGCAACGGCAAAGCCTGCTACGAACAGATTTGCTGCCAGCAGGATGGCCGCCTTGGCCTTGAACGGTGAGATCATCGTTTTCTCCTCGATTTGGATAGGGGTCCGACTCGCCAGATTACATACCCGCGATCTGCCGAAAAGTTACCGCCGGATTACGAACAAACCCCTTGTCCGAGCCGGCGAAAAGTGGTTTGATATCAGGGAATCGTTCACGCGGTTGATTGCAGGGATCCAACCAATTCACGCTTCTTCCCAGGAGGTGTGCCATGGTCTTGCGGAAGTGTCCCGCTTGTAAAGACACGGTCGGCGCCGAATCTCCCGAATGCCCCCGTTGCGGGGTCAATTTTCGCGAGTACATGATCAAGCGGCTCATGATCTGGGGAACGACGCTGCTGCTGATCGGACTGGCCGTGGGGCATTACGGGTTCAAGCTGATTTAAGTCGGCCGGTGCCCCCTCGAAAAGCGCGCCAGAGGCCAGAGGGGACATTTGGGGACATTTGGGGACATTTTTGAGAACGGACGACCGGGCGGCAGTCACCGCAGAAGCAGCGCCTTTCACTTTCGGAGCGTGCCGGCATAATCGGCTGACCGATGTCCGCCGCCCTGTTGAAAACTGATCTGCCGCTTTCCGTGCGCCGCGGGAAAGTGCGGGATGTATACGACCTGGGTGAAGCCCTCCTGATCGTCGCCACCGACCGGATCAGCGCCTTCGATTGCATCATGCCCAACGGAATTCCCGACAAGGGCAAGATCCTCACCGCTTTGAGCCTCTTCTGGTTTGGCCGGCTGAGCGCGCTCGACATTCCAAATCACCTCATTGAAACGGATGTCGAGCGGTTCCCGCAGGCACTCCAACCGTACCGCGGGCAACTGGCGGGACGGTCGATGCTCGTGAAAAAGGCGTCGGTGCTTCCGATCGAGTGCGTCGCCCGGGGATACCTGGCCGGATCGGGATGGAAGGAATATCAGAAGACCGGTTCCGTTTGCGGCATCAAGCTGCCGCCGGGATTGCGGCAATGCGACAAACTTCCCGAGCCGATTTTCACGCCGGCGACGAAGGAAGAATCCGGGCATGACATTAACATCGGATTCGAGCAGACCGCCGAGCGCGTCGGAAGAAGCGTTGCGGAGAGACTGCGCGAGATGACATTGCGGATCTACGCCTGGGCGGCCGATTACGCCGCCTCCCGCGGCGTGATCATCGCGGACACGAAGTTCGAGTTCGGCACACTGCCGAACGGACAGATCATCCTGATCGACGAGGTGCTGACGCCGGACAGCAGCCGGTTCTGGCCGGCCAGCCAGTACGAACCAGGGCACGACCAACCCAGCTTCGACAAGCAATTCGTGCGGAACTGGCTGGAAGCCCAGCCCTGGGACAAAACGCCGCCGGCGCCGGCGCTGCCGGAGGAAGTCGTCCAGGGCACCCGGCAACGGTATATCGAGGCTTACGAGCTGCTCACAGGGAAACGTTGGTGAAGTCAATCCAATCGATCTGACCTAACTTGATCCCCGTCGGGTCGAAGGCCCGCGGATGCGGACCTTCGGTCCGACCAGGCTGAGGCAGCCCGGCTCTAAAGTGGCAACGCCGGGCGGTACGGAAATTCATCGCCGCTTTTGCTACGATTTTACCTCTATGGGTTTGTTGAGTTATCGAACTGCCGGCGAATCGCACGGAAAGGCATTGATCTCCCTTGTCGAGGGCATGCCGGCACGCGTGCCGGTGGACAAGGACTTCATCGATTTTGAGCTGCGGCGGCGCCAGGGCGGGTATGGACGGGGCGGACGGCAGAAGATCGAGACGGACCAAGTCGAATTCCTCAGCGGTGTCAGAATCGGCAAGACGATCGGGTCGCCGATCGCGATGCTCATCCCCAACAAGGACTCGCGGCTGGACGACCTGTCGGCCACCCCGCCGCTGCATCGCCCGCGGCCCGGTCATGCCGACCTTGCCGGCAGCGTGAAATGGCTGACCACCGATTGCCGCGAGACGCTGGAGCGGGCCAGCGCGCGGGAGACCGCCGCCCGCGTCGCCGCCGGGGCGCTTGCGCGATGTCTACTCAAACAATTCGGAATCGAAGTATTCGGATTCGTTCGCTCGGTGGGCCCGGCGACGTCAAAGGTTGAAGTGACGGCGGACAATTTCCGCGAACTGCTGAAGGCCCGTGAGGAATCCGACATTTATTGCCCCGACGTCGCCGCCAGCGACGCGATGCGGCAGTTCATCAACGAGCAGAAGATGGCCAAGGACACGGCCGGCGGGATCGTCGAGGCGCACGTGTTCGGCTGCCCAATCGGCCTGGGCTCGTGCATGACCTGGGACGGCCGGCTCGATTCCCGGATCGCTGCGGCCGTGGTGGCCATCCAGGCATTCAAAGGAGTTGAGTTCGGCCTCGGGTTCGAAGCGGGCAGACGGTCTGGATCACAGGTCCATGACGAAATCGGATTCGATCCGGCCGCCAGGGACACCCCCTCGCTCGGCTTCGTTCGCGGCACCAACAACGCCGGCGGCCTCGAGGGCGGCATGACCAACGGCAAGCCGATCGTCGCGCGCGGCGCCATGAAGCCGATCAGCACCCTGGGAAAGCCGCTGAAAAGCGTTGACCTCAACACCAAACAGGTTGCCGAGGCCGGGTGGGAGCGGTCCGACATCTCCGCCATCAGCGCCGCTTCGGTGATCATGGAGAACGTCGTCGCCTTTGAGGTGGCCCGCGCGTTTTTGGAAAAGTTCGGCGGGGATTCGTTGCCGGAAGTGACGGCCAACTACAACAACTTCCTCGGCACCGCCCGGCGGCTGCCGCTGGGAAGTTGAATTCGTTTCGCGGCATCGCCGAAGGCGTGCGCTGTTCGGTCCGGAGCGAAAAAGCGCACGCCTTCGGCGTTGCGGCGAAACGGGAATCGGGCGTTCTCGATTCTGATCCTTAGCAAAGCGCTTTTGCAAGAACCTCGTCCCATCTTCGACTCGCACCTCGACCTGGCCTGGAACGCGGTTTCGTTCAACCGTGACCTGACGCTGCCGATTTCCGAAATCCGCAAGAGCGAATCAGGAATGACCGGCGAACGCTCGCGCGGCCGGAACACCGTGAGCCTCCCCGAACTTCGCAGGGCGGGGGTCCATCTTTGCGTCGCGACGCTGTTGGCAAGAGGCGGCCCCGACCAGGCGTTCAAAGCGAACTACACTCGCACGGATCTCGATCACGCCAGCCCGTCGATCGCTTATGCAGCCGCGCACGCTCAGCTTGCGTACTACCGGCTGCTCGAATCGCAAGGGCATCTTCGTTTCATCCACACGCGCAACGAGCTGGCGTCGCATTGGGAGTCTGTCCAGACGAATCCGACTGGCACGCCGCTGGGCATCATCCTGAGCATGGAAGGCACTGATCCAATCGTCACTCCGGGCCAGGCGAAGCAGTGGTGGGACGCCGGACTTCGGGCGGCGGGGTTCGTTCATTACGGCCGCTCGCAGCACGCCTACGGCACCGGGGTTTCCGGGCCGCTCAGCGACGCAGGCGCCGAACTGCTTCGCGAATTTGAAAAGCTCGGCATGATCCTCGACGTGACGCACCTGTGCGACCAAAGCATGTCGCAGGCGCTCGACTCGTTCGACGGCGCGGTGCTGGCCAGCCACCACAACTGCCGATCCCTCGTGCCCGGCGACCGCCAGCTCAGCGATGAGCAGATCAAGCGGTTGGTCGATCGCGGCGCGGTGATTGGCGTCGCGCTCGATGCGTGGATGCTTTACCCCGGCTGGGTCCGAGGCACGACGCAGCCGAGTGTCGTCGGGCTCGATGCGGTCGCGGATCACATCGATCACGTCTGCCAGGTTGCAGGAAACGCCGACCATTCCGGGATCGGCAGCGATCTCGACGGCGGATTCGGCACCGAGCAGACGCCGCGTGGCCTGAACACCGTCGCGGATCTTCAGGGGCTCGCCGGCATCCTCGCCAGCCGTGGCTACAGTGACGCCGACATCGACCTGATCTTCCACGGCAACTGGATGCGGTTCTTTCGCGCCGCGCTTCCTGACGACCCGAGTGATTCCTCTCCCTCCGGGAGAGCGTTGGGGTGAGGGCGTTGGAGAGGCGCCTCTGCGATCCCCTCACCCCAGCCCTCTCCCGGAGGGAGAGGGGGCAAATGCTCGATCTGTTCGATCACCGGCTGATCCGTTACAAATCACGCATGACACCCGACCAGAAGCTCGAGTCGCTCGGATATCCGCTGGACCGTAAGCTTGCCCCCGGCGCCATCTACAAACCGGTCGTGATCGACGGGACGACGGCGTACGTCGCCGGATGCGTTCCGTTCGACGGGGACAAAAACCTGGTCAGCGAGGGGAAGGTGCGATCGCAGGTTAGTGTCGACGAAGCGCGCAAGGCCGCGGCTCTTTGTGCTGCGAATATTCTGCGGCTCGTCCGCCAGGAAGTCGGCTCGCTGGATCGCGTCGAGCGGATGCTCCGCGTGACGGGCTACGTGAACAGCGATCCGGATTTCGTCGAGCAACACCTGGTGATCAACGGCGCGTCGCAACTCTTCTGCGACGTGTTCGGCGAAGCGGGCTGGCACGCCCGCACCGCCGTCGGCATGGCGTCGCTGCCGCTGGGCGCCAGCGTCGAAGTCGAAGCAATCGTGAAACTCAAAGCATAGACCGAGCCTAATCCAGCTTCGCACCGCACTTGGAGCAGAACTTGGCGTCGATCGGATTGGCCGTGCCGCAATTCGGGCAGAACTTCTTGCCCGCAACCTGCGCGTTGTTGGTGTTCGCAGGCGCGGCATTCCCACCGCTCGCGGGAGGAGGATTGTTTGCCGGCGGGGCACTGGTCACGGGCGCCGCGCTGTCGGCGGTCTTGGCCGGCTGGTTCCGCAGGAACTTGTCGATCTTGGGCAGGCTCTTGCGCAGCGAATCGTCCAATGCCAGCCGCAGGATCTTTCCCTTGTCGTCTTCGCTGAGTTGAATGTCGGCGCTGGACTGGGCATTGGCGCCCAGGATCGCAACGCCCATCGAGCCGGCCGAATCCGTTCTCTTGAACTCGCTGAAATTGCTGGTCATCATCTCGCCGGTCGTGGGATCCACCAGCCGGATGTCAACGCCGCATTCTGTTGTAATCTCTGTGTCGCTGTTGTTGACCTCGGCGCCGCCAGCGATGTTGCCGAGCTGCGCCAGGCCAAACGAATTGCCCTTCTTTTCGGTCTTCACGCGCAGGTTGGTGACTTTCCCCAGAAGCAGGTAATCCACGCCTCGAACCTGGCCCTGCTTGGCCAACTCAGCAGAACGGACGATCCCTTCCAGGTTCTGTTCCTTCAGCAGCTGATTGAGTTGCGCCCGCTCGATGACCGCGAACCGCTCCGATTGATCGAGCAATGTCGTCATCTGGTCGGCGGCGAGGTTGTTCGGATCGCCGCTCATGGAGAATCCACCCGCGGTCGTGACGTCGAACGGCGGCACGCCGACCCTCGGCTTATTGACGCCCGACGGCCCGGGCGGGTACTGCCCGACGTTGGCCGTCAATGTGTCACGGCTGGCCGACTCGCTGGAATGCGAACAAGCCGTCGCCCCGACGACACACAGTGCCGCACCCGCGGCAAGCTTCACAAACGCCTTGCCGAACATGAAAGGCCTCCTTCAAAAAAGTTGCTGCTGGCGAGGTGGCAGAAACGACAGCTTCTATGTCACCCGTTCCAACATACTCTGTCAAGGTTTTTAAGCGTAATCCTGCGGGCAAAGGGAGTATAAATGGCTCTTCAATTCCTACCCAATTTTCCCCGTCCCCAAGGCCGGTATTCACTTGCCATTGCGATACGGAACCCACACTTCCATCGACGTGATCCCGCGATTGTGGAAGGCGTAGTAGGGAATGAACATCAACTCACCGTCAATCACCCGTTGCGAGTCGATCGGCTGGTAAAGCGGACTTTGGTCCGACGGCGTTGCCAGACACCACGCGCGATGCCGCAGCGTCTCGATTCCGCCGAGCAGGCCGGCACTCCATTCGCTTCGAAAATCTCCGCTGTCGAGGTTCAAAGACCAGTCGAACACCGTCGGATCACCCGGCTGGTCGATCCCCTCGATGCAATAGAGCAGCGGCCCGCGCGTGATGGCGACCTTCCCTACGTCATCATTCACCAGGGGATTTGCGACGATCACCCGCGGAGACATGTCGAGCTTCAGCACGACCCGATCTTGCGGATTCCAGGTGCGACGAATTACGAGATAGCCATTTTCAACGGTCGGCGATGCGACCCGCGTGCCGGCCAGTTCCAGCTCAACGCTCGGCGACCAGGCCGGCTTCCGCAGATGCAGCGTGAACTTCCTGGGCGAGGATGGAGAGATCGTCAGCTCAACCGTTCCATCCCACGGATGCCGCGTCGATTGCGTGACCTTGATCGGCGTTCCATCTTCCAGATGCCAGTCCAGCGTGTTGTGATCGTAAAGGTGCACCCACAGACCGTCGCTGGACGTGCTGTAGAAGTAGCCCGGCAGTGAGCCGAGAATGCGCTGAAGGTTCGGCGGACAGCACGTGGTCGTGTACCAGGGATTGCGGATCTTGTCCTTCGGATCGCCGACCAGTTCCAGCGGATTCCGGTAACAATACAGATTGCCGCTGAGGGACAGCCCACTGTTGGCGCCGTTGTAGAGCGCCCGCTCGAAGACGTCGGCGTACTTCGAGTCCCCCGTCGCCTGGAGCATCCGCCAGTTCCAGAACATGTTGCCGATGGCGGCGCAGCTTTCGGTGTAGGCCTGGCGGTTGGGCAGCTCGTAGGCTTCGCCGAACGCCTCGCCCGCCGCTCGCGAGCCCACGCCGCCCGTGATGTACATCTTGTGGCCCAGATCGTCCCACAAATGCGTCAGCGTCTGCCAGAAAGCCTGGTTCCCCGTTTCCAGAAAATAATCCGTCGCGCCGGAGCAGGCATACATTGCTCGCACCGCGTGGCCCTCGAGCTGCTTGCGCTGCGTGAACGGCTCGACGGTAAACAGATACGTGATGTCCTGTGGACGGACCTTAGCCAGGTTGCGCGGGTCGCCCTTGAGGAAATAGCCGGCAAAGTCGAGGTAGCGATGATCGCCGGTCGTGCGATACAGCTCGATCAGCGAAAGCTCGATCTCCGGATGCCCCTCAAAGATGGGCTTCTTGTCTGGCCCGAAGTTCTTCAGCAGGTACTCGACCATCCGCTGTCCGACTTCAAGGAGCCTCCGGTCGCCGTCGGCGCGATACCAGGCGATTCCTGCCTGAATCAGATGGCCCAGGCAATACAGCTCGTGGTTGCCGGTCATCTTCGTGTGCCGCTGGGAGGCCATCTTGCCCATGAAGGCGGTGTCGATGTAGCCGTCCGAATCCTGTGCCGCGACGATGTCGTCGATCACCGCGCTGGCGGAACTCCGCAATGCCGGCGGCGCGTCGCCGCTCTGGATTTCAAAACCCACCGCCTCGAGCCATTTGTAAATGTCCGAGTCGGTATAAACCGGACCCCGCCGCGAGACGTTCTTCTTTCCCGATGCCCGCCGAAAGTTGTCGATAATCCCGTTCTGCTCGAACAGCTCCAGGAGCGACGGCAGACTCACCTCAACGTTCACCTTTCGCCGACTGGCCCAGAACCCGTCTTCGAGTTTCACCGCCGAGACCGGAACGCCGTGCAGGATCGCGTGAGGAGATTTGGACGTGTCGAGCACCGGCTTGTCCTTCCCCGGCCCGGCGTCCGCGAAACACAGGGTGGCCGATGCAACGCACAGCATCGCTAAGAGATATTTGAGCATTTGCTCCTCACCGATCGGGACTCTTTGCGCTTCAAACTCTGTCAGCACGGGCTGGAAGCCCGTGCCACGACCGGCGTTGTATGAACGTCATTTTGTCAAGCGAGGACCGCATCAACAACCTTCCCTTCCACATCCGTCAGCCGGTAGTAGCGGCCCTGAAAGCGGAAGGTAAGCCGTTCATGGTCGATGCCGAGAATGCGAAGGATCGTCGCCTGAAAATCATGAACGGGTACGGGATTCTCCACGACGCTGTAGCCGAAGTCGTCGGTCGCGCCGTAGGCAAAGCCCGGCTTCACTCCCCCACCGGCCAGCCACGCCGTGAAGCAGCGCGGGTGGTGATCCCGGCCATAATCGGTCGCGGTCAGCTTTCCCTGCGAGTAATTGGTCCGACCGAACTCTCCGCCCCAGACCACCAGCGTGTCGTCGAGCAATCCGCGCTGTCCGAGGTCCGTAATCAGCGCATAGCAAGCGCGGTCGACATCCTCGCATTGCCTGCGGATCGCCTTGGGGAGATTTCCGTGCTGGTCCCAGCCGGGATGATAAAGCTGGATGAACCGCACGTTTCGCTCCGCCAGCCGCCGGGCCAGCAGGCAGTTGGCGGCAAATGTCCCGGGCTCGCGGGCCTGCGGGCCGTACAACTCGAACGTGCTCTCCGGCTCGTCGGCGACGTTCATCACCTCCGGAACGCTGGTCTGCATCCGGTAAGCCATCTCGTATTGCGCCACCCGCGCCGCGATCTCCGGATCGCCCAGGTCGTCGTATTGGAGCCGATTCAATTCCGCCAGGCGATCGAGCATTTTCCGCCGGGCCGCCCCCGAAATTCCGTCCGGATTCTGGAGATAGAGCACCGGATCTTTCCCGGAACGAAACTGCACGCCCTGGTGAATGCTCGGCAGGAATCCATTGCCCCACAGCCGCGCGTAGAGCGGCTGGTCGATCCGGTCCTTGCTGATCAGCACAACAAACGCCGGCAGGTTCTCGTTGGCCGACCCCAGCCCATAGCTCAGCCACGATCCCATCGAAGGCCGTCCTGCCAGTTGATGGCCGGTCTGGAAGAATGTGATCGCCGGGTCGTGGTTGATCTGCTCGGTGCGCAGCGATTTCACGAAGCACAGCTCGTCCACGATCTTCGCGGTCCACGGCATCAGCTCGCTGACCCACGCCCGGCAATCACCGTATTGCGCGAATTTGAAGATCGACCCGGCCATCGGCAGCGTCGCCTGGTTGGCCGACATGCCCGTGAGCCGTTGCCCCATCCGCACGCTGGCCGGCAGGTCCTGCCCGTTCATCTTGTTCAGGAGCGGCTTGTAGTCGAACAAATCGAGCTGCGACGGCCCGCCGGACATGAACAGGTAGATGATGCGATTGGCCCTGGGCGCGAGATGCGGCGCGGGAAGAATTCCTTTGAACGGATTCTCCATCGGCGCCGCCGCCCGCGCCTCGTGGTTGAACAATCCGGCAACCGCGACGCCGCCCAGGCCCATGGCAAATCGGCCGAGGAACTCGCGACGGTTGAGAGGATTGAATTGGTTGCAGTTGCAGGTCATGTGTTTCTTGTGACACGGGTTTTTAGCCCGTGCCGACGATCTTCTGCTTCGGTGATTTCAGCCAAGCCAGTCCGCTCTCCGCAGAGGCGCCGCTTGCACCGTGCCGGCCAGCTCGATATCTCAACACTTGGCCGGACACGCCAATGGCCGATAGAATCCAACGTGAGAGGATGTCAATGACTGTACAAACGCTCAAGATCGGCGGGCGGGAGTTCGTTCTGGTTGCCAAGAGCGATTTCGAACGGATGGCAGAGCAAGCCCGTCGACACGCAGAGGATGAATATTGGGCTCGATCGGCGCTGGAAGCCGAGGCTAAGTCACGCGCCAAGCGCGAAAAGCCCATTCCATTCGAAGCGGTTGAGCGCGAACTCGACGAAATTGCCGCTCGCCGCTCCGGCAGGCCAAAACGGCGTCCGGGCCGGAGAACCAGATGACCAGGCATGGCGCCTGGTGTGTAGAGATTCTGCCGGCAGCACGGAAAGAGCTTCTGGCGCTGCGACCCGCGGCTCAAGACCGGATTCGGAAGGCAATCAGGGCGTTGGCTGAGGAACCCGTTCCCGCAGATTCCATTCCGATGAGGGCCAAGGGGACAGGACTTCATCGGCTGCGCGTCGGAACCTACAGGGTCGTCTACAGAATCAATCGCGAACGCGTCCGCGTGCTGGTGATCCGCATCGCACACTGCAGCGAGGTTTATCGCGGCTTCGAAGATGCCCGATTGGCCCACTGGGTATCGATTCATCGTCGCATCACCGCCTCATCATGGTTGAGGATCGCCTCGGCCAGGACCGTTCCCGCCGCCAGCTCGATCGGGTCCAGGGAAGCGTCGTTCTTCGCTTCGCTCATCGCCAGAAGTTTGCCGGCTGCTTCTGTGTCCGCGGCGAAGATCGCGCGCTGCTCGATGAAAATCTGCTTCAGGATCGCGAGTTCGGCGCTGGTGGGTTCGCGATCGGTCACCAGCCGGAACATCCACGCCACGCGCTGGTCGATGGAATCTCCTCCTTCTTTGATCATTCGCTGACTGAGGAACCGCGCCGCTTCGGTAATCTGCACGTCGTTGAGCAGCGCCAGCGCCTGGAGCGGCGTGCTGGTGCTCTGCCGCCGCGCCACACAGTAATTCCGATCCGGCGAATCAAACGCCAGCATCGCCGGCGGCGGAACGCTGCGCTTCCAGAAGGTGTAGAGGCTCCGCCGGTGAAGGTCCTCGCCATGCCCCTGGTCGTATTTCGGATGCCCCATCGCCACGTCCCACACGCCGGGCGGTTGATAGGGCCTGACGCTCGCACCGCCAAGTTTCTCGACGAGCAGCCCGCTGTCGAACTGCGCCTGGTCGCGAAGCATCTCGGCGGTGAGCCGCCGTGCCGGGCCGCGGGACAACAGGTGATTGTCCGGGTCGTCGGCCAAGAACTCCCGCGGCGCCCGCGACGATTGCCGATACGTCGCCGACATCGCGATCAGCTTGAGCGTGCGCTTGACGTCCCAACCGCTGTCGCGGAATTCCACGGCAAGCCAGTCGAGCAGTTGGGGATGCGACGGTGGCGAGCCCTGGCTGCCGAAGTTCTCCGCTGTCTCCACGATGCCGCGCCCGAACATCTGCTGCCAAAGCCGGTTCACCTCGACGCGGGCGGTCAGCGGGTTGTCGGATTTGAAGAGCCAGTGTGCCAGGCCAAGGCGGTTGTGCGGTTCGGAATCGGGCATCGCCGGCAGCACGGCGGGCGTGTTGGCGAAAACTTCCTCACCCTGCGCGTCATACGCGCCGCGCTTCAGGATGTACGCCGGCTTGGGATGCGCCATCTCCTGCATCACCATGATCTCGGGGATCGGATTGGTGATGGCGTTCTCTTCCTTCCGCAATTCGTGCAATTGCTTTGACGCGGCAAGCGCGGGCCCATACTGCGTCGCCACAAAATACTCGAACAACACGGATGGCCGCGCTTCTTCCCCCGCCCCCTCCGGCCTTCGGCTCTGAGGCTCAGGCTCGAAGAGGAGAGGGCTGGGGTGAGGGGAAGTCGGAGGCGCCTCTCCCTCGCCCCTCACCCCAGCCCTCCCCCGGGGAGAGAGGGGGGAGGAGCCGTCCGCACGGGTCGGGTTGCTCAATTCGGCAAC
>Ga0210396_10001280_pt1 | contig 27986 bp, 25 predicted proteins | sample IncBWH17OmetaG_FD_155466 | JGI IMG/M metagenome (GOLD analysis project Ga0210396, IMG submission 155466) | Forest soil microbial communities from Barre Woods Harvard Forest LTER site, Petersham, Massachusetts, United States - Inc-BW-H-17-O ... | reverse complement strand
GTCCACCTTGGTTACCGCCAGGCTGGTGTTGCCGATCCCGGTGAGGCCGTCCGACCCGTGGACGTAGAAGCAGTCGAACTTCGATGCCGCCGCCGAGCGCGGCCAGGTCGCCGGCTGAAGGGTGCCGCCCGCGGTAACCGTCGTGGCGGCGAGATTGTCGGCGCAAGGGCTAGCCGCCCGCCCGGGCCGGCACACCCACACAGGGCCCGCCAGGCTGCCCGAGCTGCTGCTACCGCTGCTGCTGGAGCAGCCTCCGGCGATCAAGCCCGCCGCGATCACCAGCACCGCGCCCGCCACCATAGGTCGGCGCGCGCTCATCGTGCCAGCTTGCTTGTTCATGGCTCACACTCCCCGTAATCACGTCCTTGAACAGCTCACCCATCACAGTGGCGCGGTCGGCCCAGCCCGCGGCAGGGGTGGAACCACCCACACCCGTTAGCCGCGACACGCCTGGCGCATGCGGGTAGTTGAACTTTTAGTTCAGGTTGAGCATGCTTGCGGCTCGCGTCCGATGGCCTGGAGCGCCTGGCGAGCAAGGTGACCTGGTCTCGCGGCTGCGGGCCGTGATCGTGGCGAAGGAGGCGCGCCAGGCGCGGCAGCAGTCTGAGTGGGAGCGCAGCAGGGACCGCAAGCGGGGCGGCCAGCCCGGGCACCACGGGAAAGGCCTGCAGCGGGACCCGGAGCCGGGCGAGAGGAAGACCGCGGAGCCTTCGGCGTAGTGCCGTTCCTGCAAGGCGTCCCTGGCCGAGGCGGAGACGGCGGAGCCGCGGTGGGCGCAGGTCATCGACGCGGAGATCATCCCGAAGGTGACCGAATGGCTGCTGCCTGGCATGCTGTGCCCGTGCTGCGGGACGGTCCCATTCGCGGATCCGCCGCCCGGCCTGCACGCGGGCGCGGTGTCGTACGGGCCGGTGCTGAACGCGGCCGCGGTGCTGCTGTCGTGCTACGGGAACGTGCCGCCGGAGCGCGCGGCGCAGGTCATGGGGATGCTGCTCGCGATCCCGGTCTCCGCGGGCTCCTTTCCAGGCTCGCGGGCATCCAGCAGTGCGCAACGCACGTGATACGGCGCTGCAGGGCAGTCACGAAACCCGGCCCCGGCGGCGTGCAGAACCAGGCCGGCGACATCATCACCATCCTGCGCGAGGCACATGCGGCGGTGGAGGACGCCCACGCCCGCGACAGCACCGCCCTCGACCAGCAGGTACTCGATAACCTGCGGGAACGCTACGACACCGCGGTCAGCTCCGGGTCATCCACAACCGGCTGCGGGACTGGCACGACGCGAACCACCCGGGTACAGCCTCGGCTGCTGGCTGCGCGAGTACAAGGAACAGGTCTTCCTGTTCACTCGCGTCTTTGCCGTGAGCTGGACGAATAACGTCTCCGAGCGCGGCGCGAAGGCAGCCAAGCGCCACCAGGCCGTCTCGGGCTACTGGCATTCCCTCGCCACCCTTGCCCGCTGGTGCCGGCTTCGCAGCTACCTCGACACCTCCGCTGCCCACGGCATCACCGCACTCGACGCCATCAGCGCCGCCATCGCCGGAAAGCCCTGGCCACCGCCACTACCCGCAATCGCTTTACACCAGTTCACGGCGCCCCGTGAATGGACACCCGCCAACGCCCAAATAACCGCGCGCCGACCCACCGGTATAGTCGGCTGGTGGCTTAATTCCGATCACGTTGTGGGCTGTCCAGATTGGAATATTCTGCTCGTGCGGCGCGCCCGCGGCGGGGGTTGCTGGTCCCCTTTCCGGAGTCGGTGGGGTGTGTTGCCGGTGGCCGGGACACTCCGGAATCGCCAACTCGACGACCGTCTTCTGCGCCTCGGCGATCAGGTCGTCACCGTGCATGAGCAGCAGCCGCGAGCCTGCTCGCTCGACCCTCATCTCGGTTTCCAGAGGAGGCGGCCGTGTCAGCGTGATCTCTGCGGGGTCGCCGATCAGCGCGGCGAGGCGCCCGGCCGTATAGCCACCGTTGCCCGAGCCCGTAGGCCCGCAGCACCGCCGGTCAATGGACAGTGTCGCCCAAGTCATTGTGCCGTCAGCCTCCCCGACCGCCAGAGGTGAACCGTGCCGACGCCTGCTCCGCGTCGCCAGCCACCTCTTTCAGCGTGCGCACGTCGCGCTGCGCGCTGAACTCCATCCGCTGGTCGAGCCGTTCGAGCAGTCCCCATCGGTCGGCCAGCAGCGTGGCCTGCGGGAAGCTCGCGATGCGTTCGGCTATTTCCAGCGCGCGCGTCACAAGTTCGCCAGGTGCCACCACCTCGGTGACAAGTCCCATGGCAAGCGCCGTCGCGGCAGAGATCTCGCGCCCGGTGAGTACAAGGTCCAGCGCACGGCCGAGCCCGATGATCGCGGCGAGCCGGTCGGCACCCCCGTCCAGGATCGGCACTCCCCATTGCCGGTCCGGGAACCCGAACCGTGCCGTGTCCGCGGCTATCCTCAGATCGCACCAGGTGGCCAGCGTGACGCCGCCTCCGAGGCACCAGCCCGAGATCGCCGCGATCGCAGGCTTCGGCGGGAACCGCCGCACGCCGAATACTCCTTCCGGCTTGCCGACTCTTGGTCGCAGCGACTCCAAGGACGTCAGGTCGGCTCCCGCACTGAATGCCTCCTCGTCCCCGGTCACCACCAGCACCCGCGCGTCCGGGTCGTCGTTGAACGCGCGGACGGCTTGCACCATCGCCTCGGCCGTGGGCCCGTCGATGGCGTTGCGGCGCTGCGGACGCCGAATCGCGATCACGGCGGCCGCCCCCACCCGCTCGTATCTGGCTACACCGGGCCCGGCAGGGCTCGACCCGGTCATCTGCCCTCCCCTGGGTTGGTCCGAAGCGCGGTCCCAGCGATCTGGGTGTTGATCGGAAGGAACAGGGTCGGCACGTGGTATCTCTGCGCCTCCAGGCGTGCCCAGCCGGTCCGGGCCAGGGTCGCCTCGGTGTCGCGCAGCACATCGCAACCCTCGAAGAACCAGCGCCACGGCCGGGCCACGGATCGCTGAACCAGCCGTAGCACAGGATGGCTCTGGCCTGCCCGGACGTGCTCCAGGAAGAGAAACCGGCCACCCGGCCGGAGAATCCGACCGACTTCGCGGAGCGTCGCAGCCGGGTCGGGCACGGTACACAGAACAAGCGTGCTCACCACGGCATCGACGCTCGCGTCGGGCAGACCGATGGCGTCCGCCCCTTCTTCACGCAGCTCCAATTCGATGCCGTAGCACTGCGCCGCCTTCCGGAGCGGTGAGTGCATGTGCCGGTTCGGCTCGATCGCGACCAGCCGGATGCCGGGTCGGTAATAGCGCAGGTTGGCCCCGGTTCCGGGGCCGATCTCAACCACGGTCGGCGGAAGGTTGGCAAACAGCCGTCGTTTGTGCCGTCCCAACAGTAGGTGGCCGTAGGCGTTGGACGTGCGCAGGACGGCCGCATTAAGCCGGCCCCGCACGGCGTTGTCGACCGTCACGGAGCCGTGGCAGGCCTGTGACGTGGTGGCGCTGTTGTCATGACGAAAGCTGTCTGTCGCTGTCGTGTCCATACGGCGAGTGTGGGTAGCGCGCCTATCAACTCGCTGTCACGTATCTACGCCGCCGTGCCGGAGGCTGGCATGATGTCAACTGATGTTCTTGGTACTCGGCGCCGTTACCGTAGTCGGCCCGGACGGGCAGGTTGTCGCGCTCAGTGACCGCCAACGGTCGCTGTTGGCCAGCCTGCTGGCCCGGGCCGGCGCTGTCGTGAGCGTTGACAACCTCGTGGACCTGGTCTGGCCGGAGAATCCCCTTCAGGATCCCGTGGCGGCGCTGCACAACCAGGTGTCTCGACTACGTCGGACCATTCCGTTCACGCGGATCCAGACCGTGGCTCCCGGCTACCGGTTGGCCGTTGGCCCGGACGATGTGGACAGTCAGCGGTTCGACCGGCTGGTGCGGGCAGACACTGCCGGGTCATTGAGCGAAGCTCTGGGCCTATGGCACGGTGCGGCCTACGCCGAGTTCGCCGAGTCGCCAGTGGCCCGGTTTGAGGCGATCCGGCTCGAGGAGGCGCGCCGGCAGGCGACCGAGCGCTGGCATGAGCTTCGCCTGGACGAGGGCTCTCCCGACCTGCCGGCTCTGGAGGCGTTCGCCACCGAACATCCGCTCCGAGAACGTGCCCACCTCGTCCGCATGAGGGCCTTGTACGCGTGCGGACGCCAAGCCGACGCGCTCGCGGCATATCAACGCTACGCCGACCGGCTCGCCGACGAGCTCGGGCTCGAGCCTTCGGCCGCCATGCAGGAACTGCAGCTGCGCATACTCCGCCACAACGTTGCGCCGCCGACCCCGCTGCGAGCGATGCGCGTAAGTCACGTTTCCGCCAGCGACCGTCGAATCGCCGTTGCCACCATTGGGAATGGACAGCCGCTGATCGCGCTGCCCGGCTGGGTATCGAACATCGATGTCATTGCCGCTGGCCGCGATCCGCGCTCCTCGATGTTTCAACGACTGGTCGGAACCCACGCGCTGGTCATGTACGACCGCTACGGGACCGGACGCTCCCCCGGTCAGGTCGACGACTTCGGCCTGGACGCGAGCGTGGCCGAGCTGGCCGCCGTCGCGACCCACGCCGGAGCGCCGGTCGACCTGCTCGCCATGTCCCAGGCCGGACCGGTTGCCGTAGCGCTCGCCGCGACGCGGCCGGATCTGGTGCGGCGACTAGTGTTCTTCGGGACCTACGCCAGCGCCGCCGAAGTATTCATACGCCCAGACCTCAGCGCCACCCTTATCGCGTTGGTGCGCAGTCACTGGGGGCTCGGCTCCAAGCTGCTCGCCGACCTCTACCGGCCCGATCTGACCGACGCAGCGGCCGACCACCTGGCCGCGGTGCTGCGAGACTCGGCCGACCGTGACGTGGCTGCCGGATATCTCGCGGCCATCTACGCCGCCGACGTCAAAGCGCTCCTCCCGGCGGTGAGCGCACCCGCACTCGTGCTGCACTATCGAGGTGACCGCGTAATACCCCACCGCGGCGGGCTGCAACTAGCCGAAAACCTGCCCGACGCCCGGTTGGTCACCCTCGAAGGCCGCTACCACCTGCCCGACGTTCGCGACCTCGACCACATTGTCGACACCATCACCACATTCCTGTCCGGACCGTCCTAGGGGCCACAGTCCTGCCGATCGCCCAAGCGGTTACGCCAGAAGGCGAGCACAGCCGCCGGTCTCGGCTGACCACCCGGTGCGGCTACGCCAAAAGACTCCGCAGCAATTGCCGCTGCAATGTAAGCGCGCAAGCTAAATCATGGAAAGATTATGCATAGCAGTGCATAAACGCGCGCACGGGCAACGCCCGCTATTCGGCATTCTCTGAACAATCCAAGTCGAGTTGTAGGTTCGGGTGTTGTCACAGGTCACAGTGGATGCGCACAAGCTGGCAGGCCTGCTGAGGCTGACGTAACGAGCAGCAGCGAGGACAAGCTGGTTGTTCCCAAGCAGGCCCGCTCAACCATCGCGGGCGGCGCCAGTCTCCGGACCGGGTGGGCCTACCCCGGGGGCACTGGCGAACTGCCGCTACTACTCATCAGGCCGCCCGCCGTCCAGCCGCTTCCGGTGCCATGCTGGGAATAACGTACCGTGACGAACAGACCTGTGCTAAGCAATTCGAACCACGCATAACGCCGAGTATGAGCACATAAGAATTGGTTCGACGGTGAGTGCTTTCGCGTACAGATCGATCAGATCTGCATGAGGGATTCCGTGACTTGCCCGGGCCGATGATGGTGTCTGATTATCGATGGCCAGGTTTTCGCGGCCGCGGACGGCCCGGACTGCGATCTCCGGGAGGATCCGGTCGGAGCGGCCGGTGATCTGGGCCTGGCTTCCCGGCGGGCTGTGCTCGCTCCCGCACGCTGACCGCTGTGCTGATCTCCGGGTGCCGCGCATTCCGCGCAGTGAAGCCCGGGTTGCTACGCAGCCCGGTCCGGGAAGGCGCGGATGACCGCGGCGGTGCGGCTGGAGACCTGCAGCCTTTCGTAGATGTTTTCCAGGTGGGTGCGCACGGTTCCCTCGGACAGGCCCAGGCGGCGGGCGATCTGGGTGTTGGTGTGCCCGGCGGCCACCAGGTGCAGCAGGTCGGTCTGCCGTGGGGTGAGCCTGGGGACGGGGTGGCGGCGGCGCTCGGCGTCGAGGTAGGCCTGGTGCAGGTGCGGACGCAGCAGCACCAGCAGCGCCCGGTCACGCTCGGAAAAGTCCGGGCCGGGCCCGCGGAAGAAGTACAGCCGGACGGTCCGCCCGGGCCCGGTGGCCCGTCCTGGCGGTTCGGGCAGGCACAGCTGCAACTCGTGCTCGAGTCCCTGTGGCCGGTACACGTCGGCATACATGCCAGATGAGCGCCATTGCCGGGCCGAGCAGAAGTCCGCGATCGTCACGACGCTGCGCAGGTCACCGGTCCTGTCGGGGAAACTGCAGGGTTCGCTGTGCCAGTAGTGCTCCCAGTGCGCCTGGTCCAGCGCCGCGGCCAGGTCGTCAGGATAGTCGCCGTTGTACGGGATGGGCTGGTTGAACCAGACCTGCTGCCGCCCGCTGTCGAACCCCTGCAGCGACACGGAGTCGCAGCGGATCTGGTCCGTCAGCTCGCTGAGCAGGGACGGCGGCAGACCCTGCGCTGGGAGGTCCTCGCGGTCACCGGTGACGATCGCCGCCAATGTGCGCAGGTCCTGTTCGCTGGCCGTCACGGCCCTGCTCATAGCGCCCCCTTTCCCCGATGAGTTTCACGGTACCCCCGCGGCACCGGCCTGGATATCCGTAGATCATCGGATAGCGGACGCGCCGGGGGCTTGCACACGCTGGCGGGTGACAGATCGCGCTGCGAGCCGAAGGAGACCCGTCATGAACCCTGTCCGCCAGATCCGCCGTATCGCCGGCGTCCTGGCCGGTGCCTGTGCCCTGCTAGCCGTTGCCGCGGCATCCCCCGCCCTGGCCGCGCGGATCCCGGACCCGGCCCTGTGGGTCGGCGTCCCGGAACCGTACCCGGGGGCCAACCTTCCCCCGGCCCCGGTCCCGCCTCAGATCCACGCCGTGACCCGCACCGTCGTGGCGGGCGGCATGCCCGGCTGGCAGATCACCCTGATCGCCGTCGGCGCCGCGCTGCTGGCGGCCGTGGTGGCGGTGCTCGCGGACCGGGCCCGGGCCGCCCGCCGGCCCGCGATCGCCACGGCCGCCTGAGCCATGCACGCCGACCGGACGGTACCGCCCGCCGCCTGGCCCTGGCTGTCGTTCCGGCGGATCGCAGACGTCCCGTTCGAAACGTACGTGGCCGCGCTGGAAAGCTGGCAGCTTACCGGGCCAGACGGCGGACGGCACACCGGCCAGGGCGTGGTGTGCGGGCCGGTCGAGCACGACCGGGATACCGGCACTTGCCGGGTCCAGGTCCGCCTGGCCCGCGGGCCGCTCCGCCCGCGGCTGCGGATGAGGCTGCAGGCCGGCCACTGGTCCTCTAGGCCCCCGCGGACCGCGCTGGAACTTATCCCCTGCGGGCACATCCGCCCCGGCGCCGGCTACTTCCGGGCCGGCCACCTGCTGATGGACTCGCTGATCCGCTCGCTGGCACCGCAAGAGCACCAATCCGCCGCACCACAGGAGCATGCCATGGCACTGTTCATCGACTTCCACGAGAACCTGAAACTGCCCGCCGACGCCATCGCGCAGATCGCCGAGGACACCCGCGCCGCCCGGGCTGACCAGTTCGGCGTGCGCCAGGTCGAGCTATACCACAACCTCGAGGGGCGGGTGTACTGCCTGCTCGAAGGGCCGGACGAGGACGCCATCCGCAAGCACCACGCCGCGCTCGGCGTGCCCTGCGGTGACCTGCACCAGGTGGACACCCTGACCTGACCGCCCCCTACAGCGGAACCCCTGCGACACCAACCGCCACCGCAGACAGCAGACGGCAGACGCCGACGGCCGCCAGATCAGGCGACCATCTGGTCAGAACACCCGGATATGCAGTCACGAGTTCCAGCGACATTAAGAGGTGAAAGCACGCCAGATCGGCGGTTCGCGCTTACATTGAGGTCGCGGTCCGTAACCGCCTCGCGAGCCGTGTCTTGGGGCGGCCACTGGCTGTCCGCCTGGCGGCTGCGGCCGTCAGGCGGAGTTGCTGCCAGCCGGTGCGGGTTACCTGGCGGCGCCCGCGATATATGCGGCGACGATGTAGGTGGCGTGCCGGTCCAGGCTGCCGCGGGCTCGGTCATACCGCATCGTGGTGCGCGGGTCCGCATGCGATGCTGCCTCTTGGACGTCGCGCAGCGGGACCCCGGCATCCAGCGCGGCGGTGATGAACGCGTGCCTGAGCGTGTGGGGCGTGACGGCTTTGGTGATCCCTGCGCGGCGTGCGATCTTGCGGACGATCCGCCCGGCGCCGTGCCGGTCGAGCCGCCGCCCGTCCGCGGCCAGGAACACCGGCCCGCCGGTGCGCTCGCCGATGGCCAGGTCGATGGCCCGGGCGGTCCGAGGCGCCAGCGGGATGGTCACGACCTTGCCGCCTTTGCGGGTGATGGTCAGGGTCCGGTGCCCGCGTTCGAGGCCCAGCTGCTCGATGTCGGCACCGGTGGCCTCCGACACCCGCAGCCCGTTCAGCGCGAGCAGGGAGAGCAGCGCGTGCTCGGCAGGCGGACTGAGCCCGGCGGCCACCAGCATGGCCCCGAGCTCGTTGCGGTCCAAAGCGGTGGCATGAGACTCATAGTCCAGGCGCGGCCGCCGCACGTGCGCGGCCGGGGAGTGCTCGAGGAGCTCTTCTTCGACCGCGTATTTGTAGAACCCGGCGATGGTGCACAGCCGCCGGGTGACGGTGGCGCGGGCGCGGCCCCTCGCTTCCAGGTCGCGGGCGAAGCCTTCGATGTCGGCGCGGCGGACGGCGAACAGGTTCAGGGAGCGGGCCCGGCACCAGGTGGTGAACTGGCGCAGGTCCAGCGCATAGGCCTCGCGGGTCAGGCCGCGGTACCCGGCCAGGAACCCGGCGAGCGCGAGCCGCTCGGGGTCGGTGAAGACCGGCTGGATCGTGGCGAGGGCAGTGGATGGGGTCGCAGTGGTCATCGGGCACCTCCGGGGCCGGGCTGAGACCCGGAGGGCTGGGCCAGCTGCGGGTCCCAGCGATTGAGCTGGAGCCCAACGTAAACCGCGCTTGCCGATCACACCACGTCACAACCAGCCCGAGGGAGGGCGATGTCAGCAGCCGGAAACACGTCCGAGATCGCCGATTAGCGCGGCTCGGAGTCGCCTCCGCCCTGATGGCTTGCCTCACGCAGATCCACCAGTTCTGAGTGTGTGTGAGCCGATAGCACACACGGTCTAAACCAGGCGCCGTGGGTATACGACTCGCCTCGGTGGTTCGCTGACGCGGCTGATTCTCCTCAGGGCTGGAACAATGCCGGCCAGGTTGCCTTCGGAGTCCTTGAACCACGCCGCCTCGCTTCCACCCGGCATCGCAGCAACGCCGTTCCCGGTCCGCGTCTCCGGCGTGTCGTACTCCTCGAACGCCACGCCGCGGCGCCTCATCTTCTCAACGGCTGTGCGCGCGCCGGCCACATGGATGACGGCTTGGGTGAACTCCCTGACGACCTGCTGGGTCGCGAGCCGTGACCGGACGCGATGGTCTCGGTCAGCACGCTGGGAACCGCCCGGTACGCGGCTGGTACCCCTCCTGTTATCGCGCCCGGGTGGTCCGTTCGTCGCGGGCTATGTCGGTGTAGTCAATAACCTGGCCGCTGACGTCGCTGATGATCTTGGCTGCTTCCGCGATCGTGAGCGCTTCGGGGCCGGTGAGTGCGTACTGGGCGCCGGCATGGGCCTGCGGGTCGGCGAGTGTCGGGCTCGCGACTGCGGTGATGTCGTCCGCGTCGGCGAAGGCCTCTGCGCCGTTACCGGCAGGAACCGCGATTGCGCTGCCGGCTGGCTTGAGGAAGGTCTCGCTGAAGTTCTGCATGAACCACGCCGGCCGCAGGATGGCGTGGGTGACGCCCGGCCGGCCGCGCAGGTCGAGTTCGACGCGGCGTATGGCTGTCTCGGGCGGCGCCGGGTCGGTGCCGTGGGCGCTGAGGTAGGTGCCGTGTCTGGTGCCGGCGGCCCGGCCTGGTCGAGGAATACCGACACCCGGTCAGCGAAGGCCGTCCGCATGGCCGGCCCGAGAAGATAGACCCGGTTGACGCCGTGAAGCGCGGGAGCGTAGGTCTCGGGGTTGTCCCAGTCGAAATGTGCATCGGCACCAGAGCGGGCCGGCGAGTTAGTCCCGCATGGCGGGGGCGGGGTCGCCGGGCAGTGCCCGGTCGAGCTGGGTGCGCGAGCTGATGCCGAGCTTGGCGAACACCTTCTTCAGGTGGTACTGGACAGTGCGGCCACTGATGAACAGGCGCGCGCCGATCTCGGGGTTCGACAGGCCCTCACGGGCCAGCCTCGCAATCTGCGCCTCTTGGGCAGTCAGCTCTGTACTGGTCTCGACAGAACGCTTGCGGGCGGTTTCGCCCGTGGCCCGCAGCTCACGCTCGGCCCGCTCGGCAAACGCTTGCATGCCCATCGCGTCGAGCATGTCGTGGGCAGTGCGCAGCTGCACACGCGCGTCGCCGCGGCGCCGTTCGCGGCGCAGCCACTCCCCGTAAAGAAGATGGGAACGGGCAAGCTCAGCGCGCACGCGCGTATGCCCCAGGCGGTCGACCGACTCACGGTACAGCCGATCGGCGGTGTCACCTTCGCTGAGCAGGGCGCGGACACGAGCCTCGATTCCCAGCACCCAGTCAGTGGGCGTGAGGCGGGTGCGCTCGGAAAGCCACCCCAGCGCCGCCCTGACCAGCGCAGCGGCACCCGTCCTGGACGCTGCCTCGGCCAGTTCGGGGACCACGAAGGGCCCGTAGCCGAGCTGATCGTGCTCGAATGCCTGCAAGGCGGCTTCGCGCGCACGTTCGTGGTGCCCTAGGCCGTTGCAGAGCACGGATCTGGCGTAGGCCGCGAAGTTCAGCGGCCTGCCGAGGCCGCGCTGCGTCGCGGCCTGCACGGTGGCCTCGATCAACTCGCTGGCCTCGGCCTCTTGGCCCCGCCAGGCCGCTAGCGTCATCTTGGTATAGGCGATGGGCGGATTCCCGGTTGCCTCAGCGACCAGGCGATTTTCTTCGATCAGCCGTGCCGCCGTCGCCAGCTCGCCGGCGAGTATGTGGGCCCTGGCGAGGAAGTCGAGCGCGGACTGCAAATGGACCAGCGCGCCGGTGTCGCGGGCGATCTGGGGCTGGCGACGAGCCAGGCCATGCCAGGATGCGTCGTCCCAAAGCTCAAGAGCGACCATGCCACCGGCTCCCGGGCCGGCGAGCCAGAGCCAGCCGCCGGCCTCGTCGGTGCTGGTATCCAGCTCGCTGACGCGCTTGAGTGCCTGGGTCAGGGTCGGAGCGGCCGCCGCGTACCCGTGCGCGAACCGCACCGCGAACGCCTGGAGCAGGACGTCTACCGCGCGCGGCGGCTCCGGGCCGGGGGGCGCCGCGAGCGCAGCCTGAGCGGCCTTCATCAAGTCGCCCGGGCTTTCGAGGTCGGCGGCCCACATCGCCGCTCCGAGTGACTCCAGGTGCGTCTCGCGGGCCAGGCCGACGTTCAGCGGCTCAAGGCGCCTGGCCGCGCTGAGGAACAGCCGGGAAGCGTCGGTGGCGCGGCGCTGGTCGTAGGCGATCTGTCCGCGCATGCGTTCCAGCTCGGCGGTCCGCTGAGGGTCTAGCGGTGCCGCTTCGACCGCGACCAGCAGTCCCAGCGCTGCATCCAGAGCGCCCGCGTCGCGTTTGGCCCTGGCTGCCGCGAGCAGCCGCTGCACGCGGCGGCCGGGTTCGGGTGTGAGCGCCGCCGCGCGCTCGAGGAACGCCGCAGCGGCAGCCATGCCCCCGCGCGCCTGCGCCCGGCCGGCCGAGAGCTCGAGCTCCTCGGCTACCTGCTCGTCGTGCCCGGGCGCGGCCTGCGCCCGGTGCCACGCGCGCCGATCAGGATCGACGCCGGGGTCGGTGGCCGCCGCCAGGGCGCCGTGCACGTCCTGCCGCTGCTGAGGCGACGCCCGCCGATAGGTCACCGAGCGCACCAGCGGATGACGAAACCGGACCCAGGTGCCGAACTCCAGCAGGCCGGCCTCCGCCGCCGGGGTCGCAGCCTCGGCACCGATCCCGAGCCGCCCGGCTGCCCGCCAAACCAGCACCGGGTCGCCCGTTGGATCCGCTGCCGCGACCAGGAGCAGCAACCGGGTCTTGGCAGGCAGCGCTTCGACCCGCTGCCGGAAGGTTTCCTCGATGCTGCTAGAGAGCGGTACCCGGCCGGGGAGCCCGAATCCGCCAGCCAGCTCCGCCGGCGTCAGCCCGCGGACCAGCTCTAGCAGCGCCAGCGGGTTACCGCGGGTCTCGGTGACAATCTGATCGCGGACCCGCGGGTCCAGCGGCCCGGTGAGAACCTCGTCCAGCAGGGCGCGGGCATCCGCCTGCCTAAGGCCCTCAACCATCAGCTTCGGCAATCCGGCCACGTCGTCGGTTGGCCGCCGCGCCGCGAAGACCAGGGCAACCGATTCCGCCTCCAGGCGACGGGCGACGAACCCGAGAGCCTGCGCGGACGCACGATCCAGCCACTGCTGGTCATCCACCAGGCAGACTAGCGGCCGCTCCGCCGCCACCTCGGCCAGCAAGCTCAGCGCGGCCAGTGCGACCAGGAACCGGTCGGGCGCAGGCCCGCTGCTGACGCCGAATGCCGTCAGCAGCGCATCACGCTGCGGAACCGGCAGCTCATCGACGTGATCCAGCATCCCCGCGCACGTTTGCTGCAGCGCGGCGAACGCCAGCTCCATCTCCGACTGGACACCCGCCGCGCGGACCACCCGGCAGCCAGACGCCGCGTCGGCGACGTAGTCCAGCAGCGCCGTCTTGCCCACCCCCGGCTCGCCGCACAGCAGCAGCGTCCGGCTCTCACCGGCGCGGACAGCATCGACCAGCTGGTCGAGTACCCCGCACTCGCTGCGTCGGCCCGCCAGCCGTGCCGTGCGCCCCCCGACCGGGGAACGTGCCGTCATCCGGCAACATTACACATCCTGCTGCTAGCCGCGGTGCGACCGCTATGACTGGCGATTTGCACTGTGCGCTGGCGGATACGAGCGCGGCCCGGTCAGCCTGACGATAACGGGGAGCCAGCCAGTGACCGGCGATCACCGTACCGGCGCTGCACCGGACGCGTGCGCGGAGTCGGCCGCGGCCGACCACCGCGTCACACGCGATAAGAACCCCACAGGAGTAATTCTGATGCCAGGTGAACTCACCCTCGATGTGTACGTCAGCGACTACAAGCCCATACCCGGCGACCCTGCGGTGATGAGCGAGGGCCAGGCGACGTGGCCGGCCAGCTCCATCTCGCTGCTCAGCGGCGACCGTGATGCGGTCCTCATCGATGCCCTGATCACCTTCGACGAAGCGAGGCAGGCGGCCGAGTGGATCCGCTCGAAGGGCAAGAGACTGACAACGATCTACATTACCCACGGCCACGGCGACCACATATTCGGCCTCAATACCCTCCTGGCCGCGTTCCCCGGCGCAAGAGCGGTCGCCCTGGCCGAGGTCATGCCTGCCATACAAAGCCAGGTCACCCCGGGCTACCTCGACTTCTGGCGTGGCCTTTTCCCCGGCCAGATTCCGGAGCAGCCGGTCGTGCCCGAGGCGCTCGACGGCAACGCGATCGACCTGGAGGGCCATGAGCTCCGCCTCATCAGCGTCGGCCAGAGCGACACAGATCCGTCTACGGTCGTGCACGTCCCCGACCTGGACGCGGTGGTCGGCGGCGACGTCTGCTACAACCGCATCCATGTGTGGCTGGCCCTGACCAGCCACGATGCCCGGCTCGCCTGGATAGACACCATCGCCAAGATCGAGGCCCTGGCCCCGCGGATCGTCGTCGCGGGCCATAAAGCACCCGGCGCTCCCGACGACGACCTCGCCGAGCTCATCGCCGGCACCAGGCAGTACATCATCGACTTCGACGAAGCCGAACGGGTCAGCTCGTCGCGGGAGGAACTGGTCGGGAAGATGCTGGCCGCGCACGGCGACCGCGGCAACCTTTACAGCCTGTGGTCCGCTGCTACAGCGGCCTTCAGCGCGCGATGAAGAGAACCCCGCACTTCTGTTCGCCTCAGACCGGCAACATCGGCTCAGACGCGGGACCGCGCTGTCCGACCCGTCCTGCTACGAGGGTGCCTGAACCTTCACTTCACGCCGACCGGGGCGCAAAAGAAACGCGGCCATCTCTCCGCACGAGCGAAAAGGCTAGCCCTAGCGGCCAACTCTGCGCGGCCTACCTCCGCTGTTAGTCACCGAAAACGGAATCAATCCGGATAGTTCAGCCAAGGAACGGACCCACAATGGCAGTCGCCGTCATAGTCGACGTCCCCGGAGGAAACGAGCAGCTCTACGACCAGCTCAAGCTCTTCCCCGAGGGCAAGCTCCCCGAAGGCTGGCTCATGCACCTGGCCGGCCCGACCGAGACCGGCTGGAGGGTGGTGAACATCGTGCCATCACAGGAGGAGTTCGAGGCTTTCGCGCGCGAGCAACTGGCGCCCGCGGCCCAGCAAGTAGGCGACCCGCCACCAGAGATCACGTTCTTCCCCGTCTACAGGCTGATTCGGAACTGAACCGCCGACAGCCTGATCACGCGGTGCCCGGGCAGCGGGCTGCTCCGGGCCCGCCGCGGGCGGGATCAGCAGCGGATCGCCGGCGCCGGCCTCGCGATACCTGAATTCCCGGCCCGGGCTGCGATTTGGCACCCGCAGAAGACGCTTCCGTGGCGCCTGCGGCTGCCGGCAAGCGAGCCTCCTGGAGATGGGGAGCCATTCGTTTCCGAAATACGGTTTGCCCCCGATAGCGTGGCCGTTTTCCGGACGCGGGCGCGCAGGCCGCCGCGGGCCGGACGCTGGGCGGCGCCGCCGCGGCCAACACATACCTCCGGCCGGGCCGACCGCCGGGCTGCTCGACGCGACCAGGGCCGCGTTCACCAGCGGCCTGCAGGTCACCGCGGTCATCTTTGCCACGCTTGCCCAAGCATTCTCGCAGGTCCTGCCGATCCGTCGTATCGCCGGAGCGGTTGGCCTGGAGCAGCTGACGGCGGCCCGCCTGCTGGCTCATGTTCTGGGCGCACTGGCCATCGGCACTGTGCAGTGGCGGATACGAACGGATCCTCCCGGCGCGAGACTCGCAGGTATGCGGCCAGTTACCCAGCAGCGGAACCCAGCCACGGTGTTCCGCAATCCCTTCACCCACACTAGGGCGGCGCAACTATGAATGACCTGCTTGGCACCGTCATCGAGGCGCACGGCGGCCTCGACCGCTGGAATCAGCTGGACTTTGTCTCGGCGCGCCTCGTCCAGGGCGGAGCGATGTGGGGCATCAAGGGCCAGCAGGGCGTGCTCGACGATGTCTTCGTCCGCGCCAGCTTGCACCAGGAGCGCGAGTCGCATCACCCGTTCGGCGCCCCGGACCGGCGCAGCGCGTTCACGCCCGAACGTGTGGCCATCGAGACCACCAGCGGTGACGTCATCGAGGCGCTCGACCAACCGCGTGCCTCGTTCGCCGGTCACACTCTCGAGACGCCTTGGACGACCCTTCAGCTCGCCTATTTCGTCGGGACGGCGATGTGGACCTACCTGACCCAGCCCTTCACCTTTGCGCTGCCGGGATTCAAGACGACGGAGCTTGACCCGTGGCACGAGAATGGCGAGGAATGGCGGCGGCTGCACGTGACCTGGCCTGGCTACCTGGCGACGCACAGCACCGAGCAGACGCTGTACGTCGGCGCAGACGGGCTCTTCCGGCGCCACGACTATGAGGTCGAGATCGCCGCCACCAGCGGCGCGCACTACATCTCCGATTACACGAAGGTAGCCGGCCTCATGGTCCCTACCAGGCACCGGATCTTCCCGCAAGCGCCCGACGGGGAAGCGCTCAAAGAGCCGCTCGTCATCTCGATCGACGTAAGCGAGATCGCGTTCTCCTAAGCCGGGAGCACGGGTCGCACACGGAAGGGGCAGTCATGGCTGCGACACAGTCAGGGCTCACCAACAAGCTGGTCAGTGCCGGGAACGGCGTCGATTACGCGTATCGCGACACCGGGTCGGGCGGGGTGCCGCTGGTACTGTTCCAGCATTTCCGCGGAAATCTCGATAACTGGGATCCCGCGCTGATCGACGCGCTGGCATCGACCCGTCGCGTTGTGACATTTGATAACTCCGGTGTCGGCGGCTCGAGCGGGACCACGCCGGACACCATCGGGCAGATGGCCCGTGACGCTATTGCCTTCCTGGCCGCGATGGGGCTCGACCAGGCCGATCTTCTGGGTTTCTCGATCGGCAGCTTCGTCGCCCAGGAGATCGCCCTGACCAGGCCAGGACTGGTGCGCAGGCTGATCCTCGCATCCTCAGCGCCGCAGGGCGCGGCTGGCATGCACGGCTGGGCCGCGGGGGTCATCGGTGCCGCCGGCAGGCCTGAACCCAGCCCAGGGGGATACCTCGGCATCTTCTTCACGGGCTCTGCCGCTAGCCGGCAAGCCGGCCAGGAGGCATTGCAGCGGATGCAGGCCAGGACGCAGGACCGGGACAAGGCGACCACCTGGCAGACGCGCCTGGCCCAGTACGACGCAGTCTGTGACTGGGGAATCCCGAATCACGCGCTGCTGCAGAGACTGAGCGCCCTCAGCATGCCTGTACTGGTGGCCAACGGCGACAGCGACCCCATGATCCTGCCGCACTATTCCTACTTGCTCGGGGGTCTGATCCCGCAGGCCAGGGTGAAGATCTATCCCGACTCGGCCCACGGGTTCCTGTTCCAGCACGGCGCTCAGTTCGCCGCCGACGTTGAGGCTTTCCTCAGCAGCCCCACCTAGAGGAGGCATCGTGACCGCGTGGCTGAACGCATCGATCCAGATGGAGTTCCGGGTCATCGACGGGCTATCTGTGCGGTTCGCCGAGAGCGGAGACCAAAGCGATACCGCCCTGCTGCTGAGCCCCTGGCCCGAGAGCCTGCTCGCCTTCGAGCCAATATGGTCTCGGCTCGCCAAAGACATGCACCTGGTGGCGGTCGACCTGCCGGGTTTCGGGCACTCGCAGCGCCGCGACGCACTGCTGTCCCCGCGGGCGATGGGTGAGTTTGTCATCCAGGTCGCTGACGCGTTCGGGCTCGAGAGCCCGCATGTCGTCGGCCCGGACATCGGCACAGCGGCCAGCCTGTTCGCCGCGGCGCGGCATCCGGGCCGGCTGCGCAGCCTGGTGGTCGGAAGCGGGGGTACGGCAGTCCCGCTACAGCTGGGCTCACCGCTGAATGACTGGATCGACGCATCCGACCTCGACCGCTTCCGCGCCGCTGACCCGCGGCAGATCGTCGCCGGGGTACTGAGCAGTATCGAACGGTACGCGCTGCCCGACCCCGTCCGGGAGGACTACCTGTCGTCCTACGAGGGCGACCGCTTCGTCGAATCGATGCGGTACGCGCGCACCTACCCCGCCGAACTCCCGGCCCTGCGCGATCTGCTCCCGCAGGTGCAGACCCCGGTACAGATCATCGCCGGCGGCCGGGACCGTGCGGTGCCGCCGGTGAACGCCGAGTTCCTCCATCAGCGGCTACCTCACAGCAAGCTCGACATCATCGATGCCGGGCACTTCACCTGGGAAGACGGCGCCGACCAGTACGCCGCCCTCGTCACGACCTGGTGGAACGGAGGCTACACAGCCACCTGACCAGCCCCCGCGACATAATCGAGACCTCGACGAAGGAGACACGATGGCAGTCGCCGTCATAGTCGACATTCCCAGCGGAAACCAGCAGGTATACGAGCAACTCACCGCCAAGCTATTCCAGGACGGCAAGCTGCCCGACGGCTGGCAGGTGCACCTAGCCGGCCCAACAGACGTCGGCTGGCGGATCATCAACGTGGTGCCGTCACAGGAGCAATTCGAGGCATTCGCTCGCGAGAAGCTCTTTCCTGCCGTCCAGCAAGCAGAAAACGTAACACCACAGCTCACGTTCTTCCCCGTCTACAAGCTGATCCGGGCCTAAACCAGCAACAGGACAGCGGTGCCGCGAATCAGGACCCGGTTCGGCTAGCGGACTGTGGTCGCGCTGGTTCGACGCGTCTGGTCAAGGCACTGCGGGAGCGGTATCCGCGGGTGCTGGCCGAGCACCGGCGGCTGGTTCGCGCGGCCATCGCCGCCCGTGGCGGCCGTGAGGTGGACGCTCAGGGGGATGCGTTCTTTGCCGTGTTCGGCGCCGCGCGGCAGGCGGTGTTGTGCGCGCTGGATGTGCAGCGCGTCCTGACTGCGCACCGGTGGCCGTCCGGCGCGGTGGTCCGGGTGCGGATCGGTGTGCACACCGGCCAGGCGGTGCTGGCCGGGGAGGGGTACACGGGTGTGGCGGTGCATCGCGCGGCGCGGATCTGCGCCGAGGCCGCCGGCGGCCAGGTGCTGATCTCCCAGGCGACGCAGGCCGTGGTGGAAGATGAGGAGGAGGAGCTGGGGTTCACGCTGGTGGATGTGGGCGAGCGCCGGCTGAAGGACCTGGACCGGCCGGTGCGGCTGTTCCAGCTGGCCGCGCCTGGGCTGGACCCGGTCCGGGCGGCCGGCGGCGAGGCGGCACCAGCCGCCATGGCGGCCGGCGGCGTGCACGGCTTCGCGGCCGCGCTGACCACTTTCATCGGCCGGGACGGGCCGGTGGCCGAGGTGACGGGCCTGCTGGAGCAGAGCCGGCTGGTGACGATCACCGGACCGGGCGGGTCGGGGAAGACACGGCTGGCCGCCGAGGTGGCCCGGCGGGTGGCCGGCCGGTTCGCGGACGAGGCGTGGCTGGCGGAGCTGGCGCTCGTTCAAGATCCGGCGCAGGTTCCGGCGGTGGTGGCGGCGGCGCTGGGGGTGCGGGAGCAGCCGGGGGTGCCGGCCGCCGAGGCGGTGGCGCGGGTGCTGGCCCGCCAGCAGCTGCTGCTGGTGCTGGACAACTGTGAGCACGTGATCGGCGCGGCCGCGCAGCTGTGCGCCGGGCTGCTGGCGGTCTGTGATGATGTGCGGTGCTGGCGACCAGCCGGGAGCCGCTGGCGGTGGCCGGAGAGGCCCGGTACCGTCTGGCGCCGCTGGCGGTGCCCGATCCGGATGACCTGGCCGATCCGGCCAAGACCGAGGCGGTGGTGCTGTTCGCGGACCGGGCCCGCCGGGCCGACGCGCACTTCGCGCTGGATGACCGGACCGGGCCGCAGGTAGCCCGGCTGGTGACCCGGCTGGACGGGATGCCGCTGGCGATCGAGCTGGCCGCGGCCCGGGTGGAGACGCTGGGCGTGACCCAGCTGCTTGATCGCCTGGATGACCGGTTCGCGCTGCTGGCAGGCGGGGACCGGCTGGCGCCGCCGCGGCAGCGGTCGCTGGCGGCCACGGTGGAGTGGAGCTATCAGCTGCTCGATGAGGACGAGCGGCGGGTATTCCGGGCGGTGTCGGTGTTCCCGGGCCCGTTCACCCTGGAGGGCGCCGAGGCGGTCGCCGGGGAAGGTGCCGGGCTGGCGGTGCTGCGGCTGGTGGAGTGCTCGCTGCTGGTCCCGCCGCGGGCCGGGGTGGATGGGCGGCCGCGGTACCTGATGCTGGAAACGTTGCGTGCCTACGGGGCCAAGCTGCTTGCGGAGGCCGGCGAGCAGGACACGACGGCGGCCGCGCTGGCCGGGTACGCACTGCGGGTGGCTGAGGAGGCCGCGGCCGGGTTGCAGACCGCCACCGGGGAGGTGGCTGCGGCCCGGTGGCTGGATGCCGAGGACCCCATTATGCGCCAGGTGCTGACCTGGGCCGTGACCCGTGACGCGGCGCTCGCGGTGGGGCTGGTGGATGCGCTGGGCTGGTGGTGGCGGTTGCGCGGCCGGCTGCCCGGCCAGCACCGGCTGCTGGGGGAAGTCGGGAGGCTTTCCGAGCCGGGCAGCGACGGGTGGTGTGTGATCCAATGCTGGCTGGGCTGGACTGCGGGTTTCTCCGCGGGTCTGGCCGGGGCGCTGGGCTATTTCACCGCGGTCTGCGATGCCGCGGAGAACCGGGGGCCGTCCCGGGTGCTGGCCGACGCCCTGGCCGGCCGGTCGGTGGCGTTGCTGAATTTGGGCCGGCTCGCCGAGGGGGCCGAGGATGGCCGCCGGTCGCTGGCCATGGCCCGGGAGCTGGGCTATCCGGCCGGCGAGGGGGCAGCGCTGAGGACGCTCGCCGTCGCCGCTTGGTACAGCGACGACTATGACGGTGCCGTTCAGCTGATCCGGCAGGTGCAGCTCATACCTGGCATGCCCGGCTGGGTCCTGCTAGCAGGCAGCACCGTCATGATCAATGCGCTGATCGATGCCGGGGACCTGGCGGCCGCCGAAGACGCCTGCGCGGCGGCGCTGGCCCGGTGCCGGGACACCGGTGACATGCTCGACCTGCCCAACCTGCTGACGTCGATGGCCTACCTGGACGTGCAGGCCGGCCGGTTCCAGGACGCCGCCGCGCGCCTGCGCGAGGGGCTTCAGGTCGCTGCGAGGGCCGGCGACTTCTTTAACGGGGTCCTTAACGGCCTGTTGTGCTGCGCGTCGCTGTGCACCGCGACCAAGCGGTACGCCGACGCCGCCACGCTGTGGGCTGTCCAGGATGCCTACTCCGGACAACCTGACAACTCAGGCGATGCGCGCGAGCGAGAGGAAGCGCTGAGCGCGATCCGGCAGGCGCTCGGCCCGGCCCGGGTCCGGGCGGCCGAACAGCGCGGCGCGGCGATGAGCCTGGACACCGCGGCCGAGTACGCACTGATGCTCCCCGCCCCCGGACCCGGCCCGGCGCCGGCCCCGGGACTGGGCAGGCTCAGTGCCCGGGAACGGGAACTGGTCACCCTGGTCGCCCAGGGCCGCACCAACGCCCAGATCGCCGCGCAGCTGCACATCAGCGTCCGGACGGTCGGCTCCCACCTGGACCGGATCCGGGACAAGACCGGCTGCCGCCGCCGCGCCGACCTGACCCGCCTGGCCCTGACCGAAGGCCTGGTCTAGTCCGTCCGTCCTGTCGGCGTACCTGTAAGTGTCCTGCCCCGCTGCGGCGGCGCCACAAGGAGTGGCACGGTGCCAGACCCACCGGACCTGGACCACAGCCACGGTCAAGACCCGGGCCGGGAATGTCAGCAGCGCTACGGCAGGTCTCCCGCTCGCCGGCCGGACGCCAGAACACCCAGCTCCGCGTCCCCAGGAGGCAAACGGCAAAAGGGTGATCACCGGACGGTGCGCCGGATCCGGTCGCGGCTTGCCGGGCCTGGCTGAGGACAAACGCGGGCCTGCCTGACGGTTCATGCCCGGGGGGCCGGTCGTCAGGCAGGCGCGGTGTGCGGCGGACGGGCGCATCAGGCGGTGGTGGCGGTGACGCCGCGGCGGTCGGCCACCTTGCGGTCCACGAGCACGGCCGCCGCTGCCGCGACCAGCGCGGCCCCGACCGCGATCAGGGCGATCTGCCAGCCCGCCATGCCACCGCTGGTGATCACGCGGACGGTCGCGGGCGAGACCGGCACGATGGGGACAGCGCCCCCGTCCCCGATCGGTATCGAGTTAGCGAACGCGGCCGTGCCGGCGGCGACCGATGCCAGCAGGCCGGAGATGACCGCGGCCAGCACCGTGGCCACACGGCCCAGGCGCGGGCCAGCTTTCCGGGTGGCCATCCAGTGGCGAGATCGCTGGTGAGAACACTGTGTGCTCATGATCGTGGTCCCATCTGCTCGGATCTGGCCGGCTCTCGCGGCCCTGTACCGGTAGGCTCGCGCACCCGGGCATGCGCCGGGCAGAGGCCGGCCGACCCCTTTTGCACCGCCGGGGCGGCCAGGGGTCAGATGACCCACGGGCACCGTGGCCCGGTTTCCCGGCCGGGGCGGGCGGATGGGGTGCGGCTAGACCAGGCCCTCGGCCAGGGCCAGGCGGGTCAGGTCGGCGCGGCGGCGGCAGCCGGTCTTGTCCCGGATCCGGTCCAGGTGGGAGCCGACCGTGCGGACGCTGATGAACAGCTGCGCGGCGATCTGGGCGTTGGTGCGGCCCTGGGCGACCAGGGTGACCAGCTCCCGTTCCCGGACGCTGAGCCTGCCTAGTCCCGGGCCCGCCGCCGCGGCCAGCGGCGCCGGGGCGGGGGCGGTGAGCATCAGGGCGTACTCGGCCGCGGTGTCCAGGCTCATCGCCGCGCCGCGCTGTTCGGCCGCCCGGACCCGGGCGGGCCCGAGCGCCTGCCGGATCGTGTTCAGAGGTTCCTCCCGCCTGCGCGCATCTCCGGGCGGCCCGCCGATGAGCCCCTGCTGCCGGGTGTGGACGTCCTGGGCGGCCCACAGCGTGGCGGCGTCGGCGTGGCGCCCGGTCGCGGTGCACAGCAACCCGCAGTACCACAGGCCGTCGTAGGCCACATCCCACAACTCGCCGGCCCGCATCGCGATCTGGAGCCCGTCGCGCAGGTGCGCGGCGGCATCCTGGAACCGGCCGGCCTGCACGTCCAGATCGGCCATCAGCATCAGCAGGTAGTCCAGGTTGAGCATGTCGCCGGTGTCCCGGCTCTTTGCCAGCGCCGCCGCGCAGACGCCTTCGGCAGCCGCCAGATCCCCGGCATCGATCAGCGCACCGATCATGACGGGGCTTCCCCCTCGCATGACCCAGCCGGGCATGCCGACGATGGACTGCTGCTGCCGGATCAGCTGAACAGCGCCGTCATTATCGCTGCCGTACCACGCGGCGATGCCGAGCACCTCCAGGGCCATCCCCTCACCGGCCAGGTAACCCAGGTCCCGGGCCATGGCCAGCGACCGGCGGCCATCCTCGGCCCCCTCCGCGAGCCGGCCCATGGTCAGCGATATCGACGACCGGCCGACCAGAGCATCGGCCAGGATCCGGGACGGCCCCCGGCCCCCCGCCGCGTCACAGACCGCGGTGAAATGGCCCAGCGCCCCGGCCGCATCAGCCGCGGACGACGCGGCCCAGCCCAGCCAGAACTGGATAGCGCACCACCCGTCGCTGCCCGGCCCGGCCCGCCCGGCCACCTCGCGCAGCAGCCGGTACTGGCCAGGCAGCCGGCCGCGCAGCCGCCACCACCAGCCCAGCGCGTCGGCCAGCCGCACCGCGAGCACCGCATCGTGGGCGATGGCCCAGGCCAGCACCTGGCGCATGGCCGGGTCCTCGGCATCCAGCCGCGAGGCTGCGGCCACCTCCCCGGTGCTGGACTGCAGCCCCGCCGCGGCCTCCTCCGCCACCCGCAGCACATAACCGGCCAGTGCGGCAGCCGCCGTGTCCTGCTCGCCGGCCTCGGCCAGCAGCTGTACCCCGTAAGCCCGCAACGTTTCCAGCATCACATACCGCCACCGCCCATCCACGCCGGCCCGCGGCGGGACCAGCAGCGAACAGTCCACCAGCCGCAGCACCGCCAGCCCCGCATCCGTCCCAGCGACCGCCTCGGCGCCCTCCAGCGTGAACGGCCCCGGGAACACCGACACCGCACGGAATACCCGCCGCTCGTCCTCCTCCAGCAGCTGGTAGCTCCATTCCACGGCGTCGGCCAGAGACCGCTGCCGGGGCGGCGCCAGCCGGTCCCCGCCCTTGAGCAGCGCGAACCGGTCATCCAGACGATCCAGCAGCTGGCTCACCCCCAGCGCCTCCACCCGGGCCGCCGCCAGCTCGATCGCCAGCGGCATCCCGTCCAGCCTCGTCACCAGCCGCGCCACATCCGGCCCGGTCCGGCCGTCCAGGACGAAGTGCGCGTCGGCCCGGCGGGCCCGGTCCGCGAACAGCACAACCGCCTCGGCCCTGGCCGCATCATCCAGGTCATCCGGATCGGGCACCGCCATCGGGCCCAGCCGGTACCGGGCCTCCCCCGCGACCCGCAGCGCCTCCCGGCTGGTAGCCAGGACCCGCAGGTCATCGCAGGCTGCTAGCAGCTCCGCGCACAGCCCGGCGGCCGCGCCGATCACGTGCTCGCAGTTATCCAGCACCAGCAGCACTTGCTGGCGGGCTAGCGCCCGGGCCAGTGTCCCGGCCGCTGGCACCCCCGGCTGCTCCCGGACTCCCAACGCCGCCGCGACCACCGCCGGAACCTGCTCCGGGTCGCGCACCATCGCCAGCTCGACCAGCCACACCCCGTCCTCGAACCGGCCCGCCACCCGCCTGGCTACCTCGCCGGCCAGCCGGGTCTTCCCCGCGCCACCCGGCCCGGTCACCGTCACCAGCTGATACTGCTCAAGCAAGGCCGCCAGCTCGCGCACCGGCCCGGCCCGGCCGATGAAGCTCGTCCGCTCGGCCGGGAAGTTATGCATGCCGCCGGCCGTAGCGACCGCCGGGGACTTCCCCACGGCCCTAACCATAACCGCCGCCGCCGTATAGCCCCGCGGCATCGGCAACAGCATCCGCCCCACCGCCTCGCCCGCCAGCCCGCCGCTAGGACCACCTGAGGTCAGGCCCTCGCGAGCCGCGCTCAGAACAGCCCGGTCTGAAGGCACGATCCACCCAGCCAGGAGCGGACCACTTGTGTGCAGATCGGCGGGTCAGCGCGCACCCATCGCCATAGGCTAGCAACGCTCCGTAACCGGTAGCATCCTCCCGGAGGGTGGCGCCGGGACGTCAGAACAGGCCGGCGCGTAGGGCGGTTACCCGGTTGACCGCGGCGTTGAACGCGGTCGGGTCGAGCTGCCCGCTGGCTAGGGCGCTGGCCAGCGCGGCGGTGGCGGCTTCGCCCTGGCTGACATCGCGAGCCGAGCACAAGATCAGGTCCATGCCGGCCCCGGCGGCGGTGACCGCGCGCTGGCCGGTCGTGCCGAACGCGCTCAGTGCTCCGGCTTCTAGGGCATCGGTGATGGTGACGGCGGTGAACGCGTTCCGGCCGCGTAGCTCCTGCTGGATGACCGTGGGCGATAGGCCGGCCGGCAGCTTGGCGTCCAGCGCCGGGTAGATCGCCCAGGACACCATGACGAGCTTGACCCCGGCACCGACGGCGGCCGGATAGGGCACCTCGTCGATGGTGTGCAGCTTGGTCAGCGAGACGGTCAAGGTCACCGGCCCGCTGTCGGTGTTCTGGTTCTTGGTGGCCGAGCCCAGCCCGGGGAAGTGCTTGGCGGTAGCTGCCACGCCGGTCTGCTGCTGGGCGGTGATGAACGCCTGGCCGCATTCGGAGGCCACGGCGGGATTGTTGCTGTAGGAGCGCTGATACTGATCGATGAAGTTGCCCGTCTTGTAGTAGACGTCCAGCACAGGCGCGAGATTGACGTTCATGCCCACGCCTGCCAGGTTCTGCCCGGCCCCGGTGCCGGCCGCGGCCGCGGCGGCCACCGGGTCGGAGGACTGCCCGATCTGTTTCTCCGACAGCACCGGCTGGCCGGGCAGCCGGCGGACCAGGCCGCCTTCCTGGTCGGTCATCAGCAGGAGCGGCACCTGAACCGGGCTTTGCGCCTGCGCCTGCCGCAGTTGCGTGATCACCCCGGCGATCTGGGTTTCGCTGGAGATGTTCTCGCCGAAGAAGATCACCCCGGCCACCTGCCCGTTGCTGATGTCGGTGACCAGGCTCGCCGGCGGCGTCAGGCCGGGATAGGAGCCGATAACCCGCTGCCCGGCGAGCTGCAGGTTAGTCAAGCCAGCCGCAAGCCCTGCCCTGGGGTGCCGGGCGGGCGCGACCGCGGCCCGCGCGCTCGCCGCCGGGGCGGATACGCTGCCGATGAGCGCGATCCCGAAACCCGCGAGCGCCTGCCGGCGGCTCAATCCGCTGCGCGGCCGGCCGGCTGAGGCAGGACAAGACACCGACGTCTCCCTCCTTGTCCCGAGCCGAAGGCGCCAGAACACGACGGCGATTCCCTGGCCACTCTCTCCCAATTCGCAGCGGGCCGCAAGGACGTGTTCCGGTGCGATCCACTCCTCGCAAGCGCGCCTGTCGCTAGGCGACCCGGGACGCCCTGGCTCCGGATGGCCGAGACGGATCGCATGATCACGCACATCGTCCGCTCCGCCATTCCCAGACGCGCTGATCGTTAGCGATGCCCGACAGCCACAAGGCCAGTTCCGAGGCGCATAATGTTCAGATCTGCGGGCGGTGCGGGTTATGCCGTCAAGCGCCGGACTGCGTGCAGATCGGCGGTTAGCGCGCTCAACCGTCGTGAGGCGTGGCCACGGTCTGTGACAGACCCCGGCACGCCGCATGGGAGCGCAGCACGGTCGGGTCATTGGTGTCGTCGCGGTGCGGCGCGTTCCCACCAGTCGATGGTTTCCGCGTCGGCGGTCATGCGGTCGAGGAGGCCGGCGACGAACTCGGCGTGAGCGCCGCCGCCCCGGGCGAAGCAGGACTTCCACAGTTCCGCGGCGGCATGGTGGTAGTGGTGGATCGTCTCATCCGCGGCATAGGCGTCGATCTCGCCGGCCCGGTAGCGGTCGATCTCTACCCCGACGTGGCCGAGAAGTCCGGCCAGCTGCGATTCGTGGTAGGTGCTCACGCGTTCGCGCGCGGCGCGCCGCTCGGCTTGGGTGGCCATGACCGGGACGGTACCGTGTTTCAACCGAGGCTGGCCCTCGGCCCGGGCTCACCAGCCGGCACCAGGGCAGCGCGCGGATCAACCTGCTGCTCGGTACCGGCGGCGATGCGCGCCTGCTCACGTCGAGGTCTGGTCACGCAACGTGAGCCGAAGCGGTCGGCCTCCGCTGATCGCGATCGCCGATTACGAGCTGTTGACGGCGGCCGATAATTCATCCGTTGGGCGGTGCCGAATCGCCAATTCTGTTCATCAGATGCATGAAGCGTCCGCGGCGTCCTCGCCTTGGCCACACCGCTGTGCTTTACGAGATCACCGGGGACGAGGCCGGGGTCCCGTGGATCAGATGACGGGGTGGCTATGCCGGCAGGCCGCATCGATGGTGGCTGGCGGCCAGCTAAATCAGGTGCGTCGCCCGGTAGCGTGCCGTTATGTTGCTGCGGTGCCTGAACTGAGTGCAGGCCTTCCTCCCGTTCCCGGCCTGCCCTGGGAGTCGCTGTCTCATCGCCAGGTCCTGGCCGAGCTAGCCGCAGGGGGGTGGGTGCCATGCGGGGTGGGCGACTGGGCGGTGGCGCTGCGGTCCCCGCAGGGAACCGTCGTCGCGAGGGTATGTCCGTTTGACCCGGCATATCGGGCATTTGTGGATCTGTGCCGCGAGTGCGCCGGCAACCGGTGGCTGCCGAGGATCGAGCTGGCTGCCGGCCTCGAAGGCGGCGGTTCGGTCGTCTTCCTGGAGTTCGCCGCTCCGGTGGATCATGCGGTCGCCGGGCAGGTCGCCGAGCAGTGGCGGACCGCGGCCGGTGATGCGGAGTTCCGGGAGGTACGGCGGACGGCGCAGCTGATCGATGCGGGGTACCGGAAGTCGACGCCCTGGTGGGGCAGGTGCGACTTGAACGAGGCCCATATCCGCAGAGCCGCCGACGGGCGGCTTGTGCTGATTGACGTCTTCTGCATGGACGGGGCGTCGCTGTACCGCAAGATCCTCGAAGACGTCGCCGGGGTGCACCGCTGGATTCCGCGCGAACAGATGCGCTACGCACTGGACATCCCGTATATCGCCCAGGAGAACAGTACCGCCGAGATCCTCGCCCTCAGAAACGCCTGGGCACGCGCTGCTGGATGACCGCTCGCGGGTACGCCAGGGAACAGCCGCCGATGCGCCAAGCCGCTCCCGAACAACAAATCTGCCGCCCCACTCAGCCCACATCCTGGCAGCGGCAACCTGCGCCAGATCGGCGGGTACGCGGGCGATGCCGCTTCCTGCGCGCCTAACGGAGTGTGACGACTGACCGGTGCGGGAGTTCTGTAGCGGTCTTCGGGTAAGGCGTCGGTCAGGCCTATGCGCGGCTACGGCGGGTGAACGTGACGTGGGTGACGCCGCTGGGGGAGCTCACCGACTCGACGGCGAAGCGCTCCTCCAGGCCCTCCAGGCCGTCCCAGAGGGACTCGCCGCGGCCCAGGAGGATCGGCACGACCACGACGTGCAGGTGG
>Ga0210396_10001279_pt1 | contig 27992 bp, 24 predicted proteins | sample IncBWH17OmetaG_FD_155466 | JGI IMG/M metagenome (GOLD analysis project Ga0210396, IMG submission 155466) | Forest soil microbial communities from Barre Woods Harvard Forest LTER site, Petersham, Massachusetts, United States - Inc-BW-H-17-O ... | reverse complement strand
AGTCTTGGCAGAGAGTGATAGCGCAAGAGCGATTTCGCTTTTCGCCGCCAGCGCTCACGGCTGAGTCGTTCGAAAATGCGCTCAAAACGCCGTCACGCTCCAGGCCGCAGGCGATGTTAAGTGTGATCCTGCGAGGGTTGCGCATACCATTCCCAGAGAAGTACCGTGCATGGCCGCTCACCGGCAGGTAATTGATGACACGTTTCATTCCATGGCGATCATCCTTTGAACTTTTGGATGAGCAACTCGCCTCATATCTCTATTTCTGGAGTGGAAACATTCCGCGAGGCGCCAAGTTTTGATCTGGGCAGCACTGACTCCGTCTAAAAGAGGTCTGCCAGGCATGGTGCTCGGATCAGAAGTTCGGAGTTCAAAAGCCGATACGAGCACCTGGTTCATTAAAAACCCCCTCTTAGAGAGGGGGCTGACGAACCCTTCGGTTCGTCAAGCGAGGACCGGCTCGACACCCAGGAGCAATCGGGCGGGGTGAACCCCGCATGTCGGTATCTTATGAAAAAGTTTCTGACTTTCATCAGCCGAAGGGACCAGCGGCAAAACGCCCGGTGAATTGCAGAGGAAATCGCGTCATAATACATGGGAATACAGTCATAATATTCCCCGTCCTCCCGGCAGGGAATTCGGCGCGCGGGATGAAGTAGAGTCTATGAAAACCGACCCGAGGTCGACCTAAAAACGGACGTAAATAGCGTCAGAATAGGTGTGAGAGAGAATGATGGTATGATGACGGTCGTCAAATGTAGATGTCAACATCACATCCCGCTGCAAAATGAATGGTGCCATCTGACGGAGACTTTGTCGGATGTCGGATGTTCGTCCGGCCCAATCTTCTCACGCTTGACGTTAGCTTATCAAATGTGGTCTCGTTGCGGCCGGTGTACAGAGGTTGCGGACCGCGCGACATTTGTTGAGCCCTCAGACGCGTTGTCGGGAAGCCGGCCAGTTAGTGTGGAACTTCCATGGGGCAGCGGTGTATAGAGTTGCCGTCTTTGCATCGATACGCGACCGGCTTGGCGCAAATCACAGGGATTTAGATGTTGAAAGTGGAGGCGCATCGTCGGCATCGGCGCGCCTGATTTGCAGCCGAGCGTGGGCGGGTGGTTGTGCATTCTGATTGCGGTCGGGGTGGGGTTGGGCGCGGAGTTACCGGTGAAGCCTGGCGGTGCCGGATCTGGCAAAGGGGCGGGAGTTTTGGGCGTTTCAGCCGGTGCGAAAAGTTGAGCTGCCCGCGGTGAAGAATGGGGCGTGGGTCCGGACGCCGGTGGATCGATTTGTGCTGGCGAAGCTGGAGGAGAAGGGACTGAGGCCGGCCGCGCCGGCGACGAAACTGGATCGCGTCCGCCGAGTGTATTTTGATGTCACGGGGCTGCCGCAGACGCCGGAAGAGATCCAGGCGTTTCTGGCGGACTCATCCAACATCCATCCAACGATGCTTACGAGCGGCTGGTTGAGCGGCTGCTGGACGCATTTCGGGGAGCGCTGGGCGCAGGACTGGCTGGCGGTTCCGAGACCGAGGGGTCCGAGTACGACCGCCATCTGCCTGAGGCGTGGCGGTATCGCGACTACGTCGTTCGATCGTTCAACAGCGATAACCGGTTGCAGAAGAACTGAGTTGTCACTCACTACATACCCTGCCGAAAGGAGATTTATGCCCGGAAAGAATCGCAAAACAAAACCCGAAACCCGGAGCGAGCGGAAAACCGCGTCCCTTGTGAAGGAATCAAGTTCCGCAGAGCTGATTCTCGCGCGCGAGCTGGGGAAACTCATTGGACAGCACCTGGCGAAACAATATGCGCGTCGTGGCGGGTCTATCGACGACGAACAACGGAGTGACGAGCCATCTCGCCAGTTTCCGTCTACTCCGAATCGTCAAACTTAAGTTCTCGAATGACCCGCTGAATGTTCGGACTTGTCGTTTGCCGCCACTGTCGACTGAAGGTCGTGAGGGTGATGCCCAGCGACTTCGCGGCTTCCGCGCGAACTCCGTCAGCAGCGAGCATCGCTTCCAAGCGACGTCGGTCGTGTGGTCGCAGGTGAGGTAGAACACGATCTCGTACGAACTCGAGTTTTTCGCGCTGGTCGGCAAGCTTTCCCGGATTCTTCGCGCGCCGGTCCGGTTGCTCTGCGGCCTCCCGTTGCCCGGGGCGCCGAGCTCGGGGACTTCTCTGTCGATTCGCACGTCGTTCTTGCGCGCGGGCGAGCTTGCGGCGCCCACGATATTTCCGCAGCAGGTGCATGAACACGTGCAAGTCAGCCGCGGCCTTTTCTCGCTCGGTCTCTGGTGAGGCCAGCGCGTAGTGCATGTAGAGTTTGTTAAGCAGCAATCCGACCAGGAATCCGTTGCCGTAAAAGAATCCAACGTTGATGTTCCCCAGGTCATGGCACGCACCGTATCGGAAATCCAGCAGACTCCGTTCATCATCGGACAGAGCCGTGGGACCGCCGGCGAGGGCGGGATAATGGTGGAGATAGTCGCGAACCAGTTCGGCGGCGACTTCACCCGTGAGCTGGCTGCAGAACTTGACGGTCACAGCCAGCAGCTTCCTGAACAACTTATTGAGGTGGCGGGGCGAGCGGCCTAAAGCCAATCTGGTGAAACCGGTCTTCCGGAGACCGTTGACTTTGGAGGAGATCTCTGACGTACTGACTTCCGCAATTCCGGCACCCGGTGGCACGAGGAACCGATACATTGCCTTCGCAAACCGTCCCAGCTCCGGATCGTCGAATTGCTCCGGCAGGAACGGCAAGTCCGCCTGCGCCTCCCAGAATGCCTCGGCCAGAGAACCCTCTGGGGGCCTCTGGCCTGCCACAACCAAGTTCCACTCCGTCTTCTGCGCCAGCGCTAACTCGGATGCAAACTCCGTTCTCGTGTCGGCCGGCAGGTTCTCTCCCCGTAAGTCTCCCGCAGTCCACCGCTCTACGACGATGTGACGACCGCTTCCTCTATACCTGAGGCAGGGCACCAAAAGCCGGCAGAGCGCCAAAACCAGGGAGAGCTCGGGATGCGATGTCTTTATCTTATTGAGTAATGCGGTCGTCCGACCAAGCCCTAGCAATTCAATCGGATGGACCCACTCACCGCCCTCAACCGGATTGCCCCAGAAGAAAACGAACTCCCGTGGACCTGATCGCCGACCACTAAGGGCGATAAACAGATGGGCTTCGTCGTGGGGGATCATGAGCAATACCGCGAACGACCATTGTCGCCCGCACACGAGACTGGCGATACAGGGCCGATTCTGCCGCAAGCAACCACTACATCGCTGATTCGGCGATCTGGCGCGATAAACGCGGGTCAATCCGACCGCTGACAAGCACTTACGTGCGAATCAGCGCTGTAGTCCTAATGGATGCAGAATTACGTTGCAGATGCCCTGAGGCCTTCGGTCGTGGGGATGAATTTCAGATGGGGCTCAAGGGAGCGTCTGTTCACTGATTTGCAGCGAACATCGTCAACGGGGCGCGCTCAACGAGCACGGCAATTCAAGTCGGTTCGGCGATACGACAGAAAACTTCTTGAGAAATCGACGCTTGGCGGGCCCGCAATGTCTGCTCCGTAGGGGAGGAACTACCGAGGGAGACAGACGGCGTTATGGATGACGCCCAGACCGTCAACGAAGCCAGCCGGAACGCGAACGTCGAGCCCGACGCGGCAGTCGGCAATGCGAATCCGCGCCACATGGCCCGCGCATCCCTCATGGGCAGGCACTCCCACTCGACCCGCAACGGCGCCGTGGCGCACGTCTGGACGCGCCAAGGCAAATACCTCGCCCGCGGTTCGTACGAAGGTCATCGGTTCGGTGAGACGCTGGGCAGCGATCCGATCGAGGCCGAGTGCCGTCTCCGGGAACTCCTTGTGGAAATCGATAACGGCTCGTACCTGCGACCTTCGGATTCCCGCAATCGGCCGCTGGCGCGCGGTGCGGTGCCCCGATTGACCATCCGTGAACTGGTCGACCGGAAGTTGGTCGAAACGCGTCGCCTTCGCGGCAAGAACACCGCCGACGACTATCGTGCGAGGTTTGATCGTCTGATTCAGTATTCCGAAACTAACAAGGTAAGGCCGAACTATCCGCTGGCGGCGGCGGTGGACCGAACTTTTGTGGTCGAGTTCAAGGCGTGGCTTTTCCATCAGCATACGACGCGCAACGGGCATGCCGCCGCCGCCATCAAAGCCCTGTCAAGCCGGCAGATTCATAATATTCTCTCGGCGTGCGCGACGCTGTTTAACTGGGGCCGCCGCAGCGACGTCAACCTGCTTCCGGCGGACTTCGTCAACCCGTTCAGCCGTGAGTTGATCGGTGAGCGGCCGATGCGCGACCCGCTCGAGAAACCCAAGCTTCCACTCGATGTTCGAATCCAACTGGCCAGCGCCATGGATGTGTGGGAGCTGTGCACCCTGTGCTGGTCCCTGGTGCTTCCGCAACGACCCGAGGAGATCGCCGGGCTGCTCATCAGCGACGTGAACATCGACCGGCGCGAGATAATATTTGCCACTCGCCTTGGTGGCGACGATTTTAACAAGGCCCGCGCGTCGTTTCGCTCTGTTTATCCCGCCCAATTCGACTCGATCGTCCGCGCCTGCATGGGCGGCCGCGGCGCCGGACCGCTTCTGAGGCAAAGAAAATTCTTTGAGGGACTGACGACGCCGCGAATCGTCGTCACCACCGACAGCGAGATAGGGTTGCGCTACCAGAACATGTTAGCCGACGCTGGCGATGAGGTCACCGCGGCCCAAGACCGCAAACGAGTGTTTCGCCACCTGCTGCGAAAACTTGGTGGCGTCTCGGAGGATCAGATGGCAGCAGCGTTCCAGCGCAAATTGCGTGTGATACGGCCTGACATCGACACGTCCTTCTACGCTTTGCGGCGAGCGAAATCGACCGAGATGGCGGACGCCGGCGTCGACTACCTGACTCGGAAATATGTCATGGGCCGCTCATTAGGTGGCGAAACCCAGGCCATTTATGAGTTCCAGAACCTGGAACTCCAGATGGGCCGCTATTTCCGGCACATCGAGCCGCTGCTCAGCGCCATCGCTCGTCGCGCGGAAACACTGGACGTTGGTGTGAGAGCGAACAAGGAGACTGTTCAAACTTTACGGGGACCAATCGTATCTGAAAGGAGATAATCATGAGCGATCCGATTCGCAGCGCCGTTTATGCCAGGGCCACTGTTGAGGGAGGCTGCGAGCAACTTCGCCTGTGCCACGAGTTCATCGAACAGCGCGGGTGGCAGAAGGTTGGACCTGACTACCTTGACCTGCAGGTGGGCACTGCGTCCGATCGATCCGCCCTCAAGGAGTTGCTGGCGGACGCCGAGCGCGGCGACGTCGACCGTGTCGTCGCGTCCGACCTTTCGCGTTTGGCCCGCTCTTTGTCGGCCTTGGAAATGCTGACGAAGACTCTCCAGAAGAACAACGTGGCGCTGGTCGTGGTGATGGGCAACTGCGCCATTCTCACGCGCCGGTCCACAGTGGGATAAATTTAGCGTGCCCCGGGCGGCAGGCAATGCCGGTGTAGTTTGATGTCATGCCTGTTGCCCGGCGACTGGCCAAGTCCTATAAGTTGTAAGGTCGTGTTGCATTCGTCAGCGCACAATCCTCTGGCCGGTGGTGCACGATTGGTGCACCGCGGGTGCACATGTGCATTGTTGACCGGGCAAGGTATGCGGTTTGCGGTTGCTGATCATCCAACACGTAAAGTAATTGGATCCACAAGGTTACGCACCAGGCCGCGACGGCCGGCGCGCGCGATAAAAAAGCGGGGGAATGGATTAGCGGGAGTCTCCCCCTCTCCGTTGAAATCTCGGGAGATATGCACGTTTCAGCCGCTCCAGTGGCCTCGCTTCCGATTCCGCCAGACTCCGCCGAAACCTGCCGGATCGGGTCATTTTGGGCAACAGGGAGGACAACACTTTTCTTGCCGTCCGTGCCCGTGGCTTGGGCTTGGGCTTGCTGAACAGCCGGGATGGGCAAGGCAGGGAGAACGTCCAACGCCCCAACAAGCTCGCCCCGCATGGCATGGCTGTAGCGGTCCATCGTGAGCGTGATGGTCGAGTGTCCGGCCAACTGCTGTGCGGTCTTGGGATGGACTCCACCTGTCGCAAGGTTTGAAATGAACGTGTGGCGGAGTGAGTGGAAATCGGCATACCGTCCGGCGTCATCCCGATATGCAAGAAAGTTGCTCTTCTCCCGTTCCTCACGTTCCGCCGGGGTCGAAGCTTTTCTTCAACCACGCCTCGCGGCCAGCTTCCAAGTCCGCCCTCGCAAGGCAGCCCGACGGGACAACCTTGCACGCGACTGCGACAGGCCCAAGTCACTTCTGGAAGAACTAAAGGTGACGGCAGAACTAAAGGTGACGCGAACGTGACGCGAACGTTCGCGTCACGTTCGCGTCACCTTTAGTTCTGCCGATTTTCAGGTTAGGGAAGCGCCGCGACGATTGGCGAGTAATTACACGCCTCGCTCGGCCGTGTAGGGCACTGTTGGGGATGATGCGAGTTAAGCATCGGCATGTGGTGCAATGCCACCGGGGTCTCAAGTAGCTTGTCAGGGATTGCGTGCAAAGCGCTCAACGATCTCGGTGGCTTGCGCGTTTTGTTAGCCGGTGCCCGACTGGGCCAATAACTTTGTTAAGGCGGCAAGATCCACCGGCTTGACCAGGTGAGAGTCGAAGCCAGCATCCTCCGAGCGTCGGCGGTCCTCGTCCTGACCCCACCCCGTCAGAGCCACCAGCGTTAGATTCTTGTGCCTTTGCCGCTCTCGAATCCGACGCGCCGCTTCGTAACCGTTGAGTCGGGGCATACCGATGTCTAGCAAGATGACATCAGGTTGAAGTGTCGCCGCCGCTTCGACTGCTTCGAGTCCATCGTGCGCGGTGTGAACGTCATGGCCGGACATCTTCAATAGCATCGCGAGGCTTTTTGCGGAGTCCCGGTTATCGTCCACGACCAGAATGCGACGTGTGATTGTTGACACGAGTTGGGCAACAGAGTGCTCTTCCGGCTTGGTCGGCAGCCCAGCGAGCAGAGGCAGTCGGATAACGAACTCACTGCCTTGGCCGATGCCAGCACTGCGGGCTTCGACGGCGCCGCCGTGCAATTCCACCAGATTCTTGACCAGCGTCAGACCGAGCCCCAGCCCGCTGCGCGAACTCTCCAGTGACGTGTTGATCTGCGCGAACATCTCGAAGATTCGTCCAAGCTGGTCGGCGGCGATGCCTATGCCCGTGTCCCGAACTCGGACGACCACCTGCTCGCCTTCTTGCTGCACTGTGAGCCGAATGCTGCCGCCGTTGTCGGTGAACTTGCAGGCGTTGTTCAGAAGGTTGCACACGACCTGAGTCAGCCGGATCGCGTCGCCATGGACATATACAGGATTGGGCGGAAGCGTGACGGTCAACTCATGTCCTAAGCACTCAAATTGCGGACGCGTAGCTTCGATGGCATGGTTCACGACCGGCACTAGTTCAATCCGCTTTTTACGAAGCGCGATCTTTCCCTGGCTAATGCGACTCACGTCTAGAAGATCATCAACCTGACGTGCCATGTGCCCGACCTGCCTGTCGAGGATTTCGGAAGCCGATCGGACAGTCGGATCGGCGCTTTCCGTCCGCATCAGGATTTGAACCGCATTGCGAATCGCAGCCAGCGGATTGCGAAGTTCGTGCGCGAGCATCGCGAGGAATTCGCCCTTGCGGCGATCGGCTTCGAGCAGCGCCTCGTACGCACTGACCACGCTACTCGCCGCCTCGGGGTCGTTCAGCACGCATTTGCCCAGCGCTTCGTGCGTTTTCAAAAGCTCGCTGATGTCTTCCTCCATGTGCAGGTCTTCATGGGTCTTGGTCCAGTAGTGCGCAGTGCGCACAAAGGCCAAGAAGACCGTGAGATATTGCACTTGTGGTTCGCCCAGCGCGCGCTGCAAGGCACAGAGGCAGCGGGCCGCATCCGGCGACTGGAGGAACACATGAGTGGCGCAGGCGAACAGCGCCTGTTCCATCGTGGAGTCGGGCGCGGGCAACTTAACCAACGCCGCCTCGCAGGCTTCGCACTGCGCGAGGGTAGGTTGCAGACCTTCGCCGCGCGGCAGCGGACGGCGGACCAGGGCAAGTACTTCGTCGATGCTCTGCACGGCGCACCCGGAATCGCCGGATGGTCGCCCCAAGCCGACGAGGAACCCCACGTGACGCGCGATGCAATATCGCACCTCGCAGAAGCGCGAAATGTAGACAAACAACCGCTCCTTGAACAGCGACGGCAGCGGGTTGTCCAGATATGCAAATTGCGCGAACCCCCACAGATTGGCCAGAATCTGCGGATCGTTCACAAGCCGGAAGAAGTTCGGCAACACGCCGAAGCGGTTCTTGACCTCGACATGCAAGCTTTCGGCAGTCGTTAATTGCATGGGTGCGTCCCGGCCGAGGCGAGTCGTGATGTCGCATCAGGGGGCGCAGTCTGCTCCCCCGAATGGCTTATTTCTTCGAGAGGTGGGTCGATTGCCCGGACAGACGCCATAACGCTCGCGGGCTCGCGCTTGGACCTCGGTCTGAGAGGTTGATGGGAATTGTGCTTGAACACTGAGCCTTTCGGGTAGAAACCCGTCGGCAGTCTGCCAAGCTAATTTAATGTGTTAGGGTGGCTGAGTGTCGGCGATCACGAGACGTCCATTCTATTCCCGTTTTTTGTACTTAGCGAGATAAATCCGCAATTATCCCGGACCGGGGCCGGCGGCGACTCTCGCGAAGCCTGAGCTATTTCACGCGGGCCGGGGGCTTTTGTCGTCGGGCGGCGATCGCGATCCACATTTGCCAATGCCGAAAGACCTGCCCCGAGCAGCGCCGCCAGAGACGATTCCGCTCCGCCCGGGAGAACCGGGCAAGTTCCGGCACCGACCGAAACGACCAGTAGATGGCCATGCCCGGCTATCGTACCCCAGCGCCTGAAAGCGACTGAGGTTTCGCGCAGACTAAATACACACCGCCAGTCGGCGCGAGGGCGGGCAGCTTTCGGCGGCGATGGCCAACAACGGGCGTCGGCAAAGGCATTGCCAGTCATGGCGGAAAGGCCAGTTCGCGGTACTCCCCTGGGCGCGCTGAATTCACCGCGCTAACCACTACCGCGACGTTCTTGCGGATTCGCGGCCAGCTGGTTGTCGGAAGCACATGAATCGCCAAGCGTCTCCCGGTGAGGTTCTGCTGATATCTCAGGTTCTTATCGGTCGTCAGAAGGAGATCGAAAGCCCCTTCAGCCGTTCAACAAATCGCCGTTGTCGAGGTTTCCCCACCCAACTTCGTGCGCGGTCGAGACATCGTGCCCCGTGAGGTGTTGGCGAAGTGGCGCAGGCGTACCCTGATCGAAGAGTATCTTCATCAGCGGCTATGCCTCGACGAGGCTGCGCCTGGCGTGCTCGAGGACCGCTTCGGCCTGTTCGCGGGTCACGCCGGGGAACCAGTTGAGGAACTCATCAAGCCGTGCCCCATCCTCGATATTCTCGAAGAGCGCGTTCACCGGCACGCGAGTGCCCTTAAACACCCACGCGCCGCTGACTTTCTGTGGCGTGCGTTCGACCGCGGGACATTGGGACCAATCCAGCATGTGCGAATTATATTCGCAGGAGAAGCAAACCGAAAGCGTCCATCGCCTCCTGAAGTTTGGGCGGGGTGCCAAGTTTTGCAGCCGGTTTAGAGCCGGAACTCGCTCCAGTCTGGCCACAGGCCCCTTCGGCAGCTCAGGGCGCCAGGGCTTGCTTGATCGGGCCTGCGGTCCGACCGGGCTGACACAGCCCGGCTGCAAGGTTTCGCTGCGATCTGCACATTTTGGAGTAGGATTGCGACGAGGATCAGAAGCAAAACCAGGATCAAGAGCAGGAACAGGAACAGGAACAGGGCATGAAGATTCACGCGGCGGTGTTGGCGGGGGCGGGGCAGGCGTTTGTGGTTGAGGACGTGGACCTTTCCGAGCCGCGGGCGGGCGAAGTATTGGTGAAGATGGGGGCGGCGGGGGTGTGTCACAGCGACTGGCACCTTGTCACCGGAGCGACCAAGCATCCGATGCCGGTGGTGGCGGGGCATGAAGGGGCGGGCGTCGTGCTGGCGGCGGGCGCGGGTGTGGAGGGGATTTGTGTGGGGGACCCTGTGGTTTTGAACTGGACGCCGGACTGTGGGCGGTGTTTCTATTGCCTGCGGGGGAAGCCGAATCTGTGCGAGACGTACGTGGGGCCGATCTGGGCGGGGACGATGCTGGACGGCACGCCGCGATTGTCTTGGAAGGGCAAGCCGGTCTATCACTTCTGCGGGCTGGCGAGCTTCGCGACGCACGCGGTGGTGCCGCAGGAAAGCTGCGTGGTCGTGCGCAGGGACGTGCCGCTGGAGGTGGCGGCGCTGGTGGGATGCGCGGTGGCGACGGGGGTGGGGGCGGCGATGTATACCGCCGGGGTGAAAGCGGGAGATTCGGCGGTCGTGTTTGGCTGCGGCGGGGTGGGGCTGTGCACTTTGATGGGAGCCAAACTATGCGGGGCGCAGACGATCATCGCGGTGGACCAGAACCCGCACAAGATGGAGATGGCCCGGAAGTTTGGGGCGACGCATGCGCTGTTGAGCGGGGACGATATCGTCGCGCGGGTGAAGGAAATCACGGGCGGGCGGGGGGCGGACCACGCGTTTGAGGCGGTGGGAATCCCACAGGTCCAGGAGAGGGCGCTGGAGGCTTGCCGGCCCGGGGGCAATCTGATTCTGGCGGGGCTGTCGGCGATGGGCACGGGGACGAACCTGCCGGGCGCTGTTTTGACCCGGCAGGAGAAGACGGTCAAAGGCTCGTACTACGGCTCGGTCCACCCCCGGCGGGATTTTCCCATGCTGCTGGACCTGTACCGCGCGGGGAAGCTCGATCTGGAGCGGTTGATTTCCAAGCGGTACGCGCTGCGACAGATCAATGAAGCCTATGCCGACATGCTCACCGGCCGGCAGGCGCGGGGAGTGATTGTGTTTTGAATCCGTGTGCGAAGAGCGTCTGCGACGACGATAGAAGACCGGCTGACTCACCTGCATTTAGAGGGCCGAGACGTGGCGCGGTGGCGTGCGCAACATTATGACAAATGGCCATAGCAATAATATGATAAATAGAGTGCCATTTCAGGCCACTTTAGGCCATTTTGGGCCGCGCGATCGGCCCGAGCGTATCGAGCGGAGCAATCCGCCTGAGAAGCCTCTTGCCAAATCGTTCGGAGCAATTCAACCTAGCCGGCATGCTCACACCCGAAATCAAAGTCGTGGCGGATTTGGGGGCGTTGGTGGAGGAGGCGGCGGGGCGGATCGCTGCGGAGGCGAAGCAGGCCATTGCGGCGCGCGGGCGATTTTCTGTTGCGCTTTCCGGGGGAAACACGCCGAGGCCGGTTTACGAGCGGCTGACCCGCGAGCCCTACCGGTCCGGGGTTGAGTGGGCGAAGGTGGAAGTTTTTTTCGGGGATGAGCGGTGCGTGCCGCCGGACTCCGATCAGAGCAATTACCGGATGGCAAAGGAGGCCATGCTGTCGAAATTGCCGATTCCGCAGGCGAACGTCTTTCGCATCCGCGGCGAGATCGATCCGCAGCAGGCGGCGATCGAGTACGGGCGGCTTCTCAAGGAGCGGTTTGGCGACGGCGGGCTCGACCTGGTGCTGCTGGGGATGGGGCCGGACGGACACACGGCCTCGCTTTTTCCCGAGACCGAGGCGCTGAACGAGACGAAGCACCGGTGCGTGGCCAATTACGTCGAGAAGCTGAAAAGCTGGCGGGTGACGATGACGGCGCCGTTCATCAACCGGGCGGGGATGGTCATGTTCATGGTGAGCGGGGCGGACAAGGCCGGGCGCGTGGCGGAGGTGCTTCGGGGGCCGCGGGAAGAGCGGAAGCTGCCGTCACAGATGATCCAGCCGGTCGCAGGCCGTTTAATCTGGCTGCTGGATTCAGGGGCGGCGGGTGGTCTCGACTAAGCATCCAAATCCATGCATAGGCTCGTCTTGCGGGCGGCGGGGCAGGTTGGGGCGGCTCACATTATTTCTTGCCCAAACTTCTGTTTGAGGCTAGGCTATTTGGTTGGAAGCCGGTGTTTTGGAGTGGGAGGACGCCGAGCGGGAGCGGAGGCCGTCGTCCACGAGGGCATAGTGTTATGCAAGCTGTACTTGTGATGTTCCGGTCGGATGGAGAGCGGCGGAGTTTTTCCCTGGCGCGCGACATCACGGTCGTGGGCCGTCGTGAGGACTGCGACCTACGGATTCCACTGGGCGACGTGTCGCGCAAGCATTGCCGATTGATCCGCGACGGTGACACGGTTCGGATCGAAGACCTGGGCAGCTCGAACGGGACCTATCACAACGGCCAGCGGGTTCAGGAGGCGGTTTTGTCGCCGGGCGACAGCGTCCAGGTGGGGCCGGTGGTGTTCGTGCTCCAGGTAGATGGGGTTCCAACCGATGAGGAGTTGGCGCCGGTGGTGGTGACGCCGGTTGCTGAGGAAGAGACGGCGCAGGAAGGCGCGCCGACGACGCTTCAGGAGCCGCAGCTCGACGCCGAGGGACATGGGACGATGGGGCCGGGCGAGATGCCGACCGAGGAACAGCTCGCGGAAATCGATCAACCGATCGCGCTGGACGACGACGAGGAAGACGATGGGTTCGGCGCCGTGCTGGATGAGCTTTCCAACAAACAGAAGAAGCGTTGAGCGCGCGGTGGGCGTGGCGCGCGGGGCGGGGAAAGCGGAGCGCAGAAATGCGGACCCTTCGGTCCGGCCGCGAAACGGGAATCCGATTCCAGCTATGCTGGGATGGCAACGGGCGAGATTTCTTCCCGGAGCGGGACGCCCATTTGCTCCATTTTTTCCAGCGCATCCAGGTAATAGGGCGTGATGTCGCCGGTCTTGTCCTTGAGCTCGAGGACCAGGCGGTGGTTGATGGTGTGCCAGTGGTCGGCGGGCCATGTCCCCAGGTGCGTTCCCCAGATTGCGCTTTTCACCGCGACGAGCCCGTCATTTTCGCCCTGCGCCTTGAAGACGATCTTGTGAGAAGGCAGCGCGAACGCGGGAACGCGGCGCCACGGACGCGAGGCGCTGACGGAGAAATAGCGGACCTTGGGGGAATCGAGGATCTCACGATTGAAAGCCTCGCACCGTTCGGTGGTGAGGTCGTCGACGGCGGCGACGTCGAGCTTGAGCGAGCGGAGAAGCTGAAGCGCGCCCAGGCGGTCCAGGTGATGGGCGGCCCAATCGGCAAAGGCGCTCCCGCGGTGCGGGGTCGTGACCGTGAGCAAGGCTGAGACGCGATCTTCCATGCCCAGGCGGCTGATCATGTATCGCGCATCCAGGCCGCCCATCGAGTGGGCGATCAGCAGGACACGCTGGCGGCCGAGAATGTCCAGGTGACGAAGGATGAATTGCTTCAACTGGCGGGCGCGCTTTTCGATGCCTGCAGTGGGATGAACGCGCGTCACAATGACAGGATGTCCCAGCTTCGAGAGGACGCGGTCGATCCGCCGGTAATACTTGAGGCGGACCGGGCCGACTTTGAGGTTGGGAAAACCGAGGATGCCGTGATGAAGGACGATCGGCGTCAGCCGTGACGAGGAAGATCTCTCAGAGAGCAGAAGCACCAATTCGTTCTTCTAGCAGAAAGCCCCGCCTTAATACAGCGGGGCCCGTCGGATCGTCCAGATTGGATTTATAGTCGGCAAAGCGTCAACAAAACTTCATTGGCTCGGCGGGGGCGATGCGAAACGGAATCTCGCGGTTTTCGGTGCGGCAAATCGTGAGACGGCCGCCTTCGGCACATTCGCAAAGGTGAGGCGCCAGCGCCCGGGCGTTGTTTTCGTCATCCGCCCACAACGTTCCCACCACACGGTGCCGATCGTCCTGAATTAATACCACTGCGAAAGTCATACGGCTCACTCCTTTTTGGATCTGTCAGGAGGCGATACACAAAGGCGATGCCAGAACTCTTGAGTTGAACGCTTCCCTTCTGGACGCCGGGAATGGCATGGCAGGCGGTCGCAGAGGCTAGAGACTCTTTCCAGTTGAGCAGAAACTGCCCTAATCAAACAACGAGGGTTGAGCCGGCTCTTCCTCCGCCCCGGTCATTGAACGCGCGAAGTTGGGCGAGCTTTCGTACAGGCTCACGATCCTTTCGAGCCGGTCGGCGTCCTGGGCAGATTTGTCCCAGCGGATTCGCTTGATGCGCGGAAAGCGAAGGGCGTAGCCGCTGTCATGGCGGTCGCTTTTCTGGATCTGATCGCAGGCGATCTCGAGAACCACCTGCGGCTTGACCACGTGGACGCGCCCCCACTGCCCAAGCGAGATCGTGAGAAACAATTCCGTCAGCTGTTTGATCTCGGCGTCGGTCAGGCCGTTGTAGGCCTTGCCGACATTGACCAGCCGGGCGCCTTCAAGGGCGGGTTCGCGATCCCAGACGGCAAAGGTGTAATCGCTCAGCACGCTGCGCCGCTTCCCATGCCCGTACTCGACGGCGGTGACGACGCAGTCGAAGGTGGGCAGGTGCGTCTTGAGCTTGAGCCACCACTGGCCGCGACGGCCCGGCGAGTAAGCAGAATCCGGATCTTTCAGAACGATCCCCTCATTACGCCGGGCTCGTGCGGCGTCGAAGGCGGCGGAGATCTCGCTAGCCGTGCTCACGTTGATCGAAGTCGTTGTGAGCAGGGCGGCGCCGGCGCCGCAATCGGCGAAGCAACTCAGCGCTTCGCGACGAACCCGCAACGGCTCGTCCATCAGCAGCTTTCCATTCAGGGACAGGACATCGAAAGCAACGAACGCGGCCGGATTGTCGCGCAACATTTTGGCGGAGAGCGATTTTCGGCCAAGGCGGCGCTGGATGTGGGCGAAGGGGAGCACGTGCCTGTCGCGGTAGGGGACAATTTCGCCGTCGAGCAGGAATTCGCCGGGCAGCTTCTCGAGCGCGCCCACTACGTCGGGGAAGCTCTCATCGATGCGGTCCATCGTGCGGGTATAGATGGCAATGCGGGACTCGGACTTGTGAACCTGGGCGCGGATTCCGTCGAGCTTGTCTTCGGCGAAAAATGTTCGACCGCCCAGCGTCTCGGCGGCCAGTTCCGCCGTCTCCTGCGGCGTGGCTAGCATGAACTGGATCGGGTGAAACAGTCGAAACGTCGCCGCGTCCAGCGCGCCGCGCTTGGCGATCACAGCGACTTCGTCCAGATCGCCGACCAGAAGCTGACATCGCTGGATTTGCGAAAGGCCTTTGTCGAAGGCCTGGGCGATCGCGGCTTGCAAAATCCCATCGCGGGCGCCACTGCGCATCTCGCGGAACAGGAGCTTGGCCAGATACGCCGCCTCGCGCGGATGAATGCAGCAAGAGAACAGCACGCGAAGTATTCCCCGTTTGCGTTCGGCGTTTCCGGTGGCGGCAAGCTGATCGAACGCGCTTGCGATTTGCTCCAGCGAAAGTGGTCCACCTGTGGCACGGGCTTCCCCATCGGGTCTGAGCCTGAGGCTCAGCCTGAGGGTCGAAGACAGCCCGTGCGGAGCGTCGTCGTGAATCGTGCGATCTAGTTGCGCAGGAGATGTTTCCAGCACGGGCTGGAAGCCCGTGCCACGGGGCCATTCGCGCGACAGCGCCTCGCCGATTTCGCCATTGCGGACGATCAGATCGTGAAATTCATGCGGGGCGAGCTTCAGCAGGGAAAGCACGACATCGCTGACCTTGCTCCAGCCGGCGTTGAGGACGCGCTCGTCGGTGGCGGCAAAGTGCCGCCCGGCGGCGAATCGCACCGCCAGCCGCAGATCGCTTTCTTCCTGCGCGCGAAAGTATTCCGCGAGGATCGCCTGCTTCTGGAGCTTTTTCGAGGTGGCGGCGGCGGAGTCATTGACCTGGGCGAACTCAAGCAGCGTTGCCGGCACGTTAAATAATACGGGCTGGCATGATCGTGGAACAAGGCGCACCCTCGATGCGTTTCGATCAATCGTGAATTGCTCCGTCCGACTCTTGACGCCTACGATGGGCGCGACCATTCACTTTTGCCAGGAGCTTTATCATGACTCAACTTGCGTTATACGTGAAATTGCAGGCCAAGCCGGGCCGGGAGAAAGACGTCGAGAATTTTCTCAAGGCCGGGGCGGCGCTGGTTCGGGAAGAACCGGGCACGACGGCGTGGTTCGCCCTGCGAATGGGCCCGTCGACGTTCGGGATTTTCGATGCGTTCCCCGATGAAGCCGCCCGACAGGCGCACCTCTCGGGCCGGGTCGCGGCGGCGCTGATGGCCAAAGCGCCGGAATTGCTGGCCGAGCCTCCTGCGATTCAAAAGGTCGATATTCTCGCTGATAAGCTGCCGGCGTGATTGGCTTAATCGTTGAAAAGCACGCCCGGATTGATCTACACTCAGGCTTGGAAACCGCCCCGAACACCGCCAATTACTCTCGGAGGTCCACCATGGCGCTCACCGTTTCGTCACTACAAGATTACCTTGGGAAGGATGCCGACGCACTCCTGAGCTACACGGCCAAGGGGTTCAAAAAGGAACAGCTTCATCTGCCCGGGCCGGATTTCGTCGACCGGATACTGGTGGGAAGCGACCGGAAACCGGCGGTTCTGCGGAACTTCCAACAGATCTTGAACACGGGCCGGCTTGCCGGGACGGGCTATGTGTCGATCCTGCCGGTCGACCAGGGGATCGAGCACTCCGCCGGTGCCAGCTTTGCGCCCAACCCGATTTATTTTGATGGTGAGAATATTGTGAAGCTGGCGATTGAGGGCGGGTGTAACGCCGTGGCCTCGACGCTCGGCGTACTGGGCTCGGTCGCGCGAAAATACGCACACAGAATCCCGTTCCTGCTCAAGCTCAATCACAACGAATTCCTGAGCTACCCCAACAAGTACGATCAGATCATGTTCGCGCAGGTCGAGCAGGCGTTCGAGATGGGCGCTGTCGCGGTCGGGGCGACGATTTATTTCGGCTCAGCCGAATCCGATCGGCAGATCGTCGAAGTCTCCCGCGTGTTCCATCGCGCCCACGAGCTGGGCATGCTCACGGTGCTCTGGTGCTACCTGAGAAACAGCGCGTTCAAGACGCCGGAGAAGGATTACCATCTGGCTGCCGACCTCACCGGCCAGGCCAACCACCTGGGCGTCACAATCGAAGCCGACATCATCAAGCAGAAGCTCCCGGAGAACAACGGCGGCTTCACCGCTCTCAAGTTCGGCAAGACCGACAAGCGCGTCTACACCCAACTCACACCCGGCGATCATCCGATCGAGCTATGCCGGTACCAGCTTGCCAACTGTTACCTGGGCCGCAGCCCGCTGATCAACAGCGGCGGCGCTTCAGGTGAGCACGATTTTGCCGAAGCGGTCCGAACCGCGGTCATCAACAAGCGGGCCGGCGGCATGGGCCTCATCAGCGGCCGCAAAGCCTTCCAGCGGCCCATGGAGGAGGGCATCAAGATGCTGAACCTCATTCAGGATGTGTATCTCAGCAGGGACGTTACAATCGCGTGAATGAGCCTTCCTCAAGATCCATTCGACGAGTATTGGATTGAGCGATTGTCCTCGTCTCCGCGGCCGAAATTGACGGCCGAGGAGCGCGCATTCTGGTTCACCCGCACGCCTCAGGAACGGTTGCAGATGTTGGAGTTGGTTCGCCAACGCGTTTACGGCTACGACGCCGCCACGGCGCGAATGGAGAAGGTGTTCAGCGTCGTCAAATTGGAAGATCTCAGGGATTGAGTCAGTGCCGACCGGTGAGCGGCGCACGAAATCACTACGGGGGACAATGCATTGGGTTTCAGAAATGTTTGCAGTGGGCATCGCCCGCGCTACATTTTCGCGTAATTTGGCCACTGCCGCTGTGTTTCGCGCTGTCGTGGTCGCTTCAAGCGACCATGCCAAGTGGGACAGGAGTTTCCATGCGATTAAAAGATAAAGTTGCGACCGTGACCGGCGCCAACAGCGGGATCGGCCGCGCTATTGCCGAGCGATTTGCGGCAGAGGGCGCGCACGTCGCGGTGAATTATCGCGCCAATGCCGGTCACGAGCAGGAAGTTGCGGACCTGCTGAAATCCCTCCCGACGCCCGGCATGGGCGCGCCGGGTGACGTCAGCAAACGCGCGGACGTCGAGCAGATGATCAACCAGGTCGTGCAGAAATTCGGCCGGCTCGATATCGCGGTGAGCAACGCCGGCATCGAGATCAAGAAACCGTTCCTCGAAGTGAGCGATGACGAGTGGAACAGGGTTCTGTCGGTCAATTTATTCGGCGCGTTTCTGGTGAGCCAGATCTCTGCCCGCCAGATGGTCAAACAGGGGCAGGGCGGCAAGCTGATTTTCCTCTCATCGGTTCACGAGGACATACCCTTCCCCGAGTACGCGGCCTATTGCGCCAGCAAGGGCGGCATCCGGATGTTGATGCGCAATCTGGCGATGGAGCTTGCGCCTCACAAGATCAACTGCAACAACATCGCCCCCGGCGCGATCGCCACGCCGATCAACCGCAAGGTGCTCCAGGACCCGGAGCAATACAAGAACGCGATCAGCGAAGTCCCCTGGGGCCGTTTCGGCAAGCCGGAAGAAGTGGCCGCGGTGGCGCTGTTCCTGGCCGAGGGCGAGTCCGAATACGTGACCGGAAGCACCTACTACATCGACGGCGGGCTGACGCAGCAGGTGACGAAATACTGATAGTTCGGTGGCGCCGTTACTGCTTCTTCGCTTCGATGAACAGGTCGGCCTTGTGACTGGTGACGGCGACTTTGTAACCACGGTACAGGAGGTTTTTCAAGACGTCATCCCAGGGAAAGGCGCGGGTGTGGAAGACCTTGAGCTTATAGGTGGTGACGCTGGATTCGATGATGCCGCCGGTTTCGCCCATCAGGAAAGCGAGCTGGTCGACGACGTCGGCCTGCGGGTTGCTGACGGGCGGAATCGGTGGGATCTCGGCCATGAATACACAATAGGAGCCGGGCCGCGAACATGACAATTAAAATTGCGAAATCTCGGTCGGGATGTGGGCCAAATTCACTGGAGAGCGAGCCTCGTGGATGACCTTACCGCAGCCGGCCATCAGGAAAAGAAGCGTTGCGATGACGAGGGGTCGCATGGGGGGATTTCCTCGGGCTCAAAGGGCTTCCAGTCCAGCGGGCCGTTCCACACCGGAATTGCAGGAGGGCGCCTGTCGAGCCGCGGCTCCCAAACCGCATCGAACCACACAAAAACTATCGGATTCGGACCGACTTGACCAGCAGCCCATCGCGGTTGATCTGCGTTGAGTAGACCGAGCCGGGGAAGCCGGGGCGACTTGAGAACTCGGCGAGCCGCTGGCGGAGGCGATGGGCTTGTCTGGGATCGCGGCAGAGGAAATAGGCGAACCCGCCGCCACCCGCGCCGGCGAGGCCGGCGGCAAGATAGTCATCGCGAAGCTCCAGCAGGAGCAGATCGATCGCCGGGGTCGTGCTGCCGGGATAAAGCTCCTTCTTGATCTGCCAGTATCGCGCGATGGGCTTGGCGGCGGCAAGCCAGCGGCTCTTGCTCAGCGCGGTGCGCAAGGACGCGGCAGTTTCTTTGAGCGACTCGGTCATCGACTGCATCGCTGGCTCGCGGGCAAGCCATCGCCCCATGACGCGGCGGAGGATGTCGCGGGCGAGGCGTTGCTGGCCGGAATAATAGACCACCAGCCGCTGCTCCAGTGCGGCATATTGGGCATCGGTCAGCTCGAGCTGTTCGATCATCGGACGTTGCGGGACACCAGGCGTGGTAAGCGTGGACTTAATCCCGCCCACAATTCCCCCGACCTGGTCCTGCCAGCCTCCTCCGGTGCTGAGGCGCTGCTCGAGCAGCAGGGTTTGCTCGATCAGAGCGGCGGTGGAGGGCGTGCGGCCGCGGACACGGTGCAGTGCCGCCAGCAGCGCCGCTGCCAGGATGCTGCTGGTGCCCAGCCCGGAGCCTTTGGGGACGCGCGATTCGGTGGTGATGTGCAGACCCGAGCCGAGCGCCCGCAGGCGCTGTCTGAGGTCTGACGATTCCATTGGAACCAAACCAGTCAACGAGAGGGCGATGCGATGGAGGGCGAAGGGATCGCGCACGTCGAGCTCGGCCGGGAGAGAATCGGGTTCGATCTTCCGGCCCAGATCGTGGCTTTCGAGGATCAGCCGCGGCTCTTGGAGCGTCCGGACGACGGCCCGGACGGGCGGGCGTCCGTCGAGGTTGATGGCGAGGTTGACGACGTGTCCGCCACGTTCGAAGCAGTAGGGCGGCGTGTCGGTCCAGCCGCCGGCCAGGTCCAGGCGAACCGGGGCCGTGGCCGTCACTTCGAGCCCCGGGCGAAGTTTTGCATTTCCCCCTCTCCCTCCGGGAGAGGGTTGGGGTGAGGGGAAATCGGAGGCGCCTCGCCTCCGGCCCTCACCCCGGCCCTCTCCTCTTCGAGCGTGTCTTCGGCCGTGAGGCTGAGCCTCACCCTGCGACCCGAAGGGAGCCTCCGAGCCGACGGCAGGGGGTAAGTATCCGATCTCGCTGGCCTGGGCGACCTTGGCAAAGGCCCGCTGCATGTACGAGTCGATTCGCTGGCGTGCGGAAGCGGCGGCGGGGTGATCGGGACGAGACAGGAGCTGCGATGCCGACCACAGCGCGCGGGCCTGCGTCAGGGCGAGGGCGGCGTCGCCGTCCACTGAACCCGCGGCGTTTTCGTTCAACAGCCGCTCGGCCTCGGCGTAGGCGTCGGCGGTCATGTAGCGGCCGATCAGCGCATCCAGCGGTTGGTCTTCGCCGCGACGAATCGAAGCGATGAGCTGCTCGCTCTGAAGTGCGGCGGCGACGACCTCCCGATGCGCGATCAGCGCCTCAGGATCGGCGCTGGCAAGCACCATCGCCATGGAATAACGCTTTGACTTCCGCCATGTGGCGAGGGCCCGGCCATTTCGCTGTTCCCGCGCCAGCGGCAACGCGAGATCAGCCGTGTCGCGGGCGGCGATAAACAGCCGCGCTGTCCAGAGCGTGCGCCGCTCCCGCGGGATTTGCGGCCAGATCTCGTCAGGCCGGATGTCAAACTGCTCGAGCCAGTTGCCAATCGGCTGATTGAAGTAGATGCATTTGCCCTCCGCGAAGCTGCCCTTGAAATCGTCTTCGATGCCGCACACGACCTGCACGAACCGCAGGGTGCCGTCGTCATCGCGCACCGGGACCTGGAATAAAAGCACGTTTTCGGGGACATCAATCGGCCGCGACGTCGCCAGGACCTGGCTGACAACGCTGCCGGCGCCAACGTGGCTTTGCGGGCAGAGGATGCTGTGCTCGACGACGCTGGCGTCGCCGAGCGTTCCCCCGCGGCCCGTCGTATCCGCGCGAAGGACGCTGTGGTAGACGCGGCGGCCGCCGGCGATCTCCCAGCCGCTGTGCGCCAGCACGTTCCGCTGAAACAGCTCGGCGGCGGGGGAAGCGCTGCGGCCGGTCATCGCGTCGCGGAATTGCCGCGTCGTCCCCAGATGCAGGAACTCGCCCGCGATTTGAGCGGCATGGAAGGGGACGTCGCGCAGCTTCGACCACAATTCGCTGCGCATCGGGCGCGCAGATTTCGGCTGAAGAAAATCCTGCCGGCGGGTGCCGGTGGCGAGGACACCGGCGATCTCGTCATAAAGATCGATCTGCCCGCGGAAGCGATCGTGGAGGCCGCGGGCGGGCTTTTTGCTCCTTTCGCCCGCACCGGCGAGCCTGGCAAGGGCCGTTGTGCCGGGCACGTCGAAGAACAGCAGACCCGTATCGATCAGAACCTGGCCGCGATCGTCGGTAGCGCCGGCTGCGTCCATGTCCTGGACGGAAACTTTCTGGAGGGTTCGGGTGACGCGGCCGTGGGGGTCGGTCACGAACACCCCATGCGCGCAGCCCAGCTCGGCGTCCACCCGCATCGATATTGCAGTAACGCCCGCCGGCGGAGTCGCAATGTAACGGTGGTCGAACAGCAGAAAGACGTCGCCGGCCAGTACGAGCAGTCCCGGTCCGACTCGCTCGGGTAGGCCGGCCAGTGTGATGTAAAGATGATCGAAGAGCGTGGCGATCTGCCCGTCGGGACGCACGAGCGGCAGCGGCGCGAAGATTTTTCCCAGCGGCGAATAGGCGGGCAATCGCTGGCTGGCGCCGCCGCTGTGGATCAGGAGGATTCGCAGACGCTCGATGTCTTTGATGCCCAGATCAAATCGGTTGATGAGCGTTGCCAGTGCGGCGAGCGTCGCACCGCCGCTGCCGGCGCGGCGGTTAGGCGGGTCGGGGACGACCAGAGTTCGCTGGACCGCGGGGAAAAAAGCGCCGGTCGGACCGACGGCGCGCTCGCGAAGGGCAAGCTCCTGGCGGTAGCCCTGCGCCTGTTTTTCATTGGCGGCAGTGAGGATGACGAAGTCCCAGCACTCGCCGGGCCCGCCCGCCTGCACGGCGCGGCGATAGGCGGCAGCGTTGGCCTGGAGCGCGACCTCCAGATGCGCACGGGCGCCACTGGGACTCGCAACCGCTGATGACAATCGTTCCGCCTCCGCGTGGTTAAGAGGTTGTGAAACAGCCTCTAAACTTGCCTGTGTTTTTCAAACCACTCAATTGTCCGGGCAAGGCCGGTTTCCAGGGTTGTGCCGGCGACGAAGCCGATTGTCTCGCGGGCGCGGGTGACATCAAGGCAGCGACGCGGTTGGCCGTCGGGTTTGCTCGTGTCCCAGACGATCTCGCCTTTGAAGTTGGCCAGATCCGCGACCAGATGCGTGAGGTCCTTGATCGAGATTTCGCGCCCGCTGCCGAGGTTCATCGGCTCGGGCGAATCATACTTCTCCAGGGCGCGGAGCAAGCCCTCGGCACAGTCTTCGACATAAAGAAACTCGCGGCTGGCAGAACCGGTCCCCCAGGCGACGATCTTCCCGTCGCCGCGATCGCGGGCCTCGACGCACTTGCGGATCAGGGCGGGGATGACGTGCGATGTGTGCAGGTCAAAGTTGTCCTTCGGGCCGTAGAGGTTGACCGGAAGCAGGTAGATGGCATTCAGGCCGTATTGCTGGCGGTACGCCTGGCACATTACCAGCAACGCTTTTTTGGCGATGCCGTAGGGGGCGTTGGTTTCTTCGGGGTAGCCGTCCCAGAGATCGGATTCTTGGAACGGGACGGGCGTGAACTTGGGATAAGCACAGATGGTTCCGACTTGGACGAATTTTTTGAGCCCATGCTTCCGCGCCGCCTCGACCAGATGCAGGCCCATGGCGGCGTTGGCAAAGAAGAACCGGCCGGGGTTGTCGCGGTTGGCCCCAATCCCGCCCACCTCCGCGGCCAAATGCATCACGACCGCGGGTTTGTGATCGACATAGAGGCGCTCGACGTCGGCCTCGCGGGTGAGGTCGTAGTCGCGTTTGCGCGGGATGACGATGTCGCGGTAGCCGCGGGCCTTGAGTTTGTCGACGACGAAGCCACCCAGAAAACCAGCGCCGCCGGTGACCAGAATGCGATCCGATGAACCAATGCTCATTTGCGCCCTTTGGCCAAAGTGCGAGAAAAGGGTGACCGACGCACCGCCAACCCCGTCACCTATCACGTTTTACGATTCACGTGCCAGGTCAGGGCGGAGTGCAGACCGACATCTGTATATATCGGCGTGAGCGGCCAGCGACAATCGCGGGTCTGGCGTTACAATGCTGGGCGATGGGACGGCCCTGGGAGTATCCCAACTGGCGGCGGGTGGCCATGCAGCTGGTGATGTGGCTCATTCTATGCGCGACGCTGGGCCTGGCCGAGATCGTCACTCGCACCCGCGGCATCGAAGGGGCGCAGCAGGTGCGGGTGGGGCCGGTAATAGTGCGGCTGCCGTACGGGTGGAAGCTGGATTCGGCCGACGCTGTCCATGGCTTGCGCGCCCATGATCCCGATGGCGAGCGGCAATTGTTCGTCATCGTCGTTCCGCTGAAACGAACGGAGATTGCAGCGACTGGCTCGGATTATCAGGGCCCCAGCAGCATCGAATTCAAGGGCCTGCACCGCACCGGCTTCATGGAACTGGAGCATCGCACGACCGGCGATCAGGACATCGAGACGCGACTGGCGGCGACGGCGGTTGTGCCTTCGGTGCGCGTCAAGCTGAGGGTCGGATTCAACCTGGCCGGAGAGGAGCCGACCGGGCCGGAGGTTTCGCTGCTGGAGCGGATCGCAAGCGGGATCACGCTCGCGCCCGATGCGCGGCCCCAGATCGGCCCGCCGGACGGCAATGTTGTTCTCAACGGTGGCGCCAAACCCCAAACCGCATCACGGTAGATCAATCGAACACCCGGGACCCGCAACGAGGACCAAATGAAACCAACCGCACTGAGAGTCCTGCTTTGGACCGCCGCGACCATCTCGCTGGGAGCAAACTCCAGAATGCTGGCTGCGGATCCACCGCTTCTGGTCGACCGCAGCGCCGACCTGGTTCAAGAGCCCCCACCCGGCGACGTTCTGGGCGCTACGTTCGAGAGCGAATCGGCGGGAATCTCGCTGCGCATCCCGGCGGGTTGCCGGCGTGTCCTCTCGACCAACGCCGGGGACGACATCGCCCAGTTTGGCGACCAGGACCGCCGCTGGCAGATCAAGCTCGCGCGAATTCTCCGGACGCAGCCGACGAGTCTTCAGACTGGCGTCGATAATTTCGGCAGGCCGGTCCCCGGGCTGCTCGACACGACCGTCGCCAACCTCAAGCGCGACCTTTCGGGATGCGTGATCCTCAGGCAGGACCTGACCAACATCGCCGACACAGGGGCGGCCAACATCAAGGACAACGTCGCGATGATCGCCCTGCGCTACACGGTGGGCGGGAGCAATTACCTGTCCCAGCAGGCGATCATCCAGGCCAGCGACCACCTGTTTTATCTGATGTCGCTGACGACCCCGGCCGGCGACAATAACGCCCTGGCCGATCCGGGCGAGCGGGCCGCCGTCGAGGCGTTCCGCCAGATGCTCGACTCGACGCGCCTGCTGGATACCGCCTCGATCCGGCGCGAGCAGGATGCCCGGCTCTTTCGCACGCACGCAATGCTCTACCAGATGAAGAGCAAGGTTCGCTTGCACGCGGCGCTGATTGGCGAGCAATGGCTGCGGGTGATGCGGAACGGCCACGACGTCGGCTACAGCTACATCACCGAGCAGACCGCCGCCGGCGTTCCGCGGCCCCTCAAGCCCGAGGAGCTTCGCGCCGGAAAAGGCGACCGCGACCTGGTCGACAAAAACGGTGACGGCATCCTCGTCGGCATCCGCTCGCGCATGATCAACCCGCCCGAGCAGTTCAACGGCAACGAGAAGCCCAAGGGCCCGACCCAGGTGGACAACGCGACCTGGCTGTTCGTCACACCCGATCAGCGCCTGGAGGACTGGTCGCGCATCACCGTCGTCAACGATGCGACCGTTGGCCGCGACGGCAAGCCGGTCGTGCGCGAGACTACCGAGTTCGGCACCAGCAACATCGAGGAGAGACGGGAGCTGGACAAGGACGCGCTGCCGGGCACGAAACTCGATCCCAAACAGCCGCCGGTCAGCATCCGCGAGCACCATCATCTGAACGTGACAGTGATCGGCGACACCGGCGCCGCCGCCCCCGTCGATCAGGAGGTGCCCAGGTTTTATCTCCCGCAGGCGCTGGGGCAACTGCTTCCGTCCCTGCTCCCGCTTCGCCCCGAGGCCGACGGCACTCCGCGCACGTACCTGTTCGCCACCTACGTTCCGGAGACGCGGCAGGTCATGAGCCGATACGTCGAGGTGGGAAACGAAGGGGATTTCGTATTGGCGGGCAAGCCGATCCATGCGATTCCAATTACCGACCGCCTGGGCTGGCATGGATCGATCACCACCCATTACGTGAGTCCCGACGGCCGGTATCTGGGCAGCGAAAACAAGGACGCCCGCACGGTGATCCTGCCGACGGACGCGGCGACGCTGCTGGCCATCTGGAAGAGCGCCGACCTCACACAGCCGGGCCGGATCCAGCGGCCGCACAGCGCTCCCGACTCCACGCCCCCCGCGCCACCGCCCAGCCCGGTGCAGGGACCGGCGGCCCCCGACCGGTGAACCTTCGGCAAATAATTTATTTTTCACGTTGAAGTCGAGAACCGGTCGCGGAAAATGGAGGATTGATTTTCACGACAGGAGATCCGCGTGAACGTTCAATCCTTTCTCGACGAAATGGGGATCGCTTACCGTAGTTCATGTCATCCGACGGCATACACCGCGCAGGACCTGGCCTCCGCCGAGCACGTGCCCGGGCGTCAGGTGATCAAGCCGGTCGTCGTCAAGGCCGACGGGCGGTTTGTCATGTGCGCGTTACCCGCTTCGCACCGGGTCGATCTTTCCGCCCTTCGCGAGCAGCTCGAGGCGGAGAACCTCAGCCTGGCCGACGAGACCAAGCTGCGCGAGCTGTTTCCCGACTGCGAGCTTGGCGCCGAGCCGCCGATCGGCCGGCTGTACGACATGCCAACGATCATGGACGAATCGCTGATCGCCGACGCCCGCGTGACTTTCCAGGCCGGCACGCACCGCGACGCGGTGACGATGTCCCTGGCCGACTACCGCCGGGCGGCGCAGCCCGAAATGGGATACTTCGGCCGGCACGTGTGACCCGGGCATGTCTCCAAATGTCTCCAAATGTCACCTCCGGCGCGTTTGGAGGTGACACAGGGGACATTGAGCAGACGTTCGCCGGAAACCGCGAAAACGTTTCAAACGTTTCACGCCATCTCCCGGTCCGTCGGCCTCCGCTTTCCACGCCTCGCCGTTGGCCCATGTGGCCCATGTGGCCCATGGCTCATCAATGGGCCAAAAAAGTGAGCCAAAATGAGCCAAAGTGAGCCACTCAATGCGCCATGCTGGTCCCACGTGGCCCACGGCGGCCCGAAACATGCCAAAAAACACGCCAAAACGCGCCAAAACCAGCCAAAAGGGGGCACCACAGTTTGTTATATCTAAATATTGCGGTACACTGTGAAAAAAGGGCGTCGTTGTCCACCGGAATCGATACCCGCCCGGCAGAGGGTCGCTCCAGTCGGTAGTCCCGGCGCGCCGGGAGAGCGGCGGGTGAGGCAACGAAGCCGTCGAAGTCTTCGGGTCCGCCGGCTGACCGGTGAGCTCAAGACGCATATGAAACGGTGAAGACATGACGAAAAAACGATCGAAGCGCCTGTCCGGCGGGGAGAAGATCGTGGCCGGCTTGCGCGAGCTTCACGACGCCGTCATCGGCGGCGATGCATCGAAGCTCACGGTACACACGGTGGAGATCCCCGGTCCGTCGACATACGGGCCGAAGGAGGTCAAGAAACTGCGCCAATCCCTTGGCGTTAGCCAGGCGATTTTCTCTCAGTTGCTTGCCGTTTCACCGGAACTGGTCGCGCACTGGGAGTACGGCATCCGCCGGCCGGCGCCGTTGGCCTGCCGTCTGCTGGACAAGATCAGGGAGGACCCGTCGGCATGCCTGGCCTCACTGGTCCGACGCAAGAGTGCGTGAGGCAGGCAAGAGTAACGTTATCCATCGGAAGCTGATAATGTGGAGCGCACACGGTTAGTCCGTTATCGAGCAGGGGCACTGCGAATGGTCGCACATCAATTACACCGGAAGCAGTTGCTCAAATGCTCTATCCGCGGCGTTGTTGCTCTCGGTCTAACCGTCGTGCTTTGCATCGGGCTGGATGCCGAGGCCCAGATTGGGTTGGACAGCGATTGTCCCTGTATTTGGCAGGAGCTTCCGGGGGGCATGGATTGGGGAGTGACGGAGATCAGCCAGGACCGCAATCACCGTGAGACAGATTGGGGGGCCGTCGATCCAGAACGACCGTTGATGATAAAGGTCTCCATTCGCAATAGAACCTCCGCACCTATCGAAGTACCGGATGCCTTCTACGGTGATAGGGCTAACGGCGGCCCTGCCTGCATCGAGGGCGTCACAATGCGGCTGGAACGGGCTCCATTCACTCCCCGGCATCCCGATCCCTATTATCCGCACCCCGGTGACTACGCGCCAGCGA